>Ga0306926_10009576_pt1 | contig 10664 bp, 5 predicted proteins | sample flu12Cox44000178_FD_203759 | JGI IMG/M metagenome (GOLD analysis project Ga0306926, IMG submission 203759) | Lab enrichment of tropical soil microbial communities from Luquillo Experimental Forest, Puerto Rico - flux8day.12C.oxic.44.000.178 (v2)... | ecosystem: Environmental > Terrestrial > Soil... | reverse complement strand
TCGACGTCCGCGGCGAAATTCTGCAGCTCAAAGAAACGCTCAACACCATGGTCGAGCAGCTTCGCTCCTTTGCCGCCGAAGTCACGCGCGTCGCACGCGAGGTTGGTTCGGAAGGCCGCCTTGGCGGCCAAGCCAACGTGCCCGGCGTGGCCGGCACCTGGAAAGACCTGACCGACTCGGTCAACGCCATGGCCGGCAACCTCACGGCGCAGGTGCGCAACATCGCCGAAGTCACCACCGCCGTGGCGAAGGGTGACCTCTCGCGCAAAATCACGGTCGACGTGAAAGGCGAAATTCTCGAGCTCAAGAACACCATCAACACCATGGTCGATCAACTGAATGCTTTCGCCGGCGAAGTCACCCGTGTGGCGCGTGAAGTCGGCACCGAAGGAAAGCTCGGCGGTCAGGCCGAAGTATCCGGCGTGGCCGGCACGTGGAAAGACCTCACCGACAACGTCAACGTCATGGCGGCCAACCTCACCGAGCAGGTGCGCGGCATCGTGAAAGTCGTGACGGCCGTCGCCACCGGTGACCTCACGCAGAAGCTCACCGTAAACGCGAAAGGCGAAGTCGCGGCTCTCGCTGAAACCATCAACAACATGACGCGCACGCTGGCCACTTTCGCCGATCAGGTGACTACCGTCGCCCGCGAAGTCGGCGTCGAAGGCCGCCTCGGCGGTCAGGCCAACGTGCCTGGCGCTGCGGGAACCTGGAAGGACCTCACCGGCAACGTCAACCTGCTGGCCGACAACCTGACGAACCAGGTTCGCGCGATCGCCGAAGTGGCCACCGCCGTCACCAAGGGCGACCTGACGCGTTCGATCCAGGTGGAAGCCCGCGGTGAAGTCGCAGAGCTTAAAGACAACATCAACACCATGATTGACAACCTGCGCCTGACGACCGACCGCAACAAGGAGCAGGACTGGCTCAAGACCAACCTAGCGCGTTTCACCGGCATGTTGCAGGGCCAGCGCGACCTGGCCACAGTCGGCCGGCTATTGCTCTCCGAACTCGCGCCGCTGGTCAACGCGCACCAGGGTGTGATCTATCGTATGGAATCGGACAGCAAGCCGAGCATGGTCCTTCTGTCCGCCTTCGCCGACAATGCCGAAGATGGCCACAAGAGACGATTAACCATCGGCGAAGGCTTGATCGGGCAGTGTGCCGCAGAAAAACGGCGCATGCTGATCGTTGACGTCCCTCCCGGCGCGACGCCTGTTCGGTCCGGCCTCTTTCAAGCGGTGCCGCGCAACATCATCGTTCTCCCAGTTCTTTTTGAGGATCAGGTAAAAGCGGTCATCGAGCTGGCCACGCTTGGCGATTTCACGGCTTCGCAGCTCGCTTTCCTCGAACAGCTGACCGCCAGCATCGGTATCGTGCTCAACAGCATTGAAGCCACCATGCAAACCGAGAATCTCCTCGAACAATCGCAGCAGCTCGCCACCGAATTGCAGACGCAGCAGCGCGAATTGCAGCAGACTAACGAACAACTGGGCCTGAAGGCGCAACAGCTTGCCGAGCAGAACGCGGAAGTCGAGCGCAAGAACCAGGAAATCGAACAGGCGCGCCGCGCTCTGGAAGAAAAGGCCAAGGAGCTTGCCCTCACCTCCAAGTACAAATCCGAATTTCTGGCCAACATGTCGCACGAGTTGCGCACGCCGCTGAACAGCATCCTGGTGCTCGGTCAGCAGCTCAGCGAAAATCCGGAAGGCAATCTGAGTCCCAAGCAAGTCGAGTTTTCCCGCACCATCCACGGCGCCGGCACCGATTTACTCAATCTCATCAGCGACATTCTCGATCTCTCCAAGATCGAATCCGGCACGGTTTCCGTCCAAGCGGAAGAAGTCTTCTTCGCAAGCCTGCTGGAGGTCGTGGCACGGCCCTTCCGTCATGAAGCCGACAACCGCAGGCTCACGTTTGAAACCTATTTGGACCCCAATCTCGGTACCAGTCTGGTTACCGACGCCAAGCGCGTGCAGCAAGTCCTTAAGAATCTTCTTTCCAACGCCTTCAAATTCACCGAGCAAGGGCGTGTTCGCTTGTCAGTTTTGCGGGCCAACGGAGGCTGGAGCGCCGACCATCCGGTGCTAACGCGCGCCGAATCCGTAATCGCATTGGAGGTTAGTGATACCGGCATCGGCATTCCAGCGGAGAAACAACGCATCATCTTTGAAGCCTTCCAGCAGGCCGACGCCGGGACCAGCCGCAAGTATGGCGGCACCGGTCTCGGTCTCGCCATCAGTCGCGAGCTTTCCAACCTGCTCGGGGGCGAAATTCAACTGAAAAGCGCCGCGGGATCCGGCAGCACCTTCACGCTGTATTTGCCCCAGCTCTATGTGGGTCCGACCGGGACCGGAACTCTTCGCGTGAGCAGCCAAGTCTCTTCGCTAACGTTTTCGCCCCTGCGGACTCCGGCGCCCGACCGCACTCAGGAACGCGTCCCCGACGACCGTGAAAGTTTGAAAAATGGCGACAACGTCCTGCTGATCGTCGAGGACGACCTGCACTACGCGCGGATCTTGTGCGATCTGGCGCGCGACACCGGGTTCAAGGTGTTGATGGCGGCGAGTGGCGCGGAAGCCTTGTCGCTGGCCCGCGAATATCAGCCCACCGCGGTTTCCCTCGACGTCTTTCTGCCCGACATGCTGGGCTGGACGGTGCTCAATCATCTGAAGCAAAACCCGGGCACCCGGCACATTCCGGTGCAAATGCTCACATTGGACGACGACCGCCGGCATGGCCTCTCGCGCGGCGCGTTTGCTTTCCTGACCAAACCAGCGGATCGGTCCAGCCTCGAAGCCGCATTCTCCAGGATCAAGCATTACGCCGCGCCGCGTCGCAAGCGGTTGCTGGTTGTGGAGGACGATCCTTCCGAACAGTTCAGCATCCGCGAACTGCTCGGCAGCGAAGACATCGACGTGCAAATCGCTTCTACCGGTTCGCAGGCCCTCGAGGTGGTGCGCGACCAATCATTCGATTGCATGGTTCTCGATCTGCGCCTGCCGGATATGTCCGGATTCGAGGTGCTGGAAAAATTGAGCGGCCAGGGAGGCTTGGCCGATCTTCCCGTGGTGGTGTTCACGGGCCGCGAGCTGTCGCTTGAGGAAGACACTCGGCTCCATGAATTGGCGCGCAGCGTCGTGGTCAAAGACGTCGAATCGCCCGAACGCCTGCTGGATGAGACTTCCCTTTTCCTCCATCGCGTCATTGCCGACCTTCCAGAAGAAAAGCAGAAGATGCTCGACCGCCTGCATCATTCCGACGACGCGCTGGTCGGCAAGAAAGTTCTTGTCGTCGACGATGATGTGCGGAACATCTTCGCTCTCAGCAGCGTGCTCGAACGCCGCGGTATGGCCGTTCTCACCGCCAGCACGGGGCGTGAGGCCATTGCGCAGCTGGAATCCACCGACGATGTGGCCATCGTGCTGATGGACATCATGATGCCGGAAATGGACGGCTATCAAACCATGCAAGTCATTCGTGAAAACTCCGCTTTTCGCAGGCTGCCGATCATCGCCCTTACCGCCAAGGCCATGAAAGGAGACCGTGAAAAGTGTCTCGAGGCCGGAGCATCGGAGTATCTGGCCAAGCCGGTGAACACGGAACAGCTGCTTTCCGCTTTGCGGATGTGGCTACACCGCTGACCTTAGGACAATTTATAATGTCCCAGAAACGCATGGAGTCTAACCGCAAAATGACTGTCACTTCGGCCTCCGGACCGGTAAACATCTTGATGGTCGACGATCAGCCCGCCAAGCTGCTGAGCTATGAGGTCATGCTGGAAGAGCTCGGCGAAAATCTGCTGAAGGCCGCGTCGGGCCGGGAAGCGCTTGAAATCCTGCTGAGGACAGACGTCGCTGTGGTGCTGATGGACGTCAGCATGCCGGAACTCGACGGCTTCCAGCTTGCGGAAATGATCCGCGAACATCCGCGCTTTCAGAAAACGGCGATCATTTTCATTTCGGCCGTACACCTCACAGACCTCGACCGGCTCAAGGGCTACCAGCGCGGCGCCGTGGACTATATTTCGGTTCCGGTGATTCCGGACCTGCTGCGCGCGAAAGTGAGCGTCTTTGCCGAGTTGCACCGCAGTGCTCGCCAACTGGAACTGCTCAACATTGAACTTCGCCGCCTTTCCCACAGCCTCATGACCGCTCAAGACGAGGAACGCCGCCGAATCGCGCGCGAATTGCACGACGGGCTCGGACAGGACCTCACCGCCGCGAAGATGATGCTTGGCTCGCTCGTTCAGCCGAACCAGCTTAAAGACCCGAGAGACGGCAAAACGGTCAGCGAAGTTCTCAGCATGATGGATAACGTCATCGAACAGGTGCGTACGCTGTCTCATCTTTTGCACCCGCCCCTTCTCGACGAAATGGGTTTGCTCTCCGCTCTGCGCTGGTACACCGACGGTTTTGCCAAACGCAGCGGCGTAGTGACCGTTCTTGCCGCCGCAAAGGACTTCCCGCGCCTCGAACCCGAGCTGGAAATGGCCATCTTCAAGATCATTCAAGAATCGCTGACCAACGTTTTCCGGCATGCCGAAGCCACGGAGGCGACAGTGCAGCTGGAAGCGCGCGACGGGCAGGCCTGTATTTCCATCGTGGACAACGGGAAAGGAATTGGCTCGTCCGATGAGCTGCATCCGGCCCGCTACGGCATAGGAGTGATGGGGATCAAGCAGCGCGTGGAGGAATTTGGCGGCAGCCTTACTCTGCGCAATACCGGCGCGGGTACCAGCGTCGAGGTCCGGATTCCGCTGCCCGTTCCGCCCCAGCAAGTGCCAGCCAATCCGCGGTTTTCAAAGCTCAGCGTTCGTCCCGCATAAGGCAATCGAAGCAGTTCGTGGTAACGCCGATTTTACCAGCCTACGGAAAGTCACAACGACTCGTCTGGGAACGTTACCTCCAGCTCTTCGCCGTTGCGCAGGTCCAGCTTTCTTACCAGGGAAATCTCGATGATCCCTTCGGCGTCGTGGCCGGCCTTTCGGTCAGGTCGAACGACCGGCAAAATCCGGTACCCTTGGATGCCTTTGATCGAACACGGACCCAGCAACAGGTACTGGTCTTCGTTTATGGCAATCTCATCCGCGCCCTCGATGCGCAGCGAATGTTTAGGGTACCGGGGTGCAACCTCAGGCCGGTCCGCCTTCTAACCTCAGCATAAAATTTGGGCCTGCAGGTCGAAAAATGACCCAAGCCCGATTTGAGGTAGGTTCCCCGAATGACCATAGTCGACCTTAACGTTGCGCACGAGTGGTCGTTAACCGCTTAGAAACCCATTTGGGCGCGCCCGAGATCCGTCAGATCCTTTTCGGTCGCACGACCCTTGAAGTCCACTTCAAAGTCCATTGCGGCGAAGTCGGGAGCGGAGCGTCCCTCGAGAAAGGCTCGCCGTTGTTTCGGAAGATAGGCGCGATTCTTCGGGCAATCCGGCGCAGAGCCGATGTAGATGACACTGGCGTACTGGCTGCCCCTGTGTTCATCGGCGACGGCATGACAGATATCGGTATGCCAGAACACCGCGTCGCCAGGCATGACCTCCGGAATCGAGACCAGGGCGGGAATGAGATCGGGATGCCACTCTGCACTGACCCCGAGCGCTCGGCCGGGGGCCGCGCCACACAGATCAGCCCCGTCCACATCGTCTTGAAGCGCGCGAAGGAGCACGTAGGCGATGCCCGCCGCAATCGGAACAAGGCGTAGGGTGCCGTCGTTTGGCCCTTGGCGTGTGAGCGCCGTCCAACCTTGATAGGTGCGGAACATACTGCACACCGCCGGAGACGGAATCTCCTGGGTCTTCAATCGGTGCGTAGCGTCGAACGGGTCATAACCGCGCCAGTCACCGGCGAAGATGTTCTCGTATACCTGTTGATAACCAGGGTCGATCCAGCGCTCAACCGTGCCGGCATCCATGTGTGGAGAAAGTCCAAGCGTCTTGTCCCCGGGCTGCCGACGGCGCACGCGGTCAGCATACGTGCACTGCAGGTCGGGATTGAAGACACCTTCGTATTTCCATAGGCGATCGAGAAAAGCGCGCGTCTCAGCGAGCCTCGGGTCCTGCCTTGCCCTGACCTGCGGCCGGGACCAGTAGACGTTGAAGACTTGCGGCTGCCCGGCTTTCAGCCCGGAGAAGTACTTGTCGAGGCTGCGTTTCTCGACTTCCCGCTTTTCGTAGTCATTCGTCTCGAGATACTCGCCGACTTCCGCGAACCAGTCGCGTGCGAGATCGGCGGAGAACACTCCGCGGACCACCGCACAGCCGGTGCTACGAATCAGCTGACGGTCTGCGTCGGAAACCTTGTTGCTACGTATGTCCCGGTAGTCGAGCTCCGGCAACACGGCGCGCGCTGCATCGACATCCCTGAGTATGGCGTCGGCGGCTCGTCTGACCTGCTCCCGCACATCGGCATAGGCGCGTTTCAAGGCCTCATGACGAGGCGCGAGTTTGCGCTTGAACGCGATGATCTGGTTACTTACGTCAAGCTGTGCAACTGCCATGGTTCTTCCCTCCTGCGTCCCGACTCCGCGAAGGAACGATTCGGCGCCTGCTTCGGAAATGGTGGGTGGAGTAGCCCTTTCGGGGCTGCCGTTCGAACTCCCGAAGATCACGTGATAACGAAGGATTCTACGCTCAATTTCGACGGTATCGCCAGCCTCTGGACAAACGCCGAGATCACCTGTCGCCCTCTCGTAGAGCACAGTTCCGAACGAAAATAGATCGGTGCGTGCGTCCAGCTCTTTTCCCCGAACTTGCTCGGGCGACATATACGCTACAGTTCCTAGAGTGCTGCCGGGACTCGTTAATGGTCTTGGTCCACTTCCCGCGTGACCAGTGCGTCCTCACTCCCAACCGTGCCCTTAACCGAACCCAATTTAGCCAAGCCAAAGTCGAGAATATTCGCGTGGCCACGTTTTGTCACAAAGATGTTCGCAGGTTTGATGTTACGGTGGACTATGCCTTCCGTATGTCAGCATCCAATCCGTCTGCAACATCAATCCCAATAGTCAGGTCGCGACCTTGAACGCAGCCGGTTTCAGACACCAAATCGGAAAGGCGCTAGGAAACGCCCTTTAGGTTTCTGGTGGAATGTGTACTTGTTTCCTTAACCCGCCGCTTGCTTTCATGCTTCCGGGCGCACTGTCGTAGCCCGCGCTACGGTCCAGGACGTCCCTTCGGTGGGCGGGGTTACTGTGGCCCAACGCTCAGCAATTCTGTCCCCCTCAAAACGCCAGAGGACGAACCCGTGAAACTGCATCTTTTTGCCGGATGCCAATTCGGTCCAACGCCAGATGTTGCGGCACACGACTTTGTCTCCTTCGGCAATCATTTCTTCGATGGTCAAATGCAGATCCGGCATCGCCTTGTACATACCGACCATCATCTGTTCGTCCCCCTTCGCATCTGTGGGCTTGCCGCTGGGTCCATCGTGGTCATAGAAGTCTGACGTCATGTTTTTGTGGATTACCGCAGCATTTCGCTTGTTGACGAAGTCTTCGAAATGATTTCTCACGAACTGCTTCATTTGGTCTGGCGTTAGATCCGTTGCCATCACTAACTCCTTCCATTTCTGAAAGACCAAGAATGTGACCGTAGGTCGCGACCTGAGGGTTCGAACCCAGGAACAATGCTTGTCGACGCCAGATGGTTCGGATACCGCACCGCAAGATGCTAGCTCTGCCTTAAAGAGTCGTCCACCCGCAGCGGCCGCCCGTGAGCCGCAAGAAGAGCTGCGGGAGCACCACACACAGTGCCCGGAGCAGAACTGTTGCAACTTGCCGTACTCCACCTTGGCCTGCTTCAGGATAGGGATGTCGGCGTCGGCGTCTTTCCAGAGGTGAGCGGGCGGGCGTTCGTACGACTGCGTTACTCAGGTCGGCCGCGCTCAGGCCCTATACCTGCTAATCATTTTACTTGTTGTCCGGTAGGAATTTCAGAGCCACGAAGCGGTGGAGCTTGATATCCTCAGCCTTGTAAACCACGCCCATCCCCCTGCGGTTTCGGGATGTAGCAAAGCATTTTGATTGCCTGGAACGGACCAGGATTGCGCTTGATCGCTTCGAACCAGCAATTTCATTCTTGTATCGATAACCGAAAGAAAAGTATATTCTGTTGCGGCTAGACTACGGGATGATGTCCGCCCACCAAAGATCGAAATACAGACCAATCTGCAGATGGCAAAGAAAAACCGCATCCGATACGCACAGTGCACATGGTCGCAGATCCCAAGTTAGCCACCTGGAAAGAGCGGATGGCCGCGGGAAGCACACTGCGTAAAAAGTTCCCGCGAAGCTCCCACGCAGAATGGAGTCCGTCTGCCAATCGTCCCGATCCGATCAGTATCCTGAAACAATCTGATCGCGGGCGACTGCCGGAGTTGCTTCCCATTCGGTACGGTCGGATGAAACAGTCGCCATTCGCGTTTTACAGGGGATCAGCAGCGGTAATGGCATGGGACCTATCTGTAACGACAACCAGTGGAATCCGCGTACAGGCCTGCGGAGACTGTCATGCGGCGAATTTCGGAGGGTTTGCGAGCCCCGAGCGTCGGCTCCTGTTTGACATTAATGATTTTGACGAGACACTCCCGGCTCCCTGGGAATGGGATCTGAAGCGCCTCGCCGCGAGCATTGTCCTGGGTCTACGGGAGATTGGTCTTAGTGATGGTCGCTGCAAAGACGCGGTCTTCAACATGGCTCGGTCCTATCGAGAACACCTGCATCGATACGCCAAGATGCGCGGTCTGGACGTCTGGTATTCCCATGTGGAAGCGGACGAATTTATCAAGGAAGCCAAGACGAAGGCGGCGAAAAAACGTTGGGAGAAAATGGAGGCCGAGGCCCGGAAAGACACAGGTGAGCATGTCGTTCCGCAAATCACTGAAGTGAAGAAAGGCTGTACGGTTATCGCCGATCAGCCACCACTTGTTTATCACCCGCGGGAAAGCGACCTGATCCGGAAACACGTCACGGAGATGTTCCGCCGCTATCGGAACACGCTTCCCGAAGAGCGGCGCATTCTATTGGATCGGTACCAGATTGTTGACGTTGCACGAAAGGTGGTGGGGGTCGGCAGCGTCGGGACGAGATGCGCGGCCGTCTTGCTAATGGCAGCCCAAGGCGACCGATTGCTGCTCCAATTTAAGGAGGCGCTCCCTTCTGTTCTAGAACCGTATGCAGGCAAAAGTCGTAACAAAAACCACGGAGAAAGAGTGGTCAAAGGCCAGCGCATGCTTCAATCCGCGAGCGATGTATTCTTGGGTTGGACTTGTGACAACTCCGGGCGTCATTACTACTTCCGCCAACTTCACGATATGAAGATGAAGATCGACCTATCCAAAATGACGAGGACGGACTGGTTTGAGTATGTAGGTATCTGCGGATGGACTCTAGCACGCGCTCAGGCTCGCACCGGAGACGCAGCTCTCATTGCCGGATATCTTGGTAAGAGCGATAAATTTGATGCCGCCCTTGTAAAATTTGCCGTTCGCTACGCTGACCAGGCGGACAGGGACTACCAGGATCTGCTGAAAGCAGTCCGATCCGGACGAGTCAAAGCTCGCAAAAGCGAATAATTCCGGCGATGATCCAGGCGTAGTCTCGATGCGGGAACCTTCCGGGTACCCTGCATGATCACACAAACTGTTGAACGCCAGCATCTCAGACCTAACAACTCGGACCATTCCGTGCTTTTCAGTTTCCTGCTGGACGGTAAGGAACCTTTGAATGCAGTGGCTCGATGTCCCATCCTTGTGACTTGAGGAATCTAGCCCCGGTTTCCCGAGGTGGTGATTTGCGGAGGGTTTTGGCCAAGTCCCCGATTTGCGCCAAATCGGAAAGTTGCCCGAAGGGCTGCCAAGTTTCCGATTTCCGACTTCTTGGGAGTTGAGATTGAATCTGCGAGCGGTTCTTTGGCGACATGGTATAAACGCCAGTGAAACGAGGTTGTTGCTAACCCAAGGTAGCCTTTGGAGGAACTGTGAAGGCGATAGCCAAAGTTTTTCTTCGGGCGAAGCACTGGCAGCTTTTCTTACTGTTCTTTGTCGCGCCCACGATAGCGGAATTTTCAGCAGTAGGTGTCATACCCACAAGAATTCAGTCTTGGCATGACTTTGGAGCAAGCGGATTCTTTTATCTCGGTGTTGTTGGTGTCTTATTTCTTTGCTTTCTCGTCTGGTTTGGGTCCATGGGCTTCTTTCTTCGCTCGATTGTGAAGCCCGAACTGAGGATGGGGACTCGATTTCTGATTTTTGCACTGGTCTATCCGGTTGTTTACGCGCCCGTATTTCTGTTGATTGCCGACACCGCTCCCGCCTGGGTCATCCTGCCGCTTCACCTCGCATGTATAGGCTGTCTCGCTTATCTTTTCTATTTTGTGTCCAAAAACCTTGTGTTGACGGAAGGAAAAAGGCCGGTGTCATTCTACGAATATGCAGGCGCATTCTTTCTCTTATGGTTTTATCCGGTTGGAGTGTGGATCATCCAGCCGAGACTGAATCGGCTTTACGCGAACCATCAGCCCACAAGCATTTAGGCGCGACTAGCGTTGCCAAGGCCTGATATACGCTAGTTCTCTATCGGAAGTGCTCCGGCAGATAAAGTTAGATAGCAGGGCAAGTCTGATTCCGGAGCACTTTCGATAGAGCCGTTTGGAGTGAGCCGCTG
>Ga0306926_10009572_pt1 | contig 10665 bp, 6 predicted proteins | sample flu12Cox44000178_FD_203759 | JGI IMG/M metagenome (GOLD analysis project Ga0306926, IMG submission 203759) | Lab enrichment of tropical soil microbial communities from Luquillo Experimental Forest, Puerto Rico - flux8day.12C.oxic.44.000.178 (v2)... | ecosystem: Environmental > Terrestrial > Soil... | reverse complement strand
CAAACTGCTTTGCGGCGTTGGACTAATTGGATTGATCGCAATGGTATCGGGCACACATACAGGATCAGCCCAGAGCGTCAATGACATGGTTCGCACTCTAAACAATGTGTTGAACCCCAACGATGTTCAACGACTGGAGGATCAAGCACGCCGGAATGGACGACCGCAGGAGGAGCGTTACTGGCACGACTATCGTGCCGGCCTGGATTCGCCCGACGGGAACCGTCGTGATTATGGGCCGGACTACCGCGGACGCGGCGACTACCGCTATCCGCGCGATGAGGGTTATTCCGGTGACAGTGGTTACCGGCGCGACTATCCCGATCAAAGAGCTTATCGCTACGATCCACGCTGAGAAGGCGGTCCGCGACGAGACAGCCTAGGCCGGTGTTATTCCGACAAAGCCCGGCCCGGGTTAGATGGGGCCGGGCGTGATTCTAGGCCCGGTTCGACACCTCGGCGCTAGGAAGGAAAGGCGGGTGAAATGGCGGAAACGCTAACCCCCGGTGGAAGCCCTACGCGGATTTATCCGGTGTGGCTTCACGGGTGGGTTAGCTTGTGCAGGAAAGCCGTTTGCGCCTGGCTCGACGACCGTGCCCCGACGATGGGTGCGGCAATCGCGTATTATACCGTATTCTCCCTTGCGCCGATCCTCGTCATGGTGATCGCGATAGCGGGTCTCGCATTCGGTCAGCAGGCGGCAGAAGGTGCGCTGTTCGGAGAGCTGTCGAACCTCGTCGGGCCGGAAAGCGCGGCGGCCGTGCAAGCGATCCTGAAGAGCGCGAATGGCACCCGGTCCGGGATTTTTGCGACAGCGCTCGGTATCGGCACACTAATCATGGCAGCCACCGCCGTACTCGGTGAATTGCAGTCGGCTTTAAATCTTATCTGGAAGGCACCGCCGAGTGGAGGCCTTGGCGTGTGGCATCTCGTAAAGTCCCGTCTCGTCAGCCTCTCGGTCATCCTCGTGATCGGGTTCTTGCTGTTGGTCTCGCTCGTGATTAGCACGGCGCTGGCGGCATTCAGCGATTATCTCGATTGGATCTTACCTGGTCTCGCGACCATCCTGCACATCGTGCATATGACGTTTTCCTTTGGCTTTACGACAGTGCTCTTTGCAATGATATTCAAAATACTCCCAGATAACCCTGTGGAATGGAAGGAAGTTTGGCTTGGCGCGGCTGTGGCGGCCCTGCTATTCACAATCGGTAAGCATCTGATCAGCCTTTACATCGGAAGCAGCAACATTGCGTCGACCTATGGCGCTGCGGGAGCGCTCATAATCATATTGGTATGGGTCTATTACTCGGTTCAGATCCTCCTGTTCGGCGCCGAGTTGGCAAAGGCGCATGCCGATAGGCGTCGCGCGCTTTCATGAATCTGGGCAAGCAAAGCGTGCTAGGCGACCAGGCTTAAGCCGTTGCGGGTGTGGGGGCCAGCTTCTGCCACGGGTGCTTCGCATGAGATGGTGAGAGAGGATAAGTGCAATCGGCCGCGGGAATACCGCAGCTCGGCGCGCCGTTGCTGTCAGGGGAACAGCATGTGGGTTCGACGGGTCTTTCCGGTGGTCGTGCTGACCATCATGCTGGCATTCTGTCCAACTGCCCGTGCCGATGTGAATTATAGCGCCGAGATTACCGGCGCCGAAGATAGCGCGCTTTCCGATCTTTTGGACAAGGTCTCCGAGCTGAAGACGCTTGAGGACAAGCCGCCGGTTTCTGAGGAAGCCCTGCGGAGGCGGGCCGACCGTGACCTCGGCCGGCTTGCCGATGCCGCGCGCAGCCTCGGCTTTTGGGATGCCGAATTCTCTTACGATTTAGACACCTCGGGCGAGACCGCGAAGGTGACCGTCACGGTCAAGCAAGGGCCGCTTTATCATGTCGCCTCGGTCACGGTGCTGGCCCTCGACGGGAAGCCGCTATCGGTCCCGCAGGACGGGGAAAAGCTGCCGCTCAAACCCGGCGACCCGGCGCGCACCGCTCCGGTTGTCGCGACCGAGACGGCATTGTTGACGGCCTTTGGCAACAGCGGCCATCCGTTTGCTAAAATCGATAACCGGCGGGTCGAGATCGACCGCGGCACCCAGACGATGGACGTGACCTACACGCTCGACCCAGGACCGGTCATGCGCTTCGGCTCAGTCGCGATTGCGGGGCTCGAACGGCTCAATCCCGCTTATGTCGAGGGGCGTGTGCGCTGGCAGGGCGGCGAGATTTATGACGCAAGTAAGGTCGCCGAGACGCGCCGGGCGCTGATCGAAACCGGTTTGTTCAGCACCGTGCAGATCACACCCACCGCCGATCCGGAGCATCCCGGAGAGGCGCGGATGACGATCGATGCGACCGAGCGGGTGCATCGCACGATCGGCGCCGGGCTTGCTTACAACACCAGCCAAGGCTTCGGCGCCCGCGCCTTTTGGGAAAACCGCAACCTGTTCGGCAATGCGGAAAATCTGCGGCTTTCCGCCGAGGTCGGCCAGCAACTCGACGTGTTCCGCGCGAATTTCCGGCGTCCCGATTTTCTGGCAATTGATCAGGATTTACTGGCGACCGCTGAGGTCGCCAATGACATCCCGGTCGCCTATAACAGCCGGCGTGAGCTCGCAACGGTCGGGATCGAGCGCCGGCTCGACCATTGGCTGACCGGCGGCATTTCCTTACTGGCCCAAAAGGCGAATGTCACCCAACTTGCCAACATCACCCCGATGACCGGCACGCAGCATTACGAGCTGGCTGGCCTGCCGGCATACATAAAACTCGACGAAACGGATAATCTGCTGAACCCGACCACCGGCTATCGGGCGCAGATCAATGTCACACCGGCCCACACCTTCTCGGGTTCGCACCTGACATTCAGTACCAACCTGCTTTCGGGCAGCACCTATTGGGCGCTGGGTTCGGAGCAGCGCGCGGTCCTCGCCGGCAAGCTGGCGCTCGGCTCGCTCGACGGCGCGCCGCTTTCGCAACTTCCTTCCGACCAGCGGATTTATGCTGGCGGCGGCGGATCGGTCCGCCCTTATGGCTATCTGATGGCCGGCCCGCTCGCTCCCAACAACGTACCGATCGGCGGCAGGTCGAGCCTGGTGCTGAATTTAGAAGCTCGCATCAAGATCACCGAAACGATAGGCATCGTTCCGTTCATTGATGCCGGCAGCTATTACGAAAACCCGCTGCCGCAGCTCGGCCGCACACCGCTTTACGGCGTGGGCCTGGGCGCGCGCTATTACACCGCGTTCGGGCCGCTGCGACTGGATCTGGCGACGCCGCTGCACAAGCGCAGCGGCGACTCCCCAATACAGGTTTATATCAGCCTCGGGCAGGCCTTCTGATGAAGACTGCGGCACGAATACTTCGCTGGCTCGGCGCCGCACTGGGCTTGCTGATCGCTGCAGTCCTCGTGGCGTTTGGTGTGCTCCAGACGCAAACCGGGCAAGCCTGGCTCGCGAGGACCCTCGAGCGCACCTTGAGCACCCCGGATTTTACCGTCGCGGTCGTCGGACTGCATGGGACGGTGCCATTCGATCTCAAAGTCGACCGGATCGAAATCGGCGACCGTGACGGCACCTATCTCACCTTGCGCGATTTCGGTCTCGACATCTCGGCGGCGGAATTGCTGGCAAGACGGCTCCATATTGGGGCGTTGAGCTTCGCCGAGATCGATATGGCGCGATCGTCCACTGCGCCGTCGACGACACCGGTTACCGACTACCTCAAGGTCCCACACCTTCCCGTGGGTGTCGTTCTCGACCGGCTTTCGATCGGCCGGCTCGTGCTCGCTCCTCCTGTGTTGGGCGAAAGTCTCGTCGCGACCGTACAAGGGAACGCGCGGCTCACGGGCGAGACGGCGCAGGTCACGCTCGACATCCACCGCATGGACGACTTTGCCGGAAACATCACATTGGCGACCGAACTTGTCGGGGCTACCCCGGTGCTGAAGCTGCAGCTCGAGGCGAGCGAGCCGACCGGCGTCCTGCTCGACCGTCTGCTCGGGCGCACCGACCGCCCGCCGCTCGCGCTATCGGTCAGCGGGACCGGACCGCTGGCGGATTGGCATGGTCATGTCGCCGCCTCCGCCGGCGCCCTCGCCCGTCTCAACGCGGACGTGACGCTCGCGGTGAACTCTCAGACCGTCCTCGGTCTATCCGGCACGGCGGCGATCGCGCCGCTGCTGCCGGTCGAATTTGCGCCGGTCATCGGGGACCAGCTGGCGCTGTCGCTTCATGGGACTTTTGGCGAGCGGGTCGTCCTCGACGCACTGTCGATCGGGATCGCGGCGGGGACATTGACGGGCGACGGAGCGTTTGGCGGAGCGGAAAACACCGTTTCCGCGCATTTACAGGCTAATGTGCCTCAGCTTTCCTCGCTTTCGGGCCTGCTGGGCAACGAGCTTAAGGGCTCGGCGTCTCTCACTGCCTTGGTCACCGGCACGCAGGATCGGCCCGCACTTGCGTTGAATTTATCGGCAAACGAGGTCGGCGTCGCCACCTCGGGCGCCCAACATCTGGACGCGAATATCTCGGCCGCACTGACCGGCGCCATCGATAATCCGGACACACGGATCGAATTTGCGGCAAAAGGGCGGGTCGAGGGGCTCGCCACACCGGAAGGTGTTGCAGTCCCACCGGAACTCGGGCGCGACATCGGTTGGTCGCTGGCTGGCAATGCTGCACGCGACGGCAGCACCGTGGACCTCAGCAGCCTTTCTGCCGAAGGCGCGGGCGTTGCTCTCACCGGAGCCGGACATCTGACCGGAGGCGGGCAGACGATCGACGGGAATTTGCGTCTTGCTATTGCCGATCTCCGCCCGTTCTCCGGATTCGTCGGCCACCCCCTCGCCGGCTCGATAGAGCTTGCGGCCGACGCCGAAGGAGAGGGTACATCCGGGTTCAAGGCTCGCATCCAAGGCGCGGCCAAAGGATTGCGGACCGGCATCGCAGCCGGCGATGCACTGCTCGGCGACAGCGTGACCCTGGCCGGCTCGGCTCAGCGAGACGCCGCAGGCGAGCTGATCGTCGACCAGCTCAGCCTGGAGGGCGCGGCGGTGAATCTCTCGGGCGACGCACGGTTCGATCCGGCTTCGAACCGGCTCAACGCGGCGCTCGCCCTCCAATTGCCGCGCTTGAAGCCGCTTGGCCCAGCGCTTGGCTCGGAAATGGCTGGCGCCGTGTCAGCCCGCGCCGATGCCGAGGGAGTGCTCGATCATTTACGACTCAAGGGTGAGGTCACAGGTGACGACATCGCGGCCGGCGGAACACGGATCGAGCGGCTACGGGTCACCGCAGAGGTTGCCGATCTCGCCGAGCGCAAAGCGACACTCGACGGCACCTATCGCGCGTACGGGCTCGACGGAGCCCTGAGTTTGGCAGCAGAGGAGAAGGACAATTCCGAGCTTGTCCTGCCGCGCTTCCGGCTGACGGCAGCTGACGGCGTAATCGAGGGCAGCCTGCGCGTCGCTCTCGATACTTATCTGACCCAAGGTTCGATCAACGCACGCCTGCCCAATCTCGCGCCCTTGTCCAAGCTCGCCGGCACACCGCTTGGCGGCAGCCTCGACTTCGCCGGCAAACTCGAGGATCGCCGCGGTCAGTCTGTCGATCTGTCGCTGACCGGATCGCGGCTTGCCGCCGGAAACGGGTCCTCCCGCCTTGCGGTCGGCCGCATCGAGCTCGCCGCGAAGTTTGCCGATGTCCTACGAGCGCCGTCTGGTACGGGACGCCTCACGCTGGCCTCGGCGAGCTTCGGTGCGAGCGAACTCACGACCGCCACACTGGCGCTCGATGCGCCGCGGCCGGGGCGTTTCTCGTTCCAGGCCGACGCCAAAGGCCGGCCCGTGACCTTGGCGCTCGCCGCCGATGGTGGGCTCGAACCGGGCCGAATGGACCTGCGGCTCACGCGCCTTGCGGGATCGCTCGGCAAGGACCGGATATCCCTCGAGCAGCCGCTTACGCTGTCAAAACGCGGTGCCGATCTCGCCCTTTCCGGTCTCGCGCTGGATTTCGGCGGCGGCCGGATCACCGGCAACGGCGGCTTGCGCGGCCAGTCGCTGTCGCTCGCGCTCAACGTGGCTGATTTTCCCGTCGCCTCTGGTGCCCGTCTCGCGGGCTATCCCAACGCGCAGGGAAGTCTCAACATCGCAACGACCCTCGCCGGCACGCTGCGTGCTCCGCAAGGTCATTTCTCGCTGAACGCGCGCGGGCTCTCGCTCAGCTCCGTGAAACGTTCGCAGCTCCAGGCTTTGGGGCTCGGCGTGGACGGTAACTGGAACGGGCGAAACATCGATTTGAAGGGACAGGTCACTGGCCTCAAGGGCGACACGATCAGCTTGGCCGGCTCGGCGCCGCTATTGCTGACGCCCTCGCCGCTCGGGATTTCGATGCCGCCCGCTGGGCGGCTGAGCCTGCAGCTGCAAGGTGGCGGCCAGCTCGAACACTTGGCCGATCTGCTGCCGCTCGGCGAGGACCGGGTCAGCGGCCGCTTCGCGGCCAATGTCGCCGTGGACGGCACCGTCGCTGCTCCGGCCGCGAATGGCAGTCTCAGGCTTACGGACGTGCGCTACGAGAATTTCGCGACCGGGATGATTTTAACCAATATGCAAGCCGATGTCGTTGGCGATCGCGACCGCTTTACGCTGGCCTCGCTTTCAGCCGGAGACAGTGCTAGCGGCAGCCTCACCGCGCAGGGCAACGTCGTGTTGCGGGGGGCTTCGGGGCCGACCGCCGACCTCTCGGCAAAGCTCAGCAAATTCCGGGTTGCCGCGCGAGACGAGGCGGTTGCGACGGCAAGCGGAACGGTGTCGATCGCCGGTGCACTGACCTCGCCCAAGGTCGGCGCAGCACTCACGATCGATCGCGCCGACGTCAACCTGCCCGAAAGCCTGCCGCCCAATGTGGTCGTGCTAAACGTCGTCGAGATCAACAGCAAGAGCGGGAAACCAGCACCACCCGCCGCCCCGGCGAACCAGGCGCCCGCCCTCCCGGCGATGCTCGACATCAAGATCGACATGCCCGGCAATATCTTTGTGCGCGGCCATGGGCTCGACAGCGAGTGGCGCGGTAAGCTGACGATCACCGGCACCAGCGCGGCGCCGGTGATCAGCGGCTCGCTCGAGCAGATCCGCGGCACCGTCGATCTACTCGGCAAGACCTTCACGGTAACGCGCGGCCGGATCACATTCGAGGGCGGTGCGAAGCTCGATCCCGATCTCGATATCATCGCGGAGGCGAGCACTGCCGACATTACCGCGCAAGTCCAAATCAGCGGGGTTGCCTCGGCGCCAAAAGTGACGCTGAGCTCGACACCGCCAGTACCGCAGGACGAGATCCTTTCCCGCGTCCTGTTCAACCGCGGCGTCGGTCAGCTCAGCGCCGGCGAAGGGCTGCAGCTTGCCGCGGCCGCCGCCACCCTCGCCGGCGGCGGCCCGGGGGTGCTCGACAAACTGCGCGGCAGTCTCGGTTTGGATTGGTTCAGATTCGGTTCGAGCGCGACCAGTCCGACCACCGGAACGCTCAATCAGAGAGGGGCGGCGAGCGGGGGTTCGGGTGCCAATACCGGGCTGAGTGCCGGGAAATATATTGCCCCGGGGGTGTCCGTCGGGGTGAGCCAGGGTGTTTCACCGCCAACCAGCAAAGTGACCGTTCAAATCGAGGTGCGGCCGCATCTGACGGTCGGCGGCGAGGCCGGTCAATCCGGTAGCACCGGTCTCGGCGTCAACTACAACTACGATTATTAATTGTTGGCTCTTGACTCAGCACGGCGTCAGGATTCTCCCGACCGTCAGGTGGTCGAGACCAACGGCCAACGCTCCACCGGCGCCGTCCGAGATACCGTATTGGTACCTCCGGGCCACCGTGTAGTGGCTGTCCTTCAATGCAGAAAATCTCGGGCTTTGGGCCTTCCACTACCATCTGCTATATCCCCTGGAAGCGGGCATGTTCATGACGTTCAAATACGACTGAACACTGTTTTCCGCCGCTCTATCGGAAAGGACCGACATGCCACTGCCACAGGACATCAGACCCACCTTCCAGGACATTCAGGACACGCTCGTGTGCTCCGATGCGCCCTGGATCCAGCAAACCCCGATGTCATCGGTCAAAGTGCTGTGGGTCGGACGCGAGACCGGCACCTGGGCCTCACTGCACCACTGGAAGAAGGGCTATGTGGCACCCCCGCACAAGCACCTCGCCGGGGCCCATGCCTTCATCATTTCTGGCAAGCTGCAGGTCAGGAACGGGGTGTTGAACGCTGGTGACTACGTCTATGAACCCTCGGGCATTCTGCACGACGCGACGACTGCTCTCGAAGACACGACGTATCTCTTTATCTGCAATGGCGCGGTCTTGTTTTTCGACGAGAACGGCTTCACGCGGTACACGAACTGGGAAGTGATGGCAAAGCTGCGTTTGCAGGCACAGGCGACACCGCAGGCCAAGGCGGCTGAATAATCAGTCGCTCCGCACCAACCGCACGCGCCCGATCATCACTGCCGACAGACTGAACCACAAAGCGGCGATCGCAAAAGCCAGCGTATACGCAAATCGCGCGGAGACCGCCAATTTTGCGCCAGTGATGATCCACCCGGTCGAGGCGGGGCCGAGGATCTGCGGTAAGACCAACGCCACGTGCCAAATGCCCATATCCTTCCCCGCCGCCTCGCTCTTCGGCAGCACACGAAGCGCGAGCGCCCAGTCGACCGCCTGATAGGCTCCCCAACCGGAGAAATAGACCAGGGCCACGATCGCCATCAGCGCCAGATACGGTGAAAGAGCAATCAAGACATAGGCGATTGCAGCGCCGGCCATCATCCAGCTGGTGAGCTTGACAATGGCGACAATCCCATAGCGTGAGGTAAGCCAGGCTGCGAACAGGCTGGCAGGAATACCGAGCAGTGCGCCAATGCCCAGCACTATCGGTAACATTCGCGCCGGCTCGGCGACGCCGACCACATCCTGCAGATAAAACAACAAAAACGCCATCATCGACCAGACACCCAGATTGGCAAAAAGGCGGGTGACGAGCACACGATAGAAGTTCGGGTGCAATGCGGGAGGCAGCCAGAACGAGCGCAGGAATGGGCCGAGCGCGAATGAGCCGCCGCCCAATGCGGGCGACTCTCGCACCCGCTTCACCGTCACAGCCAGGCAGACAATATTAAGGACGATCAGCCCGGCAATCGCGGCTGCCGGTTGGCCGTGGACGTAGAGCGCCACGGCGATGGCGTTGCCGGCAAAGGTGCCGAGAATGCTCATGATGTTCATCCAGGCACTCGCCGAGGCCTGATCGGTGGCGGGCACCACATCCGGTATCAACCCGGCATAGGGGCCGCAGGCCCAATTCCACCAGAATTGCAGGTTCAGGATGGCGAACGCGTAAAGCAAGATGCTGCTCCCGGCGCCAAACGGCACCAACAATGCGAGACCAACGCATGTTCCCGTCATGCCGGCGATCAGGAATGGGCGGCGACGTCCCCGGGCATTGCGCACGCGATCCGAGAGTGCGCCCGCCAACGGTGCCATCACGAGCGCCATGAACGCGCCGATCGCCAGGATCGACCCGCTGATTCCCTCTTTCGCCGCGGCATCGGGGCCCAAGATCAAGGCGATTTGGTCCGGTATGATGACCGGTACCATCGTCAGCCAATTGGCGAACAACGCAAACCACAACAGCGACACGGCAATCTGGTCAGCAACCGAGAACCGATCGGATCGCAGAAGCGCCGATCGCGGGGTCTGCCGCGTCGAGGCGGCAGCCCTGGATCCGTCGATCATGTCCCCCTCCCCTCGCTTTAATCTAAGATGAGCCAAAGCATGCCCTGTTTCCCCAGCATCGATGTAACAGGCTGGCGCGCGGCCGGCGAGTCGGGGCAAGTTTTAGCTCCGATGCGACACTCGGAGAGTGGATGATGAAGGCAGTCGTTTGCGAGGCGTTCGGCGGGACCGAGGTACTGGCACTGCGTGAAGTCCCCGACCCGCCGCCACCTGGCCCGGCAGAGCTGCAGGTACGGATCCAGGCGCGTGGGGTCCAATACGTCGATGTGCTGATGCTCGCCGGCAAATATCAGTTCCGGCCGGAACCGCCCTTCATTCCCGGCGGCGAGGGGGCAGGCGAGATCGTAAGGGTTGGCCCCGGCGTGACCCGGTTCAAGCCCGGTGATCGAATCATGAGCCGGCAGCGGCTCGGCGCTTTCGCGCAGTTGGGAAACTGCAAAGCCGAAGAGTGCGACCTGATCCCACCTGCCATGAGCCTCGAAGAGGCGGCGGTCTTCCGCAATGTCTATCACACCGCCTATCACGCGCTCCTACAGCGCGGGCGGCTCAAAGCCGGAGATTGGGTGCTGATCCATGGTGCTGCCGGCGGCATCGGCCTCCCGGCCATTCAGATCGCCAAGCTCCACGGAGGCCGTGTGATCGCGACAGCCAGCACCGAGGAAAAGCGCTCGACCTGTATCGAGGAAGGCGCCGACCACGCGATCGATTATGAGAGCGGCTTCCGCGACAAGGTGATGGACCTGACTGGCGGTCGCGGTGTCGATATCGTCTACGATCCCGTCAACGGCCCCACTTTCGAGGAGTCGCTGCGCTGCCTCGCCTGGGGTGGGCGCATCCTGATTCTTGGCTTTCTCGGCGGTCCCCCTGCCCTCGCCCGCACAAATTACTTGCTGATCAAA
>Ga0306926_10009567_pt1 | contig 10666 bp, 8 predicted proteins | sample flu12Cox44000178_FD_203759 | JGI IMG/M metagenome (GOLD analysis project Ga0306926, IMG submission 203759) | Lab enrichment of tropical soil microbial communities from Luquillo Experimental Forest, Puerto Rico - flux8day.12C.oxic.44.000.178 (v2)... | ecosystem: Environmental > Terrestrial > Soil... | reverse complement strand
ATCAGGCGTGGCCGCTCCGAGCGCGCGCGGGCGAGCACCCCGAGCCGGTCGAGCAACACGCCGAAGAGGCCGGCCCGCTCGGAGGACACCTGCTCCGGCGCGAAAAGGAGCGGATACTCCGTCTCAAAGATGTGGCGAAGCTCGGACGCGCTCGGCAGCTCCGTCGAGAGCAAGCTTCGACAGCTCGGACACCGGCGATAACGCACGCCCCGATAGACGAGCCGGCTCGGGCGCGTCGGCGCTCCGCACGCCGGACAGGCGAGGCCCGGGTCGGTCCCCGAGAGTCTCGGCGGCAGCGTGTCGGACGGCGCGGCGCGCCCGCCGGCATTCACCTGCCGGAGGGCGCCTTCGAGCTCGGTAGTGACGCTCGACATGCGCGCGGCACGCGCCGCGCAACCGCGCGTAGGCGTCCGGATCGCGCTCCCTGGCGGTGAGGAAGCCCTCGAGGTCCTCGGCCATCGTCTCCGGCGTCGTGTCGCGGAACACGAGCGTCGGGCACAGCGCGCTCAGGATCTCGGGCGTCGCGCCGACCGGCGTGCCGAGCACGGGCGTGCCGCACGCGAGCGCCTCCACGGTGACGAGCCCGAAGCCCTCGAGCTCTCGCGTGGGCAGCACGAACAGATCGGCCGCCTGGTCGTAGCGCGGCAGCTCCGCGTCTGGCACGAATCCCAGAAACTTCACGTGATCGCCCAGACCGAGGGCCTGGCTCTGCGCCTCGAGGGCGCCGCGCAGCGAGCCGGCGCCGCCGATCAGCAGGAGCGCGCGCGGACAGCGGGCCTTCAACCGCGCCATCGCGTCGAGCAAGGTGTCGAGACCCATCCGCGCTTCGAGGTTGCGCACCGTGAGCAGGAGCGGCCGATCGGTAGCAAGCCCGAGCGCGCTTCGGACCGCGCCGCGGTCCGGCGCCGGCACGAACCGATCCGTCGCCGCCGCGCCCCGGATCCTCACGATGCGCTCGCGCGGCACCGCGTAGAGCTTCCAGAGCTGGTCGGCGGAGAAGTCGCTCAGCACGTGCACCAGCCGGGCGCGCCGGAGGCAGGCGCGTTCGATCGCCCAGAGCAGCACCGTCCCCGTCGCGCCCACCAGGCCCGCGCGATGCCGCGCCGTCATGCCGCGGCGCGAGCGGTACTCGAGCGGCGCCGGGGAATAGAAGCTATAGAGGCTCGGAAGCCGGGCGCCGGCCCGGGAACGCAGCGCGCCGTAGCCGGCGAGCGGCTGGTGCACGTGCAGCACGTCCGCCGCCTCGCGGTCGAGCGTCTCCGACACCGCCCGCCGCGCGCCGAGGATCGAGCTCCGGATGAAGCGCGCGATCGAGCCCCGATCCGCGAGGAAGTGCTGGACCCGCACACGCTCGTGCTCGGCCGAGGCGGGCGCGGTCGCGTCGGCATCGACGCGGCTCACGACGCGCACGTCGTGGCCGCGCGCGGCGAGGCCGCGGGCCTGCTCCCAGAGGATCCGCTCTCCTCCGCCGAGCGGACGCGCCGGCGAGACGTCGGAGACCATCAGGACGCGGAGCCGGTCGCTCATGCGCGGCTCACCGGAGCGTCCAGCGACCGCGCGCGTCGAGATATTCGCGGGTCCACAGCTCCAGCATCATCAAGGTCCAGAGCCGGTCGGCGTGGGTGCGCGCGCCGCTCAGGTGCTCTCGCTTCAGGGTCTCGACCGCGCAGGGGTCGAACAGGCCGCGAGCCCGGACGCGATCCGGCGCCAGCAGATCGTCCATGGTCGAGCGCAGGTCGTGCCGGAGCCAGTCGCCGAGCGGGATCATGAAGCCTTGCTTGCGATGGGTCAGGACTTCCTTGGGCAGGACGCCGGCGAACGCGGCCTTGAGAAGCCCCTTCAAGCGCCCACCCGGCATCTTGTCGCCCGACGTCAGGCGCAGGCTCTCCTCGATGATCCGATGGTCGCAGAAGGGCGCCCGCACCTCGAGCGAGCTGGCCATGCTCATCCGATCGGCCATCGTGAGGAGATCGTCGGGAAGGTAGGTCGCCAGGTCGATGCGGAAGGCTCCGTCGACCAGGTCGTCCGGACTGCCCGACGCGAAGGCGCTCTGCTGGTCGGCGTCCGCGTGAGCCCCGAGGTGCGCCGCCAGCGCGGGCTGCGCGAGCGTCGCGAGCCTCGTGTCGCCGAAGAATCGCGTCCAGCCGATGTAGCGGTCGGCCGGCGCCGCGTCGGGATCCGCGGTGAAGCGCCGCGCCCAGTCGGCGAAGTTACGGCTCGAAGCGGAGTCGGGCAGGCGGTGCGCGAACGCGCGCGAGGCGTGACGGATCCAGCGCGGAAGCTTGGCGTGAAAGGCCGAGACGCGGAGCCCGAGATAGCGCGGGTAGCCGGCGAACGTCTCGTCGCCGCCGATGCCCGAGAGCGCGACCTTCACGTGCCGCGCGGTCGCCTGCGCGACGACATACGTCGGGATCGCGGAGGAGTCCCCGAACGGCTCGTCGAAGGCCCGCACGACGTCCGGCAGGACCGTGCGCACGTCGGGCTCGAGGATCTCCTCGTGGTGGTCGGTCGCGAAGCGCTGGGCGACGAGCCGCGCGTTTGGCAGCTCGTCGTAGGTCGGTGCCGTGCGCCCGAAGCCGACCGAGAAGGTCGCGATCCGGCCCGACGTCACCTCGCGCATGCTGGCGACGACCGCGCTCGAGTCGACGCCGCCCGACAGGAAGACGCCGAGCGGCACGTCGCTCTCCAGACGCAAGCGCACGGCCTCGCGCAGGCCCGCGCGCACCGTCGCCGCGCTCTCTTCTCGCGAGGCCCGCGGCCCCGTCGTCGCGACCGCCGCCGGCAGCTGCCAGTACCGACGTTGCGTCAGCCGGCCATCGGCGAGCCTGGCGGTGTGCGCCGGCGGCAGCTTCCGGATCGAGTCGAAGATCGAGCGCGTCGCCGGCGTGAAGCCGAAGGCTAGATAGTGATGGAGCGCGGACCAGTCGAGCGCTCGGGGGACCAGCGGGTGGCAGAGCAGCGCCTTCGGCTCGGACGCGAACAGGAACAGCCGGTCGCGGTGCCAGTAGTAGAGCGGCTTCTTGCCCAGCCGATCGCGGGCGAGGAAGAGCCGGCGCGCGGCGTCGTCCCAGATGGCGAAGGCGAACATGCCGACGAGCCGCTCGACGCATGCCTCGCCGTGGACAGCGTAGGCGTGCAGGATCACCTCGGTGTCGCTTCGCGTCTGAAACCGGCGGCCCGCGGTCATGAGCTCGGCGCGCAGCTGGCGATAGTTGTAGATCTCGCCGTTGAAGACGATCCAGTAGCGGCCGGTGGGGTCGCTCATGGGCTGGCGCCCGGTCACGAGATCGATGATCGCCAGCCGCGTCATCCCGAGCCCGACGTCGCCGGCGGTGTGGATGCCCGAGTCGTCGGGGCCGCGATGCTTGAGAAGGCCGAGCATCGCGGGCAAGAGCTCGCGCGGGGTCGCGCCGACGTGGCCGGCGATGCCGCACATCAGCCGATCCTCACGGTCGAGCCGGCGACCGCGGCGGCGCCCTCGTGCACGTCGCGCAGGAGCGCCAGGACGCGTCCGGTGGTGCGCGGGGGCGTGTAGAGACCGGCGCGCGCGAGGGCTCGGCGCCGCAAATCCTCTGCGAGGGTCACATCGGACAGCACGCGTGCGAGCAGCGCGGCGAGCTCCTGCTCCCGCTCCGCGTCGAACAGGAGGCCGGCGTCGGCGACCACTTCCGGCAGGGCACCGCGGTTCGAGCTGATCACGGGCGCTCCGCACGCCATCGCCTCGAGCACGGTCGCGCCGAAGCCCTCCTGCAGCGACGGCGTGACGCACACGGAGGCCTCCGAGTAAAGCGCCGGCAGGTCGGCGTCGTCGACGCGCCCGGGGAAGAATACGCGGTCCTTCAGGCCCAGTGAGTCGGCGAGCCGGGCCAGCTTGGGCCGGCCGTGGCCGTAGCCGCCGGCGAGGACGAGAGTGTGCCGGCTGCGTACCGGGCCGGGCAAGAGCCCGAAGGCGCGGATCAGCCGCGGGATGTTCTTGTGCGGGTTGAAGTTGCCGACGTAGAGCACGTAGGGCGAAGTCAGGCCATAACGAGCCCGGGCCGCCTGCGTCAAGGAAGCGGGCTTGAACTCGCTGCCCAGCGCGACCGGGATCACGTTCACCTTCGCCGCGCGCACCCCGAGCCGCGCTACGATCGTGCGCTTGGAGTACTCCGAGTCGCTGATGATCGCCGCCGCCCGGCCGGCGTACAGGCGGGCCGCGCGGGCGACGAGGGTCTCGTAGATCGGCCGACGCCGGCCCGGATAATCGATGAAGTAGAGGTCGTGGATCGTCAGCACGACCGGGCACGGGGCGCGGACCGGTCCCTTGTAATAGGGCGAGAGAAACACGGTAATCCGATCGCGACCGAGCGCGCGGGGCAAGGTCACCTGGTCCCACCACTGGGTCCACGGGCCGTCGAGCGCGGTGAACGTGACGCCGGGAAAGGTCTGATCGAGCTGCGTTCTCGCGTCGCCGTACACCACGCACGGCCAGCCCTCGAGCGAGGCCGCGCGGAGGATCTCGAGCAGGTACCGCCGGATCCCGGTGCGCACGCCCGGCCGGAATTCGCGCCCGTCGACACCGAGCCGGATCAGCGCCGCCTCGCTTCCGGCGCCGGGCGCCCGAGCACCTCGTCGTACACGCGCTCGACGCCGTCGACGTGCGCGCCCAGGCTGAAGGTCGACTCCGCCCGCGCACGGCCCGCGGCGCCGAAACGGGCCGCGCGCGCCGGATCGTCGAGCAGCGCGCGCACCGCCTCGGCGAGCGCGGCGGGATCGGCCGGCGGGACCAAGAGCCCGGTCTCGCCCGCGACGACGACGTCGGGGACGCCGCCGATCGCGGTGGCGACGACCGCCCGGCCCATCGCCATCGCCTCGACCAGCACGCGGCCGAAGCCCTCGCTCTCGGATGGCAGGACGCACACGTCGGCGAGCGCCAGCACGTCGGCGACGTCGTCACGCCATCCCGTAAAGTGCACGCGCGACTCGATGCCCGACCGCCGGGCGCGAGCCTCGAGCTCGCCCCGGAGCTCGCCGTCGCCGACGAAGATCCAGTGCGCTCCCGGTCGCGCTCGGTCGAGCGCCGCGGCGGCGTCGACGAGATGGCGATAGCCCTTCTCTGGCACGTGCCGGCCGATCGACACCGCCACCGGCGCCGCCGGCGGCACGCCGAGCGCGGCGCGCAGCGCGGGCGATGCGGGGCGCGGCGCGAAGCGCTTGAGGTCGACGCCGTTCGGCACCAGCCGTACCTTCGCCGAGCCGCGCGGGAACCGGCGCGCCACCGCGCGCGACGTCGCGATGACGGCCGTCGCGAGGGCACAGAGGGCGCGATCGAAGAGGCCGTCGCGATCGGCGACGCGCACGTGCCAGATCGTCGGGCGCGCGGCCAGCCGGCCGGCGACGCCGGCGTACGCCATCGCGCGCGAGCCGTTGGCGTGGATCACGCTCGCGTCGCCGCCCCTCGCGAGCCCGACGAGCGCGCGCACGCTACTCACGCTCGCCGGTCCCGGCCGGCGCAGCGAGGGCAGCGGAATCACCCGCACCGGCAGCTCGAGGTCGCGTCCGCGCGCCGCCACCTCGCCGTCCTCAGGAACGACCAGGACCGGCGCCCAGCGATCGCGGTCGAGGCCGCGCAGCAGATCGATCAGGCCGAGCTCGCCGCCGCCCACGATCGCGCCGTGGTTGGACACGACGAGCACCGACGTCGGGTGTGACGGTCGCTCACCCACGCTCGTTCACCACCAGGATCCGCAGCCGATCCGCCGGCGCCGCGTCGAAATCGCGCAAGACGTCGAGCCCGGGCGGCGGCGGGCCCCAGAGCAGCGGCACCAGGCCCGGGCGATCGAAGAGGAACTCGCGGCTGTCCAGGACGACCAGCCGCGCGCCGGCGTGCCGCGCGGCGGCGAGCAGCTCCTCGGGACCGACGCGCGGCAGCGGAACCCAGCGGCGCGCGCTGTAGAACGCGACGAGCGGCTTGCGATCGAGCAGCACCGCGTCGCGCGGCTGGGTCTCGGCGATCCAGCGCGCTGCCTGGCGATAGAGCGCGGCGCCCGCGTCCGGGCGCAGGATCGGCTGGAAGGTCCACGGCACCAGGACGAGCGCGACCACGAGCGCCATGGCCAGCGCCCAGCGCGAGCCGCGGCGCGCGTCGGTGAGCGTCACGGCCGCCCAGAGCGTCCCGACCGCCGCGAACGGCAGGATGAACGGCAGGATCGGCAGGAAGATCCGCGGCTCGACGTGGAAGGCGAGCGACGCGAACGGCGGCAGGGCGGCGGCCACCAGAACCGCGTCGCGGCCGAGCCAGCCCTCGGTGCGGCCCCGTGCGAGCATGCCCGGCAGCAGGAGCAACAGCAGGATCCACGGCAGGAGATCGGGCACCGCGTACTTCTGGAAGAGCAGGACGTTCTCGAGCACGCGCATCGGCAGCGGGCTCGGCGCGGTGGCGGCGCTCGTCGACAGGCCCAGGTTGTGGTCGATCTTGCCGCTCAGGGTGACGTGGCCCCACACCTCGGCGAGGTACCAGACGTACGGCGCGACGACGACGCCGAAGACGAGCACGGCAGCGCCGATCCACGGCAGCACGACCGCCGCGCGAGCCCGCGCGGTCACGAGCATGAAGAGCGCGACGAGGACGAGACCGACCAGGTAAAGGGCGCCCTCGGGGCGCACGAGGTACGCGAGCCCGAGGCAGAGGCCCGCGAACGGGATCAGCGCGCGGGCGCCGCCTACCAGCCCGTATCGCGCGGCGAGCACGCCGCACACGAGCAGGAACGTGTAGGTCGCCTCGCAGAGCACCGAGGCCGAGTTCTGCACGAGGCGCGGATGCACGGCGGTGAACACGGCGGCCACCAGCGCGGCCTGGCGGCCGACGATCCCGCGGGCGAGCGCGAAGGCGGGCAGGATGACCAGCGCGCCGAAGAGGGCGGACACGAGGCGGCCCGACATCTCCCAGTCGCCGACGAGCGGCTGGGCCAGCGCGATGCAGATCGGGTAGAGCGGATGGAACAGGGGATCGAAGGGCGAGCCCGTCGCCTGGAACTGCTTGGCCATCGTCAGGTAGACGACGCCGTCGGGCTGGATCACCGGCATCGACCCGGCGACGAGCATCCGGATCGCGAGCGCGATCACCGCCACCGCCAGCGCCAGGATCACGCACCACCTCGCGCGAGCGTCTCGTAGAGCTGCGCGGTGGCCCTGGCGCTCTCGGTCCACGACCACTCCGACGCCGCGAGCGCGCGCGCGGCCGCGGCCATGCGCGCCGCCGCCGCGGGGCTTGCCAGCACGTCGCCGAGCGCCTGCGCCAGCGCGCGCTCGTCGCCCGGTTCGACCAGGCGGGCGGTCACGCCGTCGGTCAGGAATTCGCGAAAGCTTCCGACAGCGGTGGCGACCACCGGCGTGCCGAGGTCGCACGCGAGCCGGAGCGATCCGCTGTCAGTGATGTCGCGGTAGTTGAAGACGGCGACGTCCGCGGCGGCGAAGTAGGTCGCGACCGTCCCGGCGGGCACGTAGCCCGGACGGAACACCACCGCGTCCTCGACTCCTGCGCGCCGGATCGCCTCGCGATACTCCCCTTCACTCCCGACCAGCAGAGGCCCGGCCATCACCAGGTGCGCGGTCGGGTGCCGGCGACGCAGCTCGGGCAAGGCGGCGATGACGCCGCGGAGACCCTTGTAGGGACGGATCGCGCCGAAGGCGAGCACGATCGCCGGGCCGGCCGGCAGGCCGAGCGCGGCCCGCGCGGCGGCGCGATCGGGCCGCTCGGCCGCGCGCAGGAAGCCCGCGTCGCCGTGACGGATGAGCTCGATCCGCGCGGCGGCGGGCAGGCGCTGCCGCGCGACCTCCGCCGCGGTCTTGGTGTGAACGACCACCGCGTCCGCGGCGGCGAAGCACCGCCAGAGCGTCCAGTCGTCCCATCGAATCCGCTCGTGGGTGCGCACGTTGTGGATCGTCATCACCGCCGGCGCGCGCCGCCGCATCCAGGGCCACAGGAGCGCGTCGACGCGGGTCGAGAGCAGGCTCTGCACGTGCACCACGCCGGGCCGCGCCCGGGCGACCCACTGCCGGAGCGCGTTCACGTTGCCCAGGTATCCGGCGCGCGCGGAAAAACAGCGGTCGACCTCGAAGACCGGGGACAGGTGCGCCAGCTCCCACTCGCGGTTGGTCAGCAGCGAGACCTCGACGCCCGCGCTCGCCAGCGCCGCGCACAGATTCCACGTGTAGTGGGCGATGCCGCCCCAGCCGCCGGTCTCGACCATGAGCGCCTTCATCGCGGGCATGCGACTCAGGACGAGCCGAGCGAGCGCAGCAGGCGCGCGCAGGCCGCTTCTTTCTCGCGAAGACTGGCGACGCGCCGCGGGTCGACGGGCGGGTACTTGACCACGAGCGCGGCCATGCGGGCGAGAGCGGCCGCCGCCACCGCCGCGCGCAGGATCGCCGCGGCCCCGCGGCCGTGGTGCTTTTCGAAGTAGCGCACGTAGCTCAGGTAGTAGTCGACCTGGCGCACCGAGGTCTGTCGCGTGCTGGCGCCGTGCTGGTGGATCGCGCGGGCGGCCGGGCAGAACGCGACCGTGTGGCCGTGGGCGCGAAGCCGGCGGCAGAGATCCGTCTCCTCGAAGTACATCCGGAAGCCTTCGTCGAAGCGGCCGATCGCGTCGAACGCGTCGGCGCGGAGCAGCATCACCGCGCCCGAGATGGTCTCGACGCGCGGCTCGCGCGCGAGATCCAGGTCCTCGTAGTAGAAGCGCCGGACCCACCGGTTGCGCGGCGCCACGGCGTGGACCCCGATCACCTCGCCGAGCGCCAGCCCGAGCGTCGGGAAGCGCTTGGCGGAGGCTTGCGGCGTGCCGTCCGGATACGCGAGCGCCGGGCCGACCGCGGCGCAGTCGCGGTTGGCGTCGAGGAAATGCCGGAGCGTGACCAGGCTCTCGGGCTCGAGCACGACGTCGGCGTTCATCGCGCACACGTGCGCCGACCGCTGCGCGGCCACCGCGCGGTTGACGGCGGTGCCGTAGCCCGGATTGTCCGCGTTCACGAGCACGGTGACGTCCGGGTCGGCGTCGCGGACGGCCTCGGCGGTCCCGTCCGAGCCGTTGTCGGCCACGATCACGCGCGCGTCGAGCCCGGCGGTGGCCTTGCGGGCCGCCGCGACGGCCTGGAGCGTGAGCGCGCGCGTGTTGTAGCCGACGACGATCACGGTGAGGTCGATCATGGGCGACGCCGCCTCACCGCGGCCCCGTCGCCGACTCGCTCGCCCGGGCTCGCGTCCCGGCGCGCACCAGGCTCAGACCGAGGAGCACCGGCGCCTGGCGCTGCCATGGGACCGTGACGAGGGAGGCCGCGAACCGCCGGCGCGCCTCGGGCCAATCTCCGCGCGCGTACGCCTCCTTGCCGAGCCAGTTGTGGGTGTCGGCGATGATGCGGCGGCCCGCGGCCCCGAGCCCCTCCACCGCTGCCGGCCGCGCCCGGCAGAGCTTGTCGAGGACGTAGAAGCGATTGCGGTCCATCCGGGCTCGGTCCTCGCTCATGCCGCCGGGATGGACGCGGTAGCGCACGAGCACCGCCGGGCTATAGCGGGCCTCGGCGATCAGGGACATGCGCAGCCAGAGATCCCAGTCCTCGAGCGCGGTCAGCCGCTCGTCGAACCCGCCGACCGCGTCGAGCACGGTGCGGCGCACGAGCGGCGCGATCACCGGGATGAAGTTGCCGCGGATCAGCTCGGGGAACAGCCAGCCCTCGAGCATCCGGGCGCCGTAGCCGAATTGCTCCGAGGCCCGCGTCTCGGCGCCCGTCGTGACGGTCTCGATGAGCACGTCGCAGTAGGTCCAGCCGACGGTCGGTGCCCGGTCGAGCACGGCGACCTGCTCGGCGAGCTTGGTCGGCATCATGACGTCGTCGGCGTCGAGGAAGCTCACGTAGGTGCCGTGCGCGATGGCGAGCCCGGCGTTGCGCGCGGCCGCCAGACCGCGATTGGGTTGACGGACGCCCCGGATCCGTCCAGCGTAGCGGGCGAGCACGGCCGGCGTGTCGTCGGTCGAGCCGTCGTCGACCACGATGATCTCGACGCCCCGGAGCGTCTGCGCGACCGCGCTGTCGAGCGCGTCGGCGAGCACCCGCCCGTGATTGAACGTGGCGATCACGAGGCTCACGCTCACCGGACGACCTCGTAGATGATGTTCTCGCGGTCGCCCCACCGAAACCGCGGATCGCTCGTGCCCGGCCGCGGATGGATGCGCACCTCCACCGGCGCCGGCGTGAGGCCGTTCAGGAGATGGTCGACGAAGCGGCCGAGGTCGTAGGTGTGGGTGTAGAAGCCTGGCTCGAACCGCTCGTCGCGCTTGCGGCGAAATCTGAGCGGCCGCGGCGGCAGGTAGAACACGATGATGAGCTTCTTGCGGGCGCGCTCGTACATGCGCTGCACCGCCGGCCCCCAGTCGGGCAGATGCTCGAGGATGTGACGGCAGAGCACCGCGTCGTAGGTGCCGGGCAGCCGGTCGAGCTCGTAGAGCGACCCTTCCCGGAATCGCTCGGCCTCGGTCGGGAATCGCTCGCGCGCGGCCTTGACGAACTGCGCGGTCACGTCGATGCCGAGGTAGTCGATGTCGGGCCGGCGCTCGTGGCAGAGCTCGAACATGACGCCGGTGCCGCAGCCCACGTCGAGCACGGAGGTCATCCCCTCGAGCAGCGCGAGCGT
>Ga0306926_10009566_pt1 | contig 10667 bp, 12 predicted proteins | sample flu12Cox44000178_FD_203759 | JGI IMG/M metagenome (GOLD analysis project Ga0306926, IMG submission 203759) | Lab enrichment of tropical soil microbial communities from Luquillo Experimental Forest, Puerto Rico - flux8day.12C.oxic.44.000.178 (v2)... | ecosystem: Environmental > Terrestrial >... | reverse complement strand
CAGCATCGCGATCAGAAATGAACCCGTGCCGCCTGCTATATCGAGAAGTCTGTGATGGCGGCCGAAGTCATAAGATCCTGCAAGCGCCACGGCTCCAGGAGGCAATCGTTCCGGCGCCCATGGCTTGGAACGTACAGTGCCCCCGAGGACGCTGATCCGTGGAGCAAAAAGGCTTGGCGTGCCGCAAATCCGGCCTTAGGTGATTTCCGCTCGCTCTCGGACGTCGAGCGGCTTGCAAAGCAGGCGCAGCGTATGCCGGCGCGCGAGAACGCGTTCAGGAATTTGATTTTGAATCAGCGCGTTGCCTCAGAAGCGAGGTTCATTGATGCCGCCGCATGGCGTGCCTGCTCCGGCGAGCCCGACATCCCCGTCGGTGCTCGCGTTTATGCTGGACTTGATCCCGTGATCTGAGCGCCTTGGCAGTCGTCTACCAGGACGCTGCCGGCATTTTTCACACGAAACTCGACTGCTGGCTTCCGGGCAATCTGCAGGAACGCAGTGAGCAGGACCACGCACCCTACGCTGCATGGGCGAAGCTCGGATTCATTACGCCGATCGGGCCGACCACTGATCCGCGCGTCATTGCGCACAAGATCGCCGAGTTGAACGGGCAGAACCGCATCATGTCGCTCGCCTTTGACCGCTGGCGCATCAACGATCTGAAGCGCGAGCTAGACACCATAGGCTGCTACGTGCCGCTCGAGCCGCACGGGCAGGGCTACAAGGACATGAGCCCAGCGGTCGACATCGTCGAGCGCTTCGTAGTCCAGAAGAAGTTACGCCATGGGGCACACCCGGTCCTGCAGTGGTGCGCCGCCAACGCGGTGGTCACCCGCGATCCGGCCGGTGGACGCAAGTTCGACAAGGCCAAAAGCTCTGGTCGGATTGACGCGCTGGTGGCGCTCGCGATGGCGCTTTCCTTGGCGCTCCTCAAGGCCGCAAAGCCGATCGATATCGAGGCGCTAATCGGTTGATGTTCTCCTTTGTCCCGGCGGCGCTCAGGAGTGCCCTGAGCCGTCCGCTTTTCACGTCCGCCTTCCAGTGACACTTGCGGCACAGACCCGGCAGTGGAAGGCCGAGATGTCGCAATTTCTGCCGGCGTGGTGAAATTCGAGCACGACAGTATTCTCACCAGTACTTCGCTCGCAACAGCGCGGCTTGGCGCGTGGGTCGGCTGAACTCGCGTCGGTCTAACAATTTGTGCCCATTCCGGATCCGGACGCTCAGCAGCGCCAGCATCGGCTCGCGCAAGACCTCAAGGACGATGTGTGCAGCGGCATTGTGTCCCTCAGTCTGAGTCGAGCTTGAGCATCTGCCTCGCTGAGGCCGCAGATCGAAGCGGACCAATTCAATAAAGCGCTGGCCTCGGAATATTGCTGCAGTTTTGTCGAGATCTGTCCGTCGGAACCCAGTACGCAAGAACTCCGACAGTTGCAAAATGAAGCCTTTTCGCTCTCAGGCTCCTGGGGAATCGCGATCTTTTTTGCACGATCCCGAAAAATCTGCGATTTTCAAAACCCCGATCTAACGCTCAAGCGTTTTGAGATACGCCATGACATCCATTACCTGACTAGGCGTGAGCTGAAATCGCGGCATCGCAGGATGAATTCCCTCAAGCAAAGGTCGCTGCAAGTCTGCAACAGGATATCTAAGACGCAGTGCGCGAAATGGGGCGGCATTCGCAAGGCGACTCGCACCGACTTTGCCGATGGCGTGACATTGTGAGCAATACTCGCGGACGAATATCACACCTCGCCGTTCCGCTGGCGACTGCTCTGCGGAAGCGGATTCAGTTACACACAGCAGAAATGCGCTCCAGGCAAGAAGTGGCCATCGCGGCTGGACGCACCATCTCTTTACCATTCACGTGCTCCTGTCATGGGCAATCAACAGCGAGCGGCGATAGCGTTCTTCCATGTATGATGCAGACGACTGCCGCCCACGGTTGGCGCAAGTTGGTCGATGGCGAAGCGGGCATAGCTTTATATCAACTGACGAAACACGCCGTTTTCTACCATCTCCTCCGTCTCAGGACATCGCTTAGATGCGAAAGGCTGATCCTAGGATTTAACCATGGTTTCAGAACCGCTTGATCGATACCGAAGAGCTGATCGTCGGGCTGGCTGACAATCTGACCGGCTCATTGAGCATCCACATCTATGGCTCGAACCGGGCGCCGCATTCCCGCCATGATCGTTAATTTTGCCAGTGCTCAATTCTCGAGCGCGAGTTTTGGCCACCCGGATCTTCATAAAGTGCTTCATCGCTTGTAGTTGTCCTGCCTTGTGTCCGTTGGCCGCTGGCAGTTAACGAAAGATTTCTAACGTGCGGCAATCGTCGTTGGTCTGCATCAAAAATTTTTCGCGCCCTCTGGCAAATCTTCAGCATTGGGCTGAGAAGCAACAGGAGGATAGCTAGATAGTGGTTTGGCCAGGCCCGCTATAACCGAGAACTCGCCGAGTATCGAGGCCGTGAGCGCATCCGCCAGATCGAGGCAATGGCACTTGCAAAACTGCGCAACCCGGCCTGTGCGCACAAGCTGATCGGCTTCGCAGGCGGCTCATCGAGCAGTTGAAGCGGACGCGGCACAATCTCAGGCTGGCGGCTCGGCTCCTTTTGAGAACGCATGCGTCGGCCCGCAAAAGGCAAAAAGAAGATCGAGGTCAAGGCAGGCTGATCGAGTAAGTGAACGCCCTCGGACACGACAACCCGCCCCCAACGATAGGAAAACCGATCCCACATTGCGCAGGCTGTTTTTGATCTTGATCAAGAAGAGCAGCAAATTCTAAAGCTATTTAATCCCAATGACGCGCCCATCGGAGAAACGGCCATGATTGGAATCACGATTGACCTCGGAGCGAGTCCGTACAGCTCCCCCGGGGGTTCGCCGGTGGATCGAAAGCCAAGTAGCCACCTCTCTGGGCCTGCAGGCCCAGATCAGCGAGCGGGCGCGAATTGAACACCTTGCAATCTGCAGCCTGGAAGAATTGGGGTACATGCTGACGTTAATTCGGGACACGTTCCCAGCCGTCAACGTGCTTTTCGAGCTTGGCCGCCCGGGCGCGAGCTTTGCGCCGGGAAGGGTTGAAGCATATCGTCTCTCCGACATCCTGCACCACACTCGGCTTCAAAACGTCGATCAGGTTGTCACCTGCTTGGAACTGATCAATGAAGCCCTACGTCGTGTTCGTGGAGCGGTAGATGCCGCTTTCTATAGTCTCGATAGCGACGGTCATTGCTTCATCGCAGCGCAAACCCAGCAGAACTCTTGCGCCTATGGAAGAACATAATCGGCGGGCGCGTCGCCGGTGGTCCGACCGGCACGGCCGTCTTTCCTCAACCAGCATTTCAAGCCGAAGCCAGTCAGCCGCTGGAGAACTCGACGTTCGAAACCCCACCCGCTTAAGACCATTCTAGAGTTTCGGGCCTATCAATGTCGTGACCTCAGACTAAGCGCTCGTACGGAGGACGGCAGCATGGGTCCTGCGGCGCCCGCGCAAATCGCAGGACAACCGATGCCTCAGGGGGCCGCTCAATCATGATCAAGGACATTGTTGCCAACCTCGCCGTCGGCACCTCGCGCGACGTCGTGACGGATTTTGCCGTTTCGGTATCCGCAACCTTCGATGCGCACCTGACGGCGTTCGCGTTCCTATACGAGCCGCTGGCACCCGTGGCCGACGCTTTTCCCGCCGAGGCGATGCAATCTCAGCGCGCTGAAAACGAGAAGGCGGCAAAGGCGGCGATAAGCAAGTTCGAGGAAATCGTCCGCCGCGCCCCCATCTCGGCCCAATCGCGCATAGTCGAGGTAGCTGTTGCGAGCGCCCCTGACGCTTTCGCCAAAATTGCACGGCGGTTCGATGTGGCTGTCATGGGCCAGCCGAAACCTCACAAGCCGGCGCTTGAACGGCTCATCATCGAGGCTGCTCTCTTCGACTCGGGTCGGCCCGTGCTCATCGTTCCATATATTCAGCGAACCGGCCTGAAGCTTGATCGCGTAATGGTGGCCTGGGACGGCAGCCGGAGTGCGGCTCGCGCCGTGGGCGACGCCATGCCCCTGCTTATCCGAGCCAAAACTACCGAAGTCGTCATCGTCGGCAGCGAACCGATAAAGAGCGAGGAGATGCCGGGGGCGGAGATCGCGCTCCATCTTGCCCGCCATGGTGCGCAGGTCGAGGTCAAGTCAATCTTTACGGCCGAGACCGACGTCGCCAGCACGATCCTGTCATATGCTGCTGACACTTCCACAGATTTCCTGGTGATGGGTGGCTATGGTCATTCGCGTTTGCGAGAGTTCATTCTCGGCGGTGTCACTCGCGGCATTCTAAACTCCATGACGAATCCGACCCTGATGTCGCATTGAGCCTCCCCAGGGGGTACTGGGTCCGATGCCGAAGATCCCCGCAAGGAAGGCGCCCCTGCCGCTAACAATTAGGCTTCATCATTTGCCAGGCAGCACGATCTAAATCAAACCCCCCCGGATGCAATCGCGCAGACCACCGGGCGATGCGCACCCCTCGCTCCGATTTGATCGAGATCAATGTTCTGTGACCTTGGTCTGGTGAAGTTTTGGTTTGTGAGCGGAGACATCCCATGAACAGGTTCCCCATCCCCCAGGACGCTTTCGTGTTCGTCGGCGACGGTCGTAAGGCATTGTTCCTGCGCAATGCTGGCGACGAGAAGTTTCCTAATCTCAAAGTCGAGCGCGTCTTCATCGATGATAACCCACCGACGCACGAGCAGGGCAGTGACCGGCCAGGGCGTGCCTTTAAGCGTGCCGGCACGAACCTTCGCAGCGGCGTTGAAACCACCGACTGGCACGATCTCGAGGAGCACCGCTTCGCTCAGCGGGTCGCCACGGCGATGGAGCATCTCGTTCGTGAGCGCAAGGTGAAGGCGCTCGTCGTTGTCGCCCCGCCGCGGACGCTCGCAGACTTGCGGCACGCGTTCCACACCGACGTGAAGAGGCGGATCATCGCCGAAATCGACAAGGACCTTACCAAGCATCCGGCGCACGAGATCGAAAAACATCTCGTGGGGTGATGTTTGCCCGAGCGGCAACCGACGATGTGGTTCCGACATAGTCATTCGGGAGGCCTAACCAGCAATCGAGCCGGCGATCAAGAGCCGACGAAAATGGTCGACGTGCGTATCCGAGACAAATACATCCTGCAGGCGCTTGACCTTGCGCGGGCGAACAGACTGAGCGCTTCTCGAACAGGATCTACGGATGGGCCGTCGGTTGCAAAATGACGCGTTGGTAAAGAATGTTGGATGAAGTAATCACGGGGGCGATTTACTTACGCCGAGGAGCACGCCGATGACGATCCGGGACATTCTCTTTCCGATGATCAGCTATCCTACGGCCACGGCAGCCGATAGCATCGAAAGAGCCGTGACTTTGGCTGCCCGCCTCGGCGCTCATATCGTGGGCGTCACATTCGAGTTGGACATCCGCTCGCCGGTTGGCCTCTACGCACATCCCGTCCATATCAGGGGCATATTCGCGGCCGAGCGCAAAAAAAGCGCCTCCAATGCACGCGATCTCATTGCCACCTTCGATGACATCTGCGCACGTCGAGGTACGACCCAGACAAGTGCCACGTGTGAGCACGCGATCGAACATTGTTTGCCGACCGAGATGGCTACGATCCTCGTCGATCATGCGAGGCTACGAGATCTGTCTCTCTTTCCCATCAAGGCAGAAGACCAGGGCCAGCGATCTCTCGTCGAGGCGCTCATCTTCGAGTCCGGCCGGCCGGTCCTCCTATTGCCCGAAGCCGTGATGCGACAACTATCTTCATCCTTTGACAAGGTCGCCGTGGCCTGGGATCACAGCCGCCCTGCGACGAGAGCCGTCGCCGATGCGCTGCCCATGTTGCGTGCGGCAAAGTATGTTCATGTCGTCACCGTCGTCGACGAGAAGCATCTGCATAAGCCTGGCTCCGGCGCCGAGTTGTGCAAGCATCTGGCCGGGCACGGCGTGGAGGTGACGTTTGACAAGGTCCAGGCTAAAGGCCGAGCTATTGGCGATATTCTCGAAGCGTTTGCGGTCGAGCGTAGCATCGACTTGCTGGTGATGGGTGCCTACGGCCATTCAAAGCTACGGGAGTTTATTCTTGGGGGAGCGACCAAGCGCGTGCTGACCCGTCCCTTCACGTGGACGTTGGTCTCGCATTAAATGCGAGATCGAATGACCGCCCACACGATTTTCTAGATATACGCGCAAGTTAGGCGATCGGTTTTGATGCGACTGAAATCGTTCGCAGCGCCGCTTCGGGTCTCCTGATCGTGGCAGGAAAGCAAGTCAGAAATGACTGAACGAAGGACGCTCGAAGGTTAGCTCCCGACCGTCCCAATTGAAACGGGTACCCGCGCCCTCAGCGACTCGTCCGATGTCGGTTACGGGTACCCCGGCAGCAACCGCTGTCGTCCGGAAAGCGTTCACCTTATCCGGTGGCACCGTGCAAACGACTTCGTAATCGTCGCCTCCGGTGAGGATGTCGTCGATAACCGGCGGCTCGGCAGCAAGCGCGGTCTTCACCGGGTCCGAGAGCGGCACGCGCCCAACATCGATTTCAGCATGGACATTTGACACGCGAATAAGCTTCGCGAGGTCACCAGCAAGCCCATCTGAAATATCCATGGCGGCATGGGCACAAACACGCAGCGCCTCTGCCAACGCGTTGCGCGGCTGCGGCAGCAAGTAACGTTGAGTGAGGTAATCTCGCATGCGATCGTCGAGTTTCCAACGTGCCGCCATCTTCGGCTCTCCACGCAACCGAAGACCCAGAGCCGCGTCGCCGATACTTCCAGTAACTAAGATGTGGTCGCCTGGCCGTGCACCACTGCGCCGAACCATTGTACCTTGCGGCACAGTCCCGAAGGCCGCGATGTAAGCTGTAAGCAGACCGGGCGTGCGATCGGTATCGCCACCTAAGAGGGGGCATGCATAGTTGTCAGCATCGGATCCCAGTCCTCGTGCGAACGCGGCGAGCCAGTCCGCGTTGATATCGTTCGGCAGAGCAAGCGAAAGCAAGAAGCCAGCGGGTTTCGCCCCCTTGGCAGCGAGGTCGGACAGGTTGACACGCAGCGCCTTGCGAGCAATCAGGTCGGCCGGATCATCTTGAAAGACATGCACGCCACCAATAATTCCGTCTATCTTCAGGACAAGATCGCAGCCCGCGGGAGGGCTCAGCACCGCCGCGTCATCAGTGAGTCCAAGCGCCCCCGGATGCCGCACAAGCGGGCGAAAATATTTTGCGATGAGGCGATCCTCGCCGGAATCGAGCAATTGGTTTTGTATCATCGCAAACAAGTCGCCTGACAAACTGTGGTTAATGTCGCCTATCGCAGATATTATACGGCCGAAGTCGGCAGAGCTTTACCATACGACGGCTTCTTGTTCGAGCGCCGGTGTGTTTCAGCCCGTGCCGCGGCTTCTATCGCAACCTAGTCGCCCGCTTTTTGTGGGCTTTTTGCTTCCATTCTTCTTCGTGTAACAGCTGCTCGACTGTCCGGCGCTGTGACGTCAAAGATGCAGGTCTGATTTTCCGCGTTCGTGCTTGAGCGCCAATCTACGATGAGGGCTCCAATAGCGCCGGACATGGTCCGGTCAGGCAATCCAGCGCCCCAAACCGAAGCATCGAAACAGCCTCAAGGCCGCCTTGCTTTCCGGAAAGCGGCGATCGCATCGTCATGCACACCCACACACACATCCGCTCACTTTGCGAAAGGGACAAGGAATAGAAGATGGGGAACAGCTTCCAAGCAATTAGATTGAGTGGCCTCGCACGGTATTAAAATCAGCGCAGTCAATTCCCAGGCAGTTGTGAACGAACTGACCACAAATATAGCCATGCAAGTCCGCTTGACATCAGGTGCGGGCATTCGCGATTTGCTCGGCAAGTCATATCTGCTGGACGTTTGTAGGTCTCGAGCGTATGCCCCGCGGAAGTAGGTGCACCGAGCTCGCTTAAGCCGCAGGCTGCCTCGCTTCATCGACTACCCGCGCCGGAAAGCGGGCAAGAATGTCGGTAACTTCCTGATCTGAGATCTGGCGGAAGTCTGAATAATAGTAACCGATCGCCCCGAACCGGGCGTAGTCCTCCAAGCAAACGACGTCGTCGGCCTCTTTGCGCATGGCAGCAAGATTTTCCGTGGGCGCCACGGGGACCGCAAGTACGAGCGTTTTCGGGTTACGCATGCGGGTGGCGCGCAGGGCTGCGCGAGTGGTCGCACCCGTGGCGATGCCGTCGTCGATGATGATGGCGATTCGGCCTGCGACGTCGATGCGTGCGCGGCTGCCGAGATAGCGCTGCCGACGCCGCTCGATCTCAGCAAGCTCGCGGTCACAGACAGCCTTGAAGTTCTCCTCGGCGATCCCAGCAAGCCGAATGACCTCCTCATTGCGTACAACAATCGGCGCGCCACCATCCACCACAGCCCCCATGGCTAGCTCCGGCTGGAACGGCACACCAATCTTCCGCACGAGTACGAGGTCGAGTGGTGCGTTGAGCGCGACTGCGACCTCCGCGGCGACCGGTACGCCACCGCGAGGGAGCGCGAGCACGACCGGCCGCTGATCTTTGTACTTCGCGAGCGCTGCGGCGAGCTTGCATCCCGCATCCCGGCGATCATCGAAAGGCATGGGCACTCTCCTAGTTTCGCGCAGGCGCGGGTTCTGCCCGGGGGCGCAAACCCCGACCAAGATGGCGCTCGAACCAACGCGCGGCATGGTCGATCACCGCCTCCAGTGCTCCCGGCTCTGGAAACAGGTGGCTCGCGCCCGGAACAATTTCCAGCGATTTCGGCCGATGCAGACGCGAAAACGCCTGTTCGTTGAGCTCGATGACGCCGAAATCGATGCCGCCCACGATCAAGAGCGTCGGCGCATGGATTTGACCGAGCGCGTCGCCGGCCAAGTCGGGACGCCCGCCGCGGGAGACGATCGCGCCCACCCGATCGCCGAGCTTGGCGGCGGCCACAAGCGCCGCCGCTGCCCCGGTGCTGGCGCCGAACAGGCCGAGTGGAAGACTGCCCACAATCGGCTCCCGTCCGAGCCAACGCACGACGTGAACAAGCCGCTCTGCCAAAAGCCGAATATTGAAGACGTTGGCCCGATCGGCTTCCTCCTCCACAGTCAGCAGGTCGAACAACAACGTTGCAATGCCTTCTTCGTTTAGTGCATCGGCAACCGCCGTATTGCGCGGACTGAAGCGGCTGGAGCCGCTACCATGCACGAATACGACAAGCGCGTATGCCTCGCCTGGAATGCATAAGGTTCCAGCAAGCCCAATTGGCGGAATGCGCACGAAGCGAACTTCGCGCCCAGTCGGGCTCTGAGCCGGGTGATCGAGAGTTGATTGGGCCATGATTCAGCGAATTCTCAATCAATACAGTTATGCATGACCCGGATCGGTGGGGGCCTCACCGTCCGGCAGCAACTCCAAAGCTCTACGATGCGGGGGCAATGGTGTTGACATAGATCAAGAATCGTAGCGCAGCCGTACGACAGAAGTTCCCTACCCCGATCAGCGCTTGATCCATATTTGGCTGAGGAGTCTCCAGCTGCGAGGCCAGGATAAGTACAGACACGCAACTTTAACGCCCAGGGAGCCAAACCGATGATCGGGTTAAGGCCGACCATGGTCAGCTTTGGCGCCACCGCGGCGATTGTCACAAGTATGGGCCTTATCATCGGCTTTGGCGCCGCAGGCATCGCCAGGCCGACGATCATCGCCGGATTGCTGGTCGTGGGGCTGGCCGACAATCTGACCGACTCATTGAGCATTCACATCTACCAGGAGGCGGAACGCCTCGAACCGCGCGCCGCGTTCCGCGCCACGCTCGGCAATTTTGCGACAAGGTTGTTGATTTCCCTCAGCTTCGTTGTGCTAGTGCTCGCATCCTCGAGCGCGAGCATTTTGGCGACCTCCGTAGCATGGGGTCTCGTGCTGCTCGCGGCGCTGACATGGCTTGTTGCGAGGCACCGCGAGGCCGACGTGTTTCCGGAGCTGTGCAAGCACCTCGGAATGGCTGCCTTGGTCATTGCTGCCAGCCATGCCATCGGTACATTGATCAATACTTACCTGCAATAATTCTACGCAAACGACCCGGGGCCCAGGAATCGAGGTCGCACCGCAGCGTTGATCAAAAATCAAAATGCCGCTGGCGTATCGGCACTATTTTCCGGTCGTAAATTTGGAGACGCCATGCTGCCGACCTTCATCATGGGGCTGCGCTTGAATCTCGATGCGATTCATAACGCCACTGAAGTGAGCGGTTCTTCAACACGAAACAATGCGCGGGCCTGTCGCAACGCAATATGGTAAGGTCGCGACTAACCGCCTGGACCTCATAAAGCGCGCTTCTATCCAGTTATGCCCTAGGTGGTCGTGAAGCGCTTGCGCCGCAGGACTTGCCGGCCTTGCTTGTCACGCTCGATCTGGTGAGTTAGCCCGGGAGCCGGCTGTTGTTCTCCGGCGGCGGCCAGCTGCCTACTGTCGCGCAGTGTCTTGACGTAGCGCGTGGCATCCGCGACCGCCGCTGGATTGGGCGTGCCGCCGTCGATCGACTTGACATGGCCGCGCGCGTCAAGCTCGACGGATAGCGACACCGGAATGGGCGCATAGATCGACTCGCCCTCCTCGACATGCACAGGATGG
>Ga0306926_10009565_pt1 | contig 10668 bp, 7 predicted proteins | sample flu12Cox44000178_FD_203759 | JGI IMG/M metagenome (GOLD analysis project Ga0306926, IMG submission 203759) | Lab enrichment of tropical soil microbial communities from Luquillo Experimental Forest, Puerto Rico - flux8day.12C.oxic.44.000.178 (v2)... | ecosystem: Environmental > Terrestrial > Soil... | reverse complement strand
CACGTACAAGGCTTCCGAGTAGCGTGCAAAACCATCGCTCAGCCACCAATCGTTCCTGGTTGCGGGGCTAACCACCACTCCCCACCACTGATGCGCGATCGTATTGGCCAGCAGACGATAGTTCACTTTCGGAGTGAAGGCGCGCGATGCGATCGCTGCGATCTCCGGAGCCCACGCTGCGGGAACCGTGTCATTGGGGAGTTCGACCACGTTGAGTTTGCCGGTGAACGCAGGACCGAAGGTCGAGGTATAGAAAAACAACGCTTTGCTGGCAGTGTCGGCGTAGGCCTGCGCTACCGCTTTGTGCTCGGTAGAGGTGTAGACAGTGACATCGAGGCCACCTTCGGAACTCTTCGTCTGCTCGTACTTACCGATCAGAATGGTGCCGGGAAAGCTTGCCTTGGAATAGGTAAACGTATAGTTCGAACTTCCAGCAGGAATCGTCAGCTTCGTCGGTCCAGAGCGCGCTCCAGTCTTCTTCGCACCAGCGCGAGGGGACTCTGCCTCTTCACCCATAGAGGGCAAGCTGCCAGTGGTCTGTTTGCCGCTGCCAATGACGCTATAGCCCGTTGGCACACTGATGCTGATGGTTGAACTGAATCGGTTCGTGCCATAGCCCACCATCGGGAACCACGCACCCGCATAGAGCAGATAGGTGAATGGATCGCCGATGTAGGCCAGCTTCAAGCCGGGCACGGGGCTGTCGTCCGCGGACTGAATGACGCCTTCGTACTCAAATGTCAGGCTGCTGCTTGCGCCCTTGGAGAGTCCTGCCGGCAGAGAAATTCGGACGGTTGCATCTTGGCTGACGCGTTCGGCTGACAGTACCTCGCCGCTCGCGTCAAACACCCGCGTGGGGCGCAGACCGTTGTGAAGCTGAAACGTTGCCATACTGATGTCGTCAAGTGCGGTGAACTTCACGCGGGCGATGGCCTTGAGCTGATGGGTCTGAGGAGCAACAACTGCCTGTATGACGTAATCCTCGACCTGAACCCGCTGCCTCTCAGCCGCGTAGGAGGTTGGTACGAGAGCCGCCAGAGTTAGGATAAGAACTACGCGCCCGACGAACCGCGCCGCGATATGCATTATGGAGAGAACTCCTGCCTACAGGTCACTATAAATGATGAAAAAACTACATGGAAAGGTGCGAGGCGGATGTTCACCATGCTTGTCCCAGGGCGGCCAACACGGCTCGCGCCGCTCGGTCGCTGGCGCTGACTTCTGCGCTGGATACCTGCAATTTGCGCCGCACCTCGTCGAAGCCTTCGCTCATGACCGTACGCGCGCCGCTGTCAGATAAAAGCCTCTGCAACTCGGCGCAAAGCCGTTCCGGCGTAAAGTCGTCCTGCACCAACTCCGGGACCACATCACGCTCGGCAATCAGGTTGACCATGGCGAATCGATCTACCTTTACTAGACGGCGGCCGAGGCTCCAGGTGAGCGGCGCCACCTGATAGACCATGGTGAACGGTGTGCCAATCAAGGCCGCCTCCAAGGTCGCGGTTCCACTGGCCACGGCGGCCGCTCGCGCATAAAGCAGTGTGGAACGAGCATCTCTGGCAAGCGTAATCGGCGGACCCGTGTGGCAGTGCGGAAAGGACGCCATCCAGCGGCTGTCGAGCGTAGAGGCTACTGGAGTAATGTAAACGTAACCCGGGCCCAGAAGTTGCGCTGCTTTCAACAGCTTCGGATAGATACGCGACACTTCGCCGCTCCGGCTGCCGGGGAGCAACGCAATCCACGGGCGGCTCGGGTCGATCCCGTACTCGGCGGCGAACTGCTCCCGGGTGACCGGTGGCAACGGCGTGTCGGTTAAGGGATGTCCCACAAATTGGGCATCGATGCCCCGCTCGCGATAGAACTTTTCTTCGAAGGGGAAGATGACCAGCATCTTGCGGACGTACTTTCGCACCAGTTCAATGCGTGACTGGCGCCACGCCCACAACTGCGGGCTGACGTAGTAGATCACGGGAATCCCACGCTTGTGGAGTTGGCGGGCGAGACGGAAATTGAAATCGGGGAAGTCAACCAACACGGCAGCGTCAGGGCGGCGGCGCTCAGCCTCAGACACGACTCTGCGGAAAAGCTTGAAGATTCGCGGGAGATGCTCGACTACCTCGGCCAGTCCCACGACCGCGATCTCGTTGGCATGGACCACCAGGTCGCAGCCGGCCCGGCTCATCTGCTCGCCGCCGACGCCGAAGAATTCCATCCCGGTTGACTGGGATCCGGCCAAGTTTCCCAGTGCCTCGATCAGCTTCGCGCCATAGGCTTCGCCGGAGGCCTCGCCCGCGGAGATGAGAATTCGCACCCTGAAATTATGACAGGTAGCAGGTATGAACCGTCACTTGTCCGAACTTCTGTTTCCGGGCGTGCGCGGCTCATCGATTACGAACCGCCAGGTGCCGTCGGACTGCCGCCGCACAACCTCGGTGCTCAGCCCGCGCCTCGCATTTTCGCTTCGATAATGCGTCCAGCTCGCATGCAGTACCGCCAACCCGTCGCCTGATTCGAGGACTGCACGTGTCTCCAATTCCATGCGCCCGCCGCCGGCGAGTAAACGCTGGTAAGCCTCGCCAATTGATTCACGCCCAACTGAGTTTCCGCTGCCGGTAGCGAGGACAGCGCCATCCTCGTACAGGGCCACCAATGCATCAATATCGCGGCGATTGAAGGCGTCGAGGAAAAGAGCGTGGATTTCTTGTGGTTTGTGCGCTGCCATGGGCGCCTCAGTCGTCTGCCGACACGCCGACGCGCGGCCCACTGATTTCGCCGGCTATAACCTCAGCAGGAATCTCCTGATCTTTGTATTGCAACTGATAGAGCTTCCAGTAGATGCCGCGATTGGACAGCAGTTGCTGGTGCGACCCGATCTCGCGCACTTTGCCTTTGTGCATAACGATGATCTGGTTGGCGCGCTGCACGGTGCTGAGGCGATGAGCAATAATGATCGACGTGCGTCCTTCTACCATGCGGGTTAGGGCATCGCGAACCCGAAATTCCGTTTCGGTATCGACGCTCGAGGTGGCTTCATCGAGAATGAGAATCTTGGGGTTGTGCGCCAGCGCTCGGGCAAACGATATAAGCTGCTTTTGTCCGGTCGAGAGCGTGCTGCCGCGCTCTTGGACTCCTTCTCCGAACCCTCCGGGAAGCGAGCGGATGAAGTCCGCTACGTTGACCAGCTCGGCCGCGTCCTCAATCGAAGAGTCGGCTATCCAGCGTGACCCGAGACGAATATTATCGGCGACCGTCCGGGAGAAGAGAAATGGATCCTGCAACACGACTCCATAACGCCGCCGCAATTCACCCAGATCCATATCGCGGATGTCGACACCGTCAACGCGGATCGCGCCTTTCTGTACGTCGTAAAATCGCAGCAGCAGCGAGATGATTGTCGTCTTGCCGGCGCCCGTGTGTCCCACGAATGCCACCGTGTCGCCCGGATCGATGGTGAAGGAAACGTCCCGCAGCACCCAGTCGTACTCGTCGTCGGCGAGTGAATTTGCCGCGACGCTCGTCAGCCTTTCTCCCTTACGGGCAGCTTCCTCGGCCGCCTGTGCCAGGGTGCGATAGGCGAACCACACGTGGTTGAACTCGATGCGTCCCGGCCCATCGGGCACCTGCGGCGATGGTGGCGTGACGATCTCGGCTGGCGTGTCGAGCAACTTGAAGATGCGTTCGCTCGACGCCATCGCCGATTGCAGAATGTTGTACTTCTCGCTCAGGTCCTGGATCGGGCGGAAGAACCGCTGCGCGTACTGCATGAACGCCACCAGCACCCCCAGGCTCACCGCATTGCGGATGACCTGGTTTCCTCCGAACCAAATCACGCCCGCAATCGCTGTTGCCGACAGGACTTCGACGACCGGGTAGTAAATTGCGTGTGCCAGAATCGCGTCTTTGAACGCATCCATGTGGGTGCGGTTGATTTTCTCGAACTGCTGGTAGGACCTTTCTTCGCGGTTGAAAAGCTGCAGAACCACGATGCCCGTGACATGTTCCTGCAAGTAAGCGTTGATCTTCGCGATTGCGATGCGGATCCGCCGGTAGCTCTCGCGCACAGCCTTGCGGAACAACGTCGTCGCGTAAAAAATGAGTGGCAGCACAGCGAACGTGATGAGTGCCAGCCTCCAGCTCATGCTGAGCATGATGGCGATAATTCCAACGAGTACGAAAATGTCCTCGAAGATCGAGACCACGCCTGCGGTGAACATTTCGTTCAGCGCATCCACGTCGCTGGTGACGCGCGTGACCAGGCGGCCAACGGGATTCCTGTCGAAAAACGCAATGTGCAGCCGCTGCAGGTGACGGAAGATCTGCGCCCGCAGATCGAACATGACCTTCTGTCCGGCCCACTGCATGATGTAGGTCTGGGTGAACTCGAACAGAAAGCTCAGCAGCAGCAACCCCATGTAGATCGCCGCGATCTGCGCAATTCCAACCAGCGGCTGGCTGCTTAGAAAGCGATCCAGCAGGGAATGAGTTTCCGTGCGATTGGCGAGGTATTTGTCGATCGCTACTTTCGTCAGATAGGGCCCCAGAACATCGGCGCCCGCCTTCAGGATAATCGCGATCAGCGCAACCGCAACTTGCGCCCGGTAAGGACGCAGATACGTCAGCAGGCGCCTCATTAGCCGGCCGTCGTATGCTTTACCTAATACTTCTTCTTCGTGGATAGAGGCCATGTCCCGGAAACGATTGTAATCAATACTCCTCTGATGATTGCGATGACGACATATAGACGTCCGCAAGATCGGAAGGGATGGAAAAGGTTGCTGGCCACCAACATCGGGACGAGTGAAGATGTCGGTCAGCTCGCCCTGCGCAGCACCAGGGCAGAGTTCTTCGACCCGAAGGCAATGCAGTTGCACACTGCGTGTTCGATTGAGACCATGCGCCCGACCTCGGGCACGTAGTCGAGGTCGCACTCCGGGTCGGGTTTTTCGAGGTTGATCGTCGGCGGAATCTGTTGGTGAGTCATGGCTACGAGCGTGGCCGCAATGCCGGCTGCGCCCGAAGCTCCCTGGGGATGGCCGATCTGTGACTTTAAACTCGACATCGGGGTGGCGTGCGCCGCCACTCCGAGCGCCAGCTTCAGCGCGCGCGTCTCGATGCGATCGTTGAGCTGTGTCGAAGTCCCATGCAGATGCACGTAATTCACGTCGGTAGAGGCGATTGCGGCATCGTCCATTGCCATCCGGATGGCACGCGCCGGTTCTTCGCCACATTCTTCCAGGCGGACGCGATGAAAGGCCTCGCAGGTCGAGCCGTAACCCGCAACTTCAGCCAGGATGTGCGCGCCACGAGCTCGTGCATGCTCGTACTCTTCCAGCACGAACATCCATGCGCCCTCGGCCAGCACGAAACCGTCGCGGTCTGCCGAAAAGGGACGCGAAGCGCGCTGCGGCGCGTGGTTCCAACTGCTGGTCATGATCCGCATCAGCGCGAAGCCCTTCATGATGCCGGGCGCAAGAGGGGCATCGACGCCGCCGGCCAGCATCATTGGCAGAAAGCCGAACTGAACTTCCCGGAGGGCATAACCGAACGCGTCAGTTGACGAAGTGCACCCGGTGGTAATGACGTGACTCATCCCACGCAGGCCGAAGCGCATGCTGATCTCGCTTGACATCGTGCCCATCGTCCCGCTGGGTATCGAGAAGATGCTCGCCTGCTTGGCTTTCCCGGTGAAATAAAGGCGGTAATTCTCCTCCGAAAAATCCTGCGCGCCGCCGCCCGAGCCCAACACGACGCCAATCTCGCGCTGCCGGCTCAAGGAAAGTTTCGCCGTCTCAATGCCGGCCTGTTGCAGTGCTTCACTGGAGGCAGCCAGCCCCAACGGCACAGCCCGCGAAAGATGCTTGCGCTCGTGGGCGTCAACCCAGGCCAACTCGTCGAAGCCCTGAACTTCTCCGGCGATCTGGACGGGCAGATCGCTGACATCGAAGCGCGTGATTCGCCGGACCCCGCTGGTGCCTGCAAGAATGGCGCGGCAAAACTCTTCCTTACCAATACCATTAGGGCTGATCACACCCATGCCGGTGATAACCACCCGTTTCTTCACGTAGCCCTTCATTTCTGTGTGATCGTTTCCGCCAGCTTCCTCGCCGCTTCGGTCTCGCTGGCCGAAAGGTCGTTCTCCATTGGCCTAGGTGATAATAGATGAGACTCATCACGCAGCGATAGTTCTGCACGCCGGAAGATGGTCACGAATTTGTCTCTGGGAATCTACATCTCGGTTCCGTTTTGCCGCACCAAGTGCAGCTTCTGCAACTTTGCGTCGGGCGTCTTCTCGCAGGCTGTATTTGACCGCTACGTCAGTCAGGTCCGCGCAGAGATTGCGGCGGCCGAAGTCATCGCGCAGGAACTCGGGGGACGCCTCGACCGTGAGGTGGACTCGATCTATCTTGGCGGAGGCACACCGTCAGTGCTTGCTCCCGACCAATTGACTCGTCTTTTTCAAGCGTTGCACGAGCAATTTGCAGTTCAACCCGCCGCCGAGATCACCGTGGAATGTGCTCCCGGCACGATCGCCGACGAGATCCTCGAAACCCTCTGCCTTTCCGGAGTGAACCGCGTCAGCTTGGGGGTGCAGTCCTTTGTCGATAAGGAATGTTCATCGGTTGGCCGCCTGCATAGCCGTGCTGTCACATTGGGCGACATCAGAAGCCTGCGCGCCCACGGCATCGGCAATATCGGCATTGATCTTATTGCTGGCCTGCCCCATCAAACCGTACAAAGCTGGGACTTTTCTCTCGCCGAAACCCTGGCGACAGGAGTGCCCCATGTCAGCGTTTACATGCTGGAGGTAGACGAAGATTCGCGCTTGGGGAGCGAGTTGTTGGCCGGAGGCAGCCGCTACCACGCCCATTTCGTCCCCGACGATGATCGGACGGCAGACCTGTATCTCGCCGCCTGCGAACGGCTGGAAAGCGGAGGAATTCATCAGTACGAAATCTCGAATTTCGCACGTGCAGTCAGCCCCGGCATCGGACTGCGCGACTCTCGTCATAACCTCAAGTACTGGACCCGCCAACCGTACCTCGGATTGGGTGTGGATGCCCACTCGATGTTGATACCTGACGACACTCTGGCAGGGCAGGGAATCGAGGCCGTACGCTTCGCTACCCCCGATTCACTGGAAGCCTATTCGCCGCCCGCGAGTGGGCTGCAATCGATTCCGGCTCGCGTCCGGCAACTTCTGTCGTCGCGGACCCTGATCGATAGGCAGGCAGCGCAGGTGGAATCGTTCTTTCTTGGCTTGCGGCGAAACTGTGGGGTCTGCTTGCCGGTTATCGCCGATCGATTTGGATCGGAAGCCGTGCGCGAGGTTGATCCCGTCATCATCGAGTTGATTGAGGCCGGCTTGTTGGAACGCGTCGGCGAGCGCGTGCGCCTGACCTCCCGCGGACGTCTGCTCTCGAACGAAGTATTTGTCCGGTTCCTGCCAAACCAAGCGCGCTCGGTCGAGGCTTAACGGCTTCCAGAGCCGAGCTGCCAGCCCGAAGAGCGGCATATCATAGCCCAGGACGGAAGTCCTGGGTAAAGTTGGAAAATGAATCGAGTCCCGTAGGGACGGCACCCAAGCGCTGCCTGGTTTTTTCACCCTGCTAAACTCATCGATTGAGCTTGCGGTCGAGTGCTCCCATGTCCGCCTCCGCTACTGAAATTATCGATCTCCGCTCCGACACCGTTACCAAACCATCGCCTCAGATGCGCCAGGCCATGTTTGAAGCCGAAGTCGGCGACGACGTATACGCAGAGGATCCGACGGCTAACCGCCTCGAGCAGCGTGCCGCTGAAATCTTCGGAAGGGAAGCGGCGCTCTTCGTTCCCAGCGGAACCATGGGCAACCAGATCGCAATCAAGCTGCACACCACGCCGGGCCAGGAAGTGATCTGCGAAGAGCGCGGCCACATTTTCGATTACGAGATGGCGATGATGGCGCAGTTCTCCGGTGTCCTGCCGCGAACGGTGAAAGCGGAAGATGGCATTCTAACCTGGGAGCACGTGAAATCGAAGCTGCGGCCGAAGAGCTACCACTCCGCAAGAACGGGGCTGGTATCGCTGGAGAACACCCACAACATCGCTGGCGGCGTGGTCATGCCCGTCGAGGTTTTCAACGAAATCTGCGACCACGCGCACGAGGTCGGACTGCCAGTGCATCTCGACGGGGCGCGCGTCTTCAATGCGGCCGTTGCGTTGGGAGTCCCGGTTGATCAGCTTACGGCAAAGGCCGATACGGTCATGTTCTGCTTGTCGAAAGGGCTCGGAGCCCCCGTAGGATCTTTGCTCGTCGCCACTGCCGACTTAATCGATCGCGGACGCATCTACCGCAAGGCCTTGGGCGGCGGCATGCGTCAGGCGGGCATTCTCGCGGCGGCTGGATTGGTTGCCTTGGAACAAGGGCCCCGGAAGCTGGCAACCGATCATGCCAATGCGAAGTTCCTGGCGGAGGGACTAGCACAGATTCCCGGAATCGAGATCGACCCGAATAAAGTCCAGAGCAACATTCTCATCTGCAACATCATTGGGACCGGAATGACCTCGAAGGAAATCTCGCGCAAACTCGCAGAGCGTCACGTGCTGGCTAACGGTGTGGGACCAGAGATCATCCGCCTCGTCACCCACCTCGATGTCAACCGCGAACAATGCGCGCGGGCACTTCATGCCGTGGCTTCGGTTTGCGGAGTAGTTTCACAGCGCAGGTAGCTCGGCGTTTCCCAAGTCGGCATTTCTTCTGGCCGCCAATCCTGTGCCATAATCATGAGTTTTCACCTTGCTCAACCACATCGCTGGGAGCGTCCGCGCTTCAGCCGTGGAGGAACGCCTTGGACTTTCAGCTCTCGGATGAACAACTCCAGTTGAAGAAAATGGTCCGCGAATTCGCCGAACGCGAGATCGCGCCCAACGTCATGAAATGGGACGAACCCGGTGAATTTCCTCTGGAGACCGTGAAGGAACTGGGAAAGCTCGGCTTGTTGGGCACGATCTTTCCCACCGAATACGGTGGCTCGGGGATGGGCTATAGCGAGTACATCATTGCTATCGAGGAACTTTCGCGCGTCGATGGTTCCATCGGAATTATCGTCGCGGCCCACACGTCGCTGTGTTCGAGCCACATCTTTATCGCGGGCAACGAAGAACAGAAGCGCAAGTACATTCCCAAGTTGGCGATCGGAGAGTTCCTCGGAGCGTGGGGATTGACCGAGCCTGGTTCCGGTTCCGACGCCGGCGGCGCGCGCTGCTCGGCCGCCCGCAAGGGCAATAAATGGACTCTGAACGGCACCAAGACCTTTATTACCAACGGCCACTATGCGGATGTGATTGTGGTGGTAGCGGTGACCGACAGGGCCGCCCACACCCACGGGCTATCGGCCTTCGTGGTGGAGAAAGGTACCAAGGGATTTCGTGCCGGTAAAAAAGAAAACAAGCTCGGCCTGCGCGCCAGTGACACCTCTGAGCTGGTCTTCGAAGACTGCGAGATTCCGGCAGAAAATCTCCTGGGCAAGGAAGGCGACGGCTTCATCGACGCGATGCAAGTGCTTGACGGAGGCCGCATCTCGATCGCCGCGCTCGGCCTGGGGATGTCGCAGGGTGCGTATGAAGCGGCGGTGAAGTACTCCAAGGAACGCAAGCAGTTTGGCAGGTCGATCAGCGAGTTTCAGGCAATTGGCTTCAAACTCGCAGACATGGCCACCGAAATCGACGCCGCTCGGCTGTTGACGCAACGCGCCGCCGCCCTGAAAGACGCCGGCCTGAAAACCACACAGGAATCCTCGATGGCCAAGCTCTACACCAGCGAGGTCGCGGTGCGTTGTGCCAACGAATGTGTGCAGATTCACGGCGGCTACGGTTTCATCAAGGACTATCCGGCAGAGAAGTTCTACCGTGACGTGAAACTCTGCACCATCGGCGAGGGCACCAGTGAGATTCAGCGCCTGGTCATCGCGCGCCAGATTCTAAAGGATTAGGCTGTTGGGTGCGTCCTCAATCGCCGAAAGCAAACGGGGCAAGGTGAGTTCGAGCAATGGTGTCCGGGCACTTGTGAATCGGGTTCGCGCCGGCGAACTCCGCGCCTTGGCTCGCGCCATCTCGGTCGTCGAAGATCGCACGCCTGACTCCACCGAGTTGCTCAAGGCGCTGTTTCCCTACAGTGGGCATGCGCTGCTGCTGGGTCTGACGGGCTCGCCTGGCGCCGGCAAGAGCACACTCGTGGATCGGATCGCGCATGAGTATCGCAAGCAGGGCAAGACCATTGGCGTTGTCGCCGTCGATCCTACCAGCCCCTTTAGCGGAGGCGCGATTCTCGGAGACCGCATTCGCATGCAATCGCACTACGCCGACTCGGGCATTTACATCCGCAGCATGGCCACCCGCGGTTCGCTGGGAGGCCTTGCCAGCACCACCGCCGATGTCGCTACCGTTCTCGATGCCAGCGGACGCGATCTGGTGATGATTGAGACCGTAGGTGTGGGCCAGGATGAAGTGGATATCGTCACCCTCGCCGATGTCACGGTGGTGGTCCTCGTGCCTGGTATGGGCGACGATGTGCAGACCATCAAGGCGGGAATCATGGAGATCGCCGACGTCTTTATCATCAACAAGTCAGATCGCGACGGCGCTGAGCGTGTCGAGCGCGAGATCCGGGCCATGCAGTCGCTGGCCACC
>Ga0306926_10009562_pt1 | contig 10669 bp, 7 predicted proteins | sample flu12Cox44000178_FD_203759 | JGI IMG/M metagenome (GOLD analysis project Ga0306926, IMG submission 203759) | Lab enrichment of tropical soil microbial communities from Luquillo Experimental Forest, Puerto Rico - flux8day.12C.oxic.44.000.178 (v2)... | ecosystem: Environmental > Terrestrial > Soil... | reverse complement strand
ATGGTCGCGCCCGTCGCCGTCGAGGGTGCTCCGGAGCACCTTGGCAACGCGGATTTGCAAGAGGTTAGAGGCGCTCCGGCTGCCGCGGTGCGCACCCGCGCATGCGTCGCTCCACTCTCCGCCGAAGCCTTCGCCGTCCAGTTCACGCGGAGCCGGAAGGCAGACGAGCGGTTCCGTTACCTCCAGAGCCTGCTCGGCCACCAGGTGTCCCGCGGGGACCTCGCCGAGGTGTACGCCCGCGCCGTGGAGGCGCTGGTCGCGAAGATGGAGCGTGTCCGGTTCGGCGCGTGCGACAAGCCGCGCAAGGGCGGAAGCCAGGCGAGCACGGATCCTCGCTACGTCTCCGCCGAGACGAAGCGCACCGTCTGGAAGCGTGACGGCGGCCAATGCACGTACGTGAGCGAGTCGGGGCACCGTTGCGAGGCGACCGGCGACGTCCAGTTCGACCATGTCGTCGAGGTCGCGAGGGGCGGACAGTCAACCGTGGACAACATCCGCCTCCGCTGCCTCGGCCACAACCAGCACACCGCCGAGAAGACGTTCGGCGCCGGCTTCATGGCAGAGAAGCGCAAGGAGGCCGCCGAAGCGAGGACAAGAGCGAAGGCCGAGCGCGCCCGGATCCGGGAGGAGAAGGCCGAGGCGAACCGTCTCCAGCCCCATGAGGAAGAGGTTGTGCCGTGGATCTGCGCACTCGGCATCCGCGAGCACGAGGCACGCATCGCCGCACGCCGGTGCGGAGACATGGCGGACGCGCGGCTCGAGGACCGCGTGAAGCGCGCGCTGTCGTTCTTCGGCGCGAGGATCAGCCGAACGATATCGCCGGTGCCCGCGGTCGCGAACACCGGCGGTATCCCAACGATGGGCTGAGCGGAGGGCCCCCGGGCGGGACGCCAGCGCTACGAGTGCGCCTCCTGCTTGTCGTGCTTGCCCACGATCTTGTCCAGCGGACGGCTGAAGACGAACAGCACCACGCCGGCCACCAGGGCGATCGCCGTACAGAGAGTGAAGAACTGCGCCTTCGGCATCTTCTCGTAGAACGTGCCCAGGTAGCCGGTCGTGTAGTTGCCGATCGCGTTCGCGAAGAACCAGACACCCATCATCATAGACACGATGCGCGCTGGCGCCACCTTGGTCACGAACGACAGTCCCATCGGGGAGAGATAGAGCTCGCCAAGAGTGAAAATCACGGTCGCGCCGGTCAGCCACAGAATGCTGCGCTTGGCGTCCGGCGCGATCCCTTGCGCGGCGACGATCATGACCATGAAGCCAAGCGCGAGCAGGATGAGGCCGAGCGACATCTTGACGAGAGTCGTGGGTTCCTTGCCGGTGGTGGCCTGTCGACCCCAGAACGACGTCAGGAGCGGCGTGAACAGGAAGATCATGAAGGGGTTGAAAGCCTGGTACCACGTCGACGGCATCGTGAAGCCGAGGAAATGCAATTGCGTGTTCTTGTCGGCCCAGAGTTGCAGCGTGTTGCCCTGCTGCTCGTACACGGCCCAGAACGCGCCGACGATGACGCACGCGAAGCAGATCGCGCCGACGCGCAGCCACTCCTCGCGCGTCATCTGCTGCTTCACCGGCGCGACGGTCGCCTTCCGCTGCGCGAGCACGTCGGGCGCGAGGTACTTCTGGTTCATGAGATAGAAGATGAGCCCCAGCACCATTCCGACGCCGGCAGCGCCGAAGCCGTAGTGCCAGCCGAGCTTGCTCTGTCCGAGTGTCCCGCACACGAGCGGCGCCAGGAACGCGCCCAGGTTGATGCCGACGTAGAAGATCGAGAACGCCCGATCGCGACGCTTGTCTCCCGGCGGGTAGAGCAGGCCGACCTGCGTCGAGATGTTCGGCTTGAAGCAGCCGTTGCCGAGGATGAGCGTGAGGAGCGCGAGGAAGAACATGCGCTCGCTCGCCATCATGAAGTGACCGATCGCCATCAGCACGGCGCCCACGACGACCGTGCGGCGCTGGCCGAGGATGCGGTCGGCGAGAAGACCCCCGAAAAAGGGCGTGAAGTAGACGAACCCCGTGTACAGCCCGTACACCCATGACTGCAACGGCTGCGGTGCCCAGGTCTCGCGGAACAGGGAATGAAACACGCCGGCGACAGCATTGAAGCCTAGAACCTGCTTGCCCACGTCTGGCTTGATGAACAGGTAGTTCAGCATGTAGAGGGCGAGCAGCGAGCGCATCCCGTAGTACGAGAAGCGCTCCCACATCTCCGTCAGGAACAGGACGAAGAGACCCTTGGGATGCCCGAGGAACGTGCCCTCCGAGGCGGCGGGCGCGGGCAGGGCTTCGGCGGTGGACATCGGATGGGCCTCCTGGTGGCTGGCTTCGACGGGCGGAGCGCGAACGAGCATAGCGGCGCGCGCGCCGCGGCGCTACAGTCGATGCGCTCACCAACCGGATTTCCGCCCTCCTGAGGAGCCCCCATGCCGACCACCACCCAGCAGACCTCGGTGCTCGAGCGCTTCCTGCGCTACGTCAAGCTCGACACGGCCGCGGACCCCGCTTCCACCAGCATCCCGAGCACCTCCAAGCAGCTCGTGCTGCTGGACCTGCTCGTCGAGGAGCTGCGCGCGCTCGGCCTCGGCGACGCCAAGCGCGACGAGTTCGGGATCGTCATGGCCACGCTGCCGGCGACCACCGCGAAGAAGGACGTGCCGGTGATCGGGTTCTTGGCGCACGTGGACACGTCGCCCGAGCTCTCGGGCGCCGGCGTGAAGCCGATCGTCCACCGCGAATACGACGGCCGTGACCTCGTGCTCCCGGACCATCCGAACGCCGTGCTCTCGGCCCGCGAGGACGCCGACCTCGCCGGCAAGCGCGGCGAGGACATCGTCACCGGCTCGGGCGACACGCTGCTCGGCGCCGACGACAAGGCGGGCGTGGCGGTGGTGATGGCGGCGGTCGAGCAGCTGGTGAAGAACCCGAGCATCCCGCACGGCACACTGCGCATCGCGTTCACGCCCGACGAGGAGATCGGCCGCGGCGTGCGCAAGTTCGACGTCGCGCGTTTCGGTGCGCGCTACGCGTACACGCTCGACGGCGCCGGGGTCGGCACGCTCGAGGCCGAGACGTTCAGCGCGGACGCGATGACGGTCACGTTCCAGGGCCGCAACACGCACCCCGGGTTCGCGACCGGCGTCATGGTGAACGCGGTGAAGGTGGCCGCGGACTTCATCAGCCGCCTGCCGAAGGACACGCTGTCGCCCGAGCGCACGAAGGACAAGGAGGGCTTCGTGCACCCGAACGACGTCACGGCCACCGTGGACCGCACGAGCGTCCACTTCATCATCCGCGACTTCGAGACGGCGCAGCTCGCGGTGAAGGAGGACTTCCTGAAAAAGCTCGCGAACGAGACCGTACGCGACTGGCCGGGCTCGAGCGCGCTGTTCGAGGTGAAGGAGTCCTACCGCAACATGCGCGACGAGATCGCAAAGCACCCGCAGATCCTGGAGCTCGCGCGCGAGGCGATCCGTGAGAGCGGCCTCACGCCCACGGAGACCAGCATCCGCGGCGGCACGGACGGCTCGATCCTCACCGAGATGGGCCTGCCGACGCCGAACCTGTTCTCCGGACAGCACCGGTTCCACTCCCGGCTCGAGTGGGTGAGCGTGCAGGACATGGAGATCGCGGTGCGCACGATCGTGAACCTGGCGCGGTTGTGGGAGCGGAAGGGGTAGGCTACACCGCGAACTTGAACAGCATCACGTCGCCGTCCTGCACCAGGTACTCCTTGCCCTCCATCCGGTAGACCCCGGCGGCGCGCGCGGCGGCGATCGAGCCGCAGCGGACCAGGTCGTCGTACGCGACCGTGTCGGCCTTGATGAAGCCGCGCTCGAAGTCGGTGTGGATCACACCGGCCGCGGCGGGGGCGAGGTCGCCGGCGTGGATCGTCCACGCGCGCACCTCCTTATCGCCGGCGGTGAAGAACGTGCGCAGGCCGAGCAGGTGGTAGGTGGCGCGGATCAGCGCGCCGATGCCGCTCTCGCTCACGCCCAGGTGCTCGAGGAACTCCTTCGCCTCGGCCCCGGACAGGTCCACGAGGTCGCTCTCGATCTGCGCGCTGATCACGACCTCCTCGCAGCCGAGGTGCGTGCCCACGTACTCATCCACCCGCTTCACGTACGGGTTCGAGTGCGCGGCGGCCAGGTCTTCCTCGCGCACGTTGCAGGCGAAGATCGTCTTCTTGTCCGAGAGCAGGAAGAACCCGGCGGCGATCTTCCGCTCCTCGTCCGAGAGCTCCGCCACCATCGCCGGCCTGCCGGCGGAGAGCGCCGCCTCGAGCTTCCCGAGTACGGCCTCCTCGGCGACGGACGTCTTGTCCCCGCGCTTGATGTCCTTCTCGAGGCGCTCGCGCCGGCGTTGCACGGCCTCCAGGTCCGCGAGCATCAGCTCGGTGTTGATCACCTCGATGTCGCGCACCGGGTCCACCGAGCCCGAAACGTGGTGGATGTCGGCGTCCTCGAAGCAGCGCACCACCTGCACGATCGCGTCCACCTCGCGGATGTGCGTGAGGAACTTGTTGCCGAGTCCCTCGCGCCGCCGCCGCCTTGCGCGTGCGGGTGACGGCGTTGAACAGCGTGGACTTGCCCACGTTGGGCAGACCAACGATTCCGGCTCGGAGCATGAGTGTCTTGGGAGTTGGGGGGAGGGGGTTGGGAAGGGCGCGGGACTATAGCGAACGAACCGTGCGGTGGCCATGCGCTTCGAGTATCGTCCGCGCCTTCGCGGCATGGGGCCGCAAGAGGAGGAGTTCATGCGCCGGAACCAGGTCGGTCTGCTCGCGACCGCGCTCGCCGTCATCACCAGCGTCACGCTGATCACGAACCTCGCCGCGCAGCCCCCGGGCGGACGGCCAGGCGGTCCCGGCGGTCCTCCGGGCAGCAGGCCTCCGGGCGGCCCGGGGATGATGATGGCCGCGCCGATCGACTCCTTCGTCACCGAGCGCGACAGCCTCGTGAAGGAGATCCTCTCCGACCTGGGCCCCAAGGCGTCGATGCCGGCCGAGAGCGTGTTCAAGCACCTGAAGGTGATCAAGGGACGCACGGCCGAGCAGGTGCTGAACACGATGAACCGGGGCTTCGGCCGTTCACTCGGCGTGCGCTGCCAGCACTGTCACGTGCTCGGCCACTGGGGCGACGAGGACAAGAACACGAAGCAGATCGCGCGCGACATGATGGCGATGGAGGACACGATCAACACCCGGCTGCTGGCGGAGATCAAGAACATCAAGAGCGATCACCCGGGCGTGGGCTGCTTCGACTGCCACCACGGCGTGTCGCGGCCCGGCTTCGGCCCGCGGAACATGAACGCTCCGCCACCCCAACAGCAGCCAACGACGAAGTAGCGCCCACTCGAGCGAGAAAAAGCCCCCGCGCCGGCGAGCGGCGCGGGGGCTTGTCCATGGCCGTCGGACGCTACGGCTGTCCTGGCGAGGATGGCAGCGGAATGTCGCTGTGCTGCCGGCGCTCCTTCTCCTCCGGCGGCTTGCCGCCCCACGCCCACGTGACCGAACCCGAGACGCCGCGCACGTCGGTGTGCGTCGAGCTGACCTCCAGGTACGTCGGGTCGCCGATCGCGCTCGAGTGGTAGGCGACGTTGAAAGGGTCGCTGATCGTGATTGCGCCGGTGAGCTTGTCGTTCGGCCTCCACCGCACGCCGATCGTGGAGCGGATGTTCGACGTCTCGTAGCCCTGCGCCAGCACGTGCTTCGGGCTGTAGCGCAGGTAGCCCTGCAGATCGATCGTCTTCGTGGTCCGGAAGATCGCGTTCCCCATCGCCGACCACGTGAGCACGTCCTGGTTGAACGGGTCCGCGAGACTGATGGCGTTGTTGTGCTCGCGCGAGAGGCCCAGGCTCATCGTGCCGCCCAGACGGTTCACCTGGCGCAGCGAACCGGTGAGGCTGACGCCCAGGACGTGCACGTAGGTCGCGTTCACCCAGGTCTGGGTCGCGGCGCCGCCGGCGTCCACCTTCGTCACCAGGTCCCAGGCGTCGATGGTGTTGCGGTAGTACGGCGACAATCTCAGCGAGCCGCGCGAGCCGGACCATCCCGCGTCGATGGCGTACGAGTGCGTGTACTGCGGGTCCAGGTACGGATTGCCCACGAACATGTTGAGCGAATCGGTGACCGGAACGTCCGGATTCAGCTGATTGGACTCCGGCCGCTCGATGCGCTTGGAGTAGATCGCCCGCAGCGTGCGTCCCGGGCCGAAGTCCCAAGCGACGTTCGCGCTCGGGAACAGGCTCGCGTAATCGTGGTCGTAGCTCGTGCCGGTGGAGCGCGAGTCGAACGTGCGCCACGCCATCTCGCCACGCGCGCCGAGCTGGTAGGAGAGCCGCCCGACCGTCTGGCCGAACGTCAGGTAGCCGGATTGGAACCGCTCGCGGTCCGCGAGCGCGCTGAAGTCGGTCGTCGAACTCGTCGAACCCCCGATGAGCAGCAGCATATCGGCGTCGTGCGTGACGCGCTCGAAACCCTTGTAGCCCAGCTCCAGCTTGCCCTTCTGCCCGATCGGATGCATGTCGTCGATCTGGAGCGAGCGCTGGTGGTAGTCCTTCTTGCCGTCGACGCTCGTGAGCTCGTCGTCGACGCCGGGCGGGACCAGCGTCTGAAGGCGGCCCCTGTAGTGGCTGTCGCCGTTGGTGAGGCTCTCGAGGTACTCGATCGAGCGCTCGTCACGGCCGGGTTGTACCACGTGCTGGAGGCCCAGCGTGAACGCAGGGGACCGCGCGCTCCATCCGACGTCGTCCGCCAGGACGTTGCGGCTGGTCTCGTTCTGGGTCGAGTCGGTGAGCACGAAGTGGTCGATTTCGTGCGTGACGCCCGTGCCCAGGTATCCGTTGATCGAGCCGTAGAGCGTCGCGCGCTGGGTGAGCGCGTAGTCGACCGAGGCGTCCACGCTCGCGTAATGATCCTCGTAAAGGTAGCGGGAGGTCGAGGCGTACAGCGTGGCCGGCGAGGTCAGGAAGCTCTGCCGGAGTTTGTCGGAATCGTAGACCCAGTGGCTTCGCGCGCCCGAGAGGGTCCCGAACATCGTCAGCTTCCCCCGCTGCCAGGCCACGTGCGCGCCGGGGGTGCTGTAGCGCTCGCCCAGCGTCCCGGTGAAGCTCCCGCTCAGCCCAACGTCGACGTTCTTCTTGAGCACGATGTTCACGATGCCGGCCGTGCCCTCGGGATCGAACTTCGCGGACGGGTTCGCGATGACTTCGACCTTCTCGATCCGGTTCCCCGGCATCTGCAGCAGGAAGTGGGCGAGGTCATCCGTCTTGAGCGGCGAGACGCGGCCGTCGAACTGGATGTTCACGCTCGGGCTGCCGCGCAGGGTCACGTGACCGTCGATGTCCACCTCCAGCTCGGGCACGCCGCGCAGCACGTCGGTGGCACTGCCGGTGTTGGCGCTCGGCAGGTCTCGCGTGAGGTAGATGTTGCGGTCGGGCGCGATGACCACCGTCGCGCGCTCCGTGCTCACGTCCACCGGTTTCACCGCGATCGGCGAGATCGCCAGCGTGTTGCGGCCAAGATCCAGGTCCGGTGCGGCCTCGCTCACCACGACGTCCGAGCGCAGCCACGGCTGGTAGCCGACGAGCGCCGCCCGCATCAGGTAGCGGTCGTAGCGCAGGCTGTCGACACGGAAGCCGCCGTCGGGGCCGGTCAGGGTGTGAGCCACGACCGTGGAGTCCGCCGCGCGCCGAAGCACCACCTCGACGCCCTCAAGCCGGGCCGCCGGGCTGCCGCCCACGAACGTGCCGCGCACGGACGCGGCTCGGGCTGCGGTCACGAGGAGCGCGAGCGGGAGAGCGAGGAGAGCGCAGAAGCGCGACGAGAGGGGGCGCGGGAGAGCACTCGATATGCCGATCATCGTCCATCAAGTCTAGGAAGCGGCCCGCGCGCGGGTCGAGGCCGGAGTGACGCCGGGCCTCCGCAACGTCACCGCGGCATTGCGATCTGCAATGCCATCGCCGACGCACGTCTGATCGGCGGGCGGAGTGTTCTCGAATGGAGCCTAGGGCGCCGGCGTGTCCTGCTGCGGCTGGTCGCCGTGCTGCCGACGCTGCTTCTCCTCCGGTGGCTTGCCGCCCCAGGACCACGTGAGCGAGGCGGAGACGTAGCGGATGTTGTTGTGCGTCGTGCTCGTCTGCGCGTAGGTCGCATCGCCGGTCGAGCTCGAATAGTGCGCCAGGTTGAATGGATCGTTGATTGACAGCCCCCCGGAGAGCTTCTCGCTCGGCTTCCAGCGCGCGCTGATCGTCGAGCCCACGTACGCCGAAGCGTATCCCTGCGCGAGCGCGCGCCTGGGGCTGTAGCGCAGGTACGCCTGCAGATCGACCGTTTTCGTGGCCTTGTACGTGACGTTCCCGTTCGCGGACCACCCGAGCACGTCGCGCAGGAACGTCGCGGAGACGTTGCTCGCGTCGTGGTGCTCTCGCGAGACGCCGACGCTAACGGTGCCGCCGAGTCGGTTCACCTGACGCAGCGACGCGGTGAGGCTCGCGCCGAGCACCCGCACCGACGAGGCGTTGAGCCAGGTCGTGGTCGCGGCCCCGCCGGAGTCCACCTGCGTGACCGCGTCCCAGTTGCCGATCGTGTTCCGGTAGTAGGGCGACAGCCGCAGCGAGCCGCGCGAGCCCGTCCAGCTCGCATCGATGCTGTAGGAGTGGGTGTACTTGGGGTCCAGGTACGGGTTGCCGACGTAACGGTTGAGCGAGTCGGTCGTCGGCGCGTCCGGGTTCAGGAAGTAGGAGGACGGGCGCTCGATCCGTTTGGAGTACGTCAGGCGGAGGATGTGGCCCTGGCTGAAGTCCCAAGCAACGTTCGCACTCGGGAACACGCTCCTGTAGTCGTGGTCGTAGCTCGACCCCGTGGAGCGCGAGTCGAACGTGCGCCGCGCCATCTCGCCTCGTGCGCCGAGCTGCACGGAGAGCCGCCCGACCGTTTGCCCCAGCGTCAGGTAGCCGGAGTCGAACCGCTCGCGGTCCTCGTACGCGCTGCCGTCGGTCGCGGGCGGGCCGGCCGAGCCCTGGACGAGCAGCAGGCCGCTCGCGTTCGTCGTGACGCGCTCGGAGCCCTTGTAGCCCAGCTCGAGCTTTCCCTTCTTGCCCACAGGATGCGTGTCATCGACCTGGAGCGAGCGCTCGCGGTAGTCGTTGTTGCTCGCGAGGTGCGTGAGCTGGTCGTCGATCCCGGCCGGCACCACCGTCTGCCGGAGTCCCGAGTTGTGGTTGTCGCCGTTCGTGCCGCTCTGGAGGTACTCGATCGAGCGCTCGTCGCGGCCGGCCTGCACCACGTGCTGCACGCCCAGCGTCGCCGACGGCGTGTGTCCACCCCAGTCGCCGCTGTCCGCACGCAGGTAGCGACTGGTCTCGGCCAGCGACGAATCGGTGAGCGCGAAGTCCGTGAGCGCGTGCGTGTCGCTCGAGCCCAGGAAGCCATTGATCGTGCCATAGGCCGTGACGCGCTTGGTGAGCGCATAGTCGACCGAGGCGTCCATGCTCCCGTAGTGGCCCTTGTACGTGTAGTCGGCGTTCGAGGCGTACGTGCTGGGCGGGGCCGAGAGGAAGCTCTGGCGAAGCGTGCTGGACTCGTAATCCCAGCGATTGAGCGAGCCCGACACGCCGCCGAACGCGGTGAACTTCCCCTTCTGCAAGGCCACGCGCGCGCCGGGGCTGCTGTAGCGGGCGCCGAGCGTGACGGTAAAGCTGCCGCTCAGGCCCATGTCCACGTCGTTCTTGAGCACGATGTTCACGATGCCGGCCGTGCCTTCGGGGTCGTACTTGGCGGAGGGGTTCGCGGCCACCTCCACCTTCTCGATGCGGTTCCCCGGCATCTGGCGGAGGTAGTTGGCGAGATCGTCGCCCTTGAGCGGCGAGACGCGGCCGTTGAACTGGATGTTCACGCTCGAGCTGCCGCGCAGGCTCACGTGGCCGTCGATGTCCACGTCCAGCTGCGAAGCACGTCGGTGGCATTGCCCGTGGTCGCGCTCGGCATGTCCTTCGTGAGGTAGATGTTCCGATCGGACGTGATGATCGCCGTCGGGCGCGCGGAGCTCACGTCCACCCCCTTGATCGCGATCGGCGACAGGGCGAGCACGTTGCGGCCCAGGTCGAGGTCGGGGGCCGCCTCGCTCAGGACCACGTCGCGCCGCCATGTCTGTTAACCGAGCAGCGACGCGCGCAGCAGGTAGCGGTCGAAGCGCAGGCTGTCGACGCGGAACAGACCGCCGGCGCCGGTGGTCGCATGCGCGACGACGGTCGAGTCCGCGGCGCGTCGCAACACCACTTCGACGCCCTCGAGCGGCGCCGCGGGACTTCCGCCGACGAACAAGCCGTGCACCGACGCCGCGTGAGCGACGCCGGCGACGATGAAGGTCGACAATGCCAGCTCGCGCAGCACGGGCCCGAGGGGTTGCTCGAATAGAGGGAGCGAAGGCCGGGGATTCTAAGTCCAGGGGATGTCCGCGCGCGAGTGCAAACGACCGCGACGGGTGGGGGCTTTCCGAGCCGCTGCCCAGCCTTGGTCGCGCGCCGTGCAGCGGCAAAGCGGATGTTCTGAGAGTATGGCGACCCACCATGATCCTCGACCCCCGCACGATGGACTCGAAGGACGTCTATCGCTTCATCATCTCGGCCGTGGTGCCGCGGCCGATCGCGTTCGTGTCCACGGTGA
>Ga0306926_10009561_pt1 | contig 10669 bp, 10 predicted proteins | sample flu12Cox44000178_FD_203759 | JGI IMG/M metagenome (GOLD analysis project Ga0306926, IMG submission 203759) | Lab enrichment of tropical soil microbial communities from Luquillo Experimental Forest, Puerto Rico - flux8day.12C.oxic.44.000.178 (v2)... | ecosystem: Environmental > Terrestrial >... | reverse complement strand
CGAGGTGCCCGAACTCCCGCTTGATCGTGGCGAACATCGTGTCGAGGTCGGTGAGATTGCTGACGTCCGCGCGAACGGCGAGACTTCCGGCTCCCAGCGTCTTCTTAGCCGCGTGCAGCGACTCCTCATTCAAGCCGCAGATGGCGACGCGCGCGCCCTCTCTGTCGAATTCCTGCGCTGTGGCCAGGCCGATCCCGCTGTTGCCGCCTGTGATAAGGATATTCTTGTCCGTCAGCCTACCCATTGTCGTCATTTCCTCAGGTTAAACATGTCTCACCGACCTTGGATTACAAAAGAGACCTGTCGGTCGCAAATAGGGTCGACTTTGTTGGCAAGAAACCTGCGCGGCAAGCAAGGGTCCGAAGCGAGAAATAAAAAAGCCGAAATCAAAGCCTGAGCCCTCGGCACGGGGAGGCACGGCCTCGCGCGATCGGTCGCAATGGCAGTGGATAGAAAGATCGCGCCAATCGACTGAAAATGAATGGTTTACGACGATGGGCGGGGTCGAGTATGGTTAAGAAATCTGCACGGCAAGTTGGAAAACCGAGTCCGGAGGAAGAAATGGCAGGAACACCAGTAAAGCGGGCGACTGAGCAGGCGGACACTACGTGGTCATCAGCCGAGGATTCGCACCAATCAGGGTTCGCGAGTTCCACGAAACGCAGCGGTATGGGGAAGTGGGAGGCCAAGTTAACAACGATGGCTGAGGAAAGTGTGCGGGCATTACAGACAAGAGCAGATCGCACTTCCGCGAAAACGACCTCGGCACAACCGACCGATGCAAAACACCAAGGTGCAAGTAAAGTGACACGAACGGCTGGAGTTAGATGGTGCCGGGAGGGGGACTTGAACCCCCACAACCCTTTCGGGTCTGCGGATTTTAAGTCCGCTGCGTCTGCCAGTTTCGCCATCCCGGCGTGAGTAGAGTCGAACAATGGTAAGCGTAGTGCGGTCCTAGGCAACTTCATATTTTATGCGAAATTACTAGACTTGGCGGCACGGACTGGTTGTCGCAAAATGAGACGCCTTTAGACCCAAGGACGAGAGGAAAGGCCACAAGGAGGCTTGTGATCTTCATCGCGAACTTCCCGTCAGCATGATGCTCGACCACGCTGCTCAGCACTCACGCGTTTCATGCCCTGATCGCTCAAGCCTTTTTTGCCTTGTGGTTCGCCAAAACCTAAAGCCGGGCGCGATCTCCTCTCTGCAACAGAGGATCCGAGGCACGGCAAGGGCTTCGCACAACAGGTCCTCATTGCGGCGCATCGGCCTGGGCTTGTTTGAGAATCGAGCTGAGGGCTCAACTCACAGAGTTCGGACATGAAGGTCCTCGCGGACCGAGCTGGATTATGTAGGATGCGTCGATGCCTTAAGCTGTTTGAGGACCCACAGGGGTTATGCTATGCTGCACTTGACTAGTCAAAACGACTAGTCAGGGCCGGTTTTATGCGTGAAATTCAGGCCTCCGATGCCAAAGCCCGCTTGCCGCAATTGCTCGATGACGTCGAGCGCGGAGAAACGCTCATCATTACAAGACACGGTCGCGCCATCGCGAGAATCGTGCCCGAGGTTAACCGGCGGCAAGAAGAAGTTGACAGAGCTCTCGCGAGTATCCGTGAGCTTCGAAAGCGAACCGTGAAGGTCACCATCGCGGAAATACTGTCTGCCCGAGAGGAAGGACGCAAGTACTGATGCCGTTCGTGCTCGATGCATCGATTACCGCTTGCTGGGCACTTCAGGATGAGCAAGACCCCAGAGCCGATGACGCATTCGTCCGAATGAAAACGGAAGAAGCTGTCGTCCCGAGTCTTTGGTGGTTTGAGATCCGCAACATCCTTGTTGTGAACGAACGGCGCAACCGGATCACCGAGTCGGACACAGGTATTTTTCTGCGAGATTTGGCAGGACTTCGGGTCCGGGTCGATCGGGAACCGGAGGAGAGTGTAGTCCTGAGGCTTGCACGAACCCGTGGTCTGTCCGTCTACGATGCTTCATATCTGGAAGTGGCGATCCGGGAAGCGATACCACTTGCAACCTTGGACGCTCAACTTACAGCCGCGGCACGCGCGGAGGGCTCCGAACTTATATGATTGCGAACCGATCGACACAATTCGCTTGAACGGCGCAATCTGTTCGTCGTCAAGCGTTCTTTCTCATCGTGTTGCCTCACTGTGGAATGTTACCGAAGATCTCATTCAAAAATGTTACCGAACACCAAATCGGATTTGGTTTCATTTAATCATTTAACTCGCATGCACGAAGAACTCCGCCTACGCAGCTCCTCACCGGAGACGATTCGCAGCTACACCGCGCGCCATAATAGGGCAGGCCTGCGAACTTACTTTGCGATAGCTACTTGCCGTTTTCCTGTCCGCACCCGCGGTGCGGTTGCCTCCTGCTTCTGTCCAAGAATGAGATGAAGTGTGGTCTGCAGGTGCGCTGTCCGCACAGGTCCCCATGCGCAAATTTCGGTGGTCTCTGACGACTGAAAGCTGGCATACTCGACAGCAATAAGAAGAGCGCTGCCTTCAGGCTGGGACTAATAATATGTAGTGGCCCTGTCATCGGCGGTTTTCCCAAGCGAGCACTCAAGTTTTTCTCATGTCCTGGCGTCAGCAAATCTCTATCAGCGCACCTTCACATCGGGCGTCACCGACATGCCCGGACGCAGCGCGCCATCTCTGTTGAAGTCGGTTTTGTCGGCGCCGTCGAAGTCGATACGCACCGGGATGCGCTGCACGACCTTGACGTAGTTACCGGTCGCGTTCTCTGGAGGCAACAGGCTGTATTTCGCGCCCGTGGCTCCGCCAAGGCTGGTAACGTGGGCATCCCACTTGCGGCTTCCGTAGGTGTCAACCTTGACTTTCACAGGCTGACCGGGCTGCATAAGGGCAAGCTGAGTCTCCTTGAAGTTCGCTGTCACCCAGATCTCGCGCTGCGGTACGACCGCCATCAAATCTTGACCCGGCGAAACATTTTGCCCGACCTGAACGGAGCGCTTGCCGACGATTCCGTCCACAGGCGCGACAATCGTGGTGTAACCCAGGTTCAACTGGGCCTGGTCCAGAGCAGCCTTCGAACGTTGCGCCTGCGAATCGGCAGAAAGCGCTTTCGCTTTGGTAGCTGCGACTTGTTTGGGCGTGACCTGAGCATTGCGCACTTCCGCGTTTGCCTGTTCAATTCGTGATTGCGCCTGCCTTACCTGCGCCTGGGCCGCCAACAGTTCGGCCTGGCGAGCCGTCACCGTTGCATTAGCGGCCGTTGCCGCCGCGGTAGCAGTATCGAACTGCTGTTGCGAGATTTCGCGCTTGCCCAGCAATTGGCGGTAGCGCTCAACATCTGTGTTCAGCTTCTGCGCATCAGCTTGGGCCTGTACAACTTGGGCCTGTGCCGCTTCCGCCTGCCGCTGCGCTGCCGCTAATCCAGCTTGTGCGGACAACAAATCCGCGCTGGCCGAACGGATTTGACTGGAGGATCCTACCGTCGAAACGGGTACGCCGTACTGCGCCGCCTGCGCCTGAGCCTGGGCGTCTTCATAATCGGCACGGGCACGTTGCAGCGCCACCTGATAGTCGGTGGGGTCGATGACCACCAGAACGTCGCCTTTGTGAACGAACTGCCCGTCATCATAATTCACCTTGATCACCTGCCCGCCGACTCGCGCGCTGATGGGATAGATGTGACCGTCGATTTGGGCATCATCCGTGTCTTCCCAGTGACGGCTCTCCCACCAGAACCAGCCGACGAGCAAGAGCGCCACGATAGCAACGAGGAAGACAATCGGCTTGGCGGCAGGATTTTTCTGGAAAAATCCCTGGCGATCCTCTTCTCCCCGATGCGCTTCCGGATCGTGCTGCTCTTCGGCTTCTGCATTAGGGCGTCGAAGGTCGCGCGAATCGAGTTCGTTCGGCTCAGTTGTCGTCGGGCTCATTTTTCACCTGCCGCTGGTTGTCGCTGGCAACCCCGCCAGCCGTTGCACGGGTAGTTTCTTGGGCCTGAGAAACTGCAGCATCAGACACTCCTGCATCGCGGGCGGGATTCGTCTGAAGCTCTGCGGAGGCCAGCTCCGCACGCGCCTGCTGCAAGTCACGTACAGTTGTGGCAGCCGGATTCGCACCTCTGGCATGTGGCTGCGGGGCGCTGGCCGGTGTTGGCGGCGTGTTCGAAGGCAAGGTACTGCCGGGTTCCGACAGGTACTGCTTTACCACCTGTTCGGCGTTGCCAATCGCGCGCGCCAGCAGGACCTTCGCAATATTATGCGCGTAAAGGCTGGCGATGTATTGATCATTCGCCGAAGCCAGCTGCTGCTGGGCCTGGATGACTTCCACATTATTCGTTACGCCCGCCGAGAACCGGTCCTGGGACTGCTCCACGGTTTGCTGCGCAAGATCCAGGCCGATCTTGGCCACGTCTACCTGCTCTGCCGCCGCCTTGAGATCAAGCAGGGCATTCTGGATTTCCTGCTCGATTTGCGCCTTCAGGTTGTCTACCTGCGCCTGGCGCTCCTTGAGCACCGCCTGCGCTTGTTCGATATCGGACCGGATCCTGCCGCCCTGGAAAATCGGTATGTTCAGACTTGCCACTGCGGTCCAATTGGGAGAGATAGACGATGGCTGGTTACCCAGCACTCCGTATCCCCCGGAAAGATCGATCGACGGCAAACGTTCCTTCCACGCCGATTGTTCTTTCAGCTGCGCCGATCGCAACGTTGTCAAGGCAGCCAGGTAGTCGGGCCGTGTCTCCAAGGCTCTGGCGTAGGCGCCCTCGAGCTCCACTTCGGGCAAAGGATGATAGGGAACCCGATTTACCAGCCGGAACTTTTGCGTGACCGGCAAACCGATGACCCGAGCCAGTGCTATGCGCTGCTTCTCCAGATCGTTCTGCGCCTGGATGAGAAGTAATTGCTGGGTTTGCAACTGTACGCGAGCACGCAGCGTATCGATGTTCGGCGCAAGTCCGGCGTTTTCCTGGTCGCTGGCCAGCTGGTAGAGGGCCTGTGCGGTCTGGAGCTCTGCCTGCGCCGCCTCCACCCGCGACTCATTGGCGATAGTCAGCAAATAGTTGGCGCCCACGGCCAGAACGACCGTGTCGCGCGCATCGCGGTAGCTGAATCGCGCCGCCTTCACATCTTCGCTGGCAGCACGAACATTATCGATGGAGGAAAGGTTAACCAGGTTCCAGGAGCCGTTCGACGCGAGAGTGAACAGGCCGAACGGGCCAACGGACGTTGGAATGCCGGGAAAGACCGCCCCGGTAAATCCGAACGCCTTCAGATTGACCTTCTCCACCGCTTCGGAAAGCGATCCGCTGATTTGGGGAAGGATTTCGCTCAGCGCACGAAGGTGGGCCGCGCGGCTCTGGTCGGTGGCTCGATCGCTGAGATACAGGCCCAGGTTGCATTTCAGCCCGCGATCCAGGGCGTCCTCGACGGTGAGGTCCATCGTTTCGCCGAAGACCTTGCCCTGGGGGATCGCCCCCAGGAATGGATCCTGCACGCGGTTGATTACCTGCTCCGCCGAAGGCAAAGAAGTCAGGCCTGGACTGACGGTTTGCCCCCATGTGAGAGAGCAGGTGAGCACAACGGCTAGGCCTGCAACCAGGACGGATCGATGAATTCGGGAAGCTTTATTGCAAGAGTTGCGTTCCGATCGTTCCATGGTATATGTAGTACATACATGCATGTATTGAAACGTGCAAGTACATTTGGATGATGTTGTGGTTGCAGGGCGGCGACAAATCGCCGCCTGGCGGCATAGGTGCCGACGGTTTAGATGTCATTCAGAGGATATATGAAGAGGCCAGGCCGCACATTAAAACGCCGGCAACGGAGCGAAGTGACGCGCACGCGGCTTATCCAGTCAGCGGAAAAAATCTTTGCCCGCGACGGTTTTGAAGCTGCCAAGTTGGAAGAGATCGCCTCCGATGCCGGTTATACCCGCGGCGCGTTTTACGCGAATTTCGCAAGTAAGGAAGACCTTTTCTTTGCGCTGCTCGAGCGCGAAGCGTCGTCGCGTATCAAAATTGCGCGCAAACAACTGGACAAGGCTTGGCCGCCTGAAGACAAGCTGGACACCCTGCGTAAATACTTTTTGCAAAAGAGATTGGATCGCCGCTGGAGCCTGTTGTCCCTGGAGTTCAAGCTGTTGGCCGTGCGCCATCGCGAGGTCAAGCCCCGGCTCGCTGCTATCAACCGCCGCTTCATTTCTTCCTGGGTCGACCGGCTGGAAGACATGGTGACGGCGGTCGATCACAGGTTAACTGCGTCGGCGCCAGCAGTCGGAATGGCCGTGTCCTCTTTGGCGAACAGCCTGGCGGTCGAACATATGCTGGACCGAAACCTGATGTCTGAGGAAGATGCGGAAGAGATTCTGGCAAATTTTTTTGATTGCATGACGGGAAGGCACGCGTCTCGACACAAGGGGAGGAAGTAGCGTTGCGGGCAATCAGTTCCTGTACAAGCCGACTTCGCTGGTAGACGGGCGCCGCATCAGATCCCGGATCGCATCGTGCACCGACTTACCTTGTTGCAACACGGCATGCATCTGCTCAGTGATCGGCATCTCGACACCCATCTTGTGAGCCAGGCCGACCGCTGCGTTTGTCGTCAGTACACCTTCCGCAACCATGCCGTGCATCCCGGCGATAATCTCGTCAAGCCTGCGTCCTTGTCCTAGTTCGACGCCGACGGTGCGATTGCGCGAGAGCCCGCCGGTGCAGGTCAGCACCAGATCGCCGAGTCCGGCAAGGCCAGCCATGGTTTCCGCGCGACCTCCGCAGGCGACGGCGAGGCGGGTAATTTCGGCGAGTCCGCGGGTGATGAGTGCAGCGACGGAATTGTGTCCCAGATTGAGTCCGTCGCAGACCCCGGCAGCAATGGCCACAATATTCTTCAGCGCGCCCCCCAGCTCGACGCCGATCACGTCATCGTTGGTGTAGATGCGGAAGTGCGGATCGCCAAAATCGTTCTGGATTCTTCCGGCGAGTTCTTTGTCGGTGGAGGCGACAGTGATCGCGGTGGGATTGCCGCGGGCGACTTCCTTGGCAAAAGTCGGCCCGCTGATTGCGCCTAGGCGTGGCCGAAAGCCCTTTTCCGAAATAACCAGTTCGGTGATGACCTCTGTCATACGCAAGAAGGAATTGTTCTCGATGCCTTTGGTCGCGCTGACGAACAGCAACTCGCGCGTTAGGTGGGGCAGCATGGCCTGGAACAAGCGGCGCGCATGATGCGACGGCATTACGCTGACAACGATCTCAGCGCCCTGCAGCACCTCCTCCAGGTTATTGCTCGCCCTTACGACCTCGGGGACCAGTTCGCCCGGGAGAAAAAGATCATTCACGTGGCGCTGGTTGATGCTTTTGCATACCTCCGGTTCGTGTGCCCACAGACAGACGTGGTGTGTGCCCTTGCGGCCAAGAACGACGGAGATTGCCGTTCCCCATGCGCCGGCGCCGATGATGGCAATCTTGCTCACGCAGGTTTTCTTTCGGCCCCAAAGCGATTTTCATTGCCCGCCATGAGGCGCCGGATATTGTCTTTGTGCCGCAGGATGATCAGCAGGGAAGGGGCGGACATCAGAACCAGAACGGTCGCAGTCCGGGTAAAAGGGTTCAACCACCAGGCCGCAAAAGGGAACACCGCAGCTCCCACCATGCTGCCCAGCGAAATGTAACGCGTGACCGCAACAATAAGAAGGAACAGTGCAAGAGAGATCAGTACCGCCCGAGGGGCGATTGCTGTGAATGCCCCGACGGCGGTAGCTACTCCCTTGCCGCCTCGGAAGCGCAGCCATGGCGTAAACATGTGGCCCAGGATGGCGCACAACGCGGCCAGGGCGGCAAACGAATAACTGGTCTCGGGCCGCAGTATTTCCGGGGAAAAGCGGGGGGACTGCGCAAGCCCCAGGGCAAACAGAACCGCGACATAGCCCTTCAGCGCGTCCAGAACCAGTGTGACGATTGCCAACCCCTTCGAACCTGTTCGGGCGACGTTCGTGGCCCCGATATTTCCGCTGCCGGTCTGGCGAACATCCACCCCGCGAAACATGCGAACCAGCAGATATCCGAAGGGAATCGACCCCAAAAGATAGGAAACCACGGCGACGGTAATGGCAAGGGTGGTCAAGGTAGTTGAAAACTACGACTCTGGTTGGCCAGGGCCGGCAGAAAGCATGCAATCTACTCCAACGGATACCGTGCCAGCTTGGTATACTTCGCACCCGCTGGCAATAGCTCGCTTTCGTAAAGATAGAACTCGCGTGCCGTCATTGTACCGAACTCGGGAGGCGGCATCGTCTCAAGATTCATCCGAACCTGTTGCAGACCAGGGGTGGTGCGTTCGCCGCGGACTGGCCTTGGACGTCCACTACCTGCTCTCGCCATTGTGAGGTGAGGCTTGTACGGTCCGGCATCGCGCTCAAATCCCAAAGGCATAAGCGCTTGTCCAATGGCTGTCACCAGTTCCGGTAAATGTTTGCCGGCTTCAATGCCGACCCAGAAAACCCGGGGCGCCCGGGGCGTGGGAAAGAAGCCGGCATTTCGGAAACTCAGGTCGATCGGCGAACCCTTCACCGGACGCAAAGCGGCTTGGATCTCATCCAGCTTCTTCGTCTCGCCCAGAAATTGCAATGTGACATGAAACGTCTCCGCTCCGACCCAGCGCGCGCCGGGTGCGATCGCCCGCATCTGGGCGCTGAACTCCGCTATCCGCTGGCGTATTCCGGAATCGATATCGAGAGCAACGAAGAGGCGCATGGTTTCACATCAGAAGGTGGCGCACCATGTCGAGGGCCTGCTGACTGGCCCAGCGTCGAATGCGCTCACGGTCGCCGGGGAACCTGCGTTGTACGACTTCCTTTTTCTGCCCGTCCGAGACGGCGATGTAGACCAGCCCGACCGGCTTCTCCTCAGTGCCGCCACCCGGACCGGCGATGCCGGTTACGCCTACGCCAATATCCGCATTGCACAGCTCGCGGATATTCTCGGCCAGCGCCAGTGCTACTTCACGGCTGACCGCCCCGTGCGCCTCAAGCATCAAGGGAGGAATATCGGCGAACAGTGTTTTCAAGTCGTTGGAGTACACAACTGCTCCACCCAGGAAGTAGCGCGAACTCCCGGGTACCGAGGTGATTCGCTCCGCGACCATGCCTCCGGTGCATGACTCGGCGACCGCCAGCTTCAAATTCCGCATCTGGAGAAAGAGCCCGACGATCTCCTCAAGCGACTCGCCAGCTGTCGAAAACACCGCATCGCCCAATTCGTCCTGCAGCTCATCGGCGAGGCAGTCGACCGCTGCTTGCGCTTCGTCCATCGTCGCGGCTGTAGCGCGCAAGTGAAATTCCACCTGTCCCTGGCCGGCTAACACCGTAGTTTCCACTTCCGGATGCCGCTGGTAGATCGGTGCGGTGCGAGCGTCGGCAGCAGACTCGGGCAACATTGCTGTTTTCAAGATGCGGGTGGCAATTGCCGAAGCCGGAATGACCGCCCGCAGCCGCTCCTCGCACTGGCCCTTCCACAGCGCTTCCAGTTCATGCGGAGGCCCGGGCAACAGCAGGACAATCCGCAGCGCATCCTCGTACATGGTTTCGAGCCATTGCCCTGGCGCCGTGCCGCGAGAGTTCGGCAATACGGTTGCTCCGGGGATAACATCCGCCTGCTTGGCGTTGTTGTCGGGCATCGGGATACGCCGCTCGGCGAATCGCTTGTACATCGCGGTGACAATCTCGTGATCGCGTTTTAGTTCGGTACCGAGAGCCTCAGCGACAGACTCGCGCGTCAGATCATCCTCGGTGGGTCCAAGCCCGCCCACAAAAATGACAATGTCTGAGCGGCTGAAAGCAGTACGCGCAACTCCGGTGAGGTGGTCCCAGTTGTCGCCAACGATGGTCTTGAAAGCAACGTTTACGCCGAGTTGATTGAGGCGGGCGGTCAGGAAAAGGGAATTCGTGTCTTGCCGATACGGAGTGAGCATCTCCGAGCCGACGGCGATGATTTCCGCGATCACCGATTCAGTCTAGCATCGCGAAATTCGGGAAAGCAGCTATTGCATTGGCTCGAAAAAGCCCTATGGCTTGACTGTGGAATTCGACTGGCCCCTGCCCGGAAGATTCCGGGCGAGAGAAGATCGCTTGCATGAAGAAACACCAGTGCGGCTTGATCCCAGAAGCCGGGAGGCACTTGCTCTGGTTTGCCGGTGCCGAGATCCCAACTGCCCTGGTACTGGCTCAGCAAGGCAGCCCCCGGCGCATAATAGCTGTCGCGGACTACCCTCAGTCCACCATGGAAGCTCTTCAGCTCTGAATCGAGCAGCGCCAGCGACCCGTCGGAGCGATAGCAATACGTGGTCTGGTTGATCCAGTCGCCGAATTGATTCTGAAAGGCGAAATCTGCCCAGACCAACTTCCGACGAAGGAACCATAAAATTGCTATGCTGTCACCGTTCTTCCGGGCTGCGGCAAAATCCTGTGGTGAGATGGCGCGCCTCCATCGATCACGCGTCGGGTCGCTGTTGCGTGGAATCGCGGAAACGAACAGGGCTGCCTCCCGGTGTTGATTCGCGTAGGCTAGCCTCCCGGCACAGTAGTCCGCGATCTCGTGCTCGATGTTGGCCGGCTCTTGCGCCAACCCCGCAAAGTCAACGGCGCAGATCGTCGCGCACAGTATCAGCTTTCGA
>Ga0306926_10009560_pt1 | contig 10671 bp, 9 predicted proteins | sample flu12Cox44000178_FD_203759 | JGI IMG/M metagenome (GOLD analysis project Ga0306926, IMG submission 203759) | Lab enrichment of tropical soil microbial communities from Luquillo Experimental Forest, Puerto Rico - flux8day.12C.oxic.44.000.178 (v2)... | ecosystem: Environmental > Terrestrial > Soil... | reverse complement strand
ATCAGGAAGCGGCTCGAGGAGCTGGCTGCTGAACGTCGGCGTTTCGGATATCGGCAGCTGCACGTCTTACTGCTTCGCGAGGGCCTCAAGGTGAACATGAAGCGGACGAGACGGATCTACAAGGCGGCCAATCGTCAAGTGCGCCGGCGCCTGAAGCGGCGAGTCGCCCTGGGCCGCCGCAATCCACCACCGGCGGTTGGGCAGCTCAATCAGCGCTGGTCGGCCGATTTCGTGCACGATACGCTGCGAGCTGGCCGGCGCTTTCGCTGCCTCGCGATCGTCGACGACTTCAGCCATGAGAGCCTGGTGATCGCAGTCGATTTCTCGTTGTCTGACAGCGTCTGAGAGCCGAATGACGCGAGTCCTCGACGCGATCGCTGAAGTTCGTGGCTATCCGGAAGTCCTCGTCCTCGACAATGGGCCCGAAAATACGAGTCTAGCAATGCTGCGTTGGTCGATCGATGGATTTCCGGCGCGACATTCTACCCAAGCTGCAACGCCTGCCGGTGCGCGTCATCGCTGAGGCGATGAGTGCACGCATCCCGCACGGCTCGAAGGTGCGATGCGGAAAACTCGTGCCGCATCAGCGACATTGGAAGGCGCTAAGCCTGCTCGCTAAGCAGTGTTGGCGGCTCTAAAACCTGTCTGACGCTCTGACGCGGCTTTACCTGTTTAATGCCGCGTGCCCATAAAAGCGCTCGCTGGTTTGCTTATAAAAGCGTCGGTTTCGCTGCTAAGCGAGTGCCTTTTCGTGATTACGATCGAACCGGTATGCCAACGACCCTGAACCGATGGGATGTGCATATCCCCATGATCTGTTCGTGGCTCAGTCGGCGGAAGGTTCTGTTTCCAAACTCAAAGGTCTCGCCTGCTTCTGTCGCGTCATAACGCGCCTGGGCACCAGGGTTCAACGGCGGTCGTCTCTGCAAAGTCTGGCTCTTGAAGTTGACGCGAAAGGCGATGCCATCCTTAGAAAAGAGGAAAATCTCCCCGCGCGGATTGGCATAGCCGCCATAGACGGGTTCAGAAACCTCGGAAGAGTACTTAGGGTTGAATCCTGTCGTGATGGCCAGTAAGGCAACTGGCAAAGGCGAACGCGTCATCGCGGACTTGGATGCCAATAGTGCCAATAGTAGAGAAGCGATTGCACTCCACTATGTGTTCGTGAGAGGACACCTGATCACCCGCAAAGTTGCTTAGACCTTTTTAAGGAGTATTTCCATAGCCACACGTAATAGAGTTCGAAAAGAGCGTCGGCGTCAGCCGAAAGCTAACGCGCCTCAATACACTAAAGAGAGCCCCATCGAAGTAGTTGGCAGCATCAAACAGGTTTTCCCGAGTGCGACGTTTTCTGTGGAACTTGACAACGGCCACGTCATCATCGCTCATATCGCCGGACGGCTGCGCCGTCACCGGATCAGAATTCTTCCTGGGGACCGAGTCGATATAGAGATTTCGCCATACGACCTAACGAAGGGCCGCATCGTTTACCGTCACCGCGGTGGCGAAGAACGCCCGGCCTTGTAACACCCGGAACATCTGCCAGTCGTCTTGATAACAGAGTAGAAGCCACGCTGTGCCGCGCCCACGTCCAGCACCGCGGATCGTAGCACACCGCCAACGCGCGCGGACGAAAAGATGCCCGCAGTAGTCCGGGCGTCTTCGTCGTTATCAGCCTACCCTAACGGTACGACGGTTGTCTCGTAGCAAAGCAATCGCGGCAATAGACCGGCTTGTCGCCGCGGGGCTGAAACGGGACCTCCGCGCTGCCGCCGCACTGGCTGCAGGTGGCCCTGAACATCTCGCGTTGACCGTAGCCGCGGCTCGATCCGCTGCGGCCACCGCCGGCTGCTTTACGCGCGGCGCGGCAATCGCCGCATCGGCTAGGCTTGTTCGTGAATCCTTTGCTTGCATAGAACTCTTGTTCGTTTGCGGTAAACTGGAACGAGTTTCCGCAATCGACGCAATTAAGGGTTTCGTCTCTGTACATTAAATGAACTCCTGGTTCGGAAATCGGCGCTGATGGACTCACTTCGCAAATCGGGACCAGGAGCTGAAAACAGTCAAGAACCAAGCAGATCGCAAAATGAACGCCGGACGTCTGACGCCTCTCACGTCCGGTCTAACACGGTGCAACACTTTGACTGGCTGCAAGGATGCACCTTGCTTCGAGCCCGAACGCCGCCGATCAGCTAAGCGGCCGCGCCGCCAAACCTAGGGAGGAACGGCTTAGCCTGTGTCAAGCCGCCCGCGTGGGCGTGATGATACTCGGTGCTCGTTGCGGCCAAGGCTTCGCTATCGCCGCTATGCGGCCCTGACCGCAACTGCGCTCCGAGTTCGATGCGATGACGTGGGCAAAGCTTCTGATGCGGCTTGAAGCCGGCGATGCACTTCCTTGAGCTTGTAATACGCAATCGTTGCTAGCTGTCGCTTAAGCGATCGCAGCGCGGCGAGGTGATCCTTCCCTTCAGCTCGCTTACGCTCGTAATAGGCTCGTCCAGGATGACCGCTCTTGTGCGATTGAATCAAGGCAATCGTGTGCAGGCAGCGATTCAGCTGACGGTCACCGCCCGGATTTACACGGACGGCGGTTCTTCGACCGCTCGAGCACGGGATCGGCGCGGTTCCGGTGCGCATGGCAAATGCCGCTGCATCACGATAGTTTCTCAAGTTGCCGGCGTGCCCAACGATACCGGCAGCAATGACAGTCGAAACGCCGTGAATCGCCAAGAGTTCAGGCGTCAGGCGAGCCACGAAAGGGCGCAGGTACCGTGCAATGGCGTCGATCCGCTCGTTCAGTGCGCGAATCTCGGCGCAGGCATCACGGATCTCGTCGGCAAGAGCGTGTGCGGTATAACTCGTGAAGATGGTCGATCGCAGGCGCGTTTCCACGGTTTTTAGGGCTTTTTCAGAGGAAAGGTTCGATGGCAGCGAGCCCAGCGAAAGCCGCAACGCGGCGGCGCGCAGGCGGTTTGTGGCCTCAGTGCGCAGCCGAACGTACCGGTCGCGCCGATCGTAGTGAAGCCGGATCGCTTCCTGTTGATCCGATTCTTCGAAACGTGGCAAGCGACCCGATTCATGTAGAAGAACGTCGGCAATAGCGCGGGCGTCCAAAATATCGGATTTTCCAGGCCGGCTCCCGCGCTTTCGGGCGCGTTTGGTGAACAATCCTGGAACTTCGTAGACGGTGTAGCCCTGCGCGACTAGCGCTTCCGCGAATCCTCGTCCATACGATCCGGTGCCCTCGACACCCCACACCACGTCTCCGAGCTTTTGGGCTGCCTTGATTGCCTTCGCAAAGCCCGCAGTGGACGTCGGGATTGTCAGCTCAGCAACTTGTTCGCCGGAGGTGCTAATGAAGACGATTGCGTGCGAATCTCGATGCGTGTCGACGCCCGCGATGAATGCCATAACGCCCCTCCTCTTGGATTCCATCGAACCTCGCGCGCCGGCACTCCTTTATCGGGAAATCAAAACGTACGGCTTACCAGCCAAAACGCGCCGAGGTCAAACGGCGACCGTCGGCAGTTCCAGCCAAAGTCACGATGACAGGGGGCCTCGGAGCCAGAACGGCCACCAAGTTAAGTATAAAGGGGCCTTGTATAGGCCGGAGATGCTATGATCCACGCGTGAGGTAGACCGATGGGGCCTGGGGTTAACAACCCGTAAGCGAGTTTTGGTCACCTCACGCGGTGTTCAATCCATTCCGAACAGTTGCTAGGGCTTCGAGCCCGCATTGACAAGATTGGAGTTGGAAGGTTGGACGAATGCATCTTCGTCGGCATCGACGTTGCAAAGGACCAGATCGACGTTTGCCTGCAGCCCGCGGATATCTACCGAACGTTCCCTAACGAGAAAAAAGGGTTCGATGAGCTGCAAAAGCTCCTTGCTCATCAGCGGATCACGCTGGCGGTTATGGAGTCGACCGGTGGTTTAGAAATTCCGGTTGCCGTATCGTTGGGCTGTGCCGGCATCCCGATCGCGATCGTAAACCCGCGCCAAGTACGCGACTTTGCCAAGGCCTCGGGGCGCCTTGCGAAGACCGATCGACTGGACGCCTCTACCTTAGCACAATTCGGGGCCGCCATTCGACCGGCGGCCCAACCGCTCAGGGGCGACGAACATCGTGCACTGGCCGCGATCATGACCAGGCGCGTGCAAATCATCGACATGATCTTTTCGGAGAAGACTCGGCTGTCGTCGGTACCGAACTCTGAGATGGCCAAAGATATTAAGTCGCATATAGGCTGGCTCGAAAAACGACTTCGCAAAATTGACCAGGATCTTGGAAACCGCGTCAAGCGAACTCCACTCTGGCGTGAGCGCGACGCGCTCTTTCAAAGCGTTCCGGGCGTCGGCAGCGTTGTTTCGCACACGATCTTGGCCCATCTCCCCGAACTGGGTACCCTCGACCGCAGAAAGATCGCAGCCCTTGTTGGTGTGGCGCCGTTGAACTGGGACAGTGGCAGAATGCGCGGACGACGCGTGATTTGGGGTGGTCGAGCTGCCGTTCGGAAGGCACTCTACATGGCGGCCGTCGCATCCATGAAATGGAACCCTATTATTGCGGCGTTCTATAAACGCTTGAGAGTTGCCGGGAAGAAGCCCAAGGTGGCGATCGTGGCCTGCATGCGCAAGCTCCTAACTATTCTCAACAGCATCGCCCGCTCCGGGGAAGCCTGGCGCAGCTGTGCCTAGTTTCGCCGATACAGTTGCTCGTTTTGAAAGGCCTCTTGTCGCGTCAGCTTGGCGCTTTGACGTAGCTGCATCGCTCGCCGCCGCGCTGTACCACGCGCCACTGCCGGCTGGGCGGCCTGGGGCGCGGCGAGTTAAGCGTAGCGTAGTCCAAAGCCCCTGTTGAGATTGCTTCCGCGGTCCTCAGCGAGGCTGCCTTATCGGCATCTGCTTACTGATTCGTGACCGCTGGCGTCGCCAGCGGCGCGACGTACGTAATTCCGTATTGATTTCCAAGGCGCACGATTTCCGGCAGATCTTTCGGCACGGTTAGGTTGCGCTGGGAAATTTTCAGAAACATCTGCTCGAGGCCAGCAGGCATGATCGTTGCTATCACGGTGCCGGGTGTGTTTCCAATATTGCGAAACTGATGCGCTTCATTGCGAGGCATGTACATGACGGTGCCCGGCTCGGCGTCGAGGACCTGCTTACCATGCCAAAATCGAAAATGCCCTTGCGTGACCACAAAGGTTTCATCTTCGCGCGTGTGGATGTGTGCCGGCGGTCCTACGCCAGGCGGAGCATCTACCTGAATCGTGACGCTAGCCCCGCTGGTTTGTTCAGGGGTCACCAGGATCGTCAGCGTACTGCCTAACATCCGGAAGGGCTCCGTCGGCGTGCTGCCGGCGCCAAGCAGTAGGCACGCGGCGATAAGAGTCAGTTTCCTATACAAGGCGAAATCCTCCAGGCCGAGTTATGCGCAGACTGCTCAGCCGGCCCCTTTACGTCACTAGATCAAAAACCCTTAACCCCGCGCTCGCGAGGCCGCATCGCGTTACGCGCTTAGCTTGCATCGAGTTGCCCAGCTCGGCACCGAGCGCAGAGAAGGCTTAGCGCTTAACGCGTTTCTGCTTTGATCGAGGCTGCGTGGATCGTAGCGTCACAACTTAGCCTCTCGCCCGCCGCGCCACGCTCAGGGGGGCCCTCGTTTTGAAAGTGGATAGCTCCGCGCGCCGCGAACTCGCAGACCTTCAGTCTCAAATTACCTTAACTCCGCTGGATCCGCGCGCCGAGAACAAGCCTGCAGGATTTGTCAAGGGGCTCGTTTTGAAACGGCATAGCTCCGCGCGCAGAGAGGGGGGCTCGTTTTGAAACGGGATAGCTCCTTGTATGATGTCGTAAGGGCAGGTCACGCTGGTTGAGCTCCTTGGGTTCGTAAATCCGCGGGATAGATAGGCGGCCTGCCCGAGGCGTCTGTAGAGATCGGACGGTATCGTGAGCGCCGCGTATTGCAGCAAGCTCGAATGCACAAGGTCGATCCAGAAGAGACGCCGGCATGGGAGGCTGCACGAATGACGTCATTCCTCGGAATCGATATCTCAAAAGAAACCTTTTACGCTTCGCTGCTGAGCGATCGCTGCGAAGCTAAGAAAGTCTTTCCAAACACCCAGAAAGGATTTGAGCAGCTCGCTGCGTGGCTCCGAAACCGGCACGCTAAGGATATCTCCATTTGCATGGAAGCGACGGGCGCATATTGGGAGGGGTTGGCGATGTACTTCCACGGCCTCGGACACCGTGTGAGTGTCGTCAATCCGGCTCGCATCAAAGCGTTCGCGCAGAGTGAGCTGTTGCGAACGAAGACTGACGCCGTCGACGCCGCTCTCATTGCGAGGTTCTGTAAGAGCCAAGCTCCGGAACCGTGGATCCCGTCGCCTCCGGAAATCCGTATTTTACAAGCCCTTATGCGCCATTACGAACATCTCAAGACGACGCGGGCGCAGCAATCTGTGTACGAGCAATCCTCCGAGGCGGCCGTCGTGAAGATGTCGATCCGAGAAGTCATCGCCACGCTTGACGCTCAGATCGCTCAGGTTGAAAAAGAAATCCGCCAGCACTTCGACGATCATCCCGAACTCAAGCGCAAACGTGATCTCCTGATCTCGATTCCGGGAATCGGCGAAACCACGGCGGGTTCTTTGCTGGCCGAGATCCCGCATCTGGATCGCTTTGAGTCGGCCAAGGCCGTCGCCGCATATGCTGGACTATCGCCAAGGCAGCGGCGTTCCGGCACCTCTATTCATGGGCGTCCGCGGCTCTGCAAGACCGGTAACTCACGTCTCCGTAAGGCGCTCTACATGCCGGCGATCGTCGCCCTTCGGTTCAATCCCGTGCTGCGAGTCTTCGCCGATCGACTGACCGCCCTTGGTAAGAACAAGCGCCTCGTCATTGGCGCCGTGATGCGTAAACTGCTGGTTCTAGCCTATGGCATTCTCCGTTCCGGGACGCGTTTCGACCCAAATTACGCTTGACGCGGAATACGGTATCTAACCCATCGTCATCGTTCCCTCATTCAGCGGACGGCGCATCACCTCGCCGCAGGCATAGCCGCTCAGTTGGCAATTACTCCTGTGCGTAATGAGTTGTACGAGCCTTAACAGCGCGCAGGGAGATTGCGATGAATTGCACATGGAGTGCCGGGTCGACGCCATTTCCGGTTTTGTAGCTGTCCCAGAGCCCGGAACGAACTCAATGACGTGATCGGTGGCAACCCCGACGTGCGCGGCACCCTCCGCGATCATCTGCAGGACCGTGTTACGTACCCTGCGACGCCGGCGAACCGAGCGTTTTTCCCGCTCGTTGCACGTTGCAAGCCGTAAAAGTGCCGGGGACCCATTAACTGTCCGGCGTGGACCGGTAGGACTTAGTCGAGATCAAGTTGATCCGTAGCCAAGCCGGAAGGGGTTCGCTTTCTTCGACTGCGAGTTTCATTTTTTTAACGCGTGGCATCGATTCAGAGCTTTTTCACGATTTCGCCGTAGGGTAAGCGTGATTGGAGGACCGCGTCCATGCTCAATCGCGATCATGGTTTAGGTTACGGGTCTCTCAGACACCTTGTCCTCGCAATCTCGCTCGCGCTGGTGGCATGCGGCCAAAGTCATCAGGCGATGCCGGCCGCGTTGCAGTATGGTTCCAGCTCGCTTCGACACTCCGCCGGCACAAATGTAGCGGGAAGCTGGACGGTAACGGGATCGCTCTCCACTGGACGCGCGTCACCCATGGGTGTCACGCTGTCTAACGGCAAAGTGCTGGTCGCGGGCGGCATCGACAGCAACAATCACGCGCTCGCAAGTGCTGAAATCTATGATCCCACGATCGGTCGGTGGTCCACCACCGCCAGTATGAGCGTTGCACGCACTTCCGCGACGATGACGCTGCTGCCAAGCCACAAGGTTCTCGTGGCCGGTGGCCAAGCGGCATCCGGTTTGACAGCCTCTGCCGAACTCTACAATCCGACGACGCGGCGCTGGACGCGTACCGGCTCAATGACTACTGCACGCGCGAACCACACGGCAACCTTGCTCGCCAACGGCAAAGTTCTCGTTGCGGGCGGCTATACTATGGACATGAGCGGCGGCATAGCGAGCGCGGAGCTCTACAATCCGTCGACCGGAACGTGGTCGGCGACCGGCAGCATGTCCGCGCCGCGCGTGGGTCATACCGCATCGCTGCTCGCAAACAGAAAGGTGCTGGTCTGTGGCGGGAGCTCCGACTTGCTCAATGGCACCGTCGGCAGCGCCGAAACGTATAATCCTGGCAGCGGAACCTGGACGATGGTCGGTCGAATGATGACGTCGCGCACCGCGCAAGTGAGCGTCACGCTTGCTGACGGGAGCGTCATTGTCGCAGGCGGCGACTATGGAAACGAAGTGGGCTTCAACCCGCTCGCCATGACCGACCGATACAATCCGAACACGGGCGTCTGGTCTCCGGTCGGGGACATGCAGGTCGCCCAGGGCGCTGCTCCGCACCTCGCAGGTCGCGCGTACCACACGGCAACGACGTTGGCTGACGGTCGCGTCCTCGTAGCCGGCGGTTTCGGCTACATCTCAGACTTCACGCAAACCGTCATTCTGCAAACGGCCGAAGTGTTCGATCCAACTACGTCAACATGGAGCCTCACCGGTAGCATGAACCAGGCCCGCGCACAGCACGTGGCGGTCGCGCTGCAAGATGGACGAACGCTCGTCGCGGGCGGCTACGACTTCGGGCCGTCATTGACAAGCGCGGAACTCTTTACGCCCGGAGTACCGGGTAACGTATCGCCCGCAGTAACCGGAGGGCGCACGCGACCCGTGTTGGCAGCTCGGCTGCATCACGTCATTTCGAAGCCGGCCGGAGTCTTTGCCATCAGGCGTTCGCAAAAGAACGCGTCGATCGGCACGTGGACGCTAACGGGATCGATGCATGTCGGACGGGCGTTCCAACCGGCGACGTTGTTGCCAAACGGCCAGGTGCTCGTCGAAGGCTGCGATGCCTTCGGCGTTGGCGGAAAAACGGCTGAACTCTACGATCCCATCAAAGGGACCTGGTCGATGACCGGTTCGATGCACGTTGCCCGCTGCGGGCACTCGGCCATCTTATTGGGTGATGGACGTGTCCTCGTGGCCGGAGGCGCGAGTGGCGCAAGCGTTTCGTCCAGCATGGAGATTTACACCCCTGCGACGCAGCGCTGGACGCTTGCCGGTAACCTCAACAGCACACGTTCGGATGCTGCGCTCGTCCTGCTTTCATCTGGAGCCGTGCTCGCACCCGCTGGTTTTGCCGTGAACACCATCCCGCGTGACAGCGCCGACGTCTATCAACCGAAGATCCACAAGTCGACTGCGACGCCGAGCCTCAACATCTCACGCTGGGGCTTTAGTGCAGTGGCTTTACAAACCGGCAAAGTGCTCGTCGAAGGTGGAGAAACGCAGAATAGCGCGTGGACCTCTACGAGCGAACTCTACAACCCTACTGCGAACGTATGGACGTTTACGGGTACGACCGTCGGTCAAGCCGACATCACCGTGTTACTGAACGGAGGCGACGTTCTCGCGACGACACCGTCGCAGCTCTACAACCCAACGACCGGACAATGGAACAAAACTTCGGGGCAACTCAACATCGACCGCATCAACAACACGCTGACGGTGCTCGCCGACGGCCGGGTACTGATTGCGGGCGGATGCACGGCGCAACCCACTTGTCAACTCGTACTCCAAGCCGAAGTGTACGACCCGACAACGCAGCAATGGACGCTCGATGCCTCGATGAACGCTGCCCGTGAGTCCCAAAGCGCAACCCGGCTCAGCGACGGGCGCGTCCTCGTCGCCGGCGGATTTGGATCGGGCTTCCAACAGCTGACCAGCGCAGAGCTTTACACCGAGGGATCAAAGCACTAGCTGAAAGATCAGCGAGTGCTCGGAATCGCGGTGATGCCGTCCCGGATACACTCGGCATAATTGCCCATAGCGGTGTCGCTGGTTGTATCGACGAACGTTTCGCACGAACTGCGCACCGGCAAGCACCCCCATTTGGCGCAAAAACAGACCTGGGCCCCCACTCGAGCCCGCCCCCTTCAGGACTAGCGGCTGCTGACCGGTGATTCCGTTGCGATGTCCTCGTAGTTCGGCCAGACCGTGTTGCGTTTGATGTCGGCGATGAGATCGGCCTTGGTTTGAGGCGACATATTGGCGATCAAGCCGCTGTATCGGTCCCAGCGAGTCTGAATCGACTGGGCGAACGACGGCACCCACGTATCCGCGATCGTCTGGTGCGCTGTTGACAGCGCGGTAAAGGTCTTGTCGAACGATGCGATCGCGCTCGCCAAGTCGCCGGCGTATTTTGCGTTCCTCGCCGGATCGAACGACGACGTCGTGATCGCTTCCACCATAAACCCCGCATAGGCATTCGCTTTTTCCTGGAGGCTGGTGTACGCGACGGCGAGCGTGTTCATATCGGAGGCCCCGAGCGAGCGCTTCGTAGTTGACACAAAGCCGACGGTTTGATTTCGCGTCGCGCTGAACGGCGCAAAGCCGTCCTTTATTTGGGCGGACGGAGAAGTTGTATGCGAGCAGGCCACCACGACGAGACTCAGCATCGTCGCGACCAGCAACCTGCGAGGATTCTGTTCCTTGCTCATGCTGCTTTATACCCGGCTTTTTAGGGTAGAACCGC
>Ga0306926_10009551_pt1 | contig 10675 bp, 7 predicted proteins | sample flu12Cox44000178_FD_203759 | JGI IMG/M metagenome (GOLD analysis project Ga0306926, IMG submission 203759) | Lab enrichment of tropical soil microbial communities from Luquillo Experimental Forest, Puerto Rico - flux8day.12C.oxic.44.000.178 (v2)... | ecosystem: Environmental > Terrestrial > Soil... | reverse complement strand
GTTAACGAACAGCCCCTGGCCTCCGATGGCAAAGCCGCTGTCGGGATCACGCGGCCCGGCCTGGTTGATCGAGAAACCGCGCAGCGAGTTGCTGCCGCCGGCGAAGAAGAGCTCGGGGAGCGGAATCGCGGTTACAGGCGAGCCAGTTCCGTAGAAGTTTGTGCCGTAGGGACGCTCGATGCCGATCTGGGTGCGCCGCGCCAATACCCATTTCTTCTTGATGGTGTAGTAGGTGGAGTTGTCGAACAGCGTGCGCGTGAAGTTCGACTGGCCGCCCAGCGCGCTGGTGGCAATCCCGATATCCCAGGCGGTGTAGCTGCCGCGAGTCGAATCAATCGGATTGTCACGCTTGTCGCGGATGATGGTGAAGCTTGGCATGGAGATGCGGACCGGTTGCGTATAAAGCGGGATCAGATTGGGATCGATGACCAGGCTATTGGGATCAACCCGCACACGCTGATAGCTCATACGGTAGAGCAGCGTGGTGAAGCGGTTGTAGCGCTGTTCCGCTTGGACGTTTCCTTCTAGCCTCTCGGAAGCGAAGGTGTTCACGTCCGCAGTGTTGTCATAGAAGGCGCTGAAGGTAACGCGCCAGTTCTCTTTCCGTAGCAGCCTCGGCGCGTCGTAGCTTACGAGTGCGCGACGCGTGAGCAGGCCAAGGCGCCCCCGCATTGTGAGAGTCTGGTCTTTACCAAAGACATTCAGACGCGTTACTTCCAGGACACCGTTGGGGCTGACGCCGGTCTTGCCCTGAGGGTTGCTGGTGCTCGGAAGGTTGCCGGTAGCGAACTCGATGCCGCCGCCGTAGCGAAAGGTCCAGCGCTTGGCTTCTGCAAGATCAAAAAGCACGTCCTTGACCGGCGTCTCTCCGTCCGGGTTCTGCACGGCCATGTTGACTTCGTTAAATATCCCGAGGTTATACAGCCTGCGCTGCGAATTGACCATCGCAGCCTGGTTGAGCGGATCACCGGGACGTATCCGCATCTGCCGGTCAACGATGTACGGGCGCGTGTTTTCCAGGCCGGTGGTGATTACCCGGTCCACGTCAACGTGCTGCCCTTCCGTGATGTTGTAGACAAGGTCTTCGTGAAGTGGGTTTCCAACTTCCGGCGAAGGAGTGGTTTCGAACTGTACGTTTGGGAACCCATTGTTGTAGTAGAAGATGGTGACGGCGTCGCGGTCGGCGATCAGGTTGGCCTCACTGTACGGCTGACCGGGCACGTTGCTGAGTAGTGACTCCAGCTTTTCTGATGGGAAGCTGTTGTTGCCCACCAGTTCCAACCTGGCCACGCGGGTTTGCAGGCCTTCATCGATCTTGATCCGCACGGCGATGTGCCCTTTGTCGCCCTTGTAGTCGTCGATCAGCCCGGCATCGATCCTCACGTTCTGAAAGCCATTGGTCAGATAGAGGTTCTTGATCGTGGCCACATCGTCATTCAGCATTTTCTGGCTGAAGCGGCCATTCTCTACTACCCAACTGGAAGCCGTAATCGACATCCGTTCGCGGATGGTAGCGGCATCGAAGTACCTGTTTCCTTCAATCTCGATTGCGACCAGTTTCTGACGCTCTCCTGGATTGATCGTGTAAATGATGCTGACCAGGTCCTTCTCCGGATCTTCCTGGCGTGACACCTCGACCGTCGCATCGTAGTACCCCTTGGTCTGCATGTAGTTTCGAAGATTGCGCCGGCCTTCGTTGAGCAGGTCCTCGTCGATCGTATTCTCCTCATACACGGGCACCAACTTGTGGAGTTGGCGCTTGCTGATCTTTTCGCCCTCGGTACTGATGAGTACTTTGGCGCCTTCATCGACGGAGAAGAAGTAATCCAGCTTGTTGGTCTCGACGTGATATTCGCGTTTGGTGAGTTGCACCTGCGCTTCCAGATGCTGGTTCTTCTGGTAGTAGCCGCGCAGGCGTTCGAGAGCACGCGACAGATGATTGTTGCTGATTTTGGCGCCAGTCTTGAGCTTGGTGACTTTTTGAATTTTCTCCGGCGGTATGCTCGAGTCGCCCTGGATCTTCACTTCGCCGACGTGGAAGTTGATGTCCATCTGGCGGGTATCTTCATGCGGCATCAGGTCATAAGTGAGCGCCCCCTGGTAATACCCATTGTCGGCAAGCACCTTTTTCATGCGCTGCATGCCGCTATGCACTTCTTCTTCAGAGAAAAGTTCTCCGAGATCCAGGCGGCTGGCGTTTTGAATTTCATTGGTGCGGGGAGGGGTCTTTTCGTTCAGCCCGTCGACGCGCACTGGCCCGTTGAAATAGTTCTCCTGCGCGACGTAGGTGAGTGCCACTCCATTGGGCAGGGGCTCGGCTTCGATATCGAGCGTTGCAAAGCGTCCGGTGGCGTAGAGAGTTCGCAGGCTCTGCTGAAGCTTATCGCGCTCGAGCGGCTGTCCGGGCTGCAGGCCCAGCAGGCTGCGCAACATGGCCGGATTTGTGCCCGTTATGCCTCGAAATTCTATCCGCCGCACGATACGCCCTTCGTAGCGAGTGAGCGGAGCTACATCGGTGGCATTGGAGCTATCGGTTTTGGTTGCGCCATTTTGGTCATCGGGGGGCTTAGGCGGTAACTGGGCGGAAGTCAGCGTTGGGATCGCCGCAAGCAGTACCAGGCAAAAGCCGAACCGGTACCGAGCTTGGATGGCTGACTTCATTAGCATCTTGCCCTTCGTAGAATTCAGACACTTCAATATTTCAGAATGAATGCTCGGGTCCGGCAAGCCAAGGGCTTGCAGGATTCGAGCAGGTGCGCCGGCAACCCTGAAGTGGAGTTTCTATAATAACCAAGCAAGCTTCTGGAAAGCAGGCCCATTGTTGGATTTCGCTGAACGCTATTCGCGGCAGATTCTGTTCCAGCCCATCGCATTGGAAGGCCAGAAGAAACTGGCGGCCGCGCGCATCGCCATCGTGGGCTGCGGGGCAACTGGCTCGGCCATGTCGTCATTGCTGGCCCGCTGCGGCATGGGTTACATGCGCATCATCGATCGTGATTACGTCGAGCCGAGCAACTTGCAACGGCAGGTGCTGTTCGATGAAGCCGACGCTGCCGAAAGCCTGCCGAAAGCCATCGCCGCAGCGCGAAAAATCAGCCATTTCAATTCCGACATACAAGTGGAGGCACACTCGGTTGATTTAACCCCTGGCAATGCAGAAGAGTTGCTCGCCGCGGTGGATATCATCCTGGATGGCACCGACAATTTCGAGACGCGTTACCTGATCAACGACGTTGCGGTCGGCACTGGAGTTCCGTGGGTGTATGCGGCGGCCGTGGGCAGCTACGCGGTCACGATGACCATGCTGCCGGGCAAGACTGCGTGCCTGGCATGCATGTTTCCAGATTCGCCGAAGGGGCTGGTGGAAACCTGTGACACCTCGGGCATCTTGAACTCAGCTGTGAACCTGGTTGCCTCGATCGCTGCGACGGAGGCAATGAAGCTTGCCATCGGAGCGCACGACAAGCTGCATGGCTCGCTGCTCTCCTACGATGTCTGGTCGAATGAGCATGCAGCCATCAGCGCCGGCCAGCCACGTGAGGGATGCCGCGCATGCCAGCAACGGAACTTTGTCCATCTTCGAGGTGAAGGCCGGCCACATATAACGCTCTGCGGCCGGAACTCAGTACAGATTCATGAGCGGGCGCGTCCGGTGGACTTCGACGAGATCATGCGCCGGCTGAACCCTCACGGCACGGTTCGACACAATGAGTTCGTGCTCAAGTTCTGGCGCGATCCTTATGAGATGACGCTCTTTCCCGACGGCCGTGCCATCATCAAAGGCACGACGGACACCGCCATCGCGCGCAGTCTCTACGCGCGGTACATTGGGTCCTGAACAATTCCATTCAGCCAAGCGTCCTGTCAGCGATGTGGCGCAGCTTGAGCTGCGCTGCTGCAAGTTCCCTCTCTTTTGTGTCATCCCGAGACCCCTTCAGCCGTCAAGGGAACCTGCTTTCCCGACCGCTTCTGTTATCTTTCTCTTCTTTGCTGATTTCTAGTTCAACGCAGCAGAGGTGAGAGTCCCACATGGCAGAGGCGCAGTTGGCGGTCAGCAGCCGCCCCGAACCGAGCAAGCTTTACCGCTGGCTGGCGCTGATCTTCGTCAGCCTGGCGCAGTTCGGCAATTACTACATCTACGACAGTATCAACCCGCTGGAGCGCATCTTCCACGATCAGCTCGGTTTCTCGGCTTCGATGTTCGGATGGCTGAACGCCAGCTACAGTGTGGCAGCCGTTGCTACCTTGCTGCTGGGCGGAATCATTATCGATCGCGTCGGAATACGCCAGGCTTTGTTTCTGTTTTCTGCACTGTGTCTGCTGGGCGCCGTGCTCACTGCGCTTCAGGGCAAGTTTGGCACAATGATCGCCGGGCGAACTCTGCTGGGACTTGGCGCCGAGTCCCAGATCATCGCGGTGACAACCGCCTTGGCGCGCTGGTTTAAAGGCAAGGAGCTGAGCTTTGCGTTCGGCATCAATCTCACCATCGCGCGGCTCGCATCGATCGCCGCGGACAACTCTCCGACGTGGGCCGTCTGGGCCTTCTATCCGAATGGAACGTCTTCAGAACCAAGCTGGCACCGGCCTCTACTGCTGGCAGCCGCGGTCGGGTCAGTCTGCGTCATTGGAGCCGCGGTGTACTGGCTCCTGGAGTGGTACGCGGAATCGCATTACTCCCTGGGCAAGTCGGGGGAACCTGACAAACTCAGTTTCGCGGAAGGCCTGAAATTTAATCCGTCCTACTGGTACGTGGTCGCCTTGTGCTTCACGTTCTACTCGGGAATCTTCCCATTTCGCACCTTCGCCATTGATCTGTTCACAAGCAAGATTCTCGCCAGCCACGGCGCTACCAGCGCGATGACCGCGGCCTTCGCCGCCGCGCAACAGGAGGCAGGCCGATTGAACAGCTTGCTGCCTCTCTCGGCGATGATTGCCACTCCGTTATTCGGACTGCTTGCCGACAAGATTGGCCATCGCGCGACGCTGATGCTGATCGGGTCCTTTCTCCTGATGCCGGTGTACCTAATGATCGCCTACAGCAGCATTCCGCTGGTGGTGCCGATTGTGATGTTGGGCATCGCATTCTCGCTGATCCCGGCCGTGATGTGGCCGTCTGTCGCCTATATCGTAAGTGAGCATCGGCTTGGAACAGCCTATGCCCTGATGAGCCTGCTCCAGCAGGTTGGGTTCTTCATCTTCAACTGGGCGATCGGCAAAGCCAACGATGTGAGCGGTGCAAGCCCCACCAATCCGCATGGATATGCGCTCGGGATGTGGATCTTCTCAATTCTGGGCTTCCTGGGGTTCTTCTTCGCGTACCTGCTACGTCGCCGCGAGACCGGACCGGACGCGCACGGGCTGGAGACGATCACCACGGCCTCGCCGACGGGGTGAGGCACGGTAGGCAGAAGACTACGGAGCCCCTCGTCGCTTGGCGTGGTTGGTCTGAAAGGGCACGCCTTCAGACGTGTCGCACAGATCTGAGCAAATCGCCGGCAGATCGAGGTCTGGGGCCGAAGACCGGGGGGCGTTGAGCACGCTGCATCAGCGGCGGGAAACCGGACCATAAGGACTTTTGGAGCCACGTCAGAGACCACACGGACCCATGCCACTGTTGACGGGATCTGTGCTCAATTCGAAGCTCGTTACAGCTCCCGTCTGCCCTCGATCGCCTTCTGCATGGTGACTTCGTCGGCGTATTCGATGTCGCTGCCGGCGGGCACGCCTGTCGCGATGCGGGTGACTTTCACTCCTGAGGCCTTGAACAGGCTCGAAAGATAGGTCGCGGTGGCTTCGCCTTCTACGGTTGGATTCGTCGCGAGAATAAGTTCATCCACATTGCCGGACTCCACGCGGCGCCCCAGGTTAGCGATGCGCAACTGTTCCGGCCCGACGCCGTGCAGCGGCGACAGCACTCCGTGCAGGACGTGGTACACGCCGTTGTAGTGACCGGTCTTCTCAATGGCAACGATGTTGGTGGGCTCTTCGACAACACAGACCAGCCGCTGATTACGTGTGGCATTGCTGCAATAGGTACAAGGGTCGATGTCGGTGATGTTATTGCAGATGGAGCAAAGGTGAAGACTTGCCTTGACCTGCCGAACGGCATCGGCCAGCAGTTCGGCATCTTCATCGCTGGAGCGCAGAATGTGAAACGCGAAGCGCTGTGCGGTCTTGCTCCCCACGCCAGGGAGTTTCTTCAGCTGTTCAATGAGTCGAGCCATGGGCTCGGCGAAGCGTGACAATGCCAGCTCCTCAGAGGCCCGGCAGGCCCATGCCGCCGAACATCCCGCCAAACATGCCGCCGAGGCTCGATTTCAACGCTTCGTCCACCTTCTGCGAGGCTTGATTGACGGCAGCAATTACCAGGTCCTGAAGCATCTCGATATCGCCTGACTTCACCACTTCCGGCTCGATGACCATGCTCAGCAGTTGCTTCTGCCCGTTCATCTTGACGGTGACGCTGCCGCCGCCGGACGATGCATCGACCACGATCTGCTGCATCTTCTCCTGCAGCTTCTCCGCCTGCAGCCGCGCCTGAGCGAGCATTTCTTGCAGGTTGAAATTTCCCATGGCTAGGATATGCCCTTTCAACGGCGGTCTTTTAAGTCGATAACGGTGCGGATCTCCGCGCCAAACTTTTCCTGCATCTGTTGCACGATGGGATCGGCTAGCGCGCGGCTTCGGGCGCTGCGCCCGTCTCCCGTGCGGGGAACCGCAGGCTTCGCTTCGTGTTGCGTCTCAGCACTCACCATTTTGAACTTGAAAGGCCTGCCTGCCCCTTGCGCCAGTGCGTTCAGGATCACGCGTTTGGGTTCAGCCCCCAGGGCAAAGTCGACCATCACCTGAGACATTGCAACCTTCACTGTGACTTCCAGACCTCGCGCTGACCACTCGCCTTGCTCGAGACTGTGCGCCAGGACCTGTTGGCCGGAATTCTCCAGTGCAGCCAGAACGCCCTCCCGCAGTGACTCGAGACTGCCTTCTGCCGGCTGCGAATCAGTCTCGGGTTCTGTTCGCTCGGCAACTGCGGTCGCTGTGGCTGCTTCGGCGGCGCCTGATCTGGATGCGGCGGAATAGCCGTTCCCGCTGCTTCCGTTTGCGGGCTCGTCGCGCATGCCCGCGACCGGCAAAGACGTGCTGTCGCCCCTCGGTTCCGATTTGCGGCTGCGGTCCGACTCGAAAGGAGATGGCTTGGCGAAAGGCGATGCCAGTGCGCTCTGCGTTGCAGCCGCTTGCGGCGAAGCGGACCGTGTGGTCCCAGAACGCAGTGTCGAGGAAGCGCCTGACCCCCGCTGCGCAACGGAGGATGTTCCGCCAGACTTTGCGCCCTCGCCACTAAGCAGCTCTTCCAGCGGCAGCAGCCGCTGCGCATGCACCAGCTTCAGCAAGCCAAGTTCGAGATGGAATCGCTGCTCCTGCTTGTAACTGAGATCGCTATGAGTGCGCAGCATGATCTGCAAAAAGCGAGCCAAATCTTCCTCGCTGAATGCGTCGGCCACACGCGTCACGCGCGCGCGCTCGTCCATCGAGATCTGAAGTACCTGCGAGTCGCTGCCGGCAACCTTGGCCACGAGCGCGTTGCGCAGAAAACGAACCATCTGCCGGGCAAAATGCTGCGGACTTTGCCCTTCCACCAGGATGCGGTCGATGATTCGCATCACATCCTGGCTGGAATTGGTTGCAACCGCCTGCATCACTTCTTCCAGGACCTCGGAGGAAACGGTCCCGACCAGCCCGCGAACCACATCCGCACTCAGGGTTGTGCCACAGCAGGCAATCGCCTGGTCCATGATGCTGAGCGCGTCGCGCATGGAGCCGTCGCCGACCTCGGCCAGCATCGACAGCGCACTGTCGTCGGCAGAGATTCCTTCCCGCTCGGCAATATCCCGCAGTTGCTGGACGATGTCGTCGAAGCGCACGGCATGAAAGCTGAAATGCTGGCACCGCGAGCGGATGGTCTGCGGAATGTCCTCCGGCTGCGTGGTCGCCATCATGAAGACCACATGCCCGGGAGGCTCCTCCAGGGTCTTTAGCAGGGCATTAAAGGCCGCGTCGGTGATCTGATGTGCCTCGTCGAGGATCCAGATTTTGCAACGGTCGCGCGCGGGCCGGTAACGCGCGGCATCGCGCAATTCGCGAATCTCATCGATGCCACGATTGGTGGCCGCGTCGATCTCGATCACATCCACGGAATTGCCGGCGCGAATCTCGCGGCAGGAATCGCAGACCCCACAAGGCTCAGGAACCGAATGCTCCTGCGACCTGCAATTCAGCGCCATGGCTAGAATGCGCGCGATGGTTGTCTTTCCAATCCCGCGATGTCCGCTGAAGATATAGCCGTGCGCGATCCTTCCCTGCTCGATGGCGTTCCGTAGCGTGCGCGTGACGTGCTCCTGCCCGATGACTTCCGAGAATTTCTGGGGACGATATTTGCGGGCAAGGACCTGGTAGCTCATGGAGAGAAGTCTTGATTATACGGTGCGCGAGTTGTGGATGGGGGAGAGAAGCTTGGCGAGCGGGAACTCTTGCGTTGGAGACTCCGCCTTCGATTCAGTCGCGGCCGTTCACCTTGTCGGCACGATTCGCACCGGAGCCTCCGTTGGCGCGTGCTGTGCGCTTGACCGCCTTTTTCAGCGGCTTCAGTTTGCGCACCGCTCGCGCTTTCTTCTTCCTCAGTTCCTGGGGTGAGTACATGCTGCCCCGGCACTTGCGGCTACCGCAGTGGCATGGGGCGTCATCATCGCCGTCATAGAGCCAGTAGTCGTAGGTAATCTCTTCACCCGACTTGATGTCGCGAATGGCAGAGATGTACACCCGCCCGTCAATTTCGTCGGTTTCGCAGTTGGGATCGCACGAGTGATTCACGAACATGGCCATCCCATGGCCATCGATTACGATGTCACCCTTTCCGATGCCAAAAAGGTAGGTGAACGGACGGCCTTCGTATCGCAGATCGCCTTCTTCCTTGGTTATGCGCTCGCCCTCGTATTCCAGCAGGCGTGTGCCTTTGGGGATTTTTTCCAATGCAAAGCAGCCGGCGGCGTGAATGGCAGAGGAGCGAGTGATCAGACGCGGCAAGAGTGACAATCCCTCACTGCTCCGGAGTATATCTCACCTGCATTACTTAATACTTGCATTGGCGAGCGCCAGTGGGACTAAGGTGGAACTTGCGCTGTGCGGGCGATCACAAATATCGGTGACGCGTTTTGAGTTCACAACCGGGCCTCATTTGCGTATCTTGGTAAATTCGACGGATTTGGGAGGCTCTCATATGGTGCACGTGATCGTTCGCCACAAGGTTTCCGATTACAGCAAGTGGAAGCAGGTGTTCGACGCATACCTGAACCACCGGATGGCGGCCGGCGAGACCGGCTTTCGGGTTTTCCAGTCGATCGAAGACCCACGCGACATCACCCTGGTGCTTGACTGGGAAGGTCTCGACAGCGCGCGGCGGTTCATGAAGTCCGACGACGTCCGCCACACGATGCAGAACGCTGGCGTGGTCGGGGATCCTGAGGTGAACTACGTGCAGGACGCGGTGACGGTGCGGCGGACCTCTGCTGACTGAATCCCCGCGGCTGGTCCGCATCAAAACTCTTGACAGATGCACGGCGGTGCGCTTGCGATTCGCCAGAAATGCAACGGCTGTGTCGGACGCAAAGAGGGCGGCCAACCAATTCTCTGGCGACGCAAAAATGGCGTTTGGCGCGGGTTTCGCACAACCCAGGTTCTGTCAAGCGTTTTTTTCTGAAGCATGGAAGAGCGTTCCTGCGAATCGTTCACACGCCGTTGACAAACCTGTCCGGGCAAATACAATTACCGCCAACTTCGGCACAAAAAATTGAGAATACGTGACGTGACGCAATCTGAGATACCACAAGACGTACTCCTTCAGACCGACTTCCCCGAACTCGAACTGCACGCCAGCGGCAAAGTGCGCGACATTTACAAGGTAAATGGCGACCGTTTGTTGTTCGTTGCCACGGATCGCATCTCTGCTTTCGATTATGTCCTGGCGACCGGCATTCCGGAGAAGGGCCGGGTCCTAACGCAACTGTCGTTGTTCTGGTTCGACTTCCTCAAGGATATTGTCGCGAATCACCTTGTAACTGCTGACGTTTCCAAGTATCCGCCTGAGCTACAAAAATTCGCCGATGAACTCCGCGGCCGGTCGATGCTGGTGGTGCGGGCCGAGATGGTGGCGATCGAGTGTGTTGTACGCGGCTACCTGTCGGGTTCCGGCTGGAAGGAATACAAGGCGAGCAGTTCGGTCTGCGGCATTCCCCTTCCTTCGGGCTTGCGAGAATCGGACAAGCTGCCGGAACCGATCTTCACCCCCGCCATCAAAGCGACGAGCGGTCATGACGAGAACATCTCTTTTGAGCACATGGTGCGGTTGGCGGGGCGCGAGCTGAGCGAGAAGCTGCGTGGCCTGAGCCTACGAATTTACACCGCCGCGGCAGATTACGCCGAGACCCGTGGGATTATCATTGCCGACACAAAGTTTGAGTTTGGCCACACTCCGAAAGGCTTGGTGCTCGCCGATGAGGTGTTGACCCCCGACTCCTCCCGATTCTGGCCGGCTGACAAGTACAAGCCGGGAGGGTCGCAAGAGAGTTTCGAAAAGCAGTATGTACGGGACTATCTGGAGTCTATTAAGTGGAACAAGCAG
>Ga0306926_10009549_pt1 | contig 10677 bp, 7 predicted proteins | sample flu12Cox44000178_FD_203759 | JGI IMG/M metagenome (GOLD analysis project Ga0306926, IMG submission 203759) | Lab enrichment of tropical soil microbial communities from Luquillo Experimental Forest, Puerto Rico - flux8day.12C.oxic.44.000.178 (v2)... | ecosystem: Environmental > Terrestrial > Soil... | reverse complement strand
GAAGGCCTATGCCCACGCCATAGTTAGTATATCCGTTAAAGGGGTTTGCAGGCATATTCGTTCCTCACCCACGAAGGTTTCGAAGCGTTGCGAATTCAGGCCAGCTTCATAAAAAGCATCAGCCGATCCAAGCGGTAAGGAATCGGACATTTCCCGAGGTCACCGCTCCCTTTTTGATCTCTACACCGCCCGGCGAACCGGGCGGGTAGAGATTATGCAAATGACTAAATGCCCGGCTTGCTGCCGTCGGTAGCACAACCACCCTTGCCTTTGCAAGAGTTTTTGGTTTTGCAACCGTTATCGCCAGTCTTACAGCCGCCCTGTCCTTTACACTCGTTCTGCCCTTTGCATCCATGTTTGCCTTTTGCGTCATCCATTTGCTGGAGCGCAACACCGGCTTTACTATTAGCGGTCGAAGTGGCCGCATACGCTCGCACAGCGAACGACCCGGTTAGAAGACCGGCAACTGCTGCGCCGGCAATAATTGCTCTGGATGGTTTGATCATCTTTTGACTCTTTCTTGTGTCTTTGGTGCTTGTCCGCCTTCGCGACGGCACTATCGTTTTTTTGGGAATACTATCAACAACCGATCTCCTATTTGTGCGCGCGTCGGCATTATTAGGATGCACAAACAGAATTCTTATTCCTAGACTCGCCAAAATCGCATCAAATTCCAAATTTTTTAACGAATTACCGCGAAGGTCTGCGGTGCACTAGGGAGGGACGGCTTCCGCCTTCGCCAGTCTCGGCCAGATCGCTTGCAAGGCACGGTTGTTGATCAAGCCCCGATCCGCATCCGGTACGCTTCGTTGCCGGGGATGGTCAAATCGGCCGGCTACGGTTTGAAACCATGAACCGTAACGCAGTGTTGAAAACGCCCCGCAAAGATCGCCCCCGACGATTACTGCTTTTGATCGGACAAGATCAAGCGCCCAAAGAATATCATCAATAGAGAATTGTCCATTTTCCCAATTTGTCACTGCGTCGCTTTCTTTCAGGCAATCCAGATCAATCGTCACGTAAATCGACCGTGTGCGAAGTGATTCCAGATATTTGGCGAAAGCTCCGCGCCAATTCATGGCGGTAATCGGATGCAACCAGCCCGGGTAAACACTCCCTTCGGCTCTCCAGGGCGCAATCCAAAGCCTGTTTGCGCGACACGCAGCGCGATTTCCAAGCAATCGCCATGGGGACCGGCATTCAAAACTGCCACAACCCCAGACAGAGATTTGCTCGACCAGCCGGTTCTCCAAAGCCCGATTGACCCACGCTCCACAACTCCAGTGGGGCGGACGGATATCCCAGTCCGGATGATTATCAAAGGATATAATCGAGAACGGTTCTCGGACGCGCCGGACGAAGACAGCAGTCAGATGATGAAAATCGCCGGATCCAGAAAGCATGAACCGCCGAAAATCCCTCTCGAATTGTTCGTGAAACGCTTCGATCGCGCGCCGCGATGTAACGAATCGAAGCGATCGACCAGCGTCTGTCGCGTCAATTCGGCGCAAAGACTGCATCTCAAACGGCAATTGAAAATCCCAGGCGTCGTCTAGAGCGAGCCACGCTGCATCAGGAGCTTCCGTTCTGCCGTTCGCTACCATAGCTCACCGGCGTTCGCAAACTTTCGAATTGTCCGATCGTATCGGGTCGGCTCCAGAAGCGGAAGGACGAGACGAAAAATGGGGTTCAGCCATGCATGCGCTGAGAGCACGTAAAGATCCAGCGGTTCGAGATCCATCCGAAAATGATACTTCGGATCATAGTTCAAAGGTGCGCTGTGATAGGTATGAATCCCATTCTTCAGGGCCCAGATAATCGTGTCCCGCCAAGTGACAAAATAGAGGTGGTAATCCAAAGCAACCGAATAATCCAGACCGATATAATTGTCTCGTAAGATTCCGTCGTGGACAAGAACGGAAGCGAAGGCAATGATCCGCCCATTCTGCCGCCAAATAAAGAATCTCGCGCGTTCAGGCATCCGGCGCGCCAGTTCGCAAAAGTAAGTTTTTGAGAGTTCCTCGAACCTGAGTTGCGATCTGACAAGCGTTTGCAAATAAAGAGGATAAATTTCATCTACAAACGGAGCAATGTCTGTAACTACCTCCCATTCAATCGGTAATCCGCTATCTGATTTCTTGAATTTCCGGCGAAGATTTTTCCGCATCGAATGACTCAACCGCTTTGTCAGATAGCCTTCGAAATCTGTAAAATCCAAATCCAGCCGCGTCGCGGGCATGCTCGGTACACGTGTAAACCCGGAGCTTTTCAGGACGTCGAGTTCGCTACGATAGACTTTCGGAAAGTCTTTAAAGACGATTAGCATCGTCTTTAATTTGCGCGCAACCGGTCGGAGGCTATGCCGGAGAGCCTCGACCGTCCATCCTACGCCCTGGCTTCCTATGTCTCGCGCGAGCTCCCCTTCTCCGGCTGAACAGCCAACCATTAACATGCGCAAATTCAGGAATCCGGGGATATATTTGCGAATCCAGTTGACGAGCTTTCGAACGACAGCCGGCGTTCCAGTCACTAAATCTTGATTTACAATCAGGAACGGCTGTACTGCCCGGGTTCGTCCTTCCCGATCCTTGAGCAACAGGTAGTGATGGCCGAATTGTTTCCTCAGTGATTCGTGAACGATCTCGTAATACCGATGATCCAAAGCTTTGCCTTCAAAGCATCCCATCCACGCCTCATAGTCTTCAGGAGGAACGCTGTCTGCCACGGCTGCCGACCCGTGAGGTGTCTGCACGTTCAAGAGGAGGCGTGGCAAAGGTGCTGTAATATCTTCAGCAGGCTCCATTCGGGTGTTTGGTAGCAGAATCATTGGAAAGCAAAACCGTTTTCAGCTGCGTCAGGGCTTTTCTATACGCGCACGTTAATCGTTCGGCGGCTTTGCTTTTTCAAGGATTCTACGTCGATTTTCGTGGTCTTGATCAAGACTTTGATGGGTGCTACGGCCTTGGAGGGCTGCGGTCCCGAGACTGTCTCACAACATCGTTGGACGGTGGTCGGGCGAGGCCGCTCGTCCGATATTGTGGTGCGGGCGTCCCCGCCCGCGCTCGGCAGGCCCAAGCGCCTCCCCTCCAAGCTCTTCGCACGCCTCAGTCACAGGCTGTGAAACACTCTCTCCCTGACCCACAAGGGTACGACGAGGCTTTTTTCCAACTAAAATTTTTAAAACTCTCTTTTTTGCATCCCTTATTTGAAGAATTCCTTAAACTGGCGCGGAAGGCGCCTGTTTAAGGACCTTCTAACCCGCAATCTGCGCGGCGCTTCTTACAGCGAGTGATTTTTGCGGGTTAGCCGGCCGAACTCGTCTCCGGCATCAGCGGTCTGCTTTTTTCGGGCAAACTCGGGTCAAGAAAAGCGAGGGCGTGCGGAGGCTTGATGACTCGTGTTCCTTCCTGCTTCTGTTGCTCGGCGATTTGCCGGTGCAGTTGGTCCATCTTCGTCCAATGCAGCTTGGGACGAAAATGATGCTCGGCGTGGTATCCGTTGTTGAACCAGAGAAAATTATAAATCTTCTCGTAGGAACTCACTCCCCAGGCAATCGGTTTGTCCGGATTTCCGCCGAAATGGAGGTAATAACCGTTCAAATACGAAAGGCAATGGCCAAGATAGTAGAACGGCAGAAACACAACGATGAACCTCCAATTAAGGACGCCAAGCAGAATGAAAAAGCAGATGAAAGACGCAATCTCCGCGACTCCCCAAAATGCATCTTTAGCACTCTTTCTCTTGACCTCAGCGTAGATTGCCTTGGGGTCATCGCGCAAATAGCTTAGAAAAATATAACTCCAGACATTCTCCGCTTCGCCATCGTGACCATGCCGATAGATCGATAGCCAATCAACGGTGTCCCCATTTTCATCGCGCCTGTCACTGTTTCCCATGTGATGGCGATGATGAACGTACTTGTAAAAAGTCTGGGAAAAACCGAGACACAGCGACTCTACAAGTCCAAAAACACGATTGAGCGGTCGCCACGCGAAATAGGGGTTGTGCAGGAAATTATGAGAGATCCCGTTAATATTCCAGGAGACGCTGATCGAATAGACAATCCCCGTGCCGATGATTACCCACCATGGAGCAACGGGAAAAACGGCGAAAAAGGCGAGCACATAGGCAAGGTGCAAAAAGCCGCAAAGCGCCGGCACGGCGTCCCATTTCGAATAGGCGAAGAACTTCATAGACTTTAAAACAGATAAATGAACTCGTCGCCTTGCGCCAATCAAGTTTTTCGAACCAAATCCATTCAGAAGAAGGGGGGGATTCACCACAGAGGCACAGAGAGCACAAAGGTCGGAATGGATTTAAGTTTGGGTCAGGCTGAATGTCGAAGCGCTGTATGACCTCGCCCCGCCACGGCAAACGGCACGCGCCAAACCCGAACTCACTGTGTCATCTATCTCCCAGCCTGCCCCGGAACTCGATCTGGAAAGCTGCGGTCCCGAGGCTGCCTCTCAATATCGCTCGGCGGTGGTTTGTCGCGGTTCGGCAATGAGCTAGAGCGGCTCGCTCGCGACGCCCTTGCTAGCGCGGGCGGGGAGGCCCGCGCCGCAATGTGGGACGGGCGTCCTCGCCCGTCAGTTTGCCGAAAAAAAAAGCTTGGAAATTGGCCGCTTTGCACGCTTGAAAACCACGCAAACCGGGACGGTTCGCCTGCATCGGAGGGCGTCTGCCAACGCTGCATCGCTTAAGTTAAGCGCTTATGTGAGTCACGCGGCTATCGCTTCGATAGCATGGCGACCCTTCATCAAACGCCCCAACCGCGGCAAAGCCCCCCATGCCCTCACCATCAACCTGACCCAAACGTAAATCCACTCCGACCTTCGCGCCCACTGCGCCTCTGTGGTGAATCCCCTTTCGGAGTTTGGGGTTCGGGGTTTAGAGCATACAATTCGCCCTTGCGGGGCGGAGTAACATTGCCCCGCCATCAGCCTAACGCCAAACCTTAAATCCAATCCGACCTTCACGCTCTCTGCGCCTCTGTGGTGAATCCCCTTCCCCTTATTCCTGGCCGAATTTCCTGATGTCTTCGGGGGCTTCCTTAGTCGCGACCTTCGGCTCGCCCTGCACCTGGATGCGGATTTGCTCAACGATCTCGGGATTAGCAAGAGTCGTGACATCGCCAACATCCGTGGTGTTGGAAATCGACGCCAGCACCCGGCGCATGATTTTCCCCGAGCGTGTTTTGGGCATATCGGGAACGATACGAACGCTTTTGGGCCGTGCAATTTTGCCAATCGAAGTCTCGATTACGCGAACAACCTTCTCCTCAATCGACTTGCTCGGCTTCAGACCGGGCTTGAGCGCGATATAGATCTCAGGTATCCGCCCCCGCAACTCATCCACAACCGGTACCACCGCAGCTTCGACGACCTCATCAACGGTGAGGCAAGCAGATTCCAGTTCCTTTGTTCCGAGACGATGACCGGACACGTTGATCACATCATCGATCCGTCCCAGGATGCGGTAGTAGCCGTCGGCAGCCTGCATTGCGCCGTCATTGCAGAAGTATGGCCAGTCACGCCAGTCCTTGCTTTTCGGGTCCTTGCAGTATTTGCGATAATAGGTTTGAACGTACCGCTCGGGATCTCCCCAGATGGTTTGGAAGATTCCCGGCCAGGGGTTGCGGATGCAAATGTTCCCTGCCCGTCCGGAGCCTGCCGGAACCTCGTTCCCGTCTTCGTCCAAGATCACGGGATAGATTCCAGGCACCGGGGGTCCTGCACTACCGGGTTTCATGGGATTTATTGCCGGTTTGGTGCTGCACAGAAAACCTCCGTTTTCCGTCTGCCACCAGGTATCAACAATCACCGCCTCCTGCCTGCCGACCACGTTGTAATACCAGCGCCAGACGTCCGGCTCGATCGGTTCGCCCACGGTGGTCATGTGCTTGAAGTGGTAGTTGTACTTACCTGGCTCGTCTGGACCGGCCTTTCGCAATGTCCGGATGGCCGTGGGTGAGGTATGGAAGATGTTGACGTTGAGCCGTTCGGCAATCCGCCAAGGGCGCCCGGCGTCGGGGAAGGTGGGAACCCCCTCGTAGACCACGCTGGTCGCGGCGATCGCCAACGGACCATAGACGATATACGAATGGCCGGTGATCCAACCGATATCCGCCATGCACCAGTAAACGTCCTCGGGATGGATATCCTGGATGTATTTCGAGGTTCCCGCCACATAAGCCAGGTAACCACCCGTCCCGTGCTGGCAACCCTTCGGCCGGCCGGTTGTCCCGCTGGTGTACATGAGAAATAAAGGCGCTTCCGCAGGCATTGACACCGGGGCAACCCTGCTGCCAGCGAACTTCTTCATGACCTCGCGAAGGTCATAGTCGCGCCCCTCAACCATCGGGGCAGAGGTGGCGCTGCGGTCGCGCAGGCGACGCCACACCAGAATCTTGTCGACCTTCTGCCCGTTCTTCTCGGCGACAGTTGCCGCAATGTCTGCGTTTGCCTTGTGGTCGAGCAACTTGCCGCTTCGATAGTAGCCATCCATCGTGATCAGTACCCGGCTGGCGGAATCCGCGATTCTAATTCCACAAGCTTCGCCGCTGAATCCCCCGAACACCTGCGAATGAATGATGCCCAGTCGCGCACATGCCAGCATGGTAATCGGCAATTCCGGAACCATTGGAAGATGCAACGTCACGCGATCACCGGTCTTGAGCCCCGCAAAATCTCGCAACATCGCCGCCACTTCATTTACCCGCGCCCAAAGCTCCTGATAGGTAATCGCCTGGTGCTCCTCGTCCTCGGGTTCAGGTACGAAAATCAACGCCGCCTTGTTCCTGTACTTGGGCAAATGGCGGTCGATACAGTTGTAACTGGCGTTGATCTTTCCGCCCACGAACCATTTCCAGAACGGCGGGTTGCTGGTATCCAGGGTAGTATGCCAATACTGGTCCCAGCTTAGCATGTCGGCATATTCTTTGAAGCATTCGGGGAATTTTTCGATACTGAATCGCTCGCTGAACGAAGGCTCGGTCAGGTTCGCCTGGCCGACGAATTTGGCGGGAGGATAGAAATATTCTTCCTCTTTCCAATGGACCGCAATTTGCGCCTCGCTAACATCGACGTCGGCCTTCGTCATTGCTGTTGGTTCTGTTTCCTCTGGCATAGTACTCTCCCCTACGGGTTAGTCTGATCCGGTTCGGAGCCTTCAGCTCAGGATCGCGACCCTTGTAAAGCTGAACGCGTTTCGTGTCGAAGATCTCTCCCGATATTATCGCGTGTAAACAGGCTCCCTATGATAAAAGTCATCAAAGCGACGCCAATCGGATACCAGAGACCCGCATAAAAATTGCCCGTTGCTGCAGTGATCGACGCAACAATCAAAGGCAGAAATCCCCCAAACCATCCGTTTCCGATATGGTAAGGGAACGACATCGACGTGTATCGGATTTGCGTCGGAAACAATTCGACGAGAAAAGCGGCTATCGGTCCATAAACCATCGTTACGTAGATCATCAACACGATGAGAATTGCCAGGATACCCGCGTAATTCATTTTTGAGGGATCTGCGGCTTTTGGATACCCCGCTGAGGCGACTGCGCCCTCCAAAGCCTTGTCGTCAAATCCGGTCAGCGACTTTTCGCCGATCTGTATCGTCAACGGCGCGTCAGGCTTGGCCGCTCGAACCTCGAACGGCACTCCCCGCTTGGTCAGAAACTGGCGCGCTTTATAGCTCGGCACGGCCGAAGGCGCCGGCTTGTACTGCTGAAAAGCGTCCGAAAGCGTTGATACAAATTTGTCGCCGAAACCTTGAAACTCGCTGGTGTAAAGGACAACGGGGGCCCTGCTTATGGCCTCACTGAGTACCGGATTAGCAAGGTAAGTCAATCCTTTGAAGAGCGGAATGTACGTAAGAGCAGCAAGAAGACAGGCCGCCATCATGATCTTCTTTCGCCCGATCCTATCGGAGAGCGATCCGAAAACGAGGAAAAACGGCGTTCCAACAAACAGCGCTATCGCAATGAGTGTATAGCTATGCTGGTAATCAACCTTCAAAACATTCTGAAGGTAAAACAATGCGTAAAATTGGCCGGTGTACCAAACGACACCTTGGCCGGCTGTCGCTCCGAGAAGGGCAATCCAGACGTATTTAGCATTAGGCAGTTTGAAAAAGCTGTCCGAGAGAGGCGTTTTGCTGACCCTTCCCTGGGCCTTCATTTCCGCAAAAATCGGGGTTTCCTGCAATCTAAGCCGGATATAAACCGATACGCCAAGCAAAATGACTGAAACAAGAAACGGGATCCGCCACCCCCACTCCTTGAACTGGGCCTCCGACAGTCCGTTGCGACATGCGAGAATCACTGCCAGCGATACAAAGAAGCCGAGCGTCGCGGTCGTTTGGATCCAACTGGTAAAGAAACCGCGCTTCTTGATCGGGGCGTGCTCGGCAACGTAGGTAGCCGCACCCCCATATTCTCCTCCCAGAGCCAGACCCTGAGCCAGGCGCAACGTCACGAGGATGATAGGAGCCCAGATTCCTATTTGCGAATAGGTTGGCAGCACGCCGACAAGCGCGGTCGCAAGCCCCATCACAATGATCGTGATCAGGAAGGTGTATTTTCGTCCGACGATGTCGCCTATACGACCGAAAACGATTGCACCGAATGGCCGTACGCCGAATCCCGCGCCGAACGTGGCTAAACTTGCCAGATATGCGGCAACATCATTTCCCGGAGGAAAGAAGAGACCCGCAAAAAAGGAAGCTAGTGTTCCGTACAAATAAAAATCGTACCATTCGAAAACGGTACCTAAGGAGGAAGCAAAGATTACGCGGCGATGTTGAGCTCGAAGTTCGCTAGAAGAAAGCGTTGCCTGGGAGGATACAAAAGTAGACATACTGTTCTGAGAAACGGATTTTAGTGCCTGACCAAGAACATGAACCGAGGGGTTCCTGGCTGGTCTTTCTCTGGAATCTTTTTGGGGCGGATATCGCCAGGGAAGGCACGGTTGGGCAGTATCCAGATTAGCTGTAATCAGGTCAAGACAAACCCGGCATAAACTCGAATCTGAGACTTTAATGGATCGACTCATTATGACTGCTACATGTTTCAGCACTTTTTAATAGGGACGCGACTGGTACACGGGACGCGGGGCCAATTCTGGGGAGTCGCTTGCGACTCCCTGGGCGTTGCCAGCAACGCCCCCTGCAGTTTGGCCGTTTTCTTGCGACCGCAGAGCGGTCTAACAGAATAGCCCAGGCCGCCGTCGCTGAAGCTATGGCGCCCCTCGTGTTGTGGTAGGTGACGCCAAAAAGCCAGCCGCGACGTAGGCTTTGCGAAGTCGGGCGCTTCAGCCCTGGGTGAAGTGATATAAAAGCGACCCGCCCTGAAAGCATCTGCAACCCAGCCTCGCGGGTGGTTTTCAGAAAAGGAACACATTGGCAATTCCACCGTGTTCCTCACGAGGGCGTCCGACCCTCAATCGGCGAATTGAATCTGAGAAAGCGATATTCTTCGATATCGGACGCCCCTTCAGGGCGCATCGTCTTTTGACGTCTACCCAGGGCTAAAGCCACTGGGCTAATCTGTTAGACCGCTCCGCGGTCCTAAAGAATGTCCAAACTGTAGGCGCGGGCGAGGACGCCCGCGCCACAATGTGTGGGACGGGCAACCCGCCCGTCAAATTGCCGAAAACGGCTTGAAAATTGGCCAAACTCGAAGAGGGCTAATCGATCGATATCACGCTGACGTCGCGCATCCTGCAAAGGCAGCCTGAGCGCGTTTACCAATTTCCTCGGGCGTCAGATCCTCCTTGTGTGTTGCCAAAGACCACCTGTGGCCGAAGGGGTCGACGACTATTCCATAACGATCACCCCAGAACATATCTGCAACAGGCATGCGGACCTCGGCCCCGGCAGCCACTGCTGAATTGAAGGCGGCATCAACGTCTTCGACATAAACATGGATACCAATAGGCGTTCCGCCGGTTGCCTGTGGTCCCAGACTGCCCATCTGCGGAAACTCATCGGCGAGGAAGAATCGCGAATCTCCGATCCTTAGTTCCGCATGCATAAGGGACTTGCCGTCTGGCCCCGGCATCCGAACGATCTCTTCGGCGCCAAAGGCTTTTTTGTAGAATTCGATCGCCTGGCTTGCCCCCTTCACAATCAGATGAGGGGTTAGTGTGTGAAAACCTTCCGGGACTGCTTTGATACGAGTTGTCATTTTTCTCTTCTTTTCTGTTTCGTGAAACTATTGACCTGTGTCTTGGTTCCAATCAAGCGACGAACGAGGCACGGCGTTCAGGACATCGATTTTGGCCTGGAGATGGCCAGGGATGTGAATTCTGGATTTCTGTCTTCTGTAATCTGACTCCTCCGCTTGCAGTTACGGAGGCGCATGCTAATTGAGGACTGCGATGAAACTCTATATCACACTTGCGGGAGTTCTCCTTGCGGTGCTCAACGGTCTCCTGCTGATCCCCTCAACGAACGCCTACACTTTCCAAATCGCCGCGATCGGGTTTGTGCTAGCAGTGCTTATTGCGGTGCTTTCCTTTGTCGACGCTAGCAAGAAGAAGTCCATCGAGGCGGAGATCGCGCCGGCGCCACAGGTTTCCGTGATCCCGCCCCCTGCCCCTGAACCGCCAGCTGAGAAAACCGCAGAAGCGGAAATCGTTGCTTTCTTTGCTCTGCTTCAGGAGAAGGGCAGGTTTG
>Ga0306926_10009548_pt1 | contig 10677 bp, 9 predicted proteins | sample flu12Cox44000178_FD_203759 | JGI IMG/M metagenome (GOLD analysis project Ga0306926, IMG submission 203759) | Lab enrichment of tropical soil microbial communities from Luquillo Experimental Forest, Puerto Rico - flux8day.12C.oxic.44.000.178 (v2)... | ecosystem: Environmental > Terrestrial > Soil... | reverse complement strand
GCTCCCGCGGAACGAGCGGCGCGGGGAGCGGAGACTCCCTTGTCACGCCGATGCAGGGCACGATCGTCAAGATAGTGGCGGCCGAGGGGCAGCAGGTCTCCGCCGGCGAGACGGTGGTGATACTGGAAGCGATGAAGATGGAACAGCCGCTGGCCGCGCATAAGGCCGGGACGGTCACGGGCCTGGCCGTCGAGGTGGGCCAGACCGTCGCGGCCGACACCGTCATCTGCGAGATCAAGGACTGAGTACCAGATGCGCCGGCTCCCGGGTGACCCAAGCGTCGGGCGCTGGCTGTTGTTCGCGGTCGGGTTCCGGTTGCCGCCCGAGAACCGGGAGTGGGTCCGGCACGAGCTGACCGACGCCGGCTGGCGCGGCCGGACGATCAGGCGGCTGCTCGTGCTGATGATCCCGATCTGTGTCGCCTTGGCGTTCCTGCCGGGCCCGGACTGGCTGCGCATCGCAGTGCCCGCGTTCGCGCTGATCGCGAGCGTGGGCACGGTCCTGATCAGCGCCGACGACGTGCGCGCCGCCAGACTGCGGCAGCACGGCCTCCCGGTCCCCGACGACCCGGACCTAGGCCGCCCCGCCCACTAAGGTGCCCCGCCACGTCTCCGCCCGCCGCCCAGCCCGCGCCTCCACCGCGTCTCCGCCGCCATCGCCCCCGCCCGCGCCTCCCGCACCGCCTCGCGCTGTCTTCTACGTCACATTGGCCTCGTATGTCACTAGAGTTCCGGATTCCCTGGGCTGGTAATGAGGTCTGTGGCCCACACGCCTCATCTTGTGAGGTCAGTGGGCCACAGACCTCATATTTTTCCTGGGTTGCGGCCCTCCCGCGGCGGGGCAGGGGGTGATATTTGATGGTGTTTGAGGCTGGTGGGATGAGCGGCGTGGCCAGCGTGCTCGCGGCCGCCGTGCGGAAGGCGCCGGCGCGGGCGGGGCGGGCGCGGGTACTGGCGATTGACGGGCGGTCAGGGGCCGGGAAGAGCTCGCTGGCGGCCGTGCTGAGCGGGGAGCTGGGCGCGCCGGTGGTGTCGCTCGAGGATCTCTACGGCGGCTGGGGCGGGCTTGAACGCGGGATAGACCTGCTCGTTTCCGAGGTTCTCGAGCCGCTCGCGACCGGGCAGGCCGTGCGGGTCCCGCGTTACGACTGGGTCGCGGGGCAGTGGGCCGAACCTGTGCCCCTCGAATCGCCGGAGCTGCTGATCGTGGAGGGAGTCGGAGCCGGCGCGCGTCGTGCCGCTGTCTTCGAGAGCTTGGTGGTGTGGCTGGAGGCAGCCGGGTCCGTTCGGAAGAAAAGGGCTCTTGAGCGCGACGGGGGGGTGTTCGCGCCGTACTGGGACCGGTGGGCGGCTCAGGAGGACGCGATGCTCGGCCGCGAGCGGACGCCGGAGCGGGCCGACATGGTGATCGGCACCTTAGAAGATAGCGTCGGGGCCGAACTCCATGACCGTGCGGGCCGCTTCGGTGACGCTGCCGGACAGCGAGGGGTAGACCGAGAACGTGTGCGCGATCTGATCCACCGACAGGTTCTGCTCGATCGCGATCGAGATCGGCAGGATGAGCTCGCTGGCACGGGGCGCGACGACCACGCCGCCGAGCACCATGCCGGTGCCCGGGCGGGCGAAGAGCTTCACGAACCCGTCCCGGATCCCGGCCATCTTGGCGCGCGGGTTGGTGGCCAGCGGCTGCTTTACCACGCGGGCGGCGACCTCGCCGCGGTCCACCGCCGCCTGCGACACGCCGACCGACGCGATCTCCGGGTCGGTGAAGATGGTCGAGGCCACGTGGCTGAGCCGGATCGGCTGCACCGCCTCGCCGAGCGCGTGCCACATCGCGATCCGTCCCTGCATCGCCGCGAACGAGGCGAGCATCAGCACGCCCGTGCAGTCACCGGCCGCGTAGACGCCGGGCGTGGACGTGCGTGACACCCGGTCCACCTCGATGAAGCCCCGGCCGTCCAGGTTGACGCCCGCCTGTTCGCAGCCGATCCCCGCCGTGCTCGGCACCATCCCGACGGTGAGCAGGCAGTGCGAGCCGGACAGCGTCCGGCCGTCGGCCAGGGTGACTATGACGGTGTCGCCCTTGCGGTGCACCGCCTGCGCGCGGGACCGGCCGAGCACGTTCATGCCGCGCCGCCGGAACACGCCCTCGATGACCATCGCGGCGTCCTTGTCCTCATGCGGCAGCACGCGCTCGCGCGAGGACACCAGCGTGACGTGGGTACCGAGGGCCTGGTAGGCGCCGGCGAACTCGGCTCCGGTCACCCCGGAGCCGACCACGATGAGCTCTTCGGGCAGTTCGGGGAGGTCATAGACCTGCCGCCAGGTGAGGATGCGCTCGCCGTCCGGCACGGCGTCCGGCAGCACCCGGGGGTTCGCGCCGGTCGCGATCAGCACCACGTCCGCCGCGACCGTCGTGCCCGCGGCCTCGATCGTGTGCGCGCTGGTGAGCTGGCCTCTGGCCTGGATGATCCGGACGCCCTCGGCGGCCACGTGCTCGGCTATGTCGTGCGACTGCGCGGCGGCCAGCGCCTTGATCCGGGCGTACAGCGCGGGCGCGTCCACCTCGACCTCGGGGTTGTCGCCGTTCGCGAGCTGCAGGCCCAGCGAGGGCGAGCGGCCCAGCGAGATCATCGTGGACGATGACTCGATGAGTGTCTTGCTGGGGACACAGTCGGTGAGTACGCAGGCGCCGCCGAGGCCGTCTTCGTCAACGACGGTTACCTCGGCACCGAGCTGGGCGGCCACCAGTGCGGCCTCATAGCCGCCGGGGCCGCCGCCCAGGATGGCGATGCGTGGACGGGGCAATGTCACGTTAGGCAATTATCCCGCACGTTCCCCTCTGCGTTGTACGCCGCCCTCGGCCATTTCGCCGTACGCTTAGGCAGCGTGGCACTATACGCCGCCTACGGCAGCAACATGGACCCGGCGCGGATGCTCGCGCGCTGCCCCCACTCCCCGCAGCGGGGCCCCGGGTGGCTTGAGGGCTGGCGCCTGACTTTCGGCGGGGAGGACGTCGGCTGGGACGGTGCGCTCACCACCGTCGTCGAGGACGCCGCCGAGCGGGTGTTCGTCGTGCTCTACGACGTTCCGGAGATCGACGAGAAGGAACTCGACAGCTGGGACGGGGTAACCCTCGGCTTTTACCGCAAGCTCAAGGTACGGGTGCAGACCCTGGACGATGACGTGCTGGCGTGGCTGTACGTACTCGACGCATATGAGGGCGGGCTCCCGTCCGCGGGACATCTTGCCATCCTGGTCGACGCGGCGATCAAGGCCGGGGCGCCCGCCGACTACATCGACTGGCTGCGCGACCGGCCGTCCAACCCGCCGACCGGTACCGACGGCCAGCTGCCGGGGTTACGGGGTTAGGCGAGGATCGCGACCACGAGGGCGAGCGCCGGGATGATGATCGCGGCGGACGCCGGCCAGTACCAGGTGCTCACAGGCGGCTCCGCCGGCGTGCCCGCGGTGGCGGCGCGGCCCTGTTCGGCGAGCGTGGTCAGCAGCGTCACCGCCTGCTCGGCGTCCCCGCCGATAAGCGGCTGGTCGCTGGTGTCAGGCGGCTCGGGCATGCCGAACACGCCTCCGGTTCGCGCTGCTGACCGGCCGCGGGACGCGCGGCGCGCGGCGCGCATCTGGGCGGCGGCCTGCCTGCGCCGGTTTGGCTGCACCGCCCACACGTAGATCGCCCGCTTCCCGATGTTGTCCGCATCCGCGCCGCCGCCGAGCGGCCACTCGCACTGCACGCGGAGCAGGCTGGCGGAGTCGATCCCGGCGACGGCGCCCCAGCCGACCCGGTGATCGCGCAGCGGGTTGATGATCCTCATCCCCGTCTCGTCGGTGACGACGCGCGGGCGCTGCGCCGTCGTATACACCACGCCGGTGACCAGCAGCAGGATGCAGGCGGCCACCACCGACACGTGATCACGGCCCTGCACCGCCAGGTCGATCAGGTTGGCGGCCGCGAACAGCACCCATAGCCACCAGATAACGACAGCGAACGGTGACCGGAACGTCTGCCGGGACTGGATGCTGGGCGCGTAACTCACTGCGCCAGGGTGGTCTCGGGGACGTGGGACCGTACTGCCACAGGGCGGTCATGGCGGCGGCCGACAGGACCCGGACGCCCACGCCGATCGCTCGCTCGTCGATGTCGAACGTCGGCTGGTGCAGGTCATACTCCGCCGCGGACCCCGGGGCCCGGGTACCAAGCCGGGCCAGCGCCCCGGGTACCGTCGCCAGGTACCAGGCAAAGTCCTCGGCGCCCAGGCTCTGCGGCGTGTGCATCACGGCGTTCTGGCCGAGCACGCCAGTCGCCGCGGCGGCGAGCATCGCCGCGCTCGTCTCCTCGTTCACCGTCGGCGGGACGTCATGCAGGTACTCCAGCTTCGCGGTCACCCCGTAGGCGGCCGCGACCGACTGGACGAGGTCCTCGACCAAGCCGGGGGCCGAGTGCCAGGCCTCGTCGTCCAGGCAGCGGACGGTGCCCTCCGCGAACCCTTCGTCGGGGATCGCGTTCGCTGCCGAGCCAGCGCTGATCCTGCCCCAGACCAGGCTCAGGCTCGACCGCGGGTCCACCCGGCGGGACAGCGCGGCCGGCAGTTCGGTCACGATCTTCCCCAGCGCGTACACCACGTCGGCGGTCAGGTGCGGCCGGGCGGTGTGCCCCCCGGGCCCGGCGACCGTCACCTTGACCTTGTCACAGGCGGCGGTGATCGGCCCCGACCGGACACCCACCTTGCCGACGTCCAGCCTCGGGTCGCAGTGCAGCGCGAAGATCCGGCCTACCGACGCGAGGCCGCCGGCGGCTATGACGTCCTGGGCACCGGTGCTGATCTCTTCGGCGGGCTGGAAGACTAGCCGGACCCGGCCGGGCAGCAGCCCCGCTCGCGCCTGGCCGGCGAGGAACAACCCGGTCCCGAGCACGACCGTCGTGTGCACGTCGTGGCCGCACGCGTGGCAGGCGCCGGGAACCGTTGACCGGTAAGGCACGTCCTTCTCGTCCGCCATCGGAAGCGCATCGAGGTCGGCCCGGACAGCGACCACCGGCCGGTCCGAATAATCCGCGCCTATGTCGGCGAGCAAGCCTGTGCCGCTGGGCAACAGTACCGGGTGCAGGCCGGCCGCGGTCAGCCGCTCCGCGACCAGCCGGGTGGTGCGGTACTCGCTGTTCCCTGGCTCGGGATGCGCGTGCAGGTCACGGCGGAACTCGATCAGCTCCGGCTCGCGCGCCGCGAGGAACGCGTCCAGGTCCGCGATGAGGTGATTACCCTCCATGCCCACCATCCCCGTGGAGGACGAAACGGTCCTCCGCGAACTCCGTGACGAGCGCATCCACCACGCTGGTCAAGTCGCCATAACCGGCGTGCGCGGCACGCTGCCGCTCGTATGAGGCACCGCACTCGAGCACCTCGGACACGACCGCGAGTTCCTCAGCACAGCCGAGCCGCCATGCTACCGGCTCCAAGTCACGAAGGAGCTCATATATTTCGTCTCGGAGCGGCGCGGTCGCCCCCGTGTCGTCGGTGATGATGGTGGCGTCAAGCCCGTATCTGGTGGCTCGCCACTTATTGTCCCGGTTTATCCACGGCGACCTGCTGGGCAGCCGGTAGCCACGATCTAGCTGGGTGTCGAAGAGCTGCACCAGGCACTGCCCGAGCGCGGCCACCATCCCGATCTCGCGGAAGGTCGGGACGGCGTCGGCGATGCGGAGTTCGACGGTGCCGAAGTCCGGGTGCGGGCGGACGTCCCACCACACCTCCTTGATCGTGCGGATGGTGCCCGCCCGCAGCTGGGTACCCATGTACTCCTCGAAGCGCTGCCAGTCCGGCAGGCCGGGCGGCGGGCCGGTGTTCGGCAGGGCGCCGAAGACGACCGACCGGCTCGAGGCGAGGCCCGTGTCGCTACCGGACCAGAAGGGGCTCGACGCCGTGAGTCCGAGGAAGTGCGGCAGGTAGGTGGCGAGGGCGTTGATGACCGGCATCGCCCGGTCGCCATCGCGCAGCCCGACGTGGACGTGCACCGCGTAGGTCTGCAGCCTGCGGGCCGGCCACTGGATCTGCTCGACCAGCTCCGAATAGCGCTGATGCGGCGCCATCTTCGCGTCCCGCCAGTCGCTCATGGGGTGAGTCCCAGCGCCGGCCAGCACGATGCCGTGCGGTTCGGCGGAGCGCTGCAACTCTTTCATCGTCATGGCGAGGTCGGCCTTGGCTTCGGCTACCGTCCCGCAGATCCCGGTCACGGCCTCAACGGTCGACTGCATCAGCTCATGACGCATTTTGGGATGCTCGCCGCTTTCCTGAAGGCCGCGCAGGCCGGCCAGCACCGCCGAGGCCTCCTGCCGCAACATCCGCGTCTCCGCGTCGATGAGCTGCACCTCCCATTCGACGCCGAGCGTCGGGCCCGAGGAGGGGTTCCAGTCGATCGTCATGACAAGCCTCCAGGCGCGGGAATTACGCAAAAGGGTGCGTCACTAACGATTTCCCGTTGCCCGAGATTGAATCGTCCCCGAATCGGCGCTATCTGCCCGATCCGCCCGATTGCCCGGCCTGCTGGCCTGCCGGCCGGTTGACGGAATCCGGCCGGACCCTCGTTACGGCACGTCTGGCGGCTTATACACACCCCAGACCGCACGCAGCGCGTCGCATACCTCGCCCAGGGTCGCGCCCGCGCGGAGCGCGTCCTTGATGGGGTACAAGACGTTGCCGGTACCTTCCGCGGCCGCCCTGAGGGCGTCGACGTGCTTGCGGACGACCGCGTGGTCGCGGTTGCGCCGCAATTGCCGCAGCTGATCGGCCTGGGCGTGCTCAATCCTGGGATCGACCCGGAGCGGCTCATAGGGCTCCTCGTCGTCTCCGGTGAACTTGTTCACGCCGACGACCACCCGCGTGCCGTCGTCGGTCTCCTTGGCCACCTGGTAGGCGGACCGCTCGATCTCGGACTTCTGGAAACCCCGCTCGATCGCGGCGAGCGCTCCGCCCATGTCGTCGATCTTGCTCATGAGCTCGGTCGCGGCGGCCTCGATCTCGTCGGTCATCGACTCGATGGCGTACGAGCCGGCGAACGGGTCCACCGTCTTGGTCAGGTCGCTTTCCGCCTGGATGACCTGCTGAGTTCGCAGCGCCAGCCGGGCCGCCTTCTCGCTGGGCAGCGCGATCGCCTCGTCGTAGGAGTTCGTGTGCAGCGACTGGGTGCCGCCGAGCACGGCGGCGAGCGCCTGGATGGTCACCCGGGTCAGGTTGACCTCCTTCTGCTGCGCGGTGAGCTGGACGCCAGCGGTCTGGGTGTGGAAGCGGAGCATCTGCGACTTGGGGTCTTGTGCCTGGTAGTGGTCTTTCATGATCTTGGCCCACATGCGGCGGGCGGCGCGGAACTTGGCCACCTCCTCCAGCAGCGTTGTCCGCGCGACGAAGAAGAACGAAAGCCGCGGCGCGAACTCATCGACCTTCAGGCCGGCCTGCAGGGCCGCGTTGACGTACTCCTTCGCGTTGGCCAGCGTGAACGCGATCTCCTGGACGGGCGTGGCGCCGGCCTCAGCCATGTGGTAGCCGGAGATCGAGATGGTGTTCCACCTCGGCAGCTCGGTCTTGCAGTACGCGAACGTGTCGGCCACCAGCCGCAGGCTGGGGCGCGGCGGGTAGATGTAGGTGCCGCGCGCGATGTACTCCTTGAGGATGTCGTTCTGGATGGTGCCGCTGAGCATCGCCGGGTCCGCGCCCTGCTCCTCGGCGACCATCTGGTACATCAGCAGAAGCACCGCGGCGGGCGCGTTAATCGTCATCGACGTGGACACTTTGTCCAGCGGGATGCCGTCGAACAGGATCCGCATGTCCCGCAGGCTGTCGATCGCCACCCCTACCTTGCCGACCTCGCCGTGGCTCACCGGCGCGTCGGAGTCGTACCCCATCTGAGTCGGCAGGTCAAAGGCGACCGACAGGCCCGTGGTGCCGTTGTGTATCAGCTGGTGATACCTGCGGTTCGACTCGCTGGCCGTCGAGAAGCCCGCGTACTGCCGGATCGTCCACGGGCGTTTGGTGTACATGCCGGGATATACACCGCGGGTGAACGGATACTCACCTGGCTTGCCTAGCTGCACGTCAGGCTTGAAGTTCGAAAGCGCGTGCTGGTCGTAAAGAGGAGCAACGGGAAGCCCGGACTCAGACAATTCCATGCACTCAGCGTACGTGGGCAGCCCGCCGGCAAGGAGAGCGATCTTCCTCACGTGGGACGGGCGGGCTGCCATGATCACGGAAGGTCTTGTCACCGCGGAAATTTCAGGCCCGCCTGGGGGCTCAAAACTTCCGCGCAGGACAAGGTCTCCGTGAAGTAGAGCCAGCCGCTTCCGTTCGGGATAAATCTCTTAGGCGACCGGCGGCAGGCCGCTGCGGTCGCGGACCGTCGCCATCGTCTCGCCGGCGATCGCGCGGGCGCGGCGGGCGCCGTCGAGCAGCACGGCGTCGAGCGCGCCGGTGTCGGCGAGGATCTTCGCCGTCCGCTCCCTGACCGGGGCGAACGTGTCCACCACTAGCTCACCGAGGTCCTTCTTGAACTTGCCGTAGCCAGCGTCGCCATAGGTGGCGGCGATCGACTCGGCCGGCTCTCCGGACAGCGCGGAGTAGATCCGGAGCAGGTTCGTCACGCCCGGCTTGGCCTCCTCGTCCACGCGCACGACCGACTCGGCGTCGGTCACCGCGCGGGCGATCTTGCGGCGGATCACGTCCGGCTCGTCGAGCAGGTCGATGATGCCCTGGGGGGACGAGGACGACTTGCTCATCTTGCTGGTCGGGTCCTGCAGGTCGGTGATCTTCGAGACCGCGGGGAGGATGTACGGCGCGGGCACCACGAAGGTCTCGCCGAACCGGTGATTGAACCGCTGCGCGAGCGTCCGGGACAGCTCAAGATGCTGCCGCTGGTCCTCGCCCACCGGCACCTCGTCGGCCTGGTACAGCAGGATGTCCGCGGCCTGCAGTATCGGGTACGTGAACAGCCCGACGGACGCCTGGTCGGCGCCGCCGCGGGCGGACTTGTCCTTGAACTGCGTCATCCGGTTCGCCTCGCCGAAACCGGTGATGCAGCCGAGGATCCAGCTCAGTTCGGCGTGCTCGGGGACCTGGCTCTGCACGAACAGGATGCAGCGCTGCGGGTCCAGACCCGAGGCGATCAGCTGAGCGGCGGCTATCCGGGTACGGCGGCGCAGGGTATCCGGGTCGTAGGGAACCGTGATGGCGTGCAGGTCCACCACGCAGTAGATGGCGTCACGGGTCTCCTGCAAGTCCACCCACTGGCGGACGGCGCCGAGGTAGTTGCCGAGGTGGAAAGAATCGGCAGTCGGCTGGATGCCGGAGAAGACGCGACGAATGCCCATGGCCAGGAAGTCTAGCGGGGGCCAGGGGGGTCTGGGGGGACGGGCAGTCCCCCCAGGCGGGGGGTCCCCGGGGGGTTGGCCCCCGGGGAAGCAGAGCCTACCGGGATCAGCGGGACCGCATGCCCGGCGGGGTGACGACCACCTCGACCCGCTGGAACTCCTTCAGGTCCGTGTAGCCGGCGGTCGCCATCGTGCGGCGGAGCGCTCCCATCAGGTTCATGGAGCCGTCGGGGACGGTTGACGGGCCGAGCAGGATCTGCTCCATCGTCCCGATCGTCCCCACCTCGACCCGCGCGCCGCGCGGCAGCTCCGGGTGGTTGGCCTCGCTGCCCCAGTGGTGGCCGCGGCCGGGTGCCTGCTCGGCACGGGCCAGCGGCGAACCCACCATCACGGCGTCACTGCCGAGCGCGAGGGCCTTCGCGATGTCGCCGCTACGGGTCATCGAACCGTCGGCGATCACGTGGACGTACCGGCCACCGGACTCGTCCAGGTAATCGCGGCGGGCGGCCGCCACGTCCGCGATCGCGGTGGCCATCGGCACCGCGACGCCGAGCACCGCGGCGGTGGTATGCCCCGAGCCCCCGCCGAACCCGACGAGCACCCCGGCCGCTCCGGTGCGCATCAGGTGCAGCGCGGCCGTATAGGTGGCGCAGCCGCCCACGATGACCGGGATGTCGAGCTCGTAGATGAACTGCTTCAGGTTCAGCGGCTCGGCCCGGCCGGACACGTGTTCCGCCGACACCGTGGTGCCGCGGATGACGAAGATATCCGCGCCCGCGTCGACGACCGCCTTGTAATACCGGGCCGTCTTCTGCGGGGAAAGGCGAGCCGCCGCGATTACCCCGGCCCTTGAGATCTCCTCGATGCGCCGGCCGATCAGTTCCTCCTTGATCGGCTCCGCGTAGATTTCCTGCAGCCTCCTGGTGGCCGCTTCCTCCTCGAGCTCCGCCACCTCCAGAAGGAGCGGGTCCGGGTCCTCGAACCGGGTCCACAGGCCTTCGAGATCGAGCACGCCGAGTCCGCCAAGCCGGCCGATCGTGATCGCCGTCGCCGGCGAGACCACGCTGTCCATCGGGCAGGCGACCAGCGGCAACTCGAACCGGTACGCGTCGATCTGCCAGGCGATCGACACCTCTTCGGGGTCGCGGGTCCGGCGGGCGGGAACGATGCCGATCTCATCGAGCGCGTACGCGCGGCGTCCGGTCTTGCCGCGCCCGATCTCTATGTCTGCCACTGTGTTCGCTTACTTCCTGCCGCCGTAGTTAGGCGCCTCAACCGTCATCTGCACGTCGTGCGGGTGGCTTTCCTTCA
>Ga0306926_10009547_pt1 | contig 10677 bp, 9 predicted proteins | sample flu12Cox44000178_FD_203759 | JGI IMG/M metagenome (GOLD analysis project Ga0306926, IMG submission 203759) | Lab enrichment of tropical soil microbial communities from Luquillo Experimental Forest, Puerto Rico - flux8day.12C.oxic.44.000.178 (v2)... | ecosystem: Environmental > Terrestrial > Soil... | reverse complement strand
GGCGAGCGCATTCGTAGCCGGCGCAACATTTAGGCGTCTCGCAAAGCCCAGCCAAACAGGAAAGCTTCTCGGTGCGGCGGATACTCGGCGCGGCCGATCTCTGGGTCAATGAATATGTCCTCACCTACGACGGGCGGCCGTCTTACACGGTGAGCATCATGGAGCTCAGAGATGGGAAGGTCGCCCGCGAGACCCAATACTTCGGCGATCCGTTCGAGCCGGGGCCTTCGCGCGCTCAATGGGTCGAGCGGATGCGCTGAACCCCAGACGGCTCAAGCTGGCTGCCGACGGCTTGCCCGTGCGGAGTTGCCGGGTGATGCGGGCACCGGGATTCGTGTTGCCTTGACGCTCCGTGCGCCGGCAACCTTGCTGGGGGTGCGCTCGGTGTCAGGGCATTTAGTTGAGAGCTTCGGCCAAAATCCGTTCCATGACAGAGGCTGAGCCTCCGGGGCAGGGTTCGCCGGTTGAATCTAGTGCGAGCTTCACAGCCCGCCTGGCGAAGGCGTCAACAGCCGCAGGGCCGCCGCTGCTATTTGGCTTGCGACTGTGGGTTTCAGTCTGCCTCGCGCTCTATATCGCGTTTTGGCTCGAGCTCGACGACCCTTACTGGGCCGGAACAACCGCGGCCCTCGTTTGCCAGCCACAGCTCGGCGCCTCCTTGCGCAAGGGTTGGTTCCGCATGGTCGGCACTGTTGTGGGCGCCGTGGCGATCGTGGTGCTGACTGCGTGTTTCCCGTAGAACCGCGTCGCCTTTCTCGCGGGTCTGGCATTCTGGGGAGCGGGGTGCGCTTTCGTCGCCACGATACTCAGGAACTCTTTTGCCGTTGCGGCGCAGCTGGCCGGGATCACGGCGGCAATCATCGCGGGCAACGAGCTCGGGACAGTCGGGGGCGCAAACGGCGACGCTTTATGCTCGCCGTAATCCGCTGCTCCGAGATCTGCATTGGCATCGTCTCCGCTGGCGTCGTGTTGGCGGGGGCCGATTTCGGTAGCGGGCAACGCCGGCTAGCCACCTGGATTGCGGAGATATCGACCGAGGTTATGCGGCGGTTTGTCGGCACCTTGGCGCTGGCCGGCCCGGGACTTCCGCAGACGCAGCCAATGCAGCAGAACTAGTCCGGCGCGGCGTCGGCCGAGGAGAATCGCCAACGAGCAGCGCCAACCCATTGAGCGCGCGGGAAGCGCCTGCCAACACTTTGGCCCACTGATCGGCGAGCAGCCGCAACGGCCGTGTGCCTGCTGGTAAGGCGATCAGCGCTCTCCGGGCACGAAGTACCATATTGCCAATGTCAGAAGGGCTCACCCAACATGCCGCTTACTTCGACGCAGAGGCGCCCGGTTGATATTCATAAAGATCAAGTAGAGCGGTCGTAGGGCCTGCTCCTTCCGGGTCAGGAGCCGAACAACGCGATCGTTGCCGCCACCATCGTTTGGTCGCGTCGATAGCAGTTTCGACAAGTTCACGGAAAGGTATGAACTTATCTCACTCAGGTAGCCGAATGCTCCATACGACGCAAACGTACCTGGGGGTCCTCGCTACCCAAGTGGCCTCGTCCGTCTGGTCCCAACGGATTTCACCGGCGCCCATCCGGCCAGCTACCTGTCCGACTGCACTCCGAGCTTCTTCAGACGTTTTGTAAAGTATATCAGCCCACACCGCGTCACTGTCTACGCGATACACAACCCACAACCAAACCAGGTCTGTCATTAGAGTGGACCGAACAGAAGCGTCGGAGGATCCCGGAACCGGAGGACCGGGATTGCTCCTCGATAGACTATCTCGGCATCAGGAATTTGCCAGTGCAGCCTTTTGCTGAGCACCTCGCTGGGATCGCGCGGCGTGGGCGTGATAACCGCGAACTACCGTGTGGCCAAGTTGGTGGAGGGACAGTCACGCGGTCCCTCTTCCGTGGCTCCCAGCGGCGGCGGTCCCGACCCCGCATGGTGCCTTCCTGTACGTCCTTCTCCGTAACGCAGGGCACCTCAGCCCTACGGCTGGGCGCCGAGCCAGGCTAGGTCTTTCTCTTCTTCGAGGCGCTGTAGGCGGTCGAAGAGCGCCGCGCCAACGGCCTCGCCGAGGGTGCCGCGGGTCAGGCGCAGAAATTTGTCCTCCAGCTCGCCGGGTTCGAGCATGCCGTTCTCGGCATGGCCTTCGAAGCGGCGCCCATCGGAGAGCGCAATCGTGACTGTGCTCCCCATGCCACCATGTCCGCCGCCCGGTTCGCTGACCAGGCGGACGCGGCGGCAGAGTGAGCGGATCGGCGGGTCGCGCAGTGCGCTCTCGTCAAAGGATTCGGGGTCGCGCGCCTCGCGGTGGAGCGCCAGCGCGACGCAGAACGGAATGCTGTACTGCGCCAGCATCAAATCGGCGGGCTCCAGGATGTTGTGGCGCTCGACCATGCGTTCGGTACCGGTGACGGTGATCGCCTCGACCGCCGCACCCTTAAAGCCGTGCTCGGATTGCAGATCGCGCACCGCCCGGACCGCGGCATGCGCTGTCGAGTGGCATGGATAGCGCTTTAGCACCGTGGAGGAGACAACAAAGTCTTCGCCAAGACCGCGGGTCAGCTCGGCCTCGTCCCATTTTGTGCAGAACACTTTGAGAAACCCGAATTCGCCTTCGATAACGGTGCGCGGGCCCTCGAAACCGTCGGCTGCGAGGCTCGCCGCGAGCACACCCGCCTCGGAGGCGCGCCCCAGATGCAAGCGCTTGACCATGCCGCCGTCGCCCCGGGCGAATTCGAGCAGTCCGCCGGCGAGCGACCCGGCGACGCCCAGCGCATTGGTCATCGCCCTAGGATCGAGCCCGAGCAAATGCCCGGCGGCGACCGCCGCACCAAACGGGCCGGTGGTACCCGGCGCATGAAAGCCGCGCGCCTCATTGGTGTGACCGGTCGCGCGCCCGATGCGGATCATCACCTCGTTGCCGCCGACAAAGGCCGCGATCAACGCCCTACCGTCGCTGCCGCGCTCCTGGGCTACCGCGAGAGCGGGCGGCAATACGGTGGCGCCGGGATGAGCCCCGGCGCCCGGGCGCGTCAGGCTGTCGAGCTCGAAGGCGTGGGCGAGCGCCCCGTTTGCGAGGGCTGCGGCGTTCGCCTGCACTGCCGCCCCGCGGTGGCCGAGGATACGGCTTTTGCCGCCGGGCCCGGTGCGCTCGGCGTAGCGGATCACGATCCGGCTCCACGGCAAGGCGCTGCCGCAGATGATCGCCGCCACGGTGTCGGCGATGCAGTCCTTCGCCCGCCGTACGACCTCGGGGGGCAGATCCTCGTACCGCAGAGCGGTGGCGTATTCGGCGAGCCGAACGGTCTCCTGCGCCATGCTATCGGACCTCCCGGTTGACGGTTGGGTGCTGCGATGAGACGTTGAAGCGGCGCAAGACGCGCCGAAATCGCGATATCGGGAGACCTTGTACCATGATCCGTGGAGCGATCAGACCCGTTAGCCACGCTGGCTGAGCAGGCGGGCGACGGCAAAAAGACGACGGAGCCAACCGATGAGGACCGGCGCGGAATACCGGAAGGCGCTGCGCGACGGGCGACGCGCGTGGGTCATGGGCGAGGGCTGGGTCGAGGACGTGACCACCCACCCTGCGACACAGGCGATGGTCGAGGAATATGCCCTCTGGTACGACCGCCATCTCGACCCCGAGTGGCAGGATTTGCTGCTGGCGCCGGCCGACGTCGGCGGGGAGCGAGTGCCGTGGGCCTATGTATTGCCGAAGAGCTCCGAGGATCTGCTCGGCATGGGTCGGTCCTTTGCCAAGACGACGTTCCTCAGCGCCGGCAACATCACCCACACCCCGGCCTATGGCAATCTGATCCAGCTCGGCGTACTGACCGCGACGCAGGCGGCGGACGCGCCGGACCACCAGATCGCCGAGGCGCTGGCCTATCGCGAGGCGATCGCCCGCACCGGGCGGTTTCTGACTTTTTGCGGCGGCGCCCCGATCATCGGCCAACGGATGAATCCCGACCCGAAGGAGCGCGTCTCGCTCAAGCTTGTCCGCGAGACCGATGCCGGGGTAGTCATCCGCGGCAAGCTCGGCATGCATACGAGCCCGGCCTATGTCGAGGACGTCTATGTCGGCGCCCTCTCGCGGCTAGAGATCGACGGGCACCCGACGGGCTTTATCGTACCGGTCAATGCTCCGGGGGTCACGACGCTGTGCCGAAAGATCGCGATCCGCGACCAAAACCCGTTCGTTTCGCCGCTCAGCAGCCGCTACGACGAGCTCGATGGCCAGATGTGGCTCGACGACGTGTTCGTCCCGTGGGAGCGCGTCTTCTTTGTCGATCCTTCACCGGAAGCGATCCCGCGCTGGCTGCGCTGGCATCACCTCTATGGCTGGCTGGCCAAGGCCGAGTTCACCTTGGGTCTCGGCCTGGCCCTGACCCACGCGATGGGTCTCAAAGAGCATGAGCAGACGATCGAATATCTGGTTGATCTGGTGGTCCCGGTGCAGACCGTCCGCAGCTGCCTGACCGCGGCCGAACGCGATCCCGAGTTCACCCCGGCCGGCTATTGTTTCCCGAGGCACGCCCACCTCGCCGGCGGGGGCATCGCGCTCTTCAAGGCGCGCCAGCGCATGTCCGAGATATTGCGGATCTTGCCGGGCTCCTCGCTCGTCGTCGCCCCGACGGACCGCGATCTGTCGGCTCCCGAGATGGCGGCTGGGCTCGAGGAATCGTTTGGCGGCGGCGGGTACACGGCGCTACAGCGCGCTGCCCTACTCCAACTCGCCTGGGACCATGTCTCCTCGGCGCTCGATGGCCGTGAGTCGGCCTTCGAGAACCATGCGAGCGGCGGTATGCCGAACTGGCGCGGCTGGCTGCGGCGCAACTTTCGGGACTATAACGAATTGGCCAATGCGGTGCTGAAGCAGCTCGACCTGCCGATGCCGGAGATCGACCTCAGCGGGATCGGCGCAGCACCGATTGCCGCGCGCCGCACCGTCACTCCGCCGGCCGCCGAGAAGCCGTAGCGGAGCCGCCGATGAGCATCGCCGAAAAATCCTTCGAGCCCGGTGCAGCGTGTCCGCTCGACGGGGTGCGGGTCATCGACATGTCACGGCTCGTCTCGGGCAATATGATCAGCCTGCAGCTCGCCGATTTCGGCGCCGAGGTGATCAAGATCGAGGACCCGAAAAAGGGCGACCCGCTGCGCGCCTGGCAGACCGACGGCGTCAGCGTCCATTGGAAGGTCTATTCGCGCAACAAAAAGAGCGTGGCATTAAATTTGCGCGCGCCGCGTGGCCGCGAGCTATTGGCCGATCTGATCGTCGGCTCGCAAGTGCTGATCGAGAATTTCCGCCCCGGGACGCTCGAGGCGATGGGTCTCGCTCCCGAAGTTCTGCACGCGCGCAACCCCGGTCTGATCATCGTCAGGGTCTCCGGCTGGGGGCAGGACGGACCGTATCGCGACCGCCCCGGCTTTGGCACGTTGGTCGAGAGTATGTCGGGCTATGCCGCGCGCACCGGCTTTGCCGATCGCGAGCCGGCATTGCCGCCGACGGCACTCGCCGACATGGTCGCCGGGCTCTATGGCGCGATGGCGGTGCTGGTGGCATTGCGCGAGATCGAGGCTAAAGGCGGCAAAGGACAGGTCGTCGACCTGCCATTGCTCGATCCGCTGTTTTCGTTCATCGCCACCGAGGCCGGGATCTACCGCCTGACCGGAGAAGTGAGGGAGCGCACCGGCAGCCGGTCGGAGACGACCTCGCCGCGCAACGTCTTCCGGACCAAGGACGGGCGCTATATCGGGATCTCCGCTTCGATTCAGGCGATGGCCGAGCGGCTGTTTCGTGCGATCGGGCGGGCCGAGATGATCACCGACCCGCGGTTTCGCACCAACACCGATCGGGTGCGCAATGCCGAGGCGTGTGAGGCGCCGATCGTCGCCTTTATCGGGGCGCGCACCCTGGCTGAGAACATGGAGATTTTCGAGCGCGCCGAAGTCACCGCCTCGCCGGTCTACGACATCGACCAATTCATGGCCGACCCGCATGTGATCGCCCGCGAGATCCTGGTCGATCTCCCCGACACGCAGATCGGGCAATTGCCGATGCACAATGTGATCCCTCGCCTCTCCGCGACACCCGGCCGGCTACGCCGCCCGGCGCCAGCCTTGGGCGAGCACACCGCCGAGGTACTGGGTGTGCTCGGGCTCGACCGCGCGACGATCGACGGGCTAGCGCGTGAGGGGGTCGTCGGCTTCGCCGGAGATATGCCGTGACGGCTTCGACGCTGCCGGTTTGGCGTTCGCTGCTCTTCGTGCCAGTCACCGCCAAACGCTTTGTCGATGGTGCGGCCCGCCGCGGCGCCGATGCGATCATCCTCGATCTCGAAGACAGCGTCGCCGCCTCCGAGAAGGAAAGGGCGCGCACGCTGGTGCCGGAGGCAGCCGAAATCGTGTCGCGCGGCGGTGCTGATGTCGTCGTCCGCATCAACCGGCCATTGCGCCTTGCGGTGCGCGACATCGAGGCGGCAATCGGCCCGCGGGTGCTGGCATTGGCTCTGCCGAAGACCGACAGCGCCGAGCATGTGCGGCTCATCGCCGAGATCGTCGACGAGCTCGAGGCCGAGCGCGGCGTAGCGCCGGGAGCGACGCGGTTGATCGCGATGGTCGAGACCGCCGCGGCCTTCTTTCACATCGCCGAGATAGCCCGGGCCCACCCGCGGCTTTGCGCCCTCAACCTCGGCGCCGAGGATTTTGCCACCTCGGCCGGCATCTCGCCGGATAGCGAGGCATTATCGATGCCAAAGCAGATGGCCGTGTTCGCTGCCCGCGCCGCCGGAATCATGCCATTGGGCTTTATCGGCTCGATTGCTGAGTTCCACGATCTCGACGGCTTTCGGCAAACGATCCGACGTTCGCGTCGATTCGGTTTTATCGGCGCCTCGGTGATCCATCCGAGCCAGGTGCCGATCCTCAACGAGGAGTTCCGGCCGAATACGCAAGAGGTCGACCACGCCCGCCGCGTCGTCGCTGCCTATGACAAGGCGCTGGCCGAAGGCGTCGGCGCAGTCACTGTCGAACGGCAAGATGATCGACGTCCCGGTCGTCGAGCGCGCCGGACTGCTGCTCGAGCGCGAGGCGGCGATCGCCGCCCGCGAGGCGAAGAAGGGCCAGTATCGGCGGCTGATCCGAGGCGCAAGATGGGCTAATCTTGCGTGTTCGGTCGCGCCGGGTTCGGCACGCCATTTGCGAGTGTGCAATCGGCAAAGGCTCAGCGCAGGGAGGAGAACTCATGCTGTCACGTCGGTCCCTGATCATCCAACTATCAACGACGGCGCTCGTCGGCGCTCTGATGATGCGAGCCCGATGGGCCGCCGCCGCCGACAAGTCTGTCAAGATCGGCATAAACCTGCCGTTTACCGGGGCCGATGCGCACGACGCCGAATTGATCAAGGACGGTGCCCTGTTGGCGATCGACGAAGCCAACGCACAGGGCGGGGTCGCCGGTTACAAGATCGAGGTCCTGCTGCTCGACGACGGCACCGCCACCGCCGGGCAGTATGATCCGGCACAGGCCGCGACCAATGCTCGCAAAATGGTCGCGGACAAGGCGGTCGTCGCGGCGATCGGCCCGCAAATGAGCGGTTCCGGCAAGGCAATGTCACCGATTTTGAGCCAGGGCGACCTCGCGACGATTACCCCGAGCTCGACCAATCCCGACATCACCGACCCGAAATTCGCCGGACAATACCGGCCTAAAGGCAAGCCGATCTACTTCCGTACCGTGACGACCGACGCGTTCCAAGGGCCGAACATGGCCAATTACTACGCCGATGCCCTGAAGGTGAAATCGGTCTATGTGCTCGACGACAGCGGGGCTTACGGGGTCGGGATCGCCGACACCTTTCAGGCGCAGGCCGAAAAACGCGGCATCAAGGTGCTTGGCCGTGACCAGCTCAACCCCAAGGAGACCGATTACGCAACCACGCTCACCAAGATCAAATCGCTCAATCCCGATGCGCTCTATTATGGCGGCGTGGCGCAGGCCGGGGTGAAGGTCGTCAAGCAGGCCTCAGACATCCTCCCCAAGATGATCAAGGGCGGCGGCGACGGCCTTTACGGAGCCGAGATATTGCGCGGTGCCGGCTTCCCTGCGGCCGAGGGGTGGTACGCGACGATCGCAGCACCCAACATTCTCGAAAATCCCGAGGCGGCCCCGGTCATCGAGCGCTTTGCGAAGAAATACGGCCAGCAGCCGGAGAATTACTCGATCACCGCCTATGATGGCGCGCTGGTCATTCTCGATGCGATAAAGCGCGTCGCAGCTTCCGGCAAAGAGGTCACCCGCGAGGCGGTCCGTGACGCGATGCAGACCGGCCATGTCAAGACCATCCAGGGCGAAGTCGCCTTCGATGAAAACGGCGATCTGCAGAATCGGGTGATCAGCGTGTTTCGCATCGTCAAGGACGACAAGTATCCGCCCGACGACGTGTTGCACCAGTACAAGTATCTCGGGGCGGCACCGCAAAGCTCCTGAGAAGATTTCCGAATGAAAATCAGAGGATTGTCATGGCCGGACTTGTTCCGGCCATCCACGCGGCGAACACGCATTACGCCGGGGCCAAAGGGCACGTGGATCACCGGGTCGAGCCCGGTGATGACGGTTAGCGCGTGCGTTGAGCTCATGCGCCTCGGCTAGGACATCGACAATCGCAATGTCCGACTATGGCGTGCTGCTCCAACAGGTGATCAACGGGTTGAGCCTGGGCGCAATGTACGCCCTGTTGGCGCTCGGCTTTACGCTGGTCTATGGCATCCTCGAGCTGATCAACTTCGCGCATTTCAACGTCTTCATGGTCAGCTCGTTCGTCGGGATGTGGGCGCTCCAATTGCTGGGTATCTCAGGCCAAGGACAGGTATTGACCGGGTTGGCGCTGGCCGGGGCATTGGTCTTCGCCTTCGTTGCCACGATGCTCGCCGGCGGCGTGCTCGGAGTCGCGATCGAGCGTCTCTCGCTGCGGCCATTGCGCGGTGTCCCCGGCACCGCCGCGATGATCACGACGATCGGCGTCTCCTACATCCTGTTCAACATCATCCTACTGACCGTCGGCGCGGGTTCGGAGAACTTCCCGAACCCGTTGCCGGTCGTGCGTTGGCAATTCGGCGAGGTCACGCTCGAGTTGAAGACGCTGTTGATTTGGGGTGTGGCCATCGTACTGATGATGGCGCTCAACCTCTTCGTCAACCGGACCCGCCTGGGCAAGGCGATGCGCGCGACCGCGCAAGACGCCGAGGCCGCCCGAATGATGGGGGTCGATGTCGACCGGGTCATCGTCACGGCGTTCTTCCTCGGATCGGCTCTGGCCGGGGCAGCCGCGCTGATCTTCGGCCTCTATTACAACTACACGAGCTTCATCATCGGCTACACGGCCGGCCTGCGAGCTTTTACTGCGGCCGTGCTGGGCGGTATCGGCAGCGTGCCCGGCGCCATGGTCGGCGGTGTCCTGATCGGATTGATCGAGAGCCTGGGCGGCCAATTGATCGCCGTGCGCTGGACCGATGTGATCATCTTTTCGATCCTGATTCTGGTTCTCGTCTTCGTCCCGACCGGCCTTTTCGGCCGCGCCGCCCCGACCAAATCCTGATATGCCGGGAGTCGGGGTCCCCAAGGCGGCCCGCGGCTACGCATTCGGCCTGGCACACCCGTTCTTGCGGGTCTCTCCACGTGCTCGCGCCTGCCTCGCCGTCTTGGGCATTACCGCGGCGGCGCTATTGTTTCCGCTGATCAACCAGAATGACGCCGACATAGATTCGGCGGCCAACGCGCTGGCCTTCGCCGCCTTGGCGCTCGGCCTCAATATCGTCGTTGGCTTTGCCGGATTGCTCGACCTCGGCTATGCCGCGTTTTTCGCGATCGGCGCCTATACCTACGGTGTCGCGAGCTCGTGGCAATTGCAGCCGGCATGGACTGGCTTTTGGGAACCTTTCCAATGGCTCGACCTCGTCACCCGCTTTCATGCGGCGGGCGGCGACGTCGTCCACTTCCAGGTCTCGTTCTGGCTGATGCTGCCGATCGCCGCCGCGGTCGCCGCCTTTTTCGGGGTGCTGTTCGGCGCTCCGACCTTGCGGCTCAAGGGCGATTATCTGGCGATCGTGACCTTGGGATTTGGCGAGATCGTACCGATCGTCGCGCGCAACATTCCCTCGGTCACAAACGGGGCGATGGGTCTCAACGGCGTCGCTGCACCCCGGCTCTTTGGTTTTGACTTCGGGATCGACGCCACACCATATTACTACGTTGGCGTAGCCCTGGTCGCCTTCTTGATCCTGACAAGCCAGCGGCTCAGGGATTCGCGGATCGGCCGGGCCTGGATGGCGATCCGCGAGGACGAGGTCGCCGCCATGGCGATGGGTGTAGACCGCGTCCGCTACAAGCTCCTCGCCTTTGCGATTGGCGCCGCCTTCGCCGGCGCCACCGGCACCTTCTACGTCGCTAAATTGCAGACTGCGACCCCTGAGATGTTCATGTTTCCGGTCTCGGTCATGATCCTCGTCATGGTCGTGTTTGGCGGCATCGGCAGCGTTTGGGGGGTCGTTGTCGGCGCATTGCTATTGCAGATCCTGCAATCCTGGTTTCTCGAAGACCTCTCGGGGTGGCTGCACGCGCTCGGCCGTCTCGTCGGCGTCGACTGGCTGCAGCGGATCGAGCTCGCCTCG
>Ga0306926_10009541_pt1 | contig 10680 bp, 8 predicted proteins | sample flu12Cox44000178_FD_203759 | JGI IMG/M metagenome (GOLD analysis project Ga0306926, IMG submission 203759) | Lab enrichment of tropical soil microbial communities from Luquillo Experimental Forest, Puerto Rico - flux8day.12C.oxic.44.000.178 (v2)... | ecosystem: Environmental > Terrestrial > Soil... | reverse complement strand
TCGCTTGAGATCTGCACTGAGGTTGTGCCGGAACCAAAACCAAAATTGAATTGTACGGCTTGTGGTGACGTCGAGGATCCGCTCAAGCCGGCGTCGTTCCAAATCAGAAGCGCTCTATCGCCCCAACCTCAGTCCAGAGCTTCTAGCCAACAAGGGAATCGCTGCGCGCGCCTTACCCAATCCTCCGCTCACCAAGACCTCAGGACCCTGCCCCACCCGGTCCCGCTCTGACTGGATTAAAGCAACAACCCCACGCAACGGTCGGCACCGCGTCCAACAAGGGGGCGTCGTCTCGCGTCACTAGCGGATCTGTCAATTCGCTGAATCCTGATGACCACCAGCTAGTCGACCAGAAGCGAAGCTCATTTCGTTAAACATTCCAGATTTTTAGAGAAAGCGAAGATTAATTCGTTTGTTGGGATTCAAGATTGCTAGGTAAAACAGCATGTTAGGATTGGCACAGTATTTGAAATGGATAACTACGCGAGGCACGCCCTCGTGCAACGCGTCGATCACTAGCTGAGAAGGACACCGATATCATGGCTACCTTTAACGGCGGATCATTGGAATACGGCCCACAAGCGGAAGCATTTGAAGCCGAACAGTTCGAGTGGGGCGGTGAAACCGAGTGGGAGTGGGGAGGCGAAGCTGAGGTATTCGGCGAAGCAGAGGTTATGGAACTGGCCGGGGAACTCGTCGGCGTAACCAACGAAGCTGAGTTGGACCGCTTTCTAGGCGACCTGATCAGCAAAGCCGGACGGGCACTGGGCCAGGTTGTGCGCTCTCCAGTCGGTCAGGCCGTAGGAGGGGTTCTGAAAGGACTCGCAAAGAAGGCATTGCCTTTGGCCGGAGGGGCATTGGGTGGCTTTGTCGGAGGCCCCCTTGGAGCGAAGATCGGCAGTGGTCTTGCGTCAGCGGCTGGCAGCGCTCTCGGTCTGGAGGCGGAGATGATGAACGCCGAAGATCGTGAGTTCGAAGGTGCGAAGAAATTTGTGCAACTAGCCGGCCAGGCGGTCAAGTCAGCGACGACCGCACCACCGAGCGTCAGTCCCGCGGCGACCGCGCAGTCCGCTGTGGTGGCAGCGGCTAAAAAGATCGCGCCGGGGCTCTTGCGCGAGGGTGTTGGACCCCGACACGGTCGGACAGGACGATGGGTGCGGCATGGCCGCAACCTAATCATTGTGAACTGCCAGTAGAAACATTGGCGCAGCCGAGGACACGGGAGAGTGTCGTGAATTATGTCAACCTCAGGTCAAAATTGCCAGCAGACTATCACTCTCTCCGTAGGGTATATGGGCAAAGTCCTTTCAGCGAAGCGGAAGAAATGGAGTTGGCCGTCGAGCTGCTCGAGGTCACAACTGAAGCCGAGCTGGAGCAGTTCCTCGGCAATCTCTTCAAGAAGGCGTGGAGGGGCATCAAAGCAGTCGGATCGAGTGTCATCCGCCCACTGGGCGGAGTCCTCAAAACCGTCGCAAAGACCGCACTGCCGTTCGTAGCGACCGCCGCCGGCACTTTCTTTGGCGGGCCAGCCGGCGGCGCCATCGCCGGAAAGCTTGGCTCCCTTGTGAGTCAGGCGCTAGAGGCGGAGGCAGTAGGAATGAGTGCTGCTGATCGGGACTTGGAAAAGTGTCGCCAATTCGTTCGGATGGCCGGGAAAGCCGCTAGGGCCGCGGCACTCACTCCAGCCGGAACCAATCCCATAGCGGTGGCGCAGAAAGTTCTGGGCGACTTGGCACAGGAGAAGCTTGCTAAGCAGCCCCCGATCACTAGTCGGGCCGGCAGAGGTGCAAAAACCGCAGCCGCGCCGTCACCACCAATATCTATATCCGCCAGAACTATCCAGACGGGGCGGCAAAAGGCTGAGAGTGGTATCGCGGTCGCCAATGAACGCCCTTGCAGCAGCTGTGGTCACCCCTCCTCGATCTGCAAATGCTCAATGAATAACCGCACTGGCCGCTGGATGCGGCACGGGCGCAGCATCGTCATTGTCAACTGTTAGGGCGTTGAGCGAAGGCAAGGCGTCCTCCCGAAAACCCCCTGGAAAACCCACGAGGATCCTATGCACAACATCGACCGTATTCGATTGGAGACCCATACCCAAACCGAAGCTGAAATGGCCGCCGCTGGCCAATTCGAGGCAGAGCAGTTCGAATTCGCTGAAGCAGAAACTCAGTTTCAGACGGTGACAGGGGAGGTGTTCGGTGAGACCGAGCAGATGGAGTTGGCCAGTGAGATGCTCGAGATCTCAAGCGAAGCTGAGCTCGACCGCTTCTTGGGAAACCTCATCAACCGGGCGGGACAGGCCGTCGGCAAGTTCGTGAGTTCACCCGAAGGAAAGGCGCTAGGAGGGGTCTTGAAAGGTGCCGCGAGACAAGTCTTGCCGGCAATCGGGTCAGCTGTCGGCGGCTATTTCGGAGGCGGAACGGGCGCCCAATTGGGTGGTCAAGCAGCATCGGCGGCCGGGCGGATGTTCGGATTGGAGCTAGAAGGCCTCAGCAGCGAGGACCGCGAGTTCGAGCTGGCGCGTCGCTATGTCAGCTTTGCTGGGGAAGCCGTCAAAAATCTAGCGTTGGCTCCGTCCAGGCCCGACCCAAGAGCAGCGGTGAATGCTGCAGCGGCGTTGGCGGCACAAACGCATGCGCCCGGTTTGTTGCAACCGCGCCCGCAAATGGGCACGCAGCCTTCCGCATCTTCAGGTCTGCCCATCGGACACAGCGGCCGTTGGATGCGGCGCGGCAACAAGATCGTCCTTTACGGGATTTGAACGGCCGTGAACACGAGCTTGTACGCCCACTGGATGTTGGACCAAGAAGCGCGCGCTTTGTCGGCGCGGCTCGCTCGGGTCAAACCCTTCGTTCTGACCGAACCGATGCTGTTGGCTGCGAGCCTTCTACCAGCCACACAAATCGCAATCGAGCGTTTCCTTGCCAACGGACGCCGGGAACTTAAGGAAAGAATACAAGACTTCCTAGGCTGGTTGAAGGGCGAAGGCCAACGAGCCTCCGCCGCAGATGCACAGCGCAGGTTCGTGTTCCTCAGGCTGCGATTCAACGCGGTGTTGTCGCAACTTGATCTGTTCAATCAAGTCATCACTCAGCGCAGCGAAAGTGAGAACGGGGTCTGGATGTCGGGTCTGGATATCGTTTCCGCCGATGCCTTGGCCCTGCCCGGATATTACGTAGCCCCACCCGTGATCTGTTATCTCGACCGAGGCGTGGGCGCGGCTATTCGGCGCGCACGGACCCGGCTGCCGGGGGGCGGCGACAATCCGGTCGCTATAATCCGGGTGCCGCGGGAGCGGATGATTGGCAGTGGTATCGCGTCATCTCTAATTCACGAGGTAGGTCATCAAGGCGCGGCCCTCCTCGGACTGGTTTCGTCACTGCGGCCCGTCCTGCGACTGATGCAGCGCAAAAGCCCAGAACCGGCGGTGTGGCGACTGTGGGAGCGATGGATCTCCGAGATCGTCTCTGATTTTTGGTCGATCGCTCAAGTAGGACTCGTTTCGACACTGGGGCTGATCGGGGTGGTAAGTCTGCCCCGGCCGTTCGTCTTTCGGCTCAACGTCGACGACCCCCATCCGATGCCATGGATTCGAGTGAAACTGAGCTGCGCCATAGGTGACGCGTTATATCCGCATCCGCAGTGGCGGAAAGCGGCCGAGCTGTGGGGCTCATACTACCCGGTTGCGACGCTCAATGACGAGCGTCGCCAATTGATCGCACAGATTGAGCGAGCAATTCCCGAATTTGTGTCGGTGCTGGTCAATCATCGCCCGACATCGCTGCGGGGTCGCTCGCTTAGGGAAGTGATGAGTTCGGAAGAACGCAGTCCCGCCCGACTCACGGCCTTATTCGACGTATGGCGCAAGGCCCCGGCGCAGATGTACAGCGCGCGGCCTTCGCTGGCATTCGCGGCACTCGGCCAGGCCAAGGCAGATGGCAGGCTGAGCCCCGAGCACGAAAGTGACCTACTGGGGAAACTCCTCACTTACTGGGCGATGCGTAGCACGCTCGATGCTTCGGCGTACTGCGCAGCACTACCCGATTTGCCGGCGAATACATCCTTGAACCACGCAGCATAGGAGCTCACGATCATGTCCGGATTGAGAACAATCGAGCAAGACTGGGAATGCTCGCTTTCTCCGTTACCAAAAAGGGTGCTCCTGAATGACTTCGTTACTATGACGGTAACGCTTTCGTCCCGAGGAGGCCGTCCCTTAACGCCCGCCGATTACAACAGCTTTAACTACGCGTTTTCGGCGGACGATCCGAGATTAGACGTCACGGTAAGCGGACTTACCGGCAACGTCACGACCGGCCCGCTGTCTTTCACTGCCAATACGTTTAACGTACCTCAGTTACCGGACGGCAGCTATCAGCTCAGTGTTCGCGTAACCCCGAACGCCACGCTGGCCGCAGGATTGCCACCTTTCCCCGCTGATGGAGTAAGCGGCGAAGCCATCCTCACGTCAGTGGCTCACGAGACGACTGGCCGCTCCGCGGTGACTTTGCAGCGGACGGGGACGTATCCCACTCGTGACCAATTACTGTGGGTCGCCATTCGCAATCGCACATCGGCACTGGACTTCACACGGTATCAAAATTTCATCGACATCAGCTTGTGTGGCAACGACGATATCAGCACATATCCCAATTTACTTGGAGGTCGTCCTGCAGGCACGTTGCTGGACTCGTCACGCTTTCCAACCGGCAGACAGCTTAGCATTCTCGGGCCGCACGCGTATACCATCTTGAAGTTGGCAACTGAGGTATTCCTAACACTGGAAAGCGGCATAGTCACCAGAGATGGAAATGTAATTGATATAGACAAGGAACGGATCCGCTTGGAAGATCCTTCGATTAATATAGAAAATCTGGTTAGTCGTCTGCAGAATTACTTAGTCTCATTCGATGGCAATCCAGCAGTCCTACCGTATCTCGATCGGATCGTTGGCAACTTGGTGAGTTTGGACCGCAATGACATCCGGGAGGTTCTCCCGTATTGCTTTGGGATTCTCCAGCATCGGCTAACTGCGCCCAGTCTCCTTGAGCTTATCTGGTCGTACTGGCACGAAGAAGGTATGCTGATTCAAACGATGCACACTATCGGCTTGAGGTTTCAAAATCGTCGCAGTTCCCGACAAGACCCGCTAGTTGAACTGGAACTTGACCCCTTGCGGCCTTTAAACAACCTGATCTGGGGGTTCGTCCAGGACGAGCATAACCGGCTGACTGTACCACGTCGAGCTTCTGAGTATCACCATCATTACGGGCTGTCGCTTGTAGGTAGAGCCACGGCGGGCCTGATACCCGCTGATGATCGATCCAGATTTATTGAAGCGTTCCACAACTTGCTCTATCGCACAGCGGTCTTCTACAGGGAAGATGCCGATACGACAGTTATCGCCGAAGCGTTTCCGTTGCTCAATGCCCTCAAGGAGGTTCACTTGCTGCTGGCGGAAGGCGCCCACAACCAATTCGGTGACCTGCCTTGGACTTCCAGGGTCGAAATGTTGACGATGCAATGGCTGCTGGCGCGGCCGGAAATGCGGGAGTTTCTTCGCGGACGCTATATGGTTCCGTACCAGGAGGGTTGGATGGGGGCCGTCGACAGCATGAAAAGACTGCAAGGATGGACGGATACTACCGTCACCCACTTCCACGAACTGGCCGTAACTGGTGAGCGGATTTTGCTGTCGATCCGTTATGGGGACTGGGTAGACATCGAAAATATTCAGGAACAGGCGAAGAACTGGGCACGGTACTGGAAGCCCGAGATTCAACGCTACATCCACGGCTATCAGGCTGTGACCGGAGTAGATCTGATGGCGGACGTCGTCGACAGCCGTGACGCTGCCATTCGTTACGTCCAACCTTCGGCACTGCTTGCACGCAGGCTTGCTCAACAGACTGCGGCGACGTCTCTATCGGCGGATGGGACGGGAAGGGCTCTCCCCGCTCCCCAGCCTACGGCTGCGATCACTTCCAACGTATACGGCTCGGCGCAACTGCCGAGGACTAATCAGCGCAGGCTGCCAAGAATCAGGGGGGGCGAGTGAGACGGAACGGCAGCGCGCGTGATCGACTTCACCTCCGCACTTTATTTGGGCCTGCGACACCCACATAATTCGCTGAGACCGTGGGTTGAGCTGACAACTGGCCGTCCCGCGGCGATCGAGTCGCCGCGGGACGGGGAGCGCTTGGCCCACGAGTTGGCCCGACTGTTGGGACAGGAACGGGCAATGCTGGGAACCTCAACGCTGCACCTTTTCTGGGATTTGTTCGCTGTGCTGGCAACGGACCGCATCGCGATTTACACCGATGCTGTAGCCTATCCGATTTCCCGTTGGGGCATTGAGCGCGTCGCCGCGAAGGGAATCCCGACAACCGACTTCCGCAGCCATGATGCGGCGGCGTTAGAAGATCTCCTCCATAGGGATCGTAGATCGGGATTTAGGCCCGTGGTAGTCACGGATGGGCTGTGCCCAATTGCCGGCCGAACGGCGCCATTACCGGAGTACCTGAGGCTAATGCGCCAGCAGGGTGGATACCTCGTCATCGATGACACGCAAGCTCTGGGGATCTTGGGACGTCACCCTACGCCGGCGGCCCCGTATGGCTCGGGTGGGGCGGGATCGGCGGCCTGGCATGGAATAGAAGGGCCGGAATTGATTGTGGCAAATTCGCTGGCCAAAGGTTTTGGAGCACCGCTTGCGGTCATTGCCGGAAGTGGTACGGTGATTTCCAAATTCAAGGAGCTGAGCGCCACTAGAGTGCATTGCAGTCCTCCGTCCTTAGCTGCGATTGCCGCGGGCCAGAGAGCCCTTGCCACCAACGCGAGTCAAGGCGACACTATACGCTGCCGTCTGTTGGAACTGGTGTGTCACTTCCGCGATCGTCTGCGGCGACTAGGCCTTTCGACTTCAGGCGCGTTTTTTCCGGTTCAAACACTGAAACCGATGCGCGACGTCGATGTGGGTTGGTTGCATAACCGGCTTATGAGCCTCGGTGTCAAGACCGTGTTGCATCGGCCGCAAAACGGCTTGGATATAAAACTGAGTTTCCTGATTACCACTCTGCACACTGCGGGGGAAATTGACGCAGCAATAAATGCACTTCAACAGGCATGGGCGCCGACGCGTCGGCAATCGCGAAGTCGAGATGATACTCCTAGTCGATCATCGTCCGCGCGGCACATAGCAATGTAAACCGGAAAACACCAAAGAACCTTCTCATTACGGGAGCGTCGCGATGAACAATCTCTTGAGTTTCAATCCGGAGCCTTTTGAGACAGATTCCGAACTCGTGCGCAAGCGTCGGGGCTACGAGCAATCGAACAATGACCGGGGACAAGAGGCCGAGTTTTCCTTGAGGCGCAGCTACGGCCGTGGCTTTCGTCCAACCTCTGCATCGATCGGGCCCCGACGAGTTTACACTAGGGCAGCGGGGGCGCCCTTTAGCACCGGATTGACCAGACCCGCGGTTACGACACGAAGACTGCCATCCGATCGTCGTAGGTCTCGATTTGGCCGGTTGAGTACTTTTCCGGTCATAATGCCTGAGTGGCCCGTGGTCCCAATTACCGATGCTGGGCCGAATATCTCAGCTTGGCGAGAGCCGGAACCACCGGAATTAGCTTCGGAGCATGTGCAGTGGGTCCAGAGCTGCCTCAATCAAAGCATGGGTCTCCGTTTGGCGACCGATGGCATCATGAAAGCGGAAACGCGGAGCGCAATCCGCAGCTTCCAGGAGCGTCGAGGTATGCGCATCGACGGTCTGGTCGGGCCCGAAACCGAGCGGGCCCTCGCCGAATCCTGCAAGGAGAACGCGCTTCCACCGGTCACAGCTGCTCCTGGCAATGGTCCGGCGATTGGAGCTCAGGCTGGCGAACTAACAAGGAGGTTTGGACCCGAATGGGAATTCGAAAAGGTCATGCAACACCGCCATCGAGTCCCATCACGCCCCGGGGTTTCGTCAACCTCCACCCACGTAGGAGCGCCAACCTTTGACAGCCAGGCGTTTCGGCAGAAGATTGTGCGCGTCGCCAATCAGGAACTCGCGCGCTGGGGTGGTGGCACAATCAAGGAAACGGATTCCAGGGTTCGCCAGGCGCTGCAGGACTATTGGAAGACCGGTACGGGCAACAACTACAGTGAAGCCCAGCTGGGTGATCCGAGTTTCCAGAACGATCATCCCTGGAGCGCGGCGTTTATCTCCTGGGTGATGCGGACGGCAGGTGCCGGCAGCGCATTCAAGTACAGTAGCGCTCACTCAACGTACACGCGTTGGGCGAAAGACAACCGAGTAGCTAACGGCACCAACCCTTTCAAGGCATACCGCATCAGCGAACTCGCGCCGCAGGTCGGTGATATCGTGTGCAAACGGCGGGCCGGAAGCGGCGCCACCTACGAGAACATTCGGCCCGGCATGAAGACCCATTGTGATATTGTGACGGAAGTTCGGCCGGGGCGTCTTGTAACTATTGGCGGAAATGTAAATAACTCCATCGCGCAGACAGCGCCGCGGACGGATACAAGAGGCTTGCTTAGCGATCCAAACTATTTTGCCTTAATCCGGATAGACGGTACCCAGCCTTCTATCCCGATCGCGCCCGCGCCGACGCCCGTGACCCCGCGCATGAGCTCAGTGCCGAGATTGATCCGGCAAGAGTCCACACCGCTCGGGACGACGCTCTATGTCGAACTCGATCTGCAGATCGTGGACAAACTCAAAATTACCGCACCCCCGATTACCGGCATATTTATTCCGCACAAATACGTGCCAAGCACGGCTGCAGACCTCATTCTCTACCTCCATGGTTTCAAGGCTGAGGCAATCCGCCGGCAAGCGATCGACCAATATTGGGACAGCCAGCGGTTCCCGTATGGCGCACTGCGCGAAGGCGTCAACGCCAGCGCACGCAATGTCATCCTCGTCGCCCCCACACTGGGTTCTCGCTCGGAAGCCGGGCGCCTTGTTCGGCCAGGCGGATTGGACGCCTACATCGAGCAGATTCTAGGGGCGTTGCACGCCTATGGCCCTCAGCGTCAGACTGGGTCCGCACCAACTCTCGGTAATCTCATTTTCGCCTGCCACAGCGGTGGGGGTTGGCTCATGCGGCAACTCGCGGGAGGCCGAGATCGAGCGCTTGCGCATGTCAGAGAGTGCTGGGGCTACGATTGCACTTACAATAGGGGCGATGACACCTTCTGGGTAGCATGGGCGCAGACGCATCCAAACTGCAAAGTCTACATCTACTACATACCCGGGTCGCCAACCGCGGCCCTAGCCGAAGGTCTACGGAAAAGACGAGTTCAAAATGCCATCGTTCTTCCATCGCGAGACAAGAGGCACAACTACGTGCCAATCGCTCACTGGCAAGAGCGAGTGCAGGGAGCCGGGTTCCTTAGCTCGCGTTAAGGCGGGGCCAGGCGTTCCGGGAGCTCGAGGACATCCAACCCTACCCAACTTTTCGACGTCGAGACCGGTAGCCTGTTTTGCGGAGCTGGGTGCCTCGGGGAGCGAGGGAATAGCACCGGCAAACAACGGTTGAAGTCCACCCCACGGGCGTCGACGCTGCTAAGGAGAGCGCAATGATTATTGACTCTCATTGTCACGCTGGGAAAGGTGACGGTCTAACAGGGCCGTGGGATACGGCTGCACCACTTGAGAAATATCTCCGCCGTTCTACGCAAGCTGGAATAACGCAGACCGTCCTCTTCGCAGCACTTCATTCCGACTACGCGGTTGCGAACCGCGAAGTAGCGCGGATCGTTGGGAGCCGTCCGGGTCGGTTCTTCGGATTTGCTTTTGTCAATGCCACTCGCGACCGCGGGCGGGTGACGAAACTGCTGCGGCAGGCAGTCGAAGAATTTGGCTTTATTGGGGTCAAAGTGCACCGATACGACGCCCGGATTAGCCGGGAGGTTTGCGAGGCTGCACGGATGTTCTCGTTGCCAGTGCTCTACGATGTCATGGGTGAGGTTTCAGTATGCGAGCTGCTGGCCGGCGAATACCCCGATGTGAATTTCATCATTCCTCACCTAGGTAGCTTCGCTGACGATTGGCGCGCCCAGACCGCCTTCATCGATCACCTGGCACGACATTCGAATATTTATACGGACACATCGGGAGTACGTCGATTTGACATATTGGAACAGGCTCTGCGAAGGGCCGGAGTGCGGAAATTGCTATTCGGCTCGGACGGCCCCTGGCTCCATCCTGGAGTGGAATTGGCCAAGGTCAGGTTACTGGGCCTTTCCACCACTGACGAGGCTTTGGTTCTGGGTGGTAATTTCCTTCGGTTAACCAGGAACGTCGCCCGAACCGCTCATAAAATAAACACATACCGACCAGGTCGCGTCCAACAGCCTCAAACTACGTCGGAAGGCGCGGCGCATCGAGGCGATCCCTGGCTCCAAAATGAAGACCTCTTGGCCTCTTGAGTGTGAGCTAGCTCACACGGCTGATGCGTATTATGTTAAGATTAACGCTATCACCCACTGTTTGTGTTTAACCAGCTCGGCGATGTTGAGCGGTGTGCTTTGCGACCTGGTGACGTCCATAGCGCTGATGGTTGGCGTGTAGTGCAGGAACCAGTGATCGCCCGTTACCGCGGCATCGTGAAGCTGCTGTATTTCCGAGACGGTGCGGCCTTCGCCAACCCCGAGATCTACGA
>Ga0306926_10009532_pt1 | contig 10684 bp, 16 predicted proteins | sample flu12Cox44000178_FD_203759 | JGI IMG/M metagenome (GOLD analysis project Ga0306926, IMG submission 203759) | Lab enrichment of tropical soil microbial communities from Luquillo Experimental Forest, Puerto Rico - flux8day.12C.oxic.44.000.178 (v2)... | ecosystem: Environmental > Terrestrial >... | reverse complement strand
GATTGAGTACACGCTGGAAGCATCGCTGCGGCAGATGCGGCCACGAAGATTGGGCGGACACGACTTATCCCCGGGTCGCTTACCTGCCCATTGATGCCATCGGACCTGACGACTCTTATACCTGAGACTGCTGCGCGCTATAACCTGAGACTGCTGCGCGCGGGTAGGACTTTTCAATGCCGCCAAAGTTTAAACACGGGCGATCGCATGGAGCGAGGCGCAGTGGGTCTCGTTATCTGATGCACTGGTGGCGCCCCATGCGGCTCTCGATCACAAGGCCTTCAAATTGGATGAGTTCTTCGTTGGACATTTTTTTATCGATGCCCAAGTCCATGAGTAGGCGATCACGACATTGACTCGCGGTTTCCCGCTTTCGTCGGTTTCGTCTTGCACATTCACGCGCATTATAACTTCAGGATTCTTCGCGCGTGCTTTCGCCCACTCGTGCTCAATAATCTCCAACTTTTCGGCCTCTGTGAGCATTCGCTGCATAAATATCCCCTTGTCGCTTCCGAAAGTTCAATCCATTTGTCTCGCGGTCAGCAGCGAATCAGAACATGATCGCCGAATGATTGCAATTCCTTCCTTTTCGTCCGCTTGCTGTATTGATCAGTGCCCCGCTGAGTGGTCCAGGTGGAATGTTAGTACGTTGGCCCAGGCGGATGGGGGCGCAGCTACTTCATCATTGATCCCAAGCTCTGAGCGCTTCGGCGATGCGAACGCAACAGCCCGTTGCCGGTCTGCACGATCCTCTGGTGTCGTCCCGGTCGGTAACCGCGGCCGATCGGCGAGCGCGGCAAGCCGCGACATGAATGCACCAAGCCGGGCGGACAAGCCGTCGAGTTTTTTGCTAGGAATCGTGACGGTCATGACGCGCCTCCGACGGGTGCGTTATGGCAAGTCCCGGCCCGTCCATGAGGAGCGGCGGGTCGGGGCGCCGGCAGGTGTTACGAGGCAAGCACGCCCAATGCCCCATGTTCCGTGGTACCGCCGGAAGGACTACAAGCACATCCGATCAATCACGGATGATGGCAATAAATTTCCCAAGACATTCGATGAATGGGAAAGGAAAGCCAAGCGCCGGCTTGCAAGTGCGGCTGCGGCCGGCGTCCCTATCCAACGGGTCATTCTCGATCCGGGTGAGTTTTTGACCTACTGTAAGGCGAAGAATTTCTCAGCGCGTGGCGATCGCGAGCGCAATATGTTCGCGCGGGCCTCTGCAAAAGATTTGAAACGGGCTGCATCCGATCGGGCATGACGCGCCTCTAGCGGCGGTTGCGGATCCGGGGCGTTAGCGGACTGAGCGATTGTTTTCTTCGCGGCGTGGAGGAAACTTCTCTCTATCGATCCGGTCCACCTGTTCAGCGAGCGCGGCCCAGACGGCCGCCACATGTTCGAATGCGCTCTTAATGGACAGGTCCTTCGCTTGCGCCGCGCGATGTTTGGCGTCGTCCGCTCTCTGTCGGTAACTGTCCCCTCGCAATGACATATAAGGCGAACGCTGTATGGACGAGGCCGTTCCCGGCAATTGAGGGGATGTTTTTTTGACCTGCCCTCGTTGATGGAACCAACCGAACCGGCGGCAGGCCGCTGCGTTGGTCAGTTGGTCATGACGCACCCCTTACTGTGCGTCGTGGCAAGTCCCGGCCGCCGGTTCGAGTCCCCGGCGGTTGGGGCGCATCCCTGCCATAGCGAGTAGCAATTCTGCGCCTTGGGTGATTGAGGTAACTTCGCAACGTCTAGAGATATAGACCCTCTAGATTTCCTCATTGGACGCCTTCAGCCCCGGCACGTCCGGGGCTTTCTTTTACTCTCCGTGTATCGGCGGGCACCGAACAAGGCGGCAAGCCGCCGCGTTGGTATGATGGCCATGACGACCGTTCTGGGGCTGTCGGCGTCGTAGCAAGTCCCGGCCCGTCGTTCTGCTTAGCGAGGCGACCTTGACGCCTCTGATCCGAATCCTTGGACGTTCGGGATTTTTGGTCTTAGATATTTTCGACCCACATCTTATTGCGCGCGAGACGGGGGGCCTGTCCACTGTGGGGGTGGGGGTCGCGAAGCCGACGCCGCAGCTTTGCATCACATACAAACCTTAAGCGTAGCGGCGTCTCGATGAACGCTCGCTTGCTCGTCAGCGGATGCGCTATAGTGTGGCAATCCGTAACGACGGAATTCTCCGCCCTTTCCGCAAGCCAGAGCTTGCCCGTCGTTCCGATTCGGTGTGCGGTGGTGACAGGAGCCGCCTCATGCGGATGGAATGGCTGAGAGCGAGCGACAGCTTTCCGGCGTGTTGGGCGTGCTTCCTTGTCTATGATGACAGAGTTGACGTGCTCGCCATTACCGGATCGAGGCAACGCATCGACCGCTCAATGTCACCCGCTGAAGCACGCGCGTTGTGGGCTGATTTGTGCGAATGTGGATGGCATCGCGCGTCGGAGGAAGAAATCACCCGGTATCAAATGTCGCATCGAAAATTGCGTTTAATCGTTTACGGGGGTCAACCTTAATCGAAGGCTCGGGCCCTGTGCGGTGCCATCGCGGAAGTCCTCGGGGGCTCGCTCCCGCGGAAACTCTGTGACGACGCGACGCTAGGGCTATCCTCATGGGGAGGAAGCTATGTCCACACTGGTGGGTTTCAGCACATTCGCCGCCTTACCTGAAGAGCGGATCAGGCAGCGAACAGGGGGTCTGCGGTCCGGGTGACGTTGTGGTCATTCCGAGAGATGCCGAGCACGAGGCATGGTTCCGCGAAGACACCGAGGTGATCAATTTCTTCGCGCCTCCGCGCGATGACTTCCTACTCGGCGGCAAACCTGCCTACATGAGCGAAGGCTGAACAGCTCGCTCGCACGTTCAATTTGCGCGTGTGTCATCTTTAGCACCGTGCCGGCTCGGCGGTGACCGCGCAAATCGCTTCCGGCCTCCTCGAGCCGACGATCACAGCGTGACCTCGAACCGGTCGTCTGGAGCACCATCCATTGGAGAAAAGTTGGAGATGCCAGCCCGACCAGGCTCCGTTCTGGCGCTAAGTCGCTGAAATCATTGGCGCTCCCTAGGGGACTCGAACGGCAAATTGCGAGAGCAGGTGCGGTTGAGCAGATTGCCGCGCTTCGCGCTGAGCTTGCCGTGTTGCGGGCCGAGTTTGAAAGCTTGAACCGCACCTTTGCAGACACGATGAACGCGACGGCCAGTGCCTTCGGGACCCTCGCTGACGAACGGCACGATCAGCGCGAGGAAATGCGCGATTTGAAAACCGAAGTTGCCAAGCTTGGCGCAACCCAGGACCAGTTAGTCGTGCGGGGCAAGCACGAGGTGATGGACCTGCCCAACCCGCTGATCCGGCGGACGACGGTGAATTGAAATGGCATTTGATCGCATGCAGCTGCCCTGCTGGACCTGCGACAGGCCGCAGGCGGTAGACGCGCGGGCTTGGCTTGGCGCGTGCTCCGATGAGGACGCTGAAAGGCAGTGCAGCCCGTCGGGGTGGCCACCGTTCTGTTGCCATGTCCAGGTTGTCGCGGTGGTGCCGGGCGAATCGACGCGTTCGCGCCCATCAAATGCGGCCTGATGACCACCTCAGCATTGTCGTCGGCCGCGCTCTTGCGCCTGTCCCCGTCGTGCCCGGAGGGGGATTTCATTCGCCAGGAACGGATGCCGTATAAATGATTGGAACGGTTTAATCGGCCTTTGGCGGCTTCGGAGCGGTTGAAGCATCAAGCTCTGCTAGCCAGCGCAGATGTGACGCTCCAACGCTGCAGACATACACGGCCAGCGTGAGAGGTGGTTGCGCCACCTCTTCCTTTCCGGGTTCATGACGATAGAAATGCGCAGCCTCGATCCATTCTTTGAAAGCGTCTAGCATCTTGTCGGACGCACGTAACGCTGTGGCGTCAGCCGGATGCAGCCGTTGAATCAGAGGCTGGAGTTTCTCAGCTTCTTTAGCGGTCAACCGAGGCGAGCCTGGAAACATCAGCCTGAACAGCCCTTCGAGGGCGGCAAAGGTGGACCTGATTGCAGCCTTTCCGTCCGGAGGCGCTTGCGACAGGGCGGCTAAGGCTCCCTCGAAGGAATGGAGAGCATTGGCGTATCGAGAACCGTTGAGAGCCGCGATCGTAGCGGCCTGGTTATGTGCAAACTCCTCGTCGAAATGGAAGTGCACGCCCCCCTGCGTGTCCACTCGGTAGTGGACATTCTCCTCTGAGAAGATGCGTTGTACCTCTTGTAACCAATCCCTGGCCATGTGGTGGGCATAACCACGCTCGTTGGCCTGGGTCACTAATTCGCGATATACGATAGTTACAAGGTCTAGTACGTCCTTAAGCGCCCATTTTTCCAGATGCTCGTACCATGTTTGCCCTGATGTAAAGGGTCCAGAGATTCCGAGTTCTCTTTCCACCCGCGCAGCATTCGAACGATATTCTTGTTGAAGTAGTGAGGCGAGCCTCCGCCGCATCCGAAAGCTGTCTTGCACTGGCTCGCCGCGCTTTATGTAAACGTGGGAGAACCGTTTGCCTTGCGGTGGTTTATCTGTCGGCATGACAGGATCATATCAAATGTGTAATGATGAGCGAGTAACATATCGAGCGGACGGTTGCGCCCCTTAAGCGCGAGTGAGCTAAATGAAAAAGACGCTTCTAGCTGGTATTGCTGCACTGTTCCTGGCAACAGGGGCAGCGCACACTGAAACTGATGTGCTGGGTGTTTCGTGCGCACGTATGACAAGGCACACTTAGCGGGGCATCCTGACCAGCTTGTCACGGCGGTCAAGCTTCATATCATAAAATGGAAGGAGGATGAGTCGTATTTTGAATTTGCATTAAAGGTCAAAGTCAGAGGAAGGAATGAGACCCTGCATACAGGGGGGTTATGTCGAGGGGAAGCATCGGGTCTAAGCTGCTCGGTTGACTGTGATGGTGGCGGTATCAATGTCGTACCTCGTGGCGACCATGCCATGATGTACCTCGAGCGCATCAGGATGGCCACGTGCGACAATGACTATGTCGATAGTGGCGAAGATCTGTCGGGAGGGAAGGATGATCGCGTGTTCCGGCTCAATCGGGTCGATGAACGCGAATGTGCGGAAACTAGCCATAAAAAAATTTCTGCTAACTAGTGTCGCTGCACTGTTCCTGGCAACAGGGGCAGCGCAGGCTGAAGAAATCAGCCCCGAAAAATGCTTGTGCGGGCCGTAGATGTAACTTAGCTTGCATAAGCGAACCAACGCCCGAACTCGTCGCTGCCTTACGCAAACGGTTTCCAGATCTCGATGAAAAGGACATCCAAGTATTCGATGATCGCCAACTCGCTGGTTGGCCGAGCCCATACCACGTAGCGTTCTTTCTCAATGACAAGTACTGGACGCACATGTCCTGCCGTCTGTGGCTCAACCCAATACGGCTTAGCAACTGCCGTATGATCCACGCATGATCGAGGAATTATGAAAAAGCTATTTCGTCGCTGCGCTGTTCCTGGCAACGGGGACAGCGCACGCGGGCGAGGTTTGGCACTTCGACAACTACAAAAGATGCACCGCAACAGCGGAATTTAAAATCTCGTCATGGCAGCAGAAACCCGATGATAGGTGGCCCTTGGCCACTCTAGACCTGAAGGAGTACCGGGGCGGCCCTTCTCCCTCTGTCCTCGAAGAAGGCACAGTAACGATTACCCTCGAACGGGAGCATCTAGCCAACCTCGAAGCTGCCGTTCGCTTCCTGAAAAAATGTCGCCCCATTACACCCAAAAAGGGCAGACTATGAAAGAACAGGATAATGCGGGCAACAAGGACAGCGCACTGAGCGCGCCTATTCGGCCTTCGGCCCGAACTTCTAAATCAACGAGTTCCACAATATTCTTCGACACGGGCGGCGTCGGGGCCGCTCTTTCTGATCATGTGTCAACTCTTTGGTTTCCGTCCGACTCCAATTAACCGCAGAATACCGACAACAATAGCGAGTACTGCTATAAAGACCCACGAAAGAATAGTTGGCAGTATGATAGCTGACCGATGACCACAACCCCTCCACACGTGGCAATCGCCAGAGGCCACCATCCGAATAATGCGATGATTCCAACAATCATCTTAAAATCTTCGGCGCGCCTCCCTTTTTCTCTTAGCGCGCCATCCTTTATCCACCCCGCAACTATGATCAGGGGCACCGCGGAGCTCAGCGCAATTAACACCCCATCGATCGTCATCTGTCATTTCCAAAATGGACAAATGGCGGCCTTGCGGCGACCGCCAATCAATCTCTCGAAATCGCGAAGCCGACGCATATGATGCCCGGCCCGTGAGACGCGCTTAGAGCAGCTCTTGTCGCTAAGGCGACGAGACAGGAGAACAGCAACAAGTCGTTCAGGGTACTGATGGACATAGGCCCCCACCTATGCAGCAGCGTCGATTATCGCAGCCCAATACCGTGGCCAAACAGTGATGGAGGGTTGGCTGAATTTAGGCGGTCGCTTCGTTCAGTCGACCTTCGGCCCAAACTTCTCAAGCAACGTGTCCACAAGCCCCTTCGGGGCAGGCGGCGTCGGGGCCGCTCTTTTGTAATGGTCGCTCACGATCCCTTTAACAACGTCAGTCGGAACGGCGCGAGCCATCGCGCCGATTAGGCGATCTTCCGCCGCCGTCGCCACCAGCCGAGAAAGCCACTCGCCAAGATCAGGTCGGGAAGGCCACCCGCGCTTGACCCCAACGAACAAATCTTTGGCCTGAACGAACAAATCTTAGGACGGGATCGGAGCGACTAAGGGGCGTCATACGCCGCCTAGACCCGGAGGCATTGGCATTTTTTGGACCAGGGCACCCATGGTGGCGGCACCCCACCCACGGATGCTCAGGTCATTGCCGGAACAATCCTTGGCGTTGCATCGATGTTTGCTAGAGGAAGATACTGACGATGATAGATAACGACCGTCTTTGGTGGTTTGGACCAGTTGCTTTCTTCAGCATGTGCTTGATTGCGTTCATCTTGCATGAGATTGTCGTTGCACCATGCTACGCGACAACTCACTGGCATACCGTGACTAATCATGTAGGCACTTACAAGACTACCTATAAGGACAATGGTAGATGGTGCCTATGGATAAGAAGCTAATGAAAAAGGCCCTCCTATCCGGTATCGCTGCGCTGTTCCTGGCAACGGGGACAGCGCACGCAGATTGCTTTCACGGACCAGAGGCCACCGGCCAATTCTGTAGCTGCCTAAAAAGAACAGTAGTCAGTCTGAGAGGCAGTGCCATACACAAGCGCATGGAGCAGCACGGGGCGAGATACCACACCCCCTACGCGCCTATGACAAACACGCTCCTTAGAGCTTGCTATCGTTATCGTCGTGGCTAAGCAAATGAAAAAGCTACTCCTATCCAGTATTGCTGCGCTGCTCCTGGCAAACAGGGACAGCGCACGCGGCTGAGCATTTGCCCAGACACTGAGCGCCTATTCGGCCTTCGGCCCGAACCGTTCCAGCACGAATCGACCACGCTCGGTTGAGGTTGGCGTCGGCGCAGTCAATCCGTAGCCCACCCGCGCTTGACCCCAACGAACAAATCTTTGGCCTGAACGAACAAATCTTAAAACGGGATCAGCGCGACTAAGGGGCGCCATACGCCGCCTAAGGAGAGAGAGCCATCATGCCAATCTTCAACACCTTCAAAGATCCCTGGGCCATCTTCAACACCTTCAACGATCCCTCGGCCTTTAACAGCACGTGGGCATACGGCGTCAATGATACGAACCAGATCGTCGGGACTTACAGTGACGCCGGCGGCGCCAGCTACCACGGGTTCCTCTTAAGCGGCGGCGCCTTCACCACCATCGACGTTCCGGGGGGCACCCCGGGCACCACGTACGCGTATGGCAACAACGACTCCGGCCAGATCGTCGGGTATTACCGTGACGCCACTAACCACGGGCACGGCTTCCTCCGGAGCGGCAGCGCGTACACCACCATCGACGTTCCGGGGGCCACCCGCGGCACCATTACAATCGGCATCAACGCCACCGGCCAAATCGTTGGGGGATATGGTGACGCCAACGGCAATCATGGCTTCCTTTACAGCAACGGCACTTACACCACCCTCGATTATCCCGGGGCCAACCAGACCTATGGCACCGAGGCCAATGGCATCAACGATCTGGGCCAGATCGTCGGGTATTACGGGGACGCCAACGGCACCCAGCACGGCTTCCTTTACAGCAACGGCACTTACACCACCCTCGACGATCCTTTGGGCGGCAGCGGCACCGTTCCCTGGGGCATCAACGATCTGGGCCAGATCGTCGGGCAGTCCGTCGACGGCGTCGGCGGCACGAACACCTTCCTCTATAACGGCGGTGTCTTCACCCACATCGACGATCCCTTGCCCGGCCATACATTCGCATATGGCATCAACAACAATAGCCAGATCCTTGGGTCCTACAGCGACGGCACCGGCATCCACGGCTACCTTGAAACTCCGATACCGAACACGCCGCCCGTGCCGAATACGCCGCCGCCCGCCGGCACCACCGCCGACATGATCCTGCGCGGCTCGAACATGTCCCCCTTCGTGCCGGGCCAGTATAAGATTTACAACATCGGCAACAACACGATCCTGGCGGGTTACCAGCTGGCCTCACTTGGAACCGACTTGCAGTTCGCCGGGCTCGGCAGATTCAGCGGCAATGACACCGCCGACATGATGTTGCGCAGTGCGAGCACGGGCACATTCGAGGTCCACGACGTCGCCAACAACAACATTACGTCAGTCGCCACCCTAGGGACCGTCGGCTTGAATTGGCAGATCGCGGGCTTCGCCGACTTCAACCACGATGGCATGACCGACATGGTGCTGCGCAACTCCAGCACGGGCGGCTTCGAGGTTTACAATATCAATAACAATCAAATTACCAGTGCCAACTTGATGGGGGCCGTCGGGCTGGATTGGCAGGTTGGAGGCTTCGGCAATTTCAGCGGCCACGGCACCAGCGACATGATCCTGCGCAACACCACGACCGGCGGATTGGAGGTCTACGACATCAGCAGCAACCAGATTACCAACGCCGCCTTCATGGGAACGGTCGGGCTGGAGTGGCAGACGTCGGGCGTCGGGAATTTCAGCAGCGTCCCCGGCGAAAGCGACATGATCCTGCGCAACGTCAACACCGGCGGCTTGGAACTTTACAACATCGCGAACAATCAAATTACGGGCGCGGCGTTCCTGGGCGCAGTCGGGCTGGATTGGCAGTTCGCGGGTGTTGCGCCGGTCCATGCCGCGGGCGCGTCCGACTTGGTGTTGCGCAACGTCAATACCGGCGCATTCGAAGCCTACAACATTGCTAACAATCACATCACGGGAGCCGCTCTGTTGGGTTCAGCCGGGTTGGATTGGTCACTCGGCGGTTTCGCTGCCGATCCCTCGACCGTCTCGTCCGCGTCCGCGGGTAGCTCAAGTCAGGTCTCCCAACTCGTGCAAGCGATGGCCGGTTTCGGCGGTGGGAGCGGCGCGGCCGACGGATTGAACAGCGGATTCGTCACTGCCGAGACGTTACAGCAGCCGTTGCTGACGACACCGCAGCACGCCTAAGCTCATCGGCCTTCGGCCCGAATTTCTCAACGACGCAGATCCAGGGCCTCAGCGAATTGTTCAAGAACGATTTCAAATGGCCGGATGAAAACGCCCCGCCCCGGCATGAACAAACATTGACAGTAGAGCCGCGTTGATATTGTCCCGGTTCACGCGGACGCATCCACCAAGATTGATCTGCCTGCTTCTTTTCTCGCGCGTCCTTTATCGCTAGGCCGTGTACTCAAAAAATCCGGCCCCAATGGAGCAACAGCATGGCGGATGAGCACTCGGAACCGGGCGGCATGAAGGTTCGCAGGCTTTATGCGGACGCCTTAGGAGAAAGTCGATTTGAGACCACGACAATGCCGATGGCGCTCAAAGAGTTCGCGCCCCCTGCGGCTCCACTCCGTGTTAGCGACCCCCAGCCCGCTGAGAATTACGTCGTCTTAGAGGTTGGCGCTAAATGGGGAGGGGCAGTACCGCACCCCTCCCCAGCCCGAATGATGGCGTTCAGTTTATCAGGTTGCACTCGCGTGACGGCAAGCTCGGGTGAATCGCACACCTTCGTCGCGGGCGATTGCTTGCTACACGACGATACCTCAGGCAAGGGGCACAGTACTGAAGTCATGTCGGAAGTGCCTGCTCGATGGGTATTTATCCGCCTCCCAAATTAGGTCTACGCTGTCGAAAACGAGCCCAAATTTTACGGTCTGTTTCCGAGTAAGCGCGCGGCTGATGAACTCGCGGGCAAGATCGCAGGAGCCAGGACGCAACGCCTCCGGGTGATCGGTCGATGTCGAGGCGTTGATCGGATGAACTCCCCGATTTGAAAAGCCCCCGCGCGGGGACTTTTGACCAACCGATGACCACATTGGAAGGGCGGTTTTAAGGGCGGTCGCGCCCTACCATCTCCGCAGAAACCATTGATTTTACTGGCGCTCCCTAGGGACTCGAACCCCTGTTTTCGCCTGAGAGGGCAAACCAGCTTGTCATCTCTCTTAAGCATTCTCGCGTCGCAACGGGACGACCTTTCCGACGTCTCTCAGCTCATCGAGATAATCGGCCCAAGCCTGCATCATCCTGACGCGCTCGGGCCAGTATTCGGCTGCGTGCAAGTAAGCGCGCCGGACATCAT
>Ga0306926_10009530_pt1 | contig 10684 bp, 8 predicted proteins | sample flu12Cox44000178_FD_203759 | JGI IMG/M metagenome (GOLD analysis project Ga0306926, IMG submission 203759) | Lab enrichment of tropical soil microbial communities from Luquillo Experimental Forest, Puerto Rico - flux8day.12C.oxic.44.000.178 (v2)... | ecosystem: Environmental > Terrestrial > Soil... | reverse complement strand
ACAGGCCAAGAAACTCACAAACATCTTCGAAGCGAGGAGCAGGAACTCTCCTCTGCGGCTACTCGAGCTATCTTCGCGGGGTACGTTGAACCATCCTACATGCGTCCGTCGTGTCAGAGTCTCGCCACAAACGAGAAAGGAATTGTTGAAGTGGTAAGCCGCCAGCAAGAAACGCCGCTCCATCATATCTCTCGGCCGGGCGATCTGTTCCACCGCTACCCAACACTCGACCGCTGAAGCAGCAGCCGGAAACACTCCCCGCGCGGCAGCCCGCCGAGTACGAGCGCCGTTGCCTCGCCCCGCTCTCTGCCCTCGGCACGCCACCAGCTGCTCGTGCCTTCGCCGGGAGTCTCGCGGTCGGGCTGCAGAGCGCACACGGAGCGCCCGTGGTCACCGGCGAGCCCAGCGGGCTCGCCGGCAAACGCGGCCAGGGCCTCGTCCAGAGAGTCAGCGTCCCCGTCCGGCCCGACGGCGCGCCGCGCGAGCTCCCCGAGCGCTCCCCACCACTGAGCTCCCCTTGCTGCCGTGCGACGTCCCTGACTCAGTGCAATGGTGAGGGGGAACTCGCGCCCGACGCGATCGACACTTGGCACGAGGACTCCCTGCCAGCCACGCTCGTCGACAACTTCGGCGCCGAGTCCGAAATACCACATCGGTGCGCGCCGCCAGGTTTGTGACCAGTCGCCGCTGAGCAGGAGCTGCGCTTGCCACAGCTCCTCCGACAGCCACGCGTCCCAGGTCTCGACGAATCTCTCCGGCAGATTGCGCCGGACGAAATCTCCCAGCGTGGGGATCTTGCCGAACCAGCCGGCGCAGTCATGCAGCGCGTCCTGCGGGCTCATTGCGCGGGTATCGGACAATCGAAGTGCTCGAGCTCGCGCAGCCGGAAGGGGTTGGCTCCGCTGTCGCTCTGCACTTCGAAGCTGGCGTGGCGGCCGCCGACGTCGAAGGTGACGCGGAATCGCCCGGGCGATCCGCCTTCCTGTACGGCAGCGTGATCCATCAGCCGAAACAGTGCCCAGGGGCCATTGTATTCGACCGGATCACCCTCGGGAGTCGGCGTCACGTCGACCCGCGCGCTGCCGTGCGCGCCCGGCCACTTGATGGTGGTCGGAACCGGCGGCCCGTGGGCATAGCGCACCATCTGTCCGTCGATCTCGAGCTGAAAGTTGTCGATCGTCTCATCCATGTCGAGTGCGCGGAAGGTGAGCTGGATCGCCGGCTCGGTGCCACCGCGCGGGAAGAACACCTCGCGGATGCGTGCGGCGGAACGAAAGCGCTCGAGCTCCTGGGCATCGGGAGCCGGGCCCGAGCCGCGCGGCTGCCACACCTCGGAGGAGGTATCCACGTGAGGTGCGAGCCATTGCGCGAACACCTCGTCAAAGGCTCCCTTGGGTGCAAACATTCGCGAGAAATCAGCGAGCGATGCATCGCGCGCAGCGCTGCGCACGAAAGGAAACTGCCCGGCCACGAGGCGAATACAACCCACACCGAGCCTGGCAGCGATCTGCCGCGACAGCATCGCCGGCGAAGCCGCGGCCGCCACCGGGGCGCTCGCCCGGAGCGCTGCGAGCGCGAGCAACATCGAGTGGACCGGCTCGGGAGCGCGCCCCGCCTCGGCGAGGACGCCGGCCAGCCGCTCGTGCGACGTCGCGCTCGGGGCGGCGGACGTCGTGGCGGTGGCGAGACTCGTGCGCAGCGTCGCGAGTTCGCGAAAGGACTGCAGCACGGCATCGAGCGGCGCGCCGCCACTGGCGTCGCGCGCGAGCAGGCCATGCAGTGCCAGGAATCGCGGTGCCAGGGGGTCAGTCGGCGCAATCGGGCCGCTGGAACCCTCCGCGAGGTGGCGTGGTGTCTCGCGCACGATGGCCTCGAGCAGCAGCGCGAGCGGGCCGCCCGCCGTGCCGAGAGCCCGCGCCTGTTGCGCGGCTTCCGCGTTGCTCGCGGCGCTCTTCAGGCGAAGATCGTCGAGGAGCTCGCCCCAGGCGCGCGCATAGCTCGCTTGGTACGAGGCCAGGAATTCCGCGGTCGCGCTGGGAGCGGTGGCGGGCGCCGTGCCGAGCACCCACAGGCTCTCGGCGGCGAGCTGTGTCGCAATCGCCGGAGCCTCCTTGAGCACCACGTCGCGGTAGGCCTCGATCGTGTAGCGTCCAGGCACGGCTCGGGGCGCCGACCTGCCGTCGGCGCCCACAAACAGCGCCGCCGCGGCCGCCCCGAGCGACGCCACCGTGAAATCCGCCGGACTCGTGGCAGCCAGGCGGACCGCGGCGCGCAGCGCGATGCGCTCTGCCGGCGACTGTGCGGCGAGGCGGCTACGCACCGAGTCGACCAGGGCCGGCTCGACGCTAACACCCGACCCCACCGCGCCCGCGTTGATCAACGCATCGAGATGTCCGGCGAGCCCGGCGCGCTCGGTGGGACTCAAGGGGGGCGAGAGCGACGTATCCCAATAGGAGAGCACGAACACCTTGAATCCGGCGGCGTCGAAATGGCTCGGGTCCCGCAGCATCGTGTAGGCCTTGAGCGCCTCGTACTGGACATTCGCGTCCGCGCCGGCACGCAGCGAGGCGTCAATGGCTCTGCCGATGCGCGCCTGAAACGATCCGAGCAGGATGCGGTCGTAGGCCGCGTGCGCCCCGGCGGAGAGTTTGCGGAGCGAGCGGCTGCCGACGTCCAGCAGCTCCGCTGTGCGCCGCGCCGGCACGGCGCGGGCAAGCCCGCCGGCGGCATCGAGCGCGGGTAGCAGCGCGCGGGGGTCGGCACCCGCACGTGTCGGCATGGCATCGACGATGGCGCGCACCTGCGCCACCTCGGCATCGAGCCGCGCCATGTCCGCGCGGCTTCGCAGATAGCCACTCACCCACCAGGTGGCGAGGGCGACAGCGGCGAGCTGCATCGTCACGACGGAGGCGAGTCGCAGCCGCCGCTGCCAGCGCTGGCGCAGCGGACGGCCGCTCAGCTCGGCTTCGACCAGCACTACCTCGTTGAGCAGCCGGGACAGGAAGAAGCTTTTGCCGCTGCCTTGATTGGGTGGCAGGATCTGCTGCTCGAGACCGAGCTCGCGGCCAAACGCCGACAGCACGCGATCGATTGGCGTGCCTTGTTGGGTTGCGCTGGTCAGGTATACGCCCCGCAGCCACACGCCATCACCAGCGGCGAGCGCCGACGGCCCGCGCAGGCCCCGCACCATCGCCTCGAGTGGCTCGATGAGCGCGCGAACCTGATGCGGCAGCGCAAAGATCCGTCCGCGTCGTTGCGTATCGCGCTCGGCGAGCAGTCGCCCGGACAGCCCGTCTGCCAGTCGATTAACCAGGGCATCGAACGCCCGGTCAAATTCGCGCGCGGCGCGGTCCGAGTCCGTCGCGGGCAAGTCGAAAGTGACGCCCCACACCTGATCGCGATCCTTGCGATCGAGCGTGCCGAACCAATCGACGAAGCCCGGGAGCAGATCGCACTTCGTCAGTATCAGGTAGACGGGGAGAGGGACGCGCAGTGCCCGCTGCAACTCAACGAGCCGCGCGCGCAGGACGCGCGCGTGTGCGGCGACCCCTTCGGTAGACGGCTCGAGCACGTCGCCCACCGAGACCGCGACCAGGACGCCGTTGAGCGGGCGCTTCGGCCGCGACGTTCGCAGGAGCTCCAGGAAAGCTCCCCACGCTTGGGCGTCTGCGACGCGGTCGCTGTCCTGGGTGGTGTAGCGTCCCGCGGTATCGATGAGCACCGCGCGGTCCGTGAACCACCAATCGCAGTTGCGCGTGCCGCCAACCCCACGCACCGCACCACGACCGAGCTTCGTGGCGAGCGGAAAGCTCAGCCCCGAATTGAGCAGCGCTGTGGTCTTGCCCGCTCCAGGCGCGCCGATGATCGCGTACCACGGCATTTGGTACAGCCAGGAGCGCCCGAATTTCCACGACAGGGATGACCAGTACCCGCCGCGCGCGCCAAAGCGCTGCTGCCGCAGCTCCGCGAGCGCGCTCGCGAAGCGCTCACGTAACTGCGCGGCCTGCTCAGGTGCACCGACCTCGGCGGCCGGCGTCAGCGCGGCCACCACGCGCTCGTTGGTGCGCCGCGCCCGCGCGCTTTGCCACAGCTTCTGCGTCAGGTACTGAAGCGTGAAGACGGCCACCACCAGGAGGCGCACCTGCGCTGAAGCGAGCGGCGCCTGCCCGCCCACCACCAGGAGCGGTCCGGCGAACCATACCAACACAGCCAGTGCTGCCAGCCCGACTGCGGCGAACATCCAGGGCTTCAGCATCAGCGCCCCGCCAGCAGCACAATCTCGATGCGGCCGTCGCCCCCGCTACCCGCCGCGGCGCCGGCCGGCGGCGGCTCGATGCTCCCACGACCGTCGTAGCTCATGCGCGACGCGTCGATGCCGAGCCCACGTAACGCATCCTCCACGGCCCGCGCGCGGTCGACAGAGAGGTCCCAGTCGGAGGGGTAGCGCGCCGAGCGCGCCGCGCCGCCATCGGTGTGACCGATGATCTGAATGCGTCCCGGCGTGCGCGCGAGGACCGCGGCCACTTCACGCAGCAGCTCGGTGCCGACCGGCTGCAGCGTCGCGCCGCCGGCGACGAACAGCTCTGCCCCCGGTAGCAGGATCACGCTGCGATCGATTTCGTCGCGCACCGCTGCGTTGCGTGCCGCCAGCGGCTCGGCGAGCGAGCCGGCGAGGCGCGGTTGCGGCGCGGGCAGTGGGTGGATCGTCTGCACGGCGGGATCGCTCAGCGCGGCGATGCGGGCGTACAGCCGGTCAGACTTCGCTGCGAGCGACAGCTCCAGCGCAAAAAACAGCACCGCGAGAAACGCGGCGACCACGGCGCTCGAGGCCCACAGCGGTAACCAGCCGGCGAGTGCGCTGCCGGCCTCCACGGCAGGCTGCCACTGCGGGGAGAGCTCGTGAGCTAGGTCCGCAGCCGCCGGCGAATATTGCGCCGTGAGCTCGCTGCGCAGCTGCTCGACCCGGGCGTCGGGGCTGCGGCTTGCGTTCTCGAACCCGAGCGCGAGGGCGACGCCGATCAGCTCGCGCATCGGCGCATCGGAGGAGGCGCGGCGCGCCACATCGAGCAGCCGCTCCGCAGACCCCTGCGGCGCACGCCGCACGCCGCCCGGCGCGGTCGTGGCGCCGAGGTTCTGCCAGCCGGCGTCGGCGCCCCAGGGCATCGAAGCCAGCACGTCGTCGATGAGCGCGGCCAGCACCTCCGTCGCCTGGCCGATACGCTCGGGCTTGATGCCCTCACGGCGAGCACGTGCCTGAAAGTCGCGCAGCATTGCGGCGAGTTTGCCGTGCAGCTCTGCCAGGTCTGACACGAAGACCGTGGCGCGCAACTGCGGGATGAGCGCGAGCAGTCCATCCGCCGCCCACAGCAGCCGTCCGCCGCGCCGCGGCGCCAGCCCGCCCATCGTGTCTGGCCGCTGGTTCGCAATTCCCCGCGGGGTCGGCGCGGCCATGGAGCGGCGGGACCCTACGGCTGGCCGTGATCGACCGGCATGAGGCGGATCGTGTTCCGATCCAGGTCGACCAGAAGGAAATTACGCTGGCCCGTCTTGAGCGGCACTGTCAGATGCCAGACCGCCTGCGGCATGTCGCGGAAGGCCGCCGCGACCCCGAGGGCCTGCACCCCGGGCTGGAGGTCGCGGTTGTGTTGCTGGATGTCGCCCGGGCGCAGCACGAACTCCTCCTGCGAGAGCAGGTCGGTTTTGAGGGCATCGCCGGGATGCTCGAACAGCGCTGTGTAGTCGGCCGCTTCGAAGGCCGCGGCCGCACCGAGCTCGAAGATCCGCACGACTACGGGCGATGGCCTGCCCTGCGTGTTGAGGTTGAGCGTGGGACCCCCGACCACCGTCAGCTCCACCGGTGTGGTCCCTCCCGCAGCGACCGCCTGCGCCAACGCAAGGCGCACGGCGAGCGCAAGCATCGCGGCCACCCACGCGAGAGAGCGAGCGCCCGCAGGAGCGAGGTGCAGCGCTCGCGCCATCTCAGGATGCACGGGACTGTCCCCTGTTCGTGCCGATCCAGCAGGCGATTGCCGAGAAATTGTCCTGCCGGGGGTCGGCACGCTCGAGCGTCAGATCCCTCATCGCATCGAGCCACTCTCCAGGGGAGGACGCCTGCGCGAGCAGCGTGGAGATCGTCTGTGGATCGAGAGCGCCCCACCAGCCGTCGCTGCAGAGAAGAAACGCGTCCGCGCGCTCGAGCTCAACGCGTTCCGAGACGTGCGGTGCGGCTTCCTCGGCGGAACCGAGTGCCGCCAGGAGCACTCCGCGGTTCGGCATCGTCTGCATGCGTGCCGCGTCGACGAGTCCCGTATCGAGCACCCATTGCAGCAGACTGTCGTCGCGCGTCATCGCGTTCAGCCGTCCGGCGCGCCACTGATATAGCCGCGAGTCCCCCACGTGGCCCCAGAGGGCGAGCCCCCTTGAAGTGTCGATGACGAGCACCACGACGGTGGCATGCATGGGGGTGGCACCCGCGCTCACCGGGCGCTCGCGCTGTCCCGCCAACACGGCGTCGTGCGCATCGAGCAGCAGCTCCGAGAGGTCGCGCCCGTCGACAGGCGGGCGGCTGCGGAACCCGGCGATTACGCGCGCGACCACCAGCTGTGCGGCGCGCGCGCCGTCGTCGTGACCACCGGCGCCATCGGAGAGCGCCAGACACCAGTAACCGCCGTAATGCTCGACAGCCAGGCGGTCCTCGTTGCGCGAGCGTGCGCCGATGCACGAGCGCTGCGCGACCTGTACGGCGAAGCGCTTCATCGCGCGCCTTCGCCCGTACCTGGGCGCGAGGGCGAGGGCGCCGCGTGCGCCGCATCGAGACTTCGTACCTGCGCCTCGTAGGCCTCGCGGAAGGCCTCGCCGAAGAAGCGCTGGAAATCCTCGTGGGCCTCCTCACGCAGCGAGCGGTAGTGCTCGAGGTACACCTCCCACAACCGCGCCCGGCGGTGCCCCGGACGCAGGGAATCGAGCACGGAGCGCGAGGTGAGGTGCCCTTCGAGTTTCGCGGGATCGAAGCGGTCCAGCACTGCCTCCAGCGCCGCGCGAATGCCCGCCATGACGCCGACCTGGTGCGACTGCAGATCGATGAGCGCATCGCGCAGCGCTTCGGGCCCGGCGAGAAAGCCGCGCGCCGGCGGTTGCAGCAGCAGCTGCAGGGCGAGCATCTCGTCGGGAGCAAATTTCAACGGATTGTTGCCGCGCACCTGTATGACCGTCATGTGCGCCTGCATCTCGTCCTTTGCCATCGCGCGCATGGCCACGAGTCGGTGAATCCCGCCGACGGCGGTTCTCATCATGGCGCCGATAGCGGCGAGGAGTTCCGGCGAGGGAGCATTGGCAGGCGGGGACTGAATCCCGGCACCCTCGAGAAAGGCTCGCCACAGTGCCTCCGCGCTCATCGCCGCCTGCGGCGGGAGCGCACTCTGGCGGGGGGCAGCGGCCGCAGCCGCGGCGCTGAGTGGAACTGCGGCGCTTGCCAGTGAGGCGGCGTCCGCGACAGCTGCCGGCGGCAACACCGCGGGGCGCGCGGCTGGGGGCGTGGTTTCGTGACGAGTGATCACGGTGCGCCCGCGCAGGATGGTCGCACTGGTCTCGTCGTTCTCATAGGCGGCCTGGAGCGTATAGCCCCCGATCCGCAGCTCATCGCCACCGCGCAGCATGACGCGCATGCCGGTGCTCAGCGGCCGCCCGTTGTGCAAGATGGGGCCCGCGGCACTGACGTTCTCGATCCAGTACGCTTCGTCGAGGTGCAGGATCTGCGCCTGGACGCGCGAGATCATCCGCTCAGGATCGGGCAGCGTGAACGTGGCCTGGTCCGAACGTCCGAGCGTACCGCCGCGCTCGTCGAAGCGTCCGATGAGCGGCTGACTCATCGGCTCCTCGTTGAGTGCAATGCCCTGCAACACCAGGGTCATAGATCAATACTCGCTACTCTGTTGAGGCCGTCCCGGGAATCGGCACAGCCGCTGCATGTAATGTAGTTGACCGTGGCGACGCCCTGCTGAGCAAATCACTAAAGTCATATTGACCCTCTACGCCTTCGCGCTCTCCAATGGTGCGATGCCGCAACGCGCCTCACCGCCGCAGATGCTTGACGAGCCGCACCAGCACACGCGGCTGCAACGGCTTGTGCAGGATCACTAGCCCGCTCTCGTGCGCGAGCTGGAGCAGCTCGGGTGAGGTGTCGCCGGTAACCAGCACGGCGGGTGTCGCCTCGCCGGCCACGGCGCGCACTGCGTGTACCGCCTCGACGCCGTTCTCCTGGCCGCGCAGCCGCCAGTCCGAGAGGATCAGGTCGATGCGCCCGCGCACTTGCGAGGCGAGCGCCACGGCCTCGGCGATGGTGCCGGCGGCAAGCACATCGACGTGCAGCGGCCGCAACAGCTCGCGCGTGGCGTCGCGGATGGCGCGCTCATCGTCGATCAGCAGCACCGTGACGGCGCCAAGCTTGCGTGGCGGCAGCGTGTCGGCTTCGGTCGCCGGCTTGTCGACCGCGCTCGCCTGCCCGGCCGGTACCACCACGCGAAACACGCTACCGCGGCCGACACTCGAGTGCAGCTCGAGCGAATGCCCGAGCAGATTGCACAGCCGCTGCACGATGGCGAGGCCCATCCCCAGTCCGCGCCCGCGATCGCGCTCGGGATTGTCGATCTGATAGAACTCGCGGAAGATCATCTCGCGCTTGTCCTCCGGAATGCCGACGCCGGTGTCCCAGACCTCGAGTGCGACGCCCCGGGGGTGGCGCCGCGCCGCGACCAGCACCCCGCCCGCCCGTGTGTAGCGCAGGGCGTTCTGCACGAGGTTGGCGAGCACACGCTCGAGCAGCAGGGGATCGCTCCGCACGATGCGTCGCGTCGCGCGAAAGCGCAGCGCCAGGCCGCGTGTCTCGGCATCGCCGCCGAACTGCTGGTAGAGGCGGCGGAACACATCGCGGATCGGAAAGGTCTGCGGGGCGGCCTGGACGACCCCGGCGTCGAGCCGCGAGATGTCGAGCATCGCGCCGAAGGACCCCTCGAGCGCCTCGATCGCGTTCATCATGTTGCGCACCAGCGGCCGCTGCGGGGTGTCGTGCAGATCTTGCGCGAGCGCGCCGCAGAACATGCCGAGCGCGTGCAGCGGCTGGCGCAGGTCGTGGGCGGCAGAGGCGATGAAGCGGGTCTTCTCCTGGTTGGCACGCGCCGCCACCTCGATCTGCGAGCGCAGCTGCTGCACCAGGTCCTCGTTGTTGAAGCGCACGGCCAGCAGCAGCGCCAGCGAATCGTTCTGATTGAGCGTCAGACGCAACAGCACCATGAGGAATGCGGCCGCGAGCGAGGCGAGCAGCAGCGAGTTGGCCGAGACCGGCCAGACGCCAAGCGATGGTCCCACTGTCAGCATCAGGAGCAGCGGCACGAGCGCCGGCAGCAGCGAGAGATATAGTGCCGGGCGCGAGGCGGCCACCAGCGGCGCCGACAGTCCCGCGGCGGCGAGCAGAATGGCGGTGAGCAGCGTATCGGCGGTCGGATTGCCGAGAATGAAGAGCGGCGCCCCTAACCCCCAGGCGATGGAGGTGACGAACACGAGGGCGAGCCAGCGCTGGGAATGCGGCAGAGCGCCGGGCCGGGCTTTGCCGAAGAGGCGCGGCTGAAACCACAGCAGTCGCGCGCCGGCGAGTAGCACGCAGGTAAGGCACCATAGCCACGCCGCGCGCGCGATCGGCTGCTGCCCGACTACCGAGGCCACGAACAGCGCGCCGAGGATCGTGGTGACCGCGGCCCAGCGATCGCCGCCGAGCGCAGTGCGGTAGAGTGCTTCGGCGACGCGCGGGTCGGCACGCGCCGCACGGGCGTCCGGGATCTTGCTGCCTGGAAGGACGCCGACCGTGGCGTTCATCGCTTACTGCCGAGCCCGCGCACGTACGCTGCGGACAACGGCGCCGCACTCAATGGAACAGGCTGATCAGGTGCGACCGCGAGTCCACATCGAGCGCCAGCAGAATCGCCGACACGTAGTTCTTCACGGTGCCTAGCGACAACTCGGTCGCCTTGCTGATTTCCTGATTGCTGCAGCCCTCGAGGATGAGCTCGAGGATCTGCAGATGTCGCGGCCCGAGCTCGGCGACGCGGTCGTAGTGCGAGCTGCCGGCGAGCTTGGGGAAACGCTCGGAGATCGTCGCCGCCGGGGTTGCCGCCTGCGGTGGGCGCAGTAGCGACTTCAGCGCCTGCCTGAGCCGCTCGGGTGTCCAGGACTTCAACAGATACCCGACCGCGCCCATCGCCTGCGCCTGGCGGACGACGAATTCGTCCTGTGTGCCAGTGAGCATGGCGAAGGGAACGTTGGGGCACTGCTCGCGCAGCGTGCGCAACCCCTGCAGACCCTTGGCGTCGGGCAGGTTCAGGTCGAGCAACACCAGGTCGAAAGGGCCGCGCTCGCGGCAGGCGGTGCGCGCCTCATCGAGCGAGCGGCAGGGGGTGATGTCGCAATGCACCTCATCGAGGGACTCGAGCAGCACGCTCGTGCCGAAGCGCACCAGATCGTGATCGTCGACCAGGAGGACCTTCTTGTCGGTGTCCATGGGCACTTCCCTCATGCCTGTCGGTCGAGGCTAGCGCCGCGACTGCGATCGTGTCCAGCTTTGTCCACGGCGCCCCCCGCACTCAGTCGTTCGGCTTCCAGGCCGGGCTCTGCATCTGCACCGTGGCGTAACTGA
>Ga0306926_10009529_pt1 | contig 10685 bp, 8 predicted proteins | sample flu12Cox44000178_FD_203759 | JGI IMG/M metagenome (GOLD analysis project Ga0306926, IMG submission 203759) | Lab enrichment of tropical soil microbial communities from Luquillo Experimental Forest, Puerto Rico - flux8day.12C.oxic.44.000.178 (v2)... | ecosystem: Environmental > Terrestrial > Soil... | reverse complement strand
GCCTTTCTCGCCACCTGGATCGGACAAGCCATCGGCCATTATGGTCCGAACCAGGGCGCGGGTTTCATCACCGCGACGATCGGGGCTCTGGTGGTTCTGTTCATCTGGAACAGATTGGTGGCGGCGCGGGTGATTTCTGATCCCGGCAATAGATAAAGCGGTTCCTTTGCCGACGTCATGCCCGGACTTGATCCGGGGCATCCACGCTTTTCCATCTACGTCGTAATGTAAGACATGGATGGCCGGGCATTGGCGAGCGGAAGCAACGCCGTTCTTCGAACGGCTACGCCCGGCCATGACCAGCAACGATTGTTCAACCTAAGTAATCAGGTGCGCGCCGGCGTCGATCCGGACCACTTCGCCGGACATGTTGCTTGATTGCGGCGTCGCAAGAAAGCAGACCACGCCGGCGACGTCTTCCGCGCTCGAGGCGCGCTTGAGCGGAACCTTTGCCACGACGGCATCGCGGACCTTGGCCGCGCCTTCAACGCCTCGGCCCTTGGTGAACCAGGGCGTGTCGATATAGCCGGGGCATACCGCGTTGACACGGATCAGCGGCGCAAGTGCGCGTGCCAGCGAAAGCGTAATCGTGTTCAACGCGCCCTTGCTCGCGGCATAAGCGACCGAAGAGCCGATGCCGCTGATGCCGGCAACCGACGACACATTGACGACCGAGGATGCACGGCCGGATACCTTGGCGCCCGCTTCCAATAGCGAGCGCGCCGCCCGCACCATCTGGAAAGGCCCGATCGTGTTGACCGCGAACAGGCGCTGGAAATCCTCCGCCGACAGGCCGTCCAGATTGTCGTGCGGCACATGCTTGGTGGTGCCGGCATTGTTGACGAGAGCATCGAGCCGTCCCCAGGGTGCCGCCGCCGCGACAATCCTGCGGCAATCCTCGTCACGGGAGACGTCGCCCTGAACCACCACCACTTCGGCACCGGCGCTGCGGCAGAGATCGGCGGTCTGTTCGGCTTCCTTCTGGCTGGAGGAATAGTTGATCACGTCACGCCCGCCGCCCTTTGCCAGGATGGAAGCGGTCGCCGCGCCAAGACCCGACGCAGAACCCGTTACAATCGCGCACAGACCATCCCAGGACATCGCATTTCCTCGCGAGAGTTTTGATCACTTTGAAGCCGCGGCCGCCGTCTATCATACCGCACAGGGAATTGCGCGCAAAATTGCTCCCGCCGAATTTGTCGTTGCAATTCCGCAGCGCTTCATTCCGCCCTTGCAGAGGCCTTTGCCGACATCGGTGCTTGTCAGCGGTGCCGCTTTTCCCCATCATGGATTGCAAGAGCCAAAGTTTGGGCAACGACTGTCGCGCCGGGTGTTGGCGAAAACGGGGAACGCTGTGGCGGAAAGTGAGAATATCGTTGCCCAAACCGCGGAACGGATTTTTGCCGATCTAGCCGACGCGCAGACCATCAATCACGACAAGGAAGGCCACTGGAAAGCGCCGCTCTGGCAAGCGCTGAGCGAGGCCGGCCTGCCCCTGTCGTGGGTTCCGGAAGATTGCGGAGGTTCGGGCGCAAGCCTTGCGGAGGGTTTTGGCGTGCTGGGCGCGGCGGGACGTTTTGCGCTCTCGTTGCCGCTGGCGGAGACCATGCTCGCCGGATGGCTGTTGTCGCAGGCAAGGATCGCCTCAGTCGAAGGCGCCATGACGGTTGCGCCCGCAAATCCGAAGGACCGCATCAGCTATGGCGCGGACGGCACGCTGTCGGGCCGCGCGCGCGACATTCCTTTCGCCCGCGAGGCCGGACACATCGCGGTTTTGGCGCTTGGAAACGTGGGTCCGAAAATCGCGCTGGTCAAAGCCGCCGCGTGCCGGATAGAGCCGGGCCGGAGCCTCGGGGGCGATGCCAGCGACACGGTGACGTTCAGCCAGGCTGTTCCGCTCGCCATCCAATCGGCGGCGGAAGGTTTTGACCTGACTTCGCTGCTCCTGATGGGCGCGGTGGCGCGCAGCCTGCAGATCGCGGGCGCGCTTGAATCGATGCTCGAGATTACCGTGAAATACTCCAACGAGCGCGTCGCGTTCGAAAAGAAGATTTCGAAATTTCAGGCCGTGCAGCACAATCTGGCAAAACTCGCAGGCGAGTCTGCCGCAGCGTTGGCGGCCGCGACCTCGGCCGCCGACACACTTGCCAGCGGCGTGGCGTCTGACGATGCGGCCTTCCTCGAGGCGGCGGCGGCAAAAATCCGCTGCGCGGAAGCTGCGGAAAAGGGTGCGGCGATCGCGCACCAGGTGCATGGCGCAATCGGCTTCACCATCGAGCATGTCCTGCATCGCTACTCGCTGCGCGCGCTGGCGTGGCGCGACGATTTCGGTTCCGAAACCTACTGGGCGGTCGAGCTCGGCAAGCGCGTGGCTGCGCGCGGCGCCGACGAGTTGTGGCCGCTCGTCGCCTCACGCTGAGTATGGTGAAGATGACTGGGTGATGAAAACGCAATCCTTATGCTGCCACAGACGCGGAACCACCTCTGCCCTTGTGGGAGAGGAGAGCGCAGCCTTCCCTGTCGGGCCGTCGCAAGCTACGACGCTTAAGTTTGAAGCCGTTTACCGGACGACAATAAGATGACCGCAGCTCTCCATTTCGATCCGATCCGCCTACCGCGCGAATGCGTCGAACTGCGCAAGGAAGTGCGCGCCTTTCTCGCCGAGGAGATCGCCGCCGGCACTTTCGATCCGCACAAGCCCAATCGCGAGGATAGCGACGCGCCGGAATTTTCACGCCGTGTCGGCGCGCGGGGCTGGATCGGCATGACCTGGCCGAAGAAATACGGCGGCCATGAACGCAGCTTCCTCGAACGCTACGTGGTGACCGAGGAAATGCGCGTTGCCAACGCGCCCACCCGGCGCTTCTTCGTCGCCGACCGCCAGAGCGGCCCGGTGCTTCTGAAATACGCCACCGAGCGCATCAAGATGGACATCCTGCCGCGGATTTGCCGCGGCGAGGTCTGTTTTTCCATCGGCATGAGCGAACCCAATTCCGGTTCCGACCTGTTCGCGGCCAGGACCAGGGCGACCAAGGCCGACGGCGGCTTTTTGATCAACGGCACCAAGATCTGGACCTCGTCGGCACATATCGCCGACTACATGATCGCGATCTTCCGCACCTCTGCGCCGACCAGAGAGAACCGCCGTCACGGTCTCACGCAGTTTTTGGTCGACATGAAGACGCCCGGCATCAAGGTCAATCCGATCGGCCAGATCACCGGGCAGTTCGAATTCAACGAGGTGGTGTTCACCGATGCGTTCATGCCGGACGATCACGTGCTGGGCGAGATCGACGGCGCCTGGAAACAGGCAACCAGCGAGCTCGCCTATGAGCGCAGCGGACCGGAGCGTTTCCTGGAAACCTACTACGTGCTCACCGAGCTGGTTCGCGCCTTGGGACCATCGCCCGACACGCGAACGGCAGAGGGCGTCGGGCGGCTGGTGGCGCAACTGCACACCATGCGGCGGATGTCGGTCTCGGTGGCGGGCATGTTGCAGGCGGGCAAGGAACCGGTGGTGGAGGCTGCGATCGTCAAGGACATCGGCACCGTTTGGGAACAGCAATTGCCGCACCGGGTGCGCGACCTCGCAGCCTTCATCGATGCGGACGCAACCAATCACGAGACGCTGGAACACCAGCTCGCATTCGCCATCAAGACCGCGCCCAAACTTACCATTCAGGGCGGCACCACCGAGGTGCTGCGCGGCATCATCGCGCGGGGGCTCGGTCTGCGCTAGTTTATTGCTATTCGTGCAGCAGATGCTCTTCTTTACCCTCTCCCCTTGCGGGAGAGGGTGGCGAGAATAAGCGCAGCGAAATTCGAGCCGTGTGAGGGTTTCTATTCGACCAGCCCCTCTCGGGCACCCTCTCCCGCAGGGGGAGAGGAAATTGCCCGCGGAATATTTGCGACCTACGGAGATATGGATGAACACCTACAAGGACATCGGCGTCGAAAGGATCGGTCATGTGGGCCTGATCGAAATCCGCCGGCCGCCACTCAACTTCTTCGATATTTCACTGATCAACCAGATCGCCGATGCGCTGGAAGAGTTCGATTCCGATATCGAAATCCGCTCATCAGTTCTGGCAGCCCAAGGCAAGGCGTTCTGCGCCGGCGCTAATTTCAACGATCCGGCGCGGCAGGAGCAGGAAGCGCGCCAGACAGCCGATCCCGCCTCGGGTCTCGGCCCGATCAGCCATCTCTATATCCAGGCGGTGCGCATCTTCCGCAACAAGAAACCGATCGTCGCGGCTGTCCACGGCGCGGCGATCGGCGGCGGGCTGGGACTTGCAGTGTCGGCGGATTTTCGCATCACCTGCCCCGAAGCGCGCTTTGCCGCCAATTTCACCAAACTCGGCTTTCATCCCGGCTTCGGGCTGACGGTGACGTTGCCGGAGCTGGTCGGGCGAAACAATGCCGAGCTGATTTTTTATACCAGCCGCCGGGTCACGGGCGAGGAAGCCTGCCGGATGGGACTTGCCAATGAATGCGTGCCGCAGGACCAGGTGCGCAGCGCCGCCATGAAGCTCGCTCAGGAGATCGCGGAATGTTCGCCGCTCGGTTTGCTTTCAACGCGCGCCACGATGCGGGCGGGATTAGCCGATCGCGTCATGGCCGCCACCCATCACGAACTCGCCGAACAAACGCGGCTGCGCGCGACCGAGGATTTCAAGGAGGGCGTCAAGGCCACTGAAGAACGCCGCGTACCGAATTTCAGGGGACGGTAGTCATCCTGGCGATGCTCGTCATCACCCGCAAAAGCGGGTGTAAGGGACATCCTCAGTGGCCCTGAAACAACGGCTTGCGTTTTTCGACAAAGGCCTTGGCCGCTTCCTTGTGGTCGGCGGTCTCGCCGGCGCGCGAATGATGAAACGCCTCGGCGTCGAAACAGGTTTCAAGCGGCAATCGCTCGGCATTGTTGATGTTGCGCTTGATGTAGCCGAGCGTAATAGACGGTCCCTGAGCCAGCGACATCGCAAGCTCGCGCGCGGCTGCATCGATTTCGGCGTCGGCAACCACCCGCGTCACCAGCCCAAGCGCCAGCGCTTCGCGGGCCGTCAGTACCGGCGACATCAGATAGAGCTCGCGCGCCTTGGCGCTGCCGAGCATCTGGGTCAAGAAATAGGTGCCGCCATAATCGCCTGAGAGCCCGACCTTGGCGAAAGCGGTCGTGATCTTGACCGTCTCCGAGGCGACGCGGAGGTCACAGGCGAGCGCGATCGAAAGACCGGCGCCGGCCGCAGCGCCATCGAGCTGCGCCACCACCGGCTTCGACATCTCGTGCAGAATCCGCGAAACCTCCATCGCGCGCCGCAGATTGGTCATCCTGGCTTCGAACGGCATCGGCGACCGCCCCTCCGCCATCGATTTCACATCGCCGCCGACGCAGAAAGTGCCGCCCGCGCCCTTGAGCAGAACGGCGCGGACCTCGTGATCTTCCGCCGCACGCTGGGCGGCTGCGACCAGTCCCAGCGTCATGTCCGGATTGAGCGCGTTGCGCCGCTCCGGGCGGTTCATGGTGATCGTCAGCAATCCGGACTCGAGGCTTTGCAGCACGGTGTCGTTGCTCATGCGTGGCGCCTTTGCTTATTGGCTTTGCTTCTGTCATTGCGAGGAGCGTGAGCTCCGAAGCAATCCCAGACTTAATCCTGGGGAAAGGTGGATTGCTTCGCTTACGCTCGCAATGACAGAGGGCGGTTCACTGACCTTTCTTCACCAGCGGGCAGCGTGAAAGTTCGAGCGACTGGAACGCCTCATTGCCGGGAATGGTTGCAATCAGCTTGTAGTCGTCCCAGCGCCCTTTCGATTCCGAGGGCTTTTTGACCTCGAACAGGTACATGTCGTGGACCATGCGTCCGTCCTCGCGGATCCGGCCGTTTTTCGCGAACATGTCGTTGATCGGGGTCTCCTTCATGATCTTCATCACGGCAGCGGAGTCGGTGGTGCCGGCCGCCTTCACCGCCATCAGATAATGCGAGACGGAAGAATAGACGCCAGCCTGCGCCGCGCTCGGCACCCGGCCTACCCGCTGCATAAAGCGTTTGGAAAAGGCGCGGGTCTCGTCGTTGAGGTCCCAATAAAAGGCTTCGGAAAGCAATAATCCTTGCGCGGTCTCAAGCCCGATGCTGTCGATATCGGTGACGAAGACCAGAAGCGGCGACAACTTCTGGCCGGCCTTCATGATGCCGAATTCGGCCGCCTGTTTGATGGTGTTGATGGTATCGCCGCCGGCGTTGGCAAGCCCGATCACCTTGGCCTTCGAAGCCTGGGCCTGCAGCAGATAGGACGAGAAATCCGACGAGTTGAGCGGGTGCCTGACGTTGCCGAGCACCTTGCCGCCGGACCTCTGCACCACGTTGACCGTATCTTTCTCCAGATCATGTCCGAACGCATAGTCGACCGTGATAAAGAACCACGAATCGAGCCCCTGCCTGACCGCGGCGAGCCCCGTCACATTGGCCTGGGCGAAGGTGTCGAAGACATAATGCACGGTGTAGGGACCGCAGGCCTCGTTGCTCAAGCGGATCGATCCCGGTCCGTTGAAAAAGACAATCTTGTTGCGGGCCTTGGCAATCTCGCCAGCGGCAAGCGCGGTGGCGGAAGCTGCGACATCGTAGATCATCTCGACGCCCTGATTGTCGAGCATGTCGCGGGCGATATTGGCAGCGAGATCGGCCTTGTTAAGATGGTCTGCTGCAAGGATCTCGATCTTGCGGCCAAGCACCTCACCGCCGAAATCCTCCGCTGCCATTTTTGCCGCCGTCTCGGAGCCCGCGCCGGTTATGTCGGCATAGAGGCCTGACATGTCGAGGATGCCGCCGAGCTTGAGGGGAGGCTTGCTCTGTGCCAACGCCGCTTGGCTTGCGGCCACCGCCAGCACCGCGCCGAGAGCAGCGGAAAAAATCCGTCTCATGAAAGCCTCCCTGTCGCCGCCTTCAATCAGCAGCTTGCTATTTCCGGTCTCGTAATCATGCCGTAAGCGTTGGGACGCGGCAAGCTGCGGGGTTTTGGTCTTTCGGCCGTTGCAATAAAGGGTAGGGTGAATAGGCCATGAGCGACCGGGCAATTTCGGCGAAGCTTCGAGGCGCGTGGCGCGCGGCAATGGCGCTTGGCGCGACGGTGCTTCTCGCCGGCGCGGCAGGTGGCGCATCCGCCTCACCCTGCGCCTTCGAACCGCAAGGCGAGGGTCACATCTCCGACATCATCGATGCGCGCAGCTTTCGCCTGCAGGATGGCCGCGAAGTTCGCCTTGCCGGCATCGAGCCGGTCTTGCGAGAGGGCGCAAGCGGCCAGGCGCTGGCAAAAATCCTCGGCAGTCGCGACGTGGCCTTGCGCGGCGAGGACGATACGCCCGACAGGTACGGACGCCAGTACGCCTTCGTATTCCTGGGTTCCTCCGAAAGCTCGGTGCAGGAGGAACTTTTAAGCCAGGGAGAAGCGTTTGTTTCGACAACCGTGACCGAGAGGGAATGCGCCTCGGCCCTCATCGCCGCCGAAACCGCGGCCCGCCGCGCCAAACGCGGTATTTGGGCCGATCCGGCCGTCATAAAAAACACCGAAAGTCCGGGCGATATTTTGACCGGGATCGGGCGGTTTACTCTGGTCGAGGGCAAGGTATTGTCCGTCCGCCAGGCGGGGACAACGACTTACCTGAATTTCGGTCGAAACTGGACACGGGACTTCGCTGCGACTATTCCAAAGCGGGCGTTGGCGGTGTTCGAGGCGGCTGGCATTCTACCTAAGTCCTTCGAAAATCGCCGGATTCGGGTTAGGGGTTTCGTCGAGGCGCATGGCGGGCCGCGAATTGATGTGCTCCGGGTGGGGCAGATCGAGCTGCTTGGCGGGAATTAGCCCGCGTGGGAAAGAGTAGCCGCAGTGGTGCACGTTGAGGGACGGCGTGAGAGCGGGGTGACCCGCCGGCTTTGGGCTGCGTACCAAGGTTCGGCGGTACTGGTGCTGTGCGCGACGCTGGCGCTTGCCGCTTGCGGCGACATCACGCGCTTCCAGGCCGCAGCTCCCTTGGGCCCGAGCCCGGCAAAACCCAATCGCACGGTCATCCAAAGCGCGGCTGCCGAAAAGGAGCACGAGCGCATCCTGTCCTCCTACGGCGGCGCCTATGACGATCCGAAGCTGGAAGCCCTGATCACCAAGACCGTCGATCGGCTGGTGGCGGCCTCCGATCGTCCGGATCAGGCTTACAAGGTGACGATCCTCAATTCGGGCGCGGTGAACGCGTTTGCGCTTCCCACCGGCCAGCTCTATGTGACGCGCGGCTTGATTGCGCTCGCCTGTGACACCTCCGAATTATCCTCGGTGCTGAGCCACGAGATGGCGCATGTGCTGGCCAAGCACGCCTCGATCCGCGAGGACCAGGCGCGCCAGGCCGCCGTCGTCACCCGCGTCGTCACCGAAATGGGCACCGATCCGGATTTGACGGCGCTGGCGCTGGCGAAAACCAAGCTGACGATGGCAAGCTTCTCGCGCTCCCAGGAATTCGAGGCCGACGGCATCGGTGTCGGCATCTCGGCGCGCGCCCATTTCGATCCTTATGGCGCGGCGCGGTTCCTCAGCGCGATGGAACGCAATGCCGAACTGAAGGCCGGGAAGACCTCGGTCGATCCGCGCGCGCAGGACTTCCTGTCGTCGCATCCGGCAACGCCGGAGCGGGTGGCGAACGCGCAGAACAGCGCAAGGCAGTACACCTCGCCGGACTCCAATGAACGCGAGCGCGATACCTATCTCGCCGCGATCGACAACATCGTCTACGGCGAGGATCCGAGCGAAGGTTTTGTTCGCGGACGCAGATTCCTCCATCCCAAGCTCGGCTTCAGCTTCTCGGCGCCCGAAAACTTCACGCTCGACAACACCGCCCAGGCCGTGATCGGCGTGCGCGAAGGCGGCACGCAGGCGATGCGCTTCGACGTGGTGCGGGTGCCGGCGGAACAGTCGCTAGGCGACTATCTCAACTCCGGCTGGATGGAAAATGTCGACAAGTCCTCTACCGAAGACCTTACCATCAACGGCTTCCCGGCGGCTTCCGCGGTCGCCCATGGCGACCAGTGGCAATTCAAGATTTATGCGCTGCGCTTTGGCAGCGACGTCTACCGCTTCATCTTTGCCGCCAAGCAGAAGACGACCGAGAGCGAGCGCAACGCCCGCGAGACGGTCGGCTCGTTCCGCCGTTTGACGCTGGACGAAATCCAGGCGGCGCGGCCGCTGCGCATCCGGGTGATCAACGTGCAGCCCGGCGACACCGTCGAGTCGCTATCGCACCGCATGGCCGGCGTCGACCGCCCGGCCGAGCGTTTCCGCATCCTCAACGGCCTTGATGTGCATGCCCAGGTCAAGGCGCGCGACCGCGTCAAGATCGTGATGGATTGACTTGCGAAAGCAAGTCATCACTGGCCGTCTGAATTCTAACATACATTCGCCACTTCTCGTGGCAGACACGTTGCGAATGTTAGAATTCCTAGACCACCAGCCAATATCCGATTCCGGTGGAGTTCAGGATTTGTCATTCGCTGTTGAGCTCGCGGCTGGGTACGTAGCGAATGTCAAATCCACTGCACTGCGCGCGCTCAGCGCGAACCGGGGATCGGGGATCTCGACAGGCATCCTTCGTCAGGATGGCCGCGCGGCGTTCCGGAGATGATCGACGCTCGATGCAATTAAATGATCCGCGACATCTTCAGCAATGATCCGTGACATCGTCGGAAACCCAATCCGAGCAAAGTTGAACTCTGCTATCGCGATGCCATCAGCGTTCATTTAATCGGCCGCTCAGGCATAGATCGAGTCCCGCGCTTGGATGACAAAGGCGACAATCAGTCCCTTGTTTAGGCCTGAGGTCTTGCGCCGGCAGAACGAGACCGGCGCCGGCGAGGCGATGCACATCGTTCCGTTGTCGCATGCGGCTTTTTCTGCATTTCTCGTCGCCGCCGTGCTTGTCACCCTTATCTTTGCGGCATTCGCCGGTTATTCCCGTAAAGAGACTGCGCAGGGCATTATCCTACCGTCTCGCGGGGTTATTCGCGTTGTCGCCCCGCGCCTTGGGACCATCAGCGAGGTGCTGATCGCGGAAGGAGACAACGTCACCGAAGATCAAGTGTTGTTTCGTGTGGTGACCGAGGAGACGAACGCGGCGGGGACCGGCAGCGACACCGCCGTTCTCGAGACGGTCAGGCAGCAAAAGGCCATCGTCGAAAATCAGATCAGCAACGAGACGGCCCATGCACAATCCGAGACTGCACGCCTGCAAGCGCAAATTTCAGCGCTGCGCGGCGAGGTCGACCAGCTTCAAGGCCAGCGCAAGTTGCAAGCCGAACGCGTCCAGCAGTCCCGTACCCTGGCCGAGCGGACGGAGGCGCTGAAGGAAAGGGGTCTCACCACGATTGTCGAGCTCCACAATCGCAAGCAAACCGCGCTGGCCGACGAGCAGAGCCTCGCATCCCTGGATGAGCGCCTCTCGGCCAAACGCGGCGAGTTGCAGCAGGCGGAATTGGGCCTCAAGCGACAGCCGATCGATACCGCTGACCGGATGGCCAATCTGCAGCGTAGCCTGTTCGACCTCGCACAGCGCGCCGCCGAGATCGAAGGGCGCCGGCGTTATATGGTGCGGGCACCCTTGGCGGGCCGGGTGACGAGTGTGCTTGCGGCTGTCGGACGCACCATCGATCCGAAGA
>Ga0306926_10009528_pt1 | contig 10685 bp, 6 predicted proteins | sample flu12Cox44000178_FD_203759 | JGI IMG/M metagenome (GOLD analysis project Ga0306926, IMG submission 203759) | Lab enrichment of tropical soil microbial communities from Luquillo Experimental Forest, Puerto Rico - flux8day.12C.oxic.44.000.178 (v2)... | ecosystem: Environmental > Terrestrial > Soil... | reverse complement strand
GCGCGCCGCCTGGAGCGCATCGGGACCTTCACCAGCGGCATCGCCCACAACTTCAACAATTTGTTGGGCGGGATTCTTGGCCATTCGGAAGTGATGGAGGAGCGCCTGGGCTCAGATACGAGGGTGGCTCGCAACCTCGCCGCGATCCGTCGAGGAGCGGAGAGCGCGCACGATCTGGTCGATCAGATCCTGGCTTTCGGACGACACCGCGATGTGCGCCCGCGGCCTTTGAACGCAAATGCCCTGATCACCGAGGCGACCGCACTTTTCAAGGTGTCGCTGCCGGTAGGAATCCAGGTGGCCGTTCATGAGCCGCCGGTGGCCGCCATCGTTTCCGGCGAACCCGCCCAGCTGCAGCAGGTGCTTCTCAATCTCTGTAGCAATGCCGCGCAAGCGTTTGGGGGGAGCGGACGCATCGACATCGGTATGGAAGTGAAGGATCTCACAACCGCGCAGCGCTTTTCCCATGACGAGCTCCAGCCGGGGCGCTACGCCTGCATCACCATCAGCGATACCGGACACGGGATGGACGAGGCAACATTAGCGCGGATTTTCGAGCCATTCTACACGACGCGTTCCTCAGGAAACGGTCTCGGATTGGCGACGGTGCACGAGATTGTGCGCGACCATGGCGGCGGCATCAACGTAAGCAGCGCTCCCGGCCAAGGTAGCCATTTCGAGGTTTGGCTGCCTTGCTCGCCGAGCGTCGAGACGATGCCAGACATGAACGCGCCGACGATCACGGCTGCCCAAGGCGAAACGGTCTTGATGGTCGCCTCCGACGCAGCAGTGTTGCTGCGGGATGAGGAGACCCTGGCGGCGCTCGGCTACGAGCCTGTCGGGCTCACGTCGCTCGAGACAGCCTTGTCGGCCTTCCGTGCCAAGCCCAAGCGCTTCGACATCCTGATCGTAGGCCCTCTAGGACCTCCGGCGGCATCGCTAGAGCTCGCGACCGAGTTGCATTCAATGGCGCCGCATCTGCCGATCGTGCTGGCCACGAGAGCGACCGAAGAAATCAGCGCCGACATGCTGATTACCGCGGGTATTTCGGACGTCGTGCGCTGGCCGATAATTGCCGAGGAGATCGCGGCCGCGTTGGCGCACGGACTTTCGCTGCGGGAAACATGGCAGCGACGTGCACCCGCTGTCTCGTCGTCGAAACGGCGATGAAAGAAAGCGAAAACTGAAGGAGATCACTTAAAAGGGTTCATAAATCCGGGCTGTCTGCTCTCGAAAGCCCATACCGCCAAGAGCGGCGAAAAAGCAGACAGCTCCTGAAGTCCGAGTCGGGCTAGAAGCGGTCGTTCGTCGTTGCGCTTAAGGGACCAAGCGATCAGACTGAAAATTCCCTAACCGCACATCTTGCCTGGGAACAGGCGGGCTTGCGTCAGCCTGCGTAGGGCGGAGGAGAAGGAGGCATATCGCGCAGGAACTGGTAGCGGCCGTGACCCTTGATCGCGGCGAGGTCGTGCGAGACCAGCCCGCGCGGACGTTCGATTGTGACCTCGACATTGCCTTGTGAGAAATCGAGCACCGTGACGCCGCAACGGCCATCGCCGCCATGCGCCTGCGGGGCCGCAAAGGCAACGGCAGATACCCATAGATGCCGCTGGCCGCCGAATGTGCGGTCGCGATGTTGATGCAGGTGACCGCTTACGATCAGACGCACGTCGGACCGATTGAGCTTGTCGAGCAGCCGCGTCCGAGCCGACGGCACCATGCTCGCGGGACTCACGACATCGTCGGCTGGACTTCCAAGGAAGAGAGGCTTGTGCAGGAACAGCGCGGTTCGGCGGCCGGCTGTGCTCAACTGCGCGTCAAGCCAGTGATCCTGTGCATGTTCCCGCGCCAGGCCCGAGCCGAAAAGCTGCGCGTTGACACCGACCAGGCGCCAGCCGCCTGCATCCAGGGCCCAGCGATCGGTGGCAAATGAGCTGTCCCATCGTGTGAGCCGATCTTCATCGATGATCTGGTCAGAGTCTTGGCCGGGTGGCTCGTCGCCTACGTCGTGGTTGCCAGGCAGGGCCATGACAGGTGTACGCAGGTTCCCCAGCGCGGTGGCTGCGAAGGCGATCTCGTGGTCACTGTCGGGTCCGTTGATCGTCAGGTCGCCATTAACAATCACCGCATCGGCCTTCGTCGCGTCGGCAAACTCGCGCGCCACGCACCAGTTCTCCCAGAAGAAACCGTGCGTCGGCGAAAGGTGGATGTCCGATAGGATGACGATGCGGGCCATGCTGGCTTCCTAACCCTGTGCGAGCAGACTAGAACACTCCTGTTCGCGAGTTGGCGACACATGGCGCTATTGAACGCGAATCGTGTGACGTTTTCACCGCCTACAAAGCTTTAAACGGAATTTGAGCCCACGTTTGAAACGAATGCGCGAAGCAGACCGTCTAGACAAACGAGAAGCAAACTCCGAACTCCAGTTTGCGGTTTTCGTGACTGTGCTGTGACAAGTCGATGAACTCGCCCCGCGCACTCTTGCGATCAGCCTGCCCTATTCGAGTTTAGAACGGGATTTTTGCCGCCGGAGACAGACGCGCCAAGACGGTTCATCTTGTCCGCCCGACGGGAAGACCGACGACGCTTTTGTGATGGAAACGGCGCACGACTTACCTTCGGCGCGCCGCAGCTTTGCGTTCCAGGAGGTCCATCGGTGTCGGGATCGGCGGAAAATATTTACCGGTGTCGGACCGCTGCCGACTGATTCGTCCTCAGGTCAGAGCAGACGTAGCCACATCTTCGGAGGGAGTTATGCGGTGCTTGTGTCTTGTCTACGGCACTGAAGACAGCTTGCCCGTGATGCAAAACCCCAACCCCATGTCTCGAGCCGAGGTGGACGCCCTCGCGCAAGACTCCTTGGCCTACAGCCGAGGTGGACGCCCTCGCGCAAGACTCCTTGGCCTACAACGACGTGCTCCGGACGAGCGGTCACTTCATCGTTGCTCATGCCCTCCAATCCGTTCGGACGGCGACCACCGTGAGGGTGCGGGGCGGAAAGGTCCTCGTGACCGACGGTCCCTTCGCCGAAACCAAGGAGCAGCTGCTTGGTTTCGTTCTGATCGAAGCCAAGGACCACTATGAAGCGGTCGAGGTGGCCTCCAAAATCCCGCTGGCGCGCCTCGGCAGCATCGAGGTGCGCTCAATCATGGACCTGGCGAGATAGGCCAGCCTGGCCTCGCTGTCGGATCGCTGCTGCGCGCTCGGCGTAGCCATCTCGGGTTGACGCCGATCGGCGGCTCGGGACTCCGCCGAGCGTGCTCCGCGGAGCGCTGTTTGTCGAATACATTTCATCGCGACGCGCGTGATCATTCGAGGTACGCCACCCGCGGCCGCACCGCGGGGCGATAGCCAATGCGGGCAATGTCGGTTCTTGGCCCATCAGCGAAGTGGCGGCACGCCTCATTGAGATCCGCTCAGTGGGGCATAAAGCGTGGCGGCGAAGTCCGGGAATGTCCGCTTTCGCGCCGCTATTGGGGTGCAAGCGGACATCGATCAGTCCAGCCGAAGTACACGGCCTTACTAAAGCAAGCAGATGCAATCCGCATGCAACAATTTGCCGATGCGCCGCCGCTAACGCTTGGGCGAAGCGCCTCCAACGAATCGCCGACGTTACGCGCCGCCGGGCGCTGCTTGGCCTTGGTTAAGCTGCGTTGCTTCGCTGTCTCAGAAATTGACTCGAGACGGTTAGCTTAGATTGAGACAGCAGCCAGACACCTTACCGCCTGATGGCACTACGCTCCGCCAGCGACCTCTGAAGCAGTGCTCGCTCCTTGGCCGCCTCAGCCAGACCAGCACCGATCTGGCTCCGAGCAATGCCTATATCCCATAGCTCGCGGTCAGAAAGATTCCGCAGAATGGCCAGGTTGGCTTGACGTTCGCGCTCCGCGATGATGGCAGCAACGAAGTTGTTGATGACCCGGAAAACGCCCCGCGCAATATTCCTTGTTGACCTCTGAACCGCGATCGGGGTCGTGTTAGTAATGTCGCTCAGAATGCTCATGGTGGACCGTCACTCGAACAGTTTGGTCCCCCTTCTCCACTTGCAGCATTGCAAGCGGCAGGCCTCCAAGGCTTTGAAATAAGATTGAATTTCCCTTGAGGTTAGCTTGAGAACAATCACTTAAACGTGCAGTTCTCGTGAACAGTCCGAAAGGTGTCGGGGACGCTCGACCTCATCAACTGGATCATCGAATTGCCTGCTTGCCTATATCGACGTGTTCCGCTCGCCGGCGATCATCGGCGCGGTCATGATTCCACGCGCTGAAAACGATCGATCTGCGCGCGCCGGCGAGAGGGCACTAAAACTAAAGCACGGTGGCTTTAGGTCGAATCGCCATCGCGCTTTAGATCGTGTTTTGCGCATGATCTCCGCGCAAACGCTACGCGTTTGTCGCGAGGGAAAACCGCTGCACACCTTTCCGGATCACGCGCTAGTTGAACCGCTGCAGCAGCTCATCGGCCTCGCGCAGATCTGCTGAGGTTTCGCCGGCGGGAAATCGCGCTCGTACCGGCGCGAGCAGGTTTCGTGCCTCGGTCCATCTGCGGCTTTCGGTTGTGCCCATGAGCAGGCGAGCGAGGCTGATCGCGGTCCGCAGTTCCCAACCGACCGCCTCCAGCTTCCTTGCGGATGCGAGCGAGCGCCTGAACAGGCGCATGGCCGCATCGTCGTCGCGATCCGGTCCGCTGCAGAGAAGGGAGCCGTGAATCCGATAAATCTCCGGTGTCAGCCACCGTTCGCCGGTTTGCCTGATCAGGGCCTCGGCGGAAGCGGCGAGCGCCAGCGCCCTGTCCTTCTGCCCGATCCGGTTGAATTCCTGCGCCAGCACGATCTTGTAGAGCGGCACTTGAATGCATCGATTCTCGGGCGGCAGTTTCGCAATAAGGCCGCTCAGCGTCTCGAGCACGACCGGCGCGGGGCCGCGCGCCGCCAGTGCCGAGGCAGCCCATAGCGGTCCGAGAACCTGATACACCGGATAGCCATAGTCAGCGGCGACCTTCATCCCCCGCTCGACGGAGGCCAGGTTGGATGCAAGGTCGCCTTCATACCAGTAATCGCTGACGCCAAGGATGTGGGCAAAGGCGACCATGAACGGGTGTCCGATCTCGCCGGCAAGCCGACGTGCAGCCTCGCTGTACTCTCTGGTTTCGTTTGGCCTCCCCAGCAGCCATTCGATGCGGCCGGAATAGACGAGCGCCAGGACCAGCGGATCGTGTTGATATGTCTGGACCAGCTTGCCGTGCTCTTTCGGATTGTACCGCGCCCGGATCAAGCTCGCGAATTCGTTTGCCTGTCGCAGACGGCCGACAAAGAAATTGGCGAGCATGGCCGAGGTATACGCCATGAGCGTAGCCTCCTCATCGCGCCATTGCTGGGCTCGCTGCACGAACTTCTGCGCATGCTCGAGCGCGCTGCTGAGTTCGCAGTTCACGATCTTGGCGATCGAGATGCCCCAGTGAACCGTGGTCTTTTCGCGAATGGTGCCGTAGTGCGTACAGAGCTTGAGTGCCCGGCTATAAGGCCCATAAACGTTCGGATGCGACCATCCCGCGTTCGCCGTGTAGGCCATCGCGAGGTTTGCCTGCAGGGCGATTTCGGCATCGTAACGCCGTGGCGAAGGCGGCAGCTTTGGCAACAGGGAAATGCCCTCGCGCAGATGAGCGACCGCTTCCTTGGTGGCCGATCGGCGTAGCGCGGACTTGCCGGCCTGCAGCCATGCGTCGACAGCTTGCGGAATATCGCCTGCGCGTGCGTAATGATAGCCCAGCACGGCGGGCTGGCTGCTCGCGACAGCAGCCGCCTGCTGAACCAGCCACGCGGCCGCATGCGCATGGAGCTCGCGCCGTTCCTCCTTGAGCAAGGAGCCATAGGCAGCTTCCTGTATCATCGCGTGCTTGAACGCGAAGAGTGTGCGTTGAAGTTCGTTGATGCGATAGACGATCCCGGCTCGCTGCAAAGCTTCAAGCGCCCGCTTCACTGACTCGGCATTTTCGGAAAGCACGCTGGCGACGCCCCGATACTCGAACTGCCGTCCAAATACAGAGGCGACCTGTGCCACGCGCTTGGCAGCACCGAGACGGTCCAGTCGCTCCATAAGCGAATCCTGGATGGTTACCGGGACCTGGGGGGCAGGCAATTCGTCCTTCGACACCTTCTCGGCGGCGGCGCTCGAGACCGCCCCGGAATCCATTACGGCCCGCGTGACTTCCTCGATGAACAGGGGCACGCCATCGGTTCTTTCGATGATCTGGCTCGTGACCCGTCGCGGCACGAATCCGACGCCCGCGACGGCGGCCACCATCTGCTCGCATTCGGCTCCTGCCAGCTTTTGTAGCGAGATGTGCCGGACTGTCGGTCCCGACAGCCAGTTCGTTCGGTAGTCATCGCGGTGCGTGACGAGGATCAGGACTCGCTCGCGGGCGCAGCGCCCGGCGATGCGGACAAACAGCTCTATGCTCGTCGGATCGATCCACTGGACGTCCTCGATGATCATCAGGATTGGCTTCTTGCGCGAGGCGGCGACGAGGGCGTCGGTCAACACCTGGAAGGCACGCTCGCGCTCGGAGGGTGAACCGAGATCTGCAGGTTCGTATCCCGGATAGGCCGGTATGGACAGAAGCGCCCCGTAGTACCGAAGCGTATGGTCGACATCCATGATGGCTCTCTCCAGCAGCGATCGCAGTTTCGCGATCGAAAGCGTCGGATCGTCACCTTCCTGAATGCCTGTTGCGCGCCTCAGCCGCTCGATTTCCGGAGCAAGCGGCGTGTTGACGTGGAATGGCGAGCACTGGAGGGAGAGAACGTCGATGGTGGACTTATCGAGAGAACTGCGGAATTCACGAATGAGTCGGGACTTGCCGATGCCGGGTTCGCCGGAGATGGCGCCGACACGTCCCGACCTCGCGATACTTTGCTGCCACAGCTCGGACAATATCTTCAAGTCGCTGGCCCGATTGATCATCGCCGGGAGCGGCGAGGTGCGCGTTCTATCGAACCTGCTTCCGCCCGGCGCGATTGCGTCAACGCGCCACGCCTCGACCGGAACTTCGACGCCCTTCAGCCGGCGTCGGCCGAGCGGGGAACAACTGAACATTCCGCGGATCAGCTCGTAGGTCGCAGCGCCGATGACAACACAGTTGTCGCCCGCGATGCCCTGCAGACGGGCCGCGATATGTGCCGAACTGCCGAAGACTTCGCGACGGTCAGCCGGCTCACCGGGCACGCTTCCGACGACGACGAGCCCGGTGTTCACACCGACTCGCACCTTGAGCCGGACGAAGCTGCCGTCGGAGAGGTGGAATTTCTGCTGCTTGACGGCGGCGGCAATGGCCAGTGAGGCGCGCACCGCGCGCTCGGGATCGTTCTCGTGCGCCTGCGGGACGCCGAAATAGGCCAGCAGCCCGTCCCCGATCATCCTGGCGATGTGGCCGCCATACTGGCGAATCTTCTCGTCGCATATATCCCGATAGGCACGGATCACCGCAAAAAACTCTTCGGGATCGATCCGTTCGCTCAGCGGCGTTGATCCGACAAGATCGACAAAGACCACGGTAAGCTGTCGCCGTTCGGCATCCAGGCTTGCCATGTCGGCATTGGGCAAGGACCCCACAAGCCGAGGCCCATCGAACCGACCCGGTTTTGTATGCCCGCTCACGCCCCGACCATGTTCAGCTTCCGTCGCACCTGCAAGGAAGCGAGATATACGGCAAGCCGCATTCGATTGATGCTACCGAGGGGACGATGCTGGGGCAAGCAATTCCACGGGCTGAACATCATGTGCCCGCGGTCGTAAAGCTGGTTGGGCGCCTCGAATTCCTGTCGCGGGATTCGGATTTTTGCGAGTGGCACAGTCCGATCCAGCGGTCGGATCCACCAGCGCTCGGCGTTTTCAACTCGAAGTGGGTAGGAATGGCAGCCTCTCCAGAAATGACGATCTTGGCCGTCGGCAACTTGCCGAGCAGACCATCGAGGATCATCTGACAGGCGGGTAGCTGGTCGCCCGATCGTGGTCTCCCAACTCCGATCTCTACTTAGAGACATTCGTCTCCAGTCCCTCTTGGTTCCAGCATGACTTCAGGGACTGATCGCGCTTCCCGTTAGGTCCCGGCCACATGCACCGCAAACACCCCTTTAGGGGAGCGCCTCCATCATATCGCGTCTCTCATATTCGATCGCAGCTTTAACTAAAGCCTCGCGAAGCTGCTCATCATTGACCAACCGTTCGGATAGATAGGCTTGCGTCGCGTCGGCGTTATTGTCGAAACGCTCCAAAGCCTCCCTCGCCAAGGCGAGCATGGTCACTGTCCTCGTAAACGGCATGGTCAGCTCCCGGCTTGAGTCCCGAACGTTGGCTCGCATGGTTTTCTCCTTGCCCACGGGACGCAAATCACCAGACCGATGATCCTGTCATTAAAAACGAGCTGCTTGAGTTGGCGTCCGTGTGTGAAGAGGTCGCCCGTAACACATCGACCAAGACGAATAGGGCAGGCTGATCGCAAGGCGCAAGGGGCGAGTTCGGGGCTTCACTACAGAGATTGTCTGCGCCTGGGTATGTCTGTGCATTCGGATCCAAATTGGTCATAAAGTTGAAAGGCACAGCTGCCGGGCGAACCGATAACCATGTCAGTCGCCTCACGATCCGCCATCCGCACGAAGCAGGTCCTCCTACCGACACAGTAGTTCGATATGAATGTTTCTCAATCTTTGTATCGGTGCCAATCTCCCGCCCGATATGCGGTCATTACAACCGGTTAGTTAACACCTTTGTATTTTAAGCACTTATTCAGTGCATTTATAGGCGCTCCAGCACCGCGCGCTCGACGCGAAAACGAACTGAAGCTCAATACCTGGCATCATCGGGCCAGCCATCGCCGCTGTCAGCGATCGTAGCAGTGACAGCCTTTATGCGCCAAAACGACGGCCGGTCGTATGATAGTGATCATATTCAAGCCGGCACATCGAGGTTATTTCGATGACTCCGGCGGCCGGCAATCGAGATCGACGTATCGCATCCTTCCAGACCGAAGCTGCGGCAAACGGAAACGCCAGGCTCGAGACAAGAAAAGTTGCTTGTAGTCTGAGAAATCGCCGCCATAGACGTGGATTGCGTTCAGTCGGTTCCACCATCAACAGAACTTGTTTTGGCAGCGCGCCTGGCTCTTTGGTATTGTGTATATGGGATTACGCGCGTTGATGGGCGCCTCAAAGAGATTTTTCTGCTGGTCGAGACCACTTTGGCCTTTGGTTCGCCTTGGCAGGAGTAAATTGGCTTCAGGCGGCGTAGACCCATGCGCGAGCGCGATACTAAATCCGTCAAGACGGCCAAGAGCAGCAATGTGCCGCCGCGCGGGATGCCGCCGCGCCGTCTCGCCGCGATCATCGCAGGCGATATTGTAGGCTATAGCCGCCTCATGGAGCTGGATGAAGAGGGTACGCATGCGCGCGTCAAGCGAATCCAGCGCGACCTCATTGAGCCCAGCATTACAGAACATTATGGAAGGCTCGTCAAAACGACCGGTGACGGCTTCATTGCAATTTTTGACAGCCCTGTCGAAGCGGTGCGCTGTGCCATCGTCATTCAGCAAAATATGTCCGGACGCAACACCTCGCAGCCGAGAGATCTTTGGATCGACTATCGGGTCGGTGTCAATTTAGGCGATGTCATCATCGAAGAGGATGACATTTACGGTGATGGCGTCAACATTGCCTCACGTCTCGAAAGCATCGCCGATCCGGGCCAGGTGTATATCTCGGGCGGGATTTACGAGCAGATCAAGAACAAGCTGGTCTGCGGCTACGAGTCGCTCGGAGATCGCAAAGTCAAGAACATCACCGATCCGGTGCGAGTCTACCGGGTGCTTCCGGACCCGGCCGCTTTCAAGACCCGACAGCGCAGAGAGAATACTTTGGTTCTTTTGATAAGCTTCGCTTGGCTTGGGATTGCAAGCGTCGCGCTCTGGTATTGGTTGCCGCACGGAAAGCTGCGTGAGATGGCGTCGATCCCGGTCTCGCCACAGGTACTGAATGCACCATCGCCGCCGCCGGTTACGACACAATCAACACAACCGGCTCAGCCTTCGCCTCCTGCGGCGCCGGCGGCTCAACAAGCGTTGCCGCAAAATCAGCCTGCTCCTTCGACCGCTCCGGCTGGCAAAGAGGCGGCGTTGCAACGCGCTCCTGCAACCCAACCGTCTTTGGCGGTCCGAGAGCCTGAGATGAGCATGCTCCGAGGCGGAACGTTCCTCATGGGCAGCAATGAGGACAGCTCGGAAAAGCCGGTTCACCAGGTCTCCATCAAGCCGTTCGCGATTAGCCGGTATCCGATTTCAGTTCGCGAATGGAACGAATGTGCTGCGGCGAAGGCGTGCCCGTTCACCGCAACAGGCAAGGATGAGGCGCCCGTCACCAACGTAAGCTGGAGCGACGCCAGGCAATTTGTCGCCTGGCTCGCCGGCGTAACGCACAAGCCATATCGGCTCCCAACCGAAGCCGAGTGGGAATACGCCGCCCGCGGCGGAACGCAGACGAGGTACTGGTGGGGCGACGAGCTTCAGCCCGGCATGGCGAATTGCAAGAACTGCACCGATGCCGGAACCGCCGAGCAACCAAACAAGATCGGCAGCCTCAAGCCAAATCCGTTTGGGTTGTATGATATGGGCGGCGGCGTCGATCATTGGGTAGA
>Ga0306926_10009526_pt1 | contig 10686 bp, 12 predicted proteins | sample flu12Cox44000178_FD_203759 | JGI IMG/M metagenome (GOLD analysis project Ga0306926, IMG submission 203759) | Lab enrichment of tropical soil microbial communities from Luquillo Experimental Forest, Puerto Rico - flux8day.12C.oxic.44.000.178 (v2)... | ecosystem: Environmental > Terrestrial >... | reverse complement strand
TCTGCTTAGAAGGCACGGAGTACAAAAATCTAAGTGCCGCTGCTGGTGTCGCATACGAGGGAACGCGTCACTTATCTCGCCCTTGAACTGGACCGAAGATGGACTGAACTTCCGTTGAGACGACCCAATTCGTTGGTAAACACTGGGCGACAAGGGAAGACCTAATGGCGAATTCTGCTCGGATCCCCGGCAGCTCGAGTCATGGTTAACGCGGACTCCCACGACGCGGGCCAGAAGTCTTCGAGGACTCGAAGCCCGTTTCTGCAGAAAATGCTCTGCACCGGTCTGCCGTGAAGCGATTGCCTCCGCTTCTGGCCTAGATGTGCTTGCCCTTCCTGGGCTTTCCGTGCGAGCAGTTCCGCAAACCTGTCTTCGGCTCGCCTAATGATCTCCGCATCCAGCGCGCCTACAAGCCGGTCCAGTGACGAGTAATAGAATGGCTCGAAGACCCAGTCGTGGTACTTTACCCACAAGTCCTTGAGCATGGCGAAGGGCTCCTCGCCCTCCTCGATTATCGGGACGAACGGATTGCTGACTTGATGGGGGGCCGGACACATGCGTACCGTGCCGATCCCCGGGTGGGTAAAGTCGACGCCAGTGGCGTCACGGAAGTCGCGATCTTTCGATCAATCAACAGGACCGGCCGGTTCTGGGGTAATGGAATGACGGCGAAGGTGCTGTGGGAGGTCGTTCGCGACGCCGCCAGCAAGGCAGGCATAGCAAAACTCGCTCCGCATGACCTACGCCGCACCTGCGCCGCGAAGCACAGGTACACTATTTCTCAGTGAGCAGGCATAGATCCTGCTGGCCGCCGGGTCGCGCATAGACGATGGTAGAAAGGTCGCGCGAAACCAATGGTGAGCTGTCCTTCGAAAATGTTTTTCCCACTCGTCTGCATAGTGCTAATCTTCTGCATTGCCGGTCTCCTTTTTTGTGCCTTGAGCACGTCCATCATTGGGAGCGTATCGCATCCCGTGGGAGACCGGCCTTCTCATCCCAATCTGGGAACACGGCGTTACCGGAAAATGTGGTTTATAGTATGCTCCCGATTCGGTCGGCGGTGCTCAGACCAACCCAGGGAGACACTTTGCACAATCGAAAGCGTTGGCAAGAATATGGAATTCTAAAAAGCCTCGTGCTTACCTTCGTAGTATTAATCTCGGGAACCCCAATTTCCACTGCATTCCCTTTTGTATCAGCGCGATCGTCGACGGAATCCGTTCCTGCCGTGGAAGTTCGTTCTTGCAAAATCCTGTATGCCGGCTTCGTTGGGGCGATGGAATCCTCGAACCACAAGGGTTCGGGTGTAGTTCAGCTCCGAGACGTCCTTCGCGGACCGGAGTATCCTGACGTCTGCTCGGAATCCTTCATGCCTCTCTCCTGGGAAACTTGTAGGAGTTGGATCTTGCGCCAATTTCCTGAGCATTCCGGCCCTCTTACTCAAGCGGAAATTGAAGGGGCTCCCCGCATCATTCTTGTCGGCCATAGTACGGGCGGCTGGGCGATGCTGAAGGTTGCGAGGGACCTTAGGGACAGAGCCATTCCAATTGAATTAACCGTACAGCTAGACAGCGTCGGCATCACGGACTACACGGTGCCTAGCAATGTTAAGAGGAGCGCGATCTTTCACGCGTCAGACTTCTTAATGTTCCTGACTACTAAGAATGTTCGCATGGAGGATCCCCGCCGCACGAAACTAATCGCAAACATACTCGTGAAGAATGCGTCTCACTTATCGATAACGCGTGATCCTCGAGTGAAAAACTTAGTCTTGAATACGGTTTTGGGAGCTCGCGAAGACATCGCGAGATTTCGTGAAGATCGCCAGTCTGAGAATCGGGCTGATGGATTCTAGGGCCTGATAAACGAGCGTCGCGGTAACTTGGCTCCCGGTAGCCACATGGGCGGTTTCGCGACTTTGATCCTCGGGTCAGTTTTCACGGATAAACTAGAGGGGCAGCACGGGCGAAGCATCGTGCGTCCAATCTCGAAAGTAGTGAAACCGAACGAGTAACCATAGTCAAAGGTGACCGTGAATTAGACTCCGACTGGAAAATAAAGGTAGATAGATCATGTTTATTGTGCGTCTTGTGCTGGCACTGTTGGTGACGTTGGGCACCGTGAGCACCGGCCCGAAATGGCCACGTCAGTTTCCGGATCGCCGACGATTCGGAAGTTACCGCGTTGTTGTACCAATAGAATACTAACCACGCTCACGTTGCACGGAGCGCGGCTGCTCTCAGAGTTGCACTCTCCCAAAATCGCGGCCATGATTACTCAATGCCGATGACCAAGAAGACGCTAAGGAATTTCGACGCCTACCTGAAGCGTTTTCCGAAGAACGTCCAACGGCTCCTGCAGAAGATGCGCCTCACGATTAAAAAGGCTGCGCCTCAAGCGAAGGAGACGATCAGCTATGGCATCCCCGCGTTTACCCTGAACGGACTGCTGGTTTGGTTTGCGGCGCACAAGAACCACATTGGCTTTTACCCGCGAGCTTCGGCAATCGCTGCGTTCAAGAAGGAGTTATCAGCCTACAAAGGAGCGAAAGGGTCGGTGCAATTCCCCTTCGACAAGCCTCTTCCCCTGGCTCTCATTAGCCGCATCGTGAAATACCGAATGAACCAGAATCTAAGTAAGAAGAAGTGACTATCCGCTGAAGATAGTCACCTTGAGCGAGCACAGCGCTTCGTAGGATCTGTATTCACACTCAACGTTGGCTGCTCACGAGCCCCGCCGGGTACTCCATGCGGAGGTCTTGCGCGTGGGGGATCTTGGTTTCATACGCTGGCCTTTTTCGCCTTTTCCGAGCGCATCTGTTTTGTCCATTCCCGCATGGCCTCTAGCGAGCCAGGCGAAACCTTCTTCTGCCACTTTTCAAACCGCTCCGCAGCCTTCTCCAGGTTCGCCAAAAACAGCTTCTGCTTGAACATCTCTCGCGCCTTCGGGACGATGGGCTTGACGCGATCCCACACCCCGAAAAACTCCCCAGACGTCTCGAAAAATAGCTGATCGTGAAGCAAACCGTGGTTCAGAAACGCGCAAGCCTGCTCCCAGTAACCTAGTACCATGAACAAGTAAGTCCCCTCTTGCGAACCGAAAGGCGCGATGCGTTGGCTGTCCTCAAAAGTATCCACGAAATAGCTTTGCGTGAACCAGTCGCGCGCCTGACGCAATTTTGCTTCCCGCCGCAGGTCATAAAGTTGAAGTTGGAGCTGTCCTTGTTCGGGAGTCGGCTTTTTATCCGGCATAATGTCCTCCTAGACGATAATCTCGTGGCAGCCACAATCTTAGAGAACCTTGCGAACTTCGTCCACCAACGGTCGCATGGCTACTTCAATGTCGAAGGGTTGGGATGATACGTCGAGGTAACGGTGTCGATCGCCACCATGAAAGCTCGTTGTGTGCCTGGCGCACGCCGTTTCCCGAATTGATTTCCAGTAACGGGCAACCGGGAATAGCCGGATTACTTCCTGTTTGCCGACAATTGTGAAGTTACGAAGTTACTGGGGCAGCTCCGTCAGGTTGTGCGGCGATTTGACTGCGAGAGCCATTCTTACTCATAGCGTAGCGCTTGGATGGGCGAGATGTGGGCTGCACGGCGGGCGGGGATATAAGCTGCCAGCATGGTGGCCGCAAGGAGCAAGGGCACGACGATGAGATAGGCGACAAGGTCGACGTGGCCGGCGTCGAAAAGCATCGCGTTCATCGCGCGTTCGATGCCGAAGCCCATCAGGAGACCAAAGATCGTGCCAATGCTGACGAGCACGAGGCCTTTGCCCATTACCAGACGCAGCACGGTGTTCCGTCCGGCCCCGAGGGCCACGCGAATGCCGATCTCGCGCGTTCTGCGGCTAACGTTGTATGCGATGAGCCCGTAAAGACCTACGATGGTGAGCACGAGGCCGACCGCGCCCATGGCGCCGACGAGGTCCACTCCAACTTGGGGCGCTCTGACAGCCCAATTGAGGTAAAGCTCCTCGTAAGACCGCGTCTGGAACATCGGCATATTCACATCTAGCGCGCGAACAATATCCTTCAACGGCGGAATCAATTGCAGCGGATCGCCGCTGGAGCGCAGCATGAGCGTCATCCGTGAGACAGGATGCTGGGCCAATGGCACGTAGACCATATCCATGGGCCGCTCGCGGTTGTCCTGATATTTTATCGTTCGCGCAACCCCGACAATTTCGAGCCGGACGCCGGAAGCGTTATCGAAGCGGATGTGTTTGCCCACGGGATCGGCATTGGGCCAGTAGTGTTTTGCGAACTGGTCGTTGACCACGGCGACGCGTGGCGAGTCCGCCGTGTCAGAAGCGAGAAAGCCGCGGCCACGCAGAAGGGGAATGCTGATGGTTTTGAAATATTCTTCATCCACGGTGTCCATCGCTGAGCTGAAGATCGCGCGATCGCGCGGCATCACGAAGCCCTCAGGAACAAAGGCGACCGCGTCGATGCCTTCCTGCCCAAACGGGACGAAGTGCATGAGCGTTGCGCCCTGCACGCCGGGCATTTGGCGCACACGTTCGGCGAACAGCTTATAAAACTGTTTGGTTTGGGCCGCGTTGTACTGCTCGAAGCGTGGGTCGAAGCTTGAGATCAGCAGATGGTCTTTCACGAAGTCCGTGTTGCTCAGCATGCTGCGCTGAAAACTGCGCGCCATTAGGAAGGAAGCGGTGAGCAGCATCAGCGAAGTAGAAACCTGCGCGACCACCAGCATGCTGCGTCCCCACAGCCGTTTGCGGCCGGGGATGTCCACGTCCGCGGACTTGAGTCCGTTGACCAGGTCCGTGCGCGTGCTTTGCAGCGCGGGCGCCAGGCCGCAAAGCAACGCGCTCAATGCCGAGAGCGCGATGCACATTGCCAGGATGCGCGTGTCCATTTCGAAGGGCACGCCGACAGGCAAGTCGGTCATGAACACGATGTTCCGCTTGCTCTGGAACCACGCAATGACCCCGCAGCCGATGGCGATGCCGCCCAGCCCGCCTAGACACGCGAAAATCAGGCTTTCGGCCAGCAGCAGCCGAATGAGGCGGAAGCGTGCAGCCCCCAACGCCAAGCGCACCGCGATTTCGCGAGTTCGCGCGCGGGCCCGGCTGAGAAGCAGGCCTGCAACGTTGGTGCAAGCGACGAGCAGCACCGCGAGAGCGAGGGTCACGAAAATTACGCTAAATCTCCAGTTGCCATTTTCCAGAGTGCGCTGCTGAAACTGCGTGTAGACTGCAGCGCCGCGCGTGTGATTGAGGTTTGGATATTCCAGCTCAAAAGTTTTCGCCAGCACGGCCAGTTCATTGCCGGCCTGTCGCAGTGTGACGCCGGCTTTCAGCCGCGCCTTGACCTGCAATTCACGGTCGTCCCGGTCCTCGAAGAAATTCTTTTGAGGGTTGGTTGAGAGAACGCGCGCCATTGCCAGCGGCACATAGAAATCCGGCCCGCCGAAGATCAACAATCCGGGAAAGAATTCGGGAGCCACGCCGATCACGGTGAAGTGCGCGCCGTTCAAGCGGACCTTGCGGCCGATGACCGAAGGATCGCTGGCGAATTCGCGCTTCCAAAAACCGGGGCCGAGCACGACCACGGCATTGCGGCCGGGAACTTGGTCTTCGTCCTGGCGAAAACCTCGCCCGAGGCGTGGCTCGACGCCAAGGACGCGGAAATAGTTGCCAGAAACCATCATGCCGCCGCGCACGCGTGGCGTGGCTCGCGGGTCAGCACTGAAGCCGACTTCCTGCATGTAGCCACAGGCGATCACACCGTCGTAGCTTGCGGTTTTGTCGCGAATGTCGAGGTATTCTCGATAGGAAAAATCTTCGAAGCTGCTGTCGCGCGTAGTGCCTGCCAACGTAACGACATCGCTCGAGCGCGGCACCGGATACGGCCGGAAGACCATTGCATCCATCATGCTGAAGGTGGCCGCTACCATGCCGATTCCCAGAGCCAAGGTGATAATCACGAATACCGTCAGGCCAGGCGTGCGGTGGAGGCTACGGAGCGCGAAGCGGAAATCCTGAAACAAATTCTCGAGGAGCGGCAAGCGGCGCTCGGCGCGATAGTCCTGCTTCATCGCTTCGACGCCGCCAAATTTCAGCATGGCCTGGCGGCGCGCTTCGGCCTGGGAAAGCCCGGCGCGAAGATTTTCGTCGGTTTGCAAGGCGATATGTTGCGCGATTTCTTCGCGAAGACGTTCTTCCTGCTCGCGGCTAGTCACGGAGCTAGAGAGACGAGTGAAAAAGCGCCTGAGAGATTTCATGTCAAGTCCTCCGCTTTGGCTTTGAAGAAGCGCGCGATGATGGCCGCGGTCTGCTCCCAATCGTGAGCTTCCGCCTGTAAGGCTTTGCGGCCTTCCCTAGTGAGCCGGTAGTAGCGGGCGCGGCGATTATTTTCTGAGGCGCCCCATTCGGAAGCGATAACGCCTTCCTGTTCGAGCTTGAGAAGCACAGGATAGAGAGTGCCTTGATTGATGGCAAGGAGATCTCCGCTGATTTGCTCGATGCGGCGGGCAAGGCCGTAGCCGTGGACGGGGCCGAGAACGTCCAGAGTCTTGAGGACCATTAGTGCCAGGGTGCCTTGGAGAACGTCGGTCTTGTGTTTCGGGGCCACGGAGTGTTGCTCTCCTGTTGGTTTGCCACAGGACAATAGCAGACCCCCTTTGGGAAAGCAACAGGTACAAACATAACGCAGCGCAGCCGGAAACGTTTCGGGTCTGGCTGACGAAATTCATTTGTACGCCTCGTTCGAGTTCGGGTTCATCCATCTTGGCCCTGATGTTGCAGGTCGTTGCGCGGACGAGTGGATTTGGGCCACCGATCTGCTAACCTCCCAGTCGGACTAAGTGAGAGTTGTCGACTATATAGCCAGAATCGCTAGAGGCCCCAGGTCACTCAATCGGGACCGGGCTCGTTTGGAACGCGCGGCAAAGTCTGCAAGTGACATTGTTGTGCCTCGCCAAAACGTCGTACACCTGCAAAATGAATGACTTGGCGCAAAGCCGAATTCGGGAGGTTTCGGTAACATTCTTGACATGATCGTGTCGCTCTTACATTTGCTCGGCTGGTTGTTCAGCGCTTTCCGCTCCCATAAGGACCTCGTCCTTGAGAACCTGGCTCTCCGTCAACAATTGCTGGCTCTGCACGCGCAACGACCTCGCACTCGATGGGCTGCCCTGCACAAGATGTTCTGGGTTGTGTTGAGAACGTTCTGGTCTGGGTGGAGGAAGCCTCTCGTCTTGGTTACTCCCCGAACCGTCGTGAACTGGCATGGAGCAGGGTTTCGTTTGTACTGGACATGGATCTCACGATTCCGACGAGTAAGAGGGCGGAAACGTGTCAGCAAAGAGGTTCGCGTCCTGATCTTTCGAATGGTTGCCGAGAATCCGACCTGGGGAGCGCTGCGCATTCACGGCGAACTGCTCAAGCTGGGTTTCGACGTCTCGGAAAGGAGTGTCTCGCGATGGATCCGGCGAGGCCCGAGAGATGCAGATCCCGTCAAGCAATGGCTGACGTTCCTCAGAAACCATCGTGAGGCCATTGCGGCGATGGACTTCTTCACCGTCCCAACGCTCACGTTCGGTGTTCTATACTGCTTTTTCGTTATCAGCCACGACCGGCGTAAGATCCTGCACTTGAATGTGACGCGCAATCCGCATGCAATTTGGATAGTACAGCAATTACGAGAAGCATGGTCCTACAAGCAGCCGCACAGATTTTTGCTATTCGACCGAGACGCCAAGTTTGGCGCCGATGTGGTTTCGGCTGTGAAGGAGATGGGAAGCGAGCCAACTCGCACGGCCTTTCGCAGTCCTTGGCAAAACGGTGTTGCTGAGCGCTGGGTACAGAGTTGCCGACGAGAATTGCTAGACCATGTGATCGTCCTCAATGAGCGGCATCTCAAACGACTGATGTCTTCCTACCTGCTCTACTACCATGAGGACCGGACGCATCTTGGACTGGCGAAGGACACGCCAGCAGGTCTGCTACAGAAATCCGCTCTGTGGGCGACAGAAAGATTCAATCCTTTCCGAGACTCGGCGGGCTGCACCATCGCTATGCGGTGGCAGCGTAGACTCAAGAGCAATAGCTCCGAAGACCAAACTCTCCTTCTTGAAACCCGGACAAGGCACGGTTCACATTTTCTGGGAGCATCTTTCGCCGAGCGACGAATCAGCCTGCCATCCAAAACCGAAGTACTTATGTCAAGTGGAATGAAATCCTTTTGATGCCGGCGCAACGATTTGGCGAACGACAGCCCAAACACCGTCCGCCGATTTGCCGGTTGGCCCAGGGTAGCGTTTACGGCGTGATTTGACGGACTCTACGGCCGGCCTTCAAGGCGCCGAGATACTCATCAATGAGCTTGTTGACCGGCGTCGTGTCAGATGCCAAACGGACGTTCAAAGTTCGGAAGTACACCGGCAGCTGATGGAGACGGGCGGCGTCTCGTGTATAGATCAGGGGCGTCAGCGAGCGACCGTGCGCATATCCAACTTCGTACATGACGTTCTCGTTGAGAAGCGTGATATCAGCAATCACGGCCGAGGACGTCTGCATCGCCTCGGCGAAGCTCGCATAAATCGACTCGCTTCTTGGCACGCGATCCAGACGAACTGGAATCATATGCTGGGCAACGGCTGGCTCGATCAATAATTTGTAGAGACTGTTGTGCTCTTCATCGTATGGGAGTAGCACTAAGCACCTCCCAATTTTCGCGGTTCGAAAGAGGTCGACTACTGTTCCGGCAGCCAGGTCGGGATCACTGTCTATCAGCTTGGACAAGTTGCCGAGGCACCGATCGAGCGCCCCTGCATCGAAGCTGCCAGCTATCCGTTCCCGGTACTTCTCAAGGAGGTCTCTCGAATCGCCACCGGCATCGGGTATAGGAAGTACGGGGACCCCCTGATCCATGGCCTGTTCAACCACCACCTCGGTGTGCTGTCTGCCAGAGATCGTCACAACCATGTCGACCCCAGCAACCATTGCCAGACGCCGACCAAGGGGAGTTCGTCCTGTCATCACTCGTACCGTGATAGAGTCCTTTTCGGTCATACGAACCACCCCGTCGATGTCGGGGCGGCTGTCCAATCGTGGCTCCGGAATCCACGCTTCGTAGAAGTTCTTCAGGTCAATCCCGCTTTTCCTCTCGTAACGCTGAGCACCTTTCAGCGCAGCGACGTCAGTAGAAATGGCATTTGGCTTTTGATTTGAATGTAGAAAGCCGCCAGTGATGATTACCGCTGGCCTAAATTCGTCGAGGAACCTGTAGGCGAGAGCAGAAATGAACTTTGTGGGTGTTCCCTGAAGGTCGGTCCCACCATAGATGCAGACCCTCGTCGGTCTCATTGCGTTGCCTACCGGTGCTTTTCCGCGCCACCGCTCACGCTAGTTGGGCGAGCGCTTTGGTGGCTACCAACACAGCGCGTCTTAGGATCTATTAGTGCACCTGAGCCTAGTCCCGTATACGTTCGAAGTCAATTTGTGGCTTCGACGACTGTCTCTCTCGAAAATTCGAACTGAGAGCCAGGCGGGCCCGAAGTCCGCTTCGAGGAAGTGTGTTTTTGCACAGCATCAGCCCGGATTGGTAGTTTCGTTCAAACGCCGTAGTGTTTACCAACAGCTCCGGCATCATCGAAAAGGCGCTTTGTGGTCGGTGCGCTTCGAGAAAGGTATTCGCAGTCGGTAGTGTCAGCGCACAATTTGAACGTTGTGGGATTCAAGTCATTGCTGGACCGAATGGACCGAAATACGAAGTTGATGATGCTCAAGGAGTGACTGCAAATGTTGGAGAGGGTAGTGGTTACACCGCGTGGGCGTGTACCTCAGTTAGAAGAGCCCCCTGCCAAAAAAGCAGACAGTCATTTCTCACGCAATTCGTTGAGAGGAAAGGGAAGTGGCGCGCCCTCTGCTTAGAAGGCACGGAGTACAAAAATCTAAGTGCCGCTGCTGGTGTCGCATACGAGGGAACGCGTCACTTATCTCGCCCTTGAACTGGACCGAAGATGGACTGAACTTCTGTCGAGACGACCCAATTCGTTGGTAAACACTGGGCGACTACTCGTTACTAATGCCAGGCCGACGGAGTCTGGTCCGGTTTGCGAAATGCAGCGGTCCCATTTGCATTTCGTGCTCCTTGTAGCTCATTGAAGACTTTGCTCGAAGAACAAAAACCGTCCGGCCGTGCTCACTTGTGATATGAGCAGAACCGCCGAGAGTGGCTGGGCAAAGCCTCACCGCGTTCGAAAAACCCGGGCCACCGTCTGCAAGTTGCAGATTCTGTGAGCCGCGAATTTTGCCATTCAATGTTCGAAAAACAGATGAATCTCGGATTGGACGCCCGTCTCACAAATGGCCACCGCTCCAATCGCCTGGAAACGCGTCTCCCATTGCCATGCGTCGCCGAGCCATTAACAATTCGACCCATGCAAAATGCGCAATTTAAGGCAAGGGCGGGCAGGTCGGCGGTTAGCTCGTTTACCGGGGCCTGAGGTCGTTCCTGGGATCGTTGCTGTTGCCCTACGGCTTTATTTAGTGGAACGCAAGAGTGCCATCGGACCAATACGGCACTTCGATTGGGACGGTCCGCAGCGGCGGCAGCTCTTTGTTCAGTGGACTATCCGGTTTGTCAGGGTCCGGGAACCACATAGACGTGGAAGAAATGGGTGAGTTCGGATCATTGGCGTCCAATTCAGCAGGA
>Ga0306926_10009523_pt1 | contig 10688 bp, 10 predicted proteins | sample flu12Cox44000178_FD_203759 | JGI IMG/M metagenome (GOLD analysis project Ga0306926, IMG submission 203759) | Lab enrichment of tropical soil microbial communities from Luquillo Experimental Forest, Puerto Rico - flux8day.12C.oxic.44.000.178 (v2)... | ecosystem: Environmental > Terrestrial >... | reverse complement strand
AACCGACGAGCCCGGGCGGTTGGGGACTACTGTGTCGCGGCGTAGAGCTGGCGGGTGATGTCTGCGATCAGTCCGGAGGCTGCTTCGGGGTCGGCCGCACCGCGCGTGAGGACGACCAGGACGAACGGCGTGTGCGCGAAGACGATCGCGGCGTCGTGCCGGACGCCGGTGATCTCACCGGTCTTGTGCGCGACGCGGATTCCGGGAGGGAGTCCGGCGGGAATGCGGTCATTGACGGTCTGCTTCTCGAGGACCGCGAGCATCTGCCGCGAGGACTCGACATCGACCGCCCGGCCATGAGCGATGGCTTCCAGCAGCAAAAGCAGCGCACGCGCGGTCGTCGTGTTGTTCAGTCCCTGCGCAAACGCCTTGCTGTCTTCGACGCCGCGGCGGACGCTCATGCCGTCGGCACCGAGCGCGTGGACGCCTACGCGGATGTTATCGACCCCTAGCTTCTCCATGAGCAGGTTGGTTGCGAGATTGCTGCTGACGGTGATCATGAGCTCGCTCAACTGTCCGAGCGTGCGGGTCTCGCCCACGGCGCGGTACAGCTCGGTCTCCGAGTCGTCGCTCGGTTCCAGTTGGTAGGGCGAGCCGTCAACGAGACTGTGGAACTCGTTGCGCACCGTGAGGGGCTCATCCAGGCGCACCCTCCCCTCGTGCACCTGGCGGTAGAGCTCGAGCAGGACCGCCACCTTCATGGTGCTCGCCGCATGGAAGGACTCATCGGCGTGCAGCAGCCACTGGGCGCGGCCATCGAGCGTGCGGAACGCCACCGCGACCTCGGCGCCGCTGTTGTGGATCGTGGACTCGATGGCGGGAACCGCAGCCCGCAGTGCGGCATCGGTGGTTGCGGCGCAGAGGGCCTGGGAAAGCAGCAGGAGACACGCAGCGGCGGCGCCTGCCAGGCACCGCCGCCGCGTGCGGAGGATCAGTTCGAGCCCCAGCAGGCCCGAGTGGTGCTCATGGCGTGGTTGTCCTGCGCGGCCTGAGTTCCGGTGCCGGCCAGCGTGAACTGCACGCACTGAGTGTCCACGGTCTGTGGCGCGGCGATCGGCACCGCGGTGAGAGTGTAGTCCTGCGCGTCCGGAATCGCGAAGGTAATCCGATAGAAGGCGTTGGGTGTCGTCACCGTCGAGCCGTTGTTCACTACCGTGCCACTGACGTTGCAGTTGAGGTAGGTGAACCGCTGCGAGTAGCAACGCTCGAGCGACTGTGCCGCGAGCTGCATCGTCTTCGTAGCGTCGGTCCGGTTGGCCTGCTTCGTGAAGGTGCTGTACGCCGGGAGGGCGATCGAGGCGAGGATGGCGACGACCGCGACGGTCACCATCAACTCGATCAGTGTGAAGCCCTTGGTACGTTTCCCGTGTTTCATAACAGTGTCCTCATCCCCGCTATCTGGGTCATGATGTTTTCGCCACGATTTAAGCTTATCGAGCGTGCCCGCCGCGCGTGTTGCGCTGGCTCACGCGCTACGCGCCAGCTTGTTGCGCTGTGTCACGGTGTTGCAAAGGCCTGGATTCTGTCGCTGAAAACGCGGGAAATTCAGCGTTATTACGTAACACCGCGGGCGCGGTGTCGGCGGGAGAATGTCAAACGGCGTGCGGCTCGTGCCGCTATCAGTTCGAGCCCCAGCAGATTTGGGTGTTGGGGTTGTTGCCGCTGTCCAGCGCAGTCTGCTGCCCGCTGCTGAAGAGTGTGAACTGCTGGCACTGGTTGTCACTGGTCTGCGGGGCCGCGACCGGAACGGCGACCAGGGAATAGTCCTGAGCGTCCGGTATGTTGAATGTGATCGTGTAGAAATTGTTCGGCGTCTGCATCGTCGACTGGTCGACCATGGGGTTGCCGTTCACGACGCAAGGCGTGGCCGGCAGGGCCGGCAAATATGTGAAGTTGACCGAATAGCAACGCTCCATCGCCTGGGCAGCGAGCTGCAGGGTTTTGGTGGCGTCCGTACGGTTGGCCTGCATCACGAATTGCGTGTATGCCGGGTAGGCGATGGCGGCGAGCACCGCCACGATGCCGATGACGATCATCAGCTCGATGAGCGTGAAGCCGCCGACAGCGTTCCTGGATCGCATAGGCATCCTTATCGCCCCGTGCGGGGCACGACGTTGATCACCTGCGAAGATGGCGAGCTTGCGGGCCCATCGAGCTGCACGGTGACCGGCTGGCCGGGTGAGAGGTGGGCCGCGGCGGCGATCGCCGGGGTTCCGTCCTTCAGTCGGTAGATGTGACCCTGGATGTTCAGCGACTGATTGCCGTTCACCGCGGTGACGTTGCCCGTGATTATGTCGCCCGGGACGGTGTTGGCCCCGACACTGCCGCCGGCCAGTGCGCCAGCGACCACAATCACCGCAAAGAGTCCGTTGCGCGCGTTCATTGTCGTACCTCCCACCATGAGATGCGCTGTTTCGCCCGGCCGCGGTCGAGCCACCGAGTCCACCGTACCGCTCGATACGGAGGGCAACTTCCGAGTGCCTCCCATGCCGCTCCCGACTGGCAGCAGCGCCGGCGTCGAGGCGTAAACCGCGCCGAGCAGCATGCCGACGGGCATATTCCCGGAGGACGGCACTTCGCTCAGGTCGAGCTTACCATCGCCGGTGACATCAAGCTCCGGCAACGGGAAGGCGGCGCCGGTCGCGAAGTTGAGGACCATCAGGTAAGCGCTGCCACCGCCGCTGCAGACATTCGGGTTCGGCTGGTACGTGGTGAACACCAGTCCGCCGACGGATTCGATCTGCGGATCGGTGACGATGCGCTCGCCCGGATTGAGGCTGAGATCCATGTACCAGCCGCGCACGGCGCCGGAGGTGGGCGGGAGCGTCACGGTGCTCGGATTCGGCGCGGTCCTGACGCTCACCCCAGCGACGTTCTCGACCGCGAGCACCTGTTGTTGCAGATTGTTGCGATTCGGAATGCCGGCGAAGCCGACCGGCGGGGTGGCGCCGCTCGGCGGATCGTAGATGCCGTACATCGTCTGGATCTGCGTCGCGCTGAGACTGGCGGAGAATCCCTACTCCGCCCTCCCCGTCAGCTCAAAGACCGCGCGCGGCGGCTCCTCAGTCCTGCCAGTGCAGCGTGATGTTGATGGCGTGCGAGCTGGAGGACTTCGCGGGTCCATCGAGCTGCACGTCCACTACCTGGCCCGGCTTGAAGTTCGTTACCGCCGCATATGCGGCGCTTCCCGCCGCGATCGGAAAGATCTTTCCTCCGACGTTGATCATGTTGCCGTTGATGGTCACGATCTGTCCGGTGACGATCTCGCCGGGGACAGCGGTCGCCATTGCGATGCCGCCGCCGCCGAGGGCCAGACCGGTGCACGCCAGCCAGCCGAGCAATGCCTGTTTCGCTTTCAATGCCGTACCTCCCACCAGGAAATGCGTTCCTTGGCTCGTCCACGGTCCATGATCGAGTCCACGTTGTTGCTCGAGACCGAGGTGAGCTTCATCGTCGGCCCGTTGCTGGTCGGCAGGAACGTCACCGCCGAAGCGTATACCGGGCCGAGTGACATGCCTACCGGGACGTTGCCCGTCGAGCCGAGATCGCTGGAGTCGAGCTTGCCGTCGGCATTTGTGTCCAGCTCGGGCAGCGGGAAGGAGCCGCCCGTGGCGTAGTTCAGAACCATCAGCCATGCCGAGCCGCCGCCGACGCACTGGCTGCTATTGGGCTGATAGGTCGTGAACACCAGGCCGCCGCCGGACTCGATCGCCGGATCGGTGATCACGCGCTCGCCGCTGACGAGGCTCAGGTCCACGAACCAGCCGCGGTTCGGCTGCGGCAGCGTCACCGGCATTACGTTCGGCTCGATGCGTACCTGCACGCCCGCCGAGGTGACATCGCTGGCCAGCAGCTGCTGCACGAGGTTCATGCGGGTCGGGATTCCTGCGAACCCGAGCGGCGGCGCCGCGGCCGTCGGTGGGTCGAATATGCCGTAGATGCTCTGCACCCCGGTGGTCGTTAGGTCGCCGACGCCGAGGAATTGTCCGGTGCCGACATAGACCATGGTGCCGAGCAGCTGCGGGAACTGCGGATTGAGCGTAACGGCAGGCACTGTCGTGATCGGCTGAATGTTGCCGCTGGCATCGCGCGCCTGGTAGATGACGCTCACGACCCAGTTCGCGGGGTTGCTGTTGGTGATGTCCACCCGCCAGACGTTACCCTGCAGGTCGCCGGCGTACACCGTATTGGCCGGTGCCGACACCTGCCCGTAGGAGTTCACCACCGAGACGCTCGAGAGGCCATTCGCGAGTGCGGCGTTGCACACGCCCGCCACCTTGGAGCAGAGGTCGATCTTGGAAAGCATCGTCCCGTGCTGCGGTTCGAGCCCGTAGAGCACCGGCTTCTGGCTCGGGCTGTTGTAGCCGTTGCCGGCAAACACCATCCAGCCTGCGGCGGTGTTGGCGATCGCCGGCTCGCTGAAGCTGAGCCCCATATCGACGTCGCTGAACTCCCACAACGCGGCCGAGGCGAGCGCCGCCTCGCCACCGGCGACGATCGTATCGGGCGCGGATATATCGAGGGCGAACAGCGTGTTGCCACCTGCCCCCAGGCTAGTGACTAGCACCGTGTGCCAGGTGCTATCGCTCGCATACTTGACATCTGCCGAGCGCGGCGAGCCGTTGACGAAGAACAGATGCTGCGAGTTGTAGAAGGGACTGACGAGCTTGATGAGGTTGTTCCACACGCCGTTCGGGACGTACGCGAACATCTCGTCGCCCGTGGCGGCGTTGAGGGCATGCAGCATGCCATCGTTCGCGCCCACGTAGATCATCGGTGTGCGGTTCTGGTTCGCGATCGCGAACGCGAAGTAGTCGGCGGTCTGCGCGAGCCCGTCCGGCGGCCCGACGTACAGCGGCGCGCTCGCGACGATGTCGCCGAGCTTGTGCGTGCGGTTGCGGAACTGTCCAGCGTTGCGCAGCTCATGGGTGCTGTCGCCACGCAGGTAGTCGAGGACATGGTGGCCGTTGAGGTCGGCCGGGAAGGTCTGGAGCGCCGCGCCGATCGCGCTGCCCGCGGAGATGCCCGCCGGTGCGACTCCCACATTCCAGCGGAACGGGATACCCGTGTGCGCCACCGGATCCCAGGTCGCGATCAGCCGCCCGTTGTTATAGTCCTGCAGATCGAGCTGTGTCTGCGCGCTCCAGATCTGCGTGCCCGGAGTGGTGTTCACGAAGCCAGTGACCGGATCGATGGTCCAGGCATTCATGTTGCCGGTCCAGTCCTGGAAGTTGTCCGAGGTAGTGAACTGCGCGAGGTACGCGACCGAGCCGCGGTGCAGGCCGGTCGAGTTCACCGCGGTGGCGGCGGTCGACTGGGTCGTCGCCTGGATCTGCGCGAGGATGGTCTGCAGATCGTTGGCGAGCGAGGCGGGGTCGGTGGCCGGGAAGTAGCTGCCGGTGCCACCGGCGATCGCAAACGCAGTGAGCACCTGTGCCGCAACCGGATTGACCGTCGGATCGACGCCTGCTCCGAGACCGATGATGTAGGTCTTCACATGCGAGGTCGAGTGCAGCAAGGCGCTGAGCTGATTGACGGTATCGACTACCGCCTCGTCGTTCGTAGCGGGAATGTTGAGCGAGCCATCGGCTTTGAAGTTCACCGTCATGTGCCAGCCGGCCGCGGACACGGTTCCGGGCGGCGGCCAGGAGCGACCGCTCTTATCCAGCGTGGGCATGCCATCGGTCAGCAGGATCACGTACCGGGTCGGATTGCAGCCGTTGTCCGAGGCCGGGTTGCCGTTGAACAGCGTCAGCGCCTGTATGAGAAGTCCCGGGAGCGCCGACTGACCGCCGGCCGCCTTGATCTCGGGGGTCCCGGCGGCGTTGGTCTCGGGGTTGAGAAAGGGTGTGAACTGCGCGAGCGCCGCGTTCACCGACGCCACGGTCGGGGCCGCGCCGGCCGTGGTCATCGGCACGGCGACGTTGGCGTCGTTGTGGTCCTGGCCGCCGTAGTAGCCGAAGCCGCGCAGGATGTACATGCTCTGCGGCGTGGAGGGCACGAACCCGGCGTTGGTCGGGTAGGTCGTTCCCCAACAAGGATCTACCGTGGCCCCGTAACTTTCGTGGATGTTGCTAGGGTTTCCGTTGTACTGCGCCAGCGTGAAGTGCGTGTACGGATTTCCGGGGTTCGGGCCGCTGTACACGAGGCACACCGGTGTGGCGCCGCCCGCATACAGCACGTCATTGATCAAGGGGTCGTCGCTGCTGCCGCCGTTGTAGGCACCCCCGGCCGGAAATACCGTGGCGTCGACCTGCATCATCGTCGAGGTCGCCATGTTACCGGTTACCTGACCGCTCACATCGATGTTGTGGCAGTAGATATACACCGTGTTGGTAACGGGTAGCGTGTTGTACTGGTAGCAGGGATTCGCGATATAGCGATTGCCGTTGATCGGGTTGCTGGTGAATGCAAACCCGCCCGGCGGGCTCATCTCGTAGACCCACGTCGTGTACACGCTGGTCCCGCTCAGCTTGTAGTCGATGAGCGCGAAGTCGGCATACTGCATGTACGTGTTGAGCATCGCCTGGATGCCTCCCTTCGCCACGTTGAGGCGGCTCGGGGAGTTATCGACCAGGTGCCCGCCCGAGGGGACTGTATACGGGGCGGTAACGCCGTTTCCCGGGTTGAGCGGCGGCGTGAAGCCGTTCGGAATCGTGTAGTTGAGCGGCGAGCTCGAGTTCTGCAGCAGATTATCCGCCGCAGGAAGCGAGCCCGAGCCGGTCATGATGGCGCCGCTCAGGTTGCCATCCATCGACTGGGAGTTGCCGACCGCGAGCACCACCTGCGGGTGGGCGGGAACCGCGACGGTCAGTGGCACCTGCGCGATCTGGGTCGGTGTGACAGCGGCCGCCGTGGCACTCGTGCGGTAGAGGAGCACACAGCCGAGCGCCCCCAACAGCACGATCGCTGTTTGCAAGATGTGAGCGGGAGTGCGGATTGCCATAAAGGATTCCGGGCCGGATGGCCGCCTAATGAATAATGCTTTGCAGTGTGGCGCTCGCGGAGGCATCGGCCCCGACGGCGTGGGCGGTGACGCGGTACACCGCACAGGACTGTGTCTGGTTCGAGGGCGTGCACAGCGGGTCGCCGGCGCGGGCCACCGGAGGCAGGTTCTCGATGATGACCTGCGTCAGAAGGGGTGAGGCCGGCGCGTTGGAGAGCGCGGGGCCTGTGTAGGTCAGGGCCGCAGGATTCGGCGCGGGGTAGTTGGCGTTCCAGTTGATCTGGTCGGCAATGCTGCCCGCTGGCGCCACCGCTGCGACCGCGCCCTGCGCCTCGCTCGCCAGGACATAAAGGCCGTTGGTATTGGCCGCGAACTGCGGAATGCTCCAGTTGCCGATCGCCAGGTTGATCTCGGCATCGCGCAGCGCGGCTTCGGCCGACTGCAGCGCGAGCTGGTGATTGTGATCGTTGCGCGCCATGACGGCTTCGCCGGTCTGCAGACGCGCCGCGACTACGCCGATGATGGTCAGGATGATCAACAGGATGAGCGCGATGTACAGCACCGCACCCTGCTGGCGGGAGCGCGTTGCGCATGAGTAGGTCTGTCGCATCGTGGTTCCTGTGGGCCTCAATTGACCGCATCGCGCAGATTGATGGTGGCGTAGAAGACCTGCCGCGAGCGGTTGTCCCCGGGCACGGTCACGCCAGTCCCCAACATGTTGAAGGCCGGCGGCGCCGGCACCGGCTTGTTGCCGGGCGGGCTCGCCACCAGCAGCGCTACCTGGAGGCTGACGACGTTGAGTGGGCCCACCTGGTCGGCGGTCACGTAGGCCGTCGCGGTCTGCGTCGGGGGATTGGAATCGACGCCGTACAACACCTGCATGTTCTCGACATCCGGGACGAGCTCCTCCGGAGGTGCGAACGCCGGCCCGCCGTTCAACTGCTCGAGCCGCCAGAGCGAGGAGTCGCCGTCCGACCCTGTCCCGATGTAGTAAATAACGGTGGTGAGCGGTGCGACGATCGCGCCGGCTGAGAAACCGACCCCCGGCAGTCCCGCATTGAGGTTGACGGCGGTGGCGCCCACCGGCAATCCGCCGGGGAGCGAGAAAATCACCGACTTGGTGCAGTCGGAGACCGCGGCATATGCGCCGCCGAACATGGCGACGGGCATAGCAGTGACCGCCAGAGCGGTGGCGTTGGGTACCACGTCGAGGGTCGTGTAGGCATGCGCAACGCGCGGCACGCTGGAGCGCACTACCAGCACATCGCCTCCCTGCACCGGCTGGCCTGGCCCGACAGGTATCGCACCGGTCATGGCGGGGTCGAGATTCGGAGTCCAGTTGTTGGCGGCACCCACCACCGGATTCGCCGGCAAGGCGATGGCCGCGGGCGGTGTCGTGCCGATGGACTCGAAACCGGTGATGCCCTGACCATAGAAGTTGATGAAAGTCGTGCCCGCCACCACGGTCTGGCTGGTGGCGGTCATCGCCGAGTTGCAGGCGATGTCGCCCGCGCTGCGCACCGACTCGCCGATCAGATTGAGCGCGAAGCGGCCGCCGTCGGCCATGTCGCCCACCCCGGCGGTCGACTGATATGCGTTACGCGAGCCAACGAAGACCGAGATGACGGCGCCGGTGAGCAGCAGGCCGAGGGTGATGGCCACCATGAGCTCGACCAGGGAAAAGCCGAACTGCCGCTTCACAGGACGGTCTCCAGGGTGATCGAGTTGAGGTTGCCGGCGGCGTTGCCAAAGGATTGCTCCGCCACCTTGTCGGCCCATTGCACGACGATCGTCGCGGTGATTTCGTTGGCGCCGGTCGCCCCGACGGCGGTGACGGTTGTGACGCTTCCCTGGCCGACCGGCAGCTCCACGGCCAGGGCGTTGCCCCACTGCGAGAGATCGTTCTGCGCCTGCTGGCCCGAGGTGCACGCCGTAGCAACCGTGGCACCGCAGCCTGGCGCGCCGGGGACGACGCCCATGGCGGTGTCGTAGCCGTTGACGGTCGCTGCCTGGCGGTTCGATCGCATGGCATCGAGGATGCTGTAACCGAGCGCCGTCGCCTGGGTGCGCATAAATGCGCTGTCATTGGCGCGCGCCGACAGGATCATCAGCTTGCCAATCCCGAGGAGCCCGATGCTCATCACCAGGAGCGCGACCAGCACCTCGAGGAGCGTGAAGCCGGCAGCGCGGAGGCGACCGGAGGCGTGCTTGTGTTCAGTGGTCATGCGGTCAGTCTCAGGGACACGTAAGTGGGTTGCCCGCCAGGTCCTGTCCCACCGTCGGCGAGGTCACCACACGGCCCATCAGGGTCACCTGCAGGTAGCGGGCAAACGCCGCACCGCGGTTGTCGCACATCTTGAAAGCGACCGGAGCGACGGCGTTCAGAGCGGCCGGGCTCGTGTTGAGAGCTCCGTTCGACAGGAAGGTAATGCTCAGATTGCCGTTGAGCTCGTTCAGCGTCGTCCCCGCAGGGAGTGCCCCGACCACCTGCAGCCTCTTGGCCGGGTTCAGAGGGCTGGCGGGATCTGCGCCGAGGACGATCCAGCCCTGATTCCAGGGCGTACCCGTGCAGGCCAAGCCGTTGCTGCTGCTGCAGACCTGCGCCCCACCGAGGATCGGGGGTGGGCCCGGGAGGGAGTTGTTGTCGTTTTTGATCGCCTCGCTGCGAGCGGCATTGAGGCTCAGGATGAGATTGTTCGTCTGCACAAACTGCTGGTCGTTCTGCATGAGACTGCGGAAGGCCGGGACGGCCAGACCCAGCAGGAGCGACAGCACGAGGATCGTGATGAGGAGCTCGACCAGGGTGAACCCGGCGAGCGCCAGCGGAGCGGACTGCGGTTTGCGTTTCATGATGAGTTCCGTGGGGCGGCAGTCTGGACAGAGGTGGTTCACTGAAGTGTGATTTAGCTCTCGGTCACGCCCAGGCTTCCCGCCCTCCCGACGGACGGCCGCGTCAGAGGTGCAGGCGGCTGTGATCCGTCGCGCTGGGGCGACAAACAAATCAATATGTTAGGAAGGACCCGCCTGACCCGTGCACGAGACCCACGCGCGGGAGCTATGCGCATGGCCTGTGCGCATGCTCTGGGCGCACGGTCTTGGCGCCTGGTCTGGGCGCATGGGATGGCGCAGTCCCGCGAGAACGCCACTTGGAGAGCCTCTGGTCCGCCGTCGCGGGGACGAAATGGGAGAGCGTCGATGCCGGCTGCGGGCGGGTGACAGGCTTGCCGGCCAAGCATCGCCCTGGACCGCGGTCCGCGGGCGTTCGGGCGCGCTCAGGGGTCGCGCAGGGAGGCGCCTTGACCATATTCATTTGCTAGAGGCTGCGCTATATTCTCGCTGCAGCCGATTGAGTCCACTGGGGTTTCAGGACAACAGAAAACAAAAAGAATCGATGCCGCCCCCTGCCAACCAAGAATCAACAAGGCGGACGGTATCCACGAGGTCGTGATGAATACTGCATGGCAACAACTTGAGGCCGCCGCGATGACCCTCGCGCGATCTGGCCCGATCAAGGATCGCCTCGCCGATGCCTATCGCAATCACCTTGCGCTCGTGACCGCGGAGGAACTGCCCGAAGGTCTGCGTGCAGAGTTTCGCGCGTGCCACGATGCGTTGACTCGCGAACGACCGCTGCGCGGGGAGGATGCGGTACGCGCCACGGTGCGCAAGCTCTCCAGTCACGAGGCCGATGAGCTCGCCTGCAGTGTGGTGCGTCTGTTCGCGGCCATGGTGCGTGAAGACA
>Ga0306926_10009522_pt1 | contig 10688 bp, 9 predicted proteins | sample flu12Cox44000178_FD_203759 | JGI IMG/M metagenome (GOLD analysis project Ga0306926, IMG submission 203759) | Lab enrichment of tropical soil microbial communities from Luquillo Experimental Forest, Puerto Rico - flux8day.12C.oxic.44.000.178 (v2)... | ecosystem: Environmental > Terrestrial > Soil... | reverse complement strand
CCGAGGCTCCAGAGAGCCGACGAACAGGATATATGGACGGTCAAGGTCAAAATCTGATCTTACCTGTTTGACGATCTTCGGGTCTGCCGGGCGAAAACGCCGATCAACTCCGTTGAAGATAACGTGGACGCGCTCTGGTTCTACAGCGGTCAGTCGGACGATCCTCTCCTTTGAAAAGTGAGACACCGTGATGATCGCGCGCACTTTGCGAGCAAGTCGGGGCACCAAAGCGGCATACCAAAGCGCGAACTTTCGCTCGAACCATTCCGGGTGATCGAGACTCGCAACATCATGCACGGTCAGCACTTGGCGGCTTACCCCAAGAGGACCGGTATTTCCAGGGCTCCAGAGCAGCCGGCGCTCGAGCTGAGTAGGAAGATAAAGCTGCTCCCAGAGATGCCCTTTGATCCCCTGCAATGCCCGTGACGGTTTGACTGAATGCAACGCTGCCGGCATGTGAGGCAAAAGGCCGAGCAGATACCTCTGAACGCCCGTGATTCGGTGTCCGAGCGTGCGTAGGTTTACACATGGTTCCAACGTCATTTTACGATTTGGTTTCTCGCGGCGTTTCCGATCACCGATCAAAGATCAGGGATTCGGTTGGGGATTGCTTCATCGCTCGATTGCTATGACCATAAGCCGCACGCCCGGCCTCGCGCGATCGCGAGATGGTATGAGGCCTTATGGGCTCGTAATGTGAGCAGGGAAGATAAGGCCCGGCAAGTTCTAACGATTATTGTCTTAAAGATGTCGAAACTCTTAACTATGCTCACAGTGTACAACAATTTTGTTTGATCTTGCTTTAGTTAGGCCTTCCTCGGATGCGGAAGGTAAACATCGCCGCCAGAGTCGAGACCTCCAGATTCGGCGACCGATTTTGAACGGCCCAGTTGCCAGTAAGCCAGCCCCAGGAACATCCAGGTTGTGGGGAGAAAGAGTTCGGCGACCGAAATAAGGAAAAGGAAAAACATCACCGCCAAACCGGTTTTGAGAGCGATCCCACGGTCGGTCGACGGGAGACGGAAGACGGGCAAAAGAAACGCAAAAGCAAATAGAACAAACCCACTCAAACCGCAATTGAAAAGAAGACTGATGCCTGCATTCGAATAGGTGTAGCCGAAACCAATACCGGAAAACCACTGAAGAGGGGGTAACTCAAAGAAACTTTCAACAACGCCAAGCGGCGAGAATTGACGCTTGGCGCCGGAATCGGTTGCTCCGGCCAATTTATCGGTAATGAGATTGGCGTAGGTATCAGGATACATGAAGTAGCAGACGGCCCAGGCTGTTGCGATGCAGGCAAGCAGCAGCAGGTCGCGTCCGCTGAATTTTCGCCGAAAGAGGGAAGTGATGACCGCACCAAAAATAAGGCCAAAAAAAGCCGAGGTTGAAGTGGAGAAAATGGCGACAAAGAGCAACACAGCGGCAAGGCAGCGCCGGCGCTGCTCAGCAGCCAGGTAAAGATAAGGCAGAACGACGACCGAGAGGAACGACGGTTCGCCCTGGGTGCTTTTGATTCGCAAAAGAGTCAAAGGGCCGAAATGCAAAGTTTGGGACCAACTCCCGGGAGTTTCAGCATAGGAACGGTTAGCGATAAAATCGCCTGGGGTCTGAAAAACCAAAAAATACAACCACTCGTAGACGCCATAGATCGCGAGCAGCCAGGCTCCCCAGAATACATATTTCCACCACCGTTCCTGAAACTGGTATCGAAAAAAGAGGAAGACGCTAATGCACGCCGCTAGATAGATCGATTGAGTGATGATAGTCGAACGGAAGGCAGCCCGGGTATCATTAGGGTTGATAAGAGTCGCTGTCCAAATGTAATCGGGCGGACTGGAGAGGTTCACCATCTGACTCAGGCAGAGATTGAGCAGCCACAGGAGAGAGAGACACAAAATAGCTTTGAGGTATGCTCTCCGGATCTCCGCCGTGGAGGCGGAGTAGCCGGGAACAAAAACGAGCAATAGCGAAACAAAGGCAAGCAGATACGCCGGAGTTGTTCCCTGGATTGCAGGGATTACCACAAACGAGTTAACCGGCATCAGTGTTAGCCAGGTCGCTACGAAGCACTCGAGCAACCAGGACGTGCGATCGGGCGCCCCATCAGCGGCTCGAATCATTGGAAGACTGGCACTCATCTATGATGCACAGTTACGGTTCGCTCTCGAAAATGCCTCTAGCTGTGAACGGATTCGCCCGGCGAGCCGCTTCCCAGGCGGCTCGCGCCGGTGACCTTCTCACAAATTCCAAAATTTGTATCTGGTTAGCGCAGCCGCAGGGTTTCGGCTTAAGCTGAATCGATCCCCGGAACTCCAAAAGTACTGTTGCGATTTTCGTTTCATTTCATGGCCTCGGTGCCCCGAAGGGGCAAGAGGCCTCAGCCCAGGGTTTCAACCCTGGGAAGCGTGTGCCATCAAGCGATGCGCCCCGAAAGGGCGCAAGAGAGGATTAGTCTCCAGACGTGGGTTGAACGGATTTATGTTCTTGTCTCCGGCAATTTCAAATCTGCCGCCCCTTGCAGGACGGTTCGGTATTATTCTGCGGGTTCCCAGGGTTGAAACCCTGGGCTGAGTCCTGCTGTCCCTTCGGGACAAAGCCCTCGAGACTCGAGCCTGCATGCGGGGCATGGGCGCTAAACAGAAACCAGAATTTGTGAAAAGGTCAGGCTGGCTAGTGATCACAAACTTTTGCAGTTCTCTGACTTGTGAAAGGAGGTTGTTTTTTCGCGCGCGTAATGTTTTGGGCAACGCGAGACGGCACCGCACTAGTGTCAGATCTCCGAGCTGACCCCGTTTTGGACTTGTCCCCTGCTTTACACCGGTTGCCTCGGAGATGCGACCCTACCAGCCCGGGCAGATCTCATTTTCGCGCTAACCGCGAAGCGGTTCGCCGAGCGCTCGCTCGACCTCCCGATGAACGATGCTCGCAAATCTCCGGTAAGAAAACTCCCGCTGGACCACTTCTCGGCCTCGCTTTGCCAGAGCCAGCCTTCGTTCATGATCATTAATCAATTGGATACAGTTCTCGGCCAAATCTTCCGGATCTCCGGCCACTACCAGGGAATCGCCAGCCCGCAGGCAATCTTCGTAGCCTCGGTGACCCACGACACTCGCGACGCATGTTCGCCCGAAAGCCAGACTTTCCAGGACTTTGATATTCGTCCCCGCTCCACTCCAAAGCGGGCACAGGGTAAACCAGCTTGCACTGTAAAGAGTTGCGAGATCGTCAACAAATCCTAAGACCTTGACGCCAGGCACCGCTTGCCAGCGCCTGGCCAACGCCGGGTCGCTCTTCCCAGCGACCCAATACTCCGCCGTTGGACAGGCTGCTCGAACCTTTGGCCATCCTTCGCGAATAAATCGATCAACTCCTTCGCGATTGGGTTGATAATGGTAATATGCGACGGTGAGAACGACGGGACCTGCCGATCTCGAACCGTTCAACGGAGGAGTGGCCACCGGGGCGTTGTAGGGTATATTTGGCAGTAGCGCAGCGTTTCGAGCGGCCGCGTGCCGCGTATCATTTGGTTTTGCTACCCAAAGCCCATTAAACTTTGGCAGCCATTTTTGAAAGGCGGCTTCGACCTGCGAAGACTGCACGGAATAGAGAAATCTCTGCCAACCGGGGCGCGTTACGTCTTGAGCTCGTTGACGGAAGACGTCGAAATCCACGTCGTCGATGTCCAGCAGGCAAGGCATTCGTCCTACGAGACCCGTCTTCACGATCGGCTTGAGATATCGGCCGACCGCCAGGAAATACTGATTGCGGGCAAAAACAGCTGAAAGACTTCGGCTTACCTGGCGATCGACTTCATAATCCCAATCCCTGGGAAGAGCCGCGCGCAGCAGCCGTTCGAGCGTGGGACTAGGCGTTGTTTTCCCAAAAAGGCGATAGAGCCAGTACCCTTTCGACCGCCACGGAAACCTGCCGAGGAAATTCAGAGAAGCCGGCACAGAAGCGGTCACGTTGGTGCGAGGGTTAACCAGATCGTCGCAGAGAATCACATCAACCGGGGCAATTTCACTCAATGCCTTCCACATTAGAAGCGTTCTTTGGTTGGTGCCATTTTCCAGAGGAAAAGGCGGAGCCGGCGCGATCAACAAGATCCGCTTATGGCTAGAAGTGTTAGAGCTCATCTTCCGTAAGGAATGCCGTGCTCGGTTTGCCGGTATAACGTCCCGTAGCTGTTGAGATTTTATGTTTGTCATCGATCAAAGAGTTTCTTGGTTGGCCGCTGCCTTGTCAGCACCGCTTGTTCGGGCGCAACACTGCGCATTCCTCACCTACAGATTCGTTCCTAAGCGTCTGGGCGATGCGTCCATTTTTTTTACCATTCGCCTATTCCATCTTTCTTGGATGTTGCAGCCTCGGAGATCGGACCCTACCGCGTCCTCTACATTACTCGCGATCGAAATCTCGTTTTCCTGCGAAGATTTTACCGAGGAGGGCTTCTTTTGCCACTAATCGTCCTCGTGCTCGTCGTCGTGCTCGTGCTCGCATGGCTTAGCTGGGTCTGATGGACTCTCGCGCACCCGGAATTGTTCAGGATCGAAACGCTCGAGCAGTTTAGTAAGCATAGCCACGATGCGAACCAGCATTGCTTTGCCGGACTGAATTTGTTGCAAGACAACAAATCCTTTGGCCACCGAAGCATCCAGGCAAGCCGCACATTCGATAGCCGAGCCGCGTGCATCATCAAAAAATTTTGCCCGCTGGCGTCCCTGTCGTCTCCCATTGCCTTCGGCCGTATTTAAAAGTATCGACAGACTGGCCCGATCGAGTTGGTCCCTTAATTCTCGGCTCTGTGCTAGGGATGGACCGCAAAGGTCAGCCAGAAATTGGGTAACCCAAGCCAGGAACTTCAATTCGAGTTGGTAGACGTCGAGCTTTTCGTGGTCGAAGTGAGAGGGCAACTCCATGCTTGACTCTAATGCTGGTGTAGAAAATTGGCAGCTCTATCCTGTTTCGCAATTTCGCGGATCCTTCGAGCACGAGCACGACGACGAGCATGAGGACGAGCATTTGGTTGCGGCTCCGCCGCGTTCTATAGTTGTATGCGCTATCCCAAGTTCTTTGCACAGGTCGCAAAGCCGCAGTTGTTCGTGACCGCTAACAAACGTTTCGCACCGGTTGCCGAGAACGTGGATGAAGAAAAGGTTCGCCAAGCGCTCGCTCGACCTCGCGATGGACGATGCCTGCAAACTTCTCGTAAGAAAACTCCCGCCGCACTACTCCTTGACCCCGTTCCGCGAGCGCAAACCTTCGAGCCTGATCATTAATCAGCCGGATACAGTTCCCCGCAAGTTCTTCCGGATTTGCTGCCACAAGCAGGGAATCGCCGGCCGGCAGGCAATCCTCGTAGCCTCGATGACCGAGGACCGTCACGACGCATGTCCGCCCGAAAGCCAGGCTCTCCAGGACCTTGATATTTGTCCCCGCTCCAGTCCAAAGCGGGCAGAGCGTAAACCAGCTCGCATTGTAAACCGCAGCAAGATCGTCGACAAATCCCAGAACCTTGACACCAGGGACCGCCTGCCAGCGCATAGCAGTCGCCCGATCGTTCCTGCCAGCCAGCCAATACTCCGCCGTCGGACAGGCTGCTCGGACCTTTGGCCACCCCTCGCGAATGAATCGGTCAACGCCATCGCGATTGGGCAGGTAATAGAGAGCTCCAACGGTGAGAAGGACGGGATTTTCAGATCTCGAATCGTTCACCTGAGGTGCGAACATAGGAGCGTTGTAGGGTATGTTTGGCAGGATTGCAGCATTTCTAGTCACCGCGTATCGCGTGTCACCCGCTTTCGTCACCAAAAGTCCACTAAATTTTGGCAGCCATTTTTTAAAAGCTCCTTCGATCTGTGAAGATTGGGCGGAATAGAGAATCCTCTGCCAGCGGGGGCGTGTTACGTCTCGAGCTCGTTGTGCGAAGATGTCGAAATCTACATCGTCGATGTCTAACAGGCAGGGCGTCCGTCCGACGAGACCAGTCTTAACAATTGGTTTGAGATAACGTCCGACCATCAGGAAATATCGGTTATGACCAAGAACACCTGAAAGAGTCTGGTTTAGACGATGATCCACATCGTAGTCCCAATGCCTGGGAATGGCCACGCGCAGGAGGCGCTCGACCGTGAGGCTAGGCGTTGACTTCGTGAAACGACGATATAGCGAATGGCCTTTCGACCGCCACGGAAATCTCCCAAGGAAATTCAAAGAGGCCGGAATGTATCCAGCTCTCACGCTGCTCTCGAAGGTTATATCGTCGCAGTGAATCACATCTACCCGGGCAATTTCGCTTAATGCCTTCCATAAAAGATAGGTTCTCTGATTCGCGCCATTTTCCGGGGGAAAAGGCAGGGACGGCGAAACCAGCAAGATTCGCTTACGATCAAGTGAATTGGTGATCATCTGCTATTTCGCCAAAAACTGTGCGGCGGCGGAACGAACCAGGAACTCCGCGCCGGAAGCCAGTTCCCGAGCGCTTATTTTCCAGGACTGTCGCCGCATTTCCTCGCACCAATTCCGCAGGTACGCCATACGAACTTTCGGATTGAGTATGCACTTTGAATAATAGGCACCGCGTCCTCGAGCATACTGCCGCAAGAGCTGCAATACTTCCAGCTGAGTCCTGCGTCGATGATGATGATAAACGAGGGGGCCTGGGTCGTAGGCACCGTGCCAACCCCGACCTAGCATCCTGGCCATGATATCAACGTCTTCGCACACGAAGAGAGCGCCCGGGCCAAATCGCTCATCAAATCCACCGACAGACTCAAGCGCCGTTCGACGGCAAGCCCAATTGGCCCCATGAATCAGCCCAGCAGGGAGAAAATCTCCCGGATAAAGGTCTTCTCGATAGGCTCTTTCCTGAATTGTAATCGGGTAATCGTCCGGATCGTGCAGCAGAATTCGCCCACCTGTGAACCCGAGCCGTGGGTTTTCTTCGAAGCAGCGTATAATCGAATAAAGGAAATCATCGGCTGGATAACAGTCATCGTCCGTAAAAGCAACGATGTCGCCCTGTGACATTTTCCATCCCCGATTGCGCGCCCTTGAAGCCCCCGCTTGTGGTTCAATGACACTCCTTAGAGGCAAGCTTTCCCTGTAATTTCTTATTACATCCTGCGTTTCATCCTTTGATCCATTGTCGACAATTACCAATTCCCAATGCGCCGGGTATTGCACCGTGGTAAAGCTTTGAAGTGACTGCGAAAGCTGTGAGGCACGGTTTCGAGTACAGATCACGATTGATAATTGCATTTCACAATCTATCCTGCGTTGAAATTAGTTAAAAACTGATAAAATCTCGTCTCCCTGGTTAAAAGCGGGGCGTATATGATCCGAGCTTCAACGACATCAAAGGCGGTACGGCGGGCATCTTAAGAAGAGTTTCGCGCGCTTTCTTCTGCCCGGAACGTCTCGCGTTCAGAATTTTCCGTCCGAATCGAGATGCTCTAACGTAGCGAAACCAGTACCGCACCGTGTCCAACGCTGTCTCGTTGTAGTTCTGTGAACCACCCGAATGCTCGTCAGCAAGAATCTCATCGGCATACCCGAATCCAGTATAAAGCCGTTCAACGTAGGATTCAGTCAAACGCTCTTTTGAGATCAAATGGGTCGCTCGCAGTCGCGCAAAGCATCCCGTGCCTTTGTTCAATAAAAAAGAAGTCCATGCCATATCCACATCCCCACCGGCACCGAGGTTTGTGCCTTGCCGATCAAGGGCGAAGCGTATTCTGTCGTTCCGAATACGTTCTAAGTATAGTTCGGCTACCTCGCGTCGAACGCACATACCCGCTCCGAATGGAGTGGCCTCAGACCATTTTTTTGCATTCGACCAATGGTCCCGAGTAATTTTCCGGATGGCGAGACCCTCCAAATAAGGCGTGATTGATGAAGGCGGCTCCACTTCAAATTCACCCTCTATGCTACCTCCGAACGCACCTAGAAACGGGTAATCCTCGTATATTGCGAAAGCATTGGTTAAGTAGTCCGGATCCAGAACATTATCGTCATCCACGAATATGAGTAAGTCGCCTTTTGCTTCAGCTATTCCGCGCAGTCGAGCCGGGGTGAGCCCAAGCTCCTCCTCGCGGATATGCCTCCCCCCAGGATGCCAGGAGAGATCCACACGCGAGGCTAACGGCTCGGCGGTACCGTTATCGATCAGCAGGAACTCCCAGTCAGCAAAAACCACGGTCTGAGAGCGTAGCGCCTCCAGCGTGCGTCTAAGATAGTCCTCCCGTGGATTGTGTGTGCAAATAATTAAGCTAAGCTTCATTGCTTTGGACCGAGGAGGGTGAATATCTTTTGACCGCGAATTTCCCAACAAGCCGTAACTTGGAACAAACACGATCCATTATAAGTCCTGGGAGCACCTTCAGGGTTTGTTTTAGACTCAAAGATCTCGGGATACTCAAATACATACGTGGATGCACTATGGAAAGCTGCGATACCCTGGTTTGCTCGAAAGCCTTTTGTAGTTTAGCATTTCTCAGCACGTGACGCTTGGCGGCGAACACAATAATGTTTTGAGCGTACCACCAAGCGACATCCTCGTTGTTCCAAATCTTTTCACGAATACAATCTATGGGGACGTATTCATGTTCGCCGAACAATTTTGCCCAATAGTCCGGCCATTCCTCATTTACGTGGCGAGTTCCCCCTTGAAAGGGTATGGCGGCAGAAAACAGAATGACAGAACTCAGTTTTACCAGCGTACCGACAAAACTTCTCGCATACCTTTGGTCAAGGTGTTCAGCGACTTCTAAAGACAGAGCGAGATCAAACTCACGTTCTGCATTGAATCCTTGGGTCACATCTTGCACAACAAAACAGGATTCCGGTATCAGGAGCGATTGATCTCTAACCCAAACCCCGTCGACCCCCGTGATATCATTGATGTTGTGAGCCTTAAAGACCGATAACCATGTCCCTGTTCCACAACCAATATCTATCACGCTACGAGGACCAACAAGGTCGATGATAAGAGGAACAATAATTTCGGCCGACTTGCTCGAAGCGGATCTCATATTGGAGAAAAAAGCAGTATCATAATCTTCGTTAATCTTCATTATGGATGCGTCCGATGTCAGAAACTGATGGTCCTATACCTTCCATGATGGGCCGGGATTACGGCTCGAGTTTGGATTGCTTCTCTAAAAGCACATTCTCCGAACAGAGATCGACTAAAGCACAGCAAGCTCCCTACGGATGACCACAACCTAGCGCCTTGGTTAAGTTGTTCTCTTGGGTTATCACGCTGCCCTGGGGCATTGTCTGACACGAGCTTTGCTGGGGATCTAGCACTTCTGTTGGCGCCAGCCGCGAGGACGGCACGATGTAGCCATGGTCAATCGTATGTGGAAACGAACGACCTGGGGTCGGTGACCGACTGACTTCGAAGGCAGCGCATTGATGAATCATGTCGAGCGTTTCGGTGTTGTGTGAACCGACCCACGGAGAGACCCAGTATTCGCCCGGAATCAATGGGGGCAGGTCGACTAGCACCGTAAACGATTGTCTCCCTTCCCGCGGCTGCACGAATCCCTCCAAAATCGGCAGCGCTTGCATCAGCGCCACTCCGGCGCTGTCAGTTATGTCGAATGAGACAAAAGCCGACTTGTGCATACCTTGGCTCTCAAGCACCAATTCGATCCGTAGAGACATCCGCGGCTGCTCTCCCTCTACGTTCACAGAAAGATATTTATACGATAGCGAACCCGATGCCTGCGCCGAGGGCCGTGTCCAAGTGCTCCCATGCGAGGCTGATACAGTGCTCTCGTAGGCCGCGATGCATTTGTCCACGCACTCCAAGAGAACCAACCGGCCTTTAACTAAGAGCAATGCCCGCTGACAAAGTGCGCGTACAGCGGCCATGTTGTGGCTGACAAACAAGACCGTGCGACCGCCGGTCGCCACGTCATGCATTTTCCCTAGACACTTCTTTTGAAATTCCGCATCCCCCACAGCAAGTACTTCATCTACGACCAGAATTTCAGGCTCCAGGTGTGCTGCCACGGCGAAAGCCAGCCGCACATACATGCCGCTGCTATAGCGCTTTACCGGCGTATCGAGAAATTTCTCGACCTCCGAGAACGCAACAATCTCGTCGAACTTCGCCTTAATTTCGGCACGGCTCATTCCAAGAATCGAACCGTTCAAATAAACATTTTCGCGCCCGGTCAGTTCAGGGTGAAAACCGGTGCCGACTTCCAGCAGGCTGGCGACGCGACCTCTGATGCGGATCCGGCCTTCGGTTGGTTCCGTGATCCTGCTCAGAATCTTCAGCAAGGTAGATTTACCCGCGCCGTTGCGCCCGATGATGCCGATGACTTCCCCCTGCTTTACATTAAACGAGACATCTTTAAGCGCCCAAAAGTTTTCAACCGTATTGTTAGAGGAAGGACGAATGGCCGCATCAGGATGGGAGCCGTTTGAGCCGTTCCGGACAAACATTTTTTTACCAATCGCTCTAAACGGCGCTGCGGCCTGTCGGGCAATCACGTCGCGGAAAGTCGCATATTTCTCGCCATTCAATTTGTGGCGCAAAGTGTAGCGTTTTCCCACGTTTTCGAAGGAGATCACGGTGTCAGACATAAAAGAAATTGCGGATTGCGGATTGCGGATTGCGAATTGCGGAATGGCCTAACGGCGGGATTTGGCCGTTCGGCCGCTCGTTACAA
>Ga0306926_10009521_pt1 | contig 10688 bp, 8 predicted proteins | sample flu12Cox44000178_FD_203759 | JGI IMG/M metagenome (GOLD analysis project Ga0306926, IMG submission 203759) | Lab enrichment of tropical soil microbial communities from Luquillo Experimental Forest, Puerto Rico - flux8day.12C.oxic.44.000.178 (v2)... | ecosystem: Environmental > Terrestrial > Soil... | reverse complement strand
ATCCGTCGGGGGATTGGGGGGAGCGCTGCTCTTGCTTAAGACGCCAGCGCCCAGCTTTGCGAGTCATTCCCTGGTTGATGCTGACACCACGCTTCTCTTCACCCTTGGGCTGATTAAAATGTGTCGAACGCCGAGACGCAGCAGCGTTTGGCGGAGGATTTCCGCACCAATGAGCTTCATAGAGCTCTCCCAAATGATACCAGCACTGTTCTGAAAGCGAGACTTGCTGGCACGGGAGCGATGGCTCTGAGCGACGAAGAAACCAGCGAGGCGTACTTGGCCATAAAACCACTCGCAAAGCGGTGCTTTGGCGTCTTCCAGGCAGCGGTCCGCCTCTGGATTTCAGCGTCGGTGATTTCGACGCTGATCGAACACGGCAAATCGCCCTGTTACAACGAAGCGGATCACGTGTCCCTGTTCTATGCCGAATCATGGGCAATCGTTCATTACCTGCGCAACCCTTGCGGCGTCGCAACGAAAAGCGACTGTGCAGGAGTCGGTCGACGACAAACTTCCGGTTGCCGACGTGTCCGAGGGCCAACCGACCGCGAGGGCCGCAACTTCTGGAAATCGGGCTACCTCACCGCACTCCTCTGCGGCTGGAGAGATGACCAACCGTCAATACGAATTGACGGGTAAAGTAACTACAGTCGACTGCGGGAAGGCTTCCAACGGCCAACTGGCGCTGCGTATTAATTCTGTGCTGATGAAGTTTTACTACGCGGAGTTATCGCGATTGCAAGTCAGCGGCACCGCAAATTCAGTCAAGCTGCCTGCCTGTAATTCGTGGAAGGGTATGTGGGCTAAAGTTATCTTTCATCCCGCCCAGGATAAGGATTACGACGGCGAATTGATCGCAATTCAATTTTTTTGATAGACAGTACGGCCTCCCACCACCGTTCTCAGCACTTCGGTCTTCAGGATTTCCTTTGGTATGGCTTTGGTGACGTCGTTTGATAAAATCACAAAGTCGGCGTATTCGCCCACCTTCAATTCGCCTTTCTTCCCCTCCTCGAACTCCGCATAGGCGGGACCGGACGTGTAGGCGCGGATACAGTCGTCCAAGGAAATCTTTTCTTGCGGCTCCCACCCGCCCGGGGGACCTCCGTCAGGAAGCTCACGCGTGACACAGGCATACAAACCGCGAAAGGGATTAATCGGCTCCACATCATAATCCGTGCCGAAAGCCAGCTTCGCGCCAGACTTAAGAAGCGAGTTCCAAGCATACGCGCCCCTGGCGCGTTCGGGGCCGATGCGTTGTTCCGCCCAGCGCATGTCGTTGGTTTCGTGAGCCGGCTGCATCGAGGCAATCACGCGGAGCTTCGAAAATCGTGGCAGGTCCTCCGGCGCAATGACCTGTGCGTGCTCGATGCGGTCCCGCCGGTCGCGAGTGCCATTTACCCGCTCGATGGATTCAAACACGTCGAGCGCGATACGGTTGGCCTTGTCACCGATAGCATGAAAGGCCAGTTGAAAGCCCAGCTTGTCGCGCTCGAGTGCCATGGCCTTCAGCTTTTCCGCGTCCATGGTCATAATGCCGCTCGTCGCCGGATCATCCGAATATGGCGCGAGTAACGCCGCGGTGCGCGAGCCCAGCGCGCCATCGGTCACCATCTTCACCGCGCCCGTTTTTAGCCAGGGGTCCGTCGTGCCACCTTGCGCGCGGCGGTTTTGCAATTCCGTCGTGGAAGCCGTGAACGGCAGCCATTCCGTAATCCGCACTGTCAGCTTTTTCTCTTCTTTCAAATCGGTGTAAACAAGGAAGTCTTCCCATTCGGAATTGTCTTGCGCCGAGGTCACGCCATTCCTAGCCAGTTCTTCCAACACCAGCTCAATCCCGTGCCGCCGCTCGTCCGGCGTCGGGTCCGGGATACGTTGCGCGACGAATTCCGTCGCTGCGCCTTCCTTCAGCATGCCTGTGGGTTCCCCGTCGGCAAATCGTTCGATTTCCCCTCCCGGCGGATTCTTGGTATCGGGAGTGATTTCCGCGTGCTTCAGCGCCAGAGAATTCGCCACCGCGACATGACCGGAGACGTGCACCAAATACACCGGGTTGTCTGGCGCGACCTCGTCGAGCTGAAGACGTGTTGGGAATTTCCCGTCAGGCCAAAGCGTCTGATCCCAGCCACCACCCGTAATCCACTCGCCGGGTTTATGCTGGGCGACCGCGTCTTTCACGCGTTTCTGAAGTTCCGCGATGGAAGTCGCGCCGTTCAGCACCACGGCAAGCTTGTCCCGAGCTGCTCCGCCGAGATGCGTGTGCGCATCATTAAAGCCGGGCATGACGAAACGTCCCTTGAGCTGCACGGTTTCTGCTTCGGCCTGCGCGCCTCCGCAATCCAGAAGGATCTGCTCAAGCGCACCAATGCACAGAATCTTGCCGTCGCGCACGGCTATGCCCGAAGCCCAGGGATGCTGCGGGTCGTTCGTATAGATCCGGCCATGGAGATAGTAGATCGTCTTGTGGAGTTGCGAATCGCTCTGCGCGCGTGTTTGCACTGGGCTGCAAAAGCAAATCATCGCGCAACTCCAGAGCGCGACAAAGCCTTTCGACCCGCGCCCCATGCTCAATTCCCTTTCTCCGTTGCGAACCCCGCCACACCAAGAAGCGTCAGCAACACCCGCTGCAATCCTACTTCGCGACCCGCGGGTTCATACCACTCCTGCAACGAATGCGCGCCCCCGCCATTTCCTCCCGCGCCGATGGCGATGGCGTCAATTCCCAGCGACAAGGGAATGTTCGCGTCCGTCGAAGAACGCTCAATCCGCGATTGGTTGCCCACCGTTTCATCCGCCGCCCTCAAAGCCACAAGCAATACCGAATCCGTCGCCAATTCCCCGCCCGGCCGGCTGCCAATCGGGTTCACTTTCCATTCCAGCTTGCCCTTGGTGCGATCACGCGCGTTGTCCATTTCGTCCTTCACGCCGGCAGCCACGCAATCCCGCAACGCGGACTCTAGCCGCACAAGTTCCTCTTCGCTCTCGGAGCGCAGATCCACCTTCAATTTCGCCTCATGCGGTATCGAATTGACCGACGTACCGCCCTCGATTTGACCCAGGTTGAACGTGGTTCGCGGCGTGGCAGGGACGCGCGTATTGATAAACCGTACCGAAGCGCGAACCAGCGCATTGATGGGATTCGGCATGCCAAAGTCAGACCAACTGTGACCGCCGGGCCCGCCGATCACCACTTCCAATCGCCGGGAAGCCAGCGCTTTCGTTGTTACATGATCCGTGCCCGAACCATCCAGAACAATCACGGCTTTCAGTCTGCTCCGGTAAGCATCAATCAACGCCCGCATACCTCGAAGATTGCCCTCACCCTCTTCTCCGACGTTTCCTGCGAAGAGAATCGTCCGCTCGGGTCGAATCTTCGCCGCACGCATCGCGCGTGCAGTCGCTACTAACCCCGCCAGGCCGGTCCCATTGTCGGAAATTCCGGGTGCGATGATCCGTTCGCCCTCCTGCTGCGCTTTGATCTCCGTTCCCGCGGGAAACACCGTATCCAGGTGGGCAGCCAACAGGACGACTTCCTTTTCGTTTGCTCCGCGCAACTCGCCGATCACATTCCCGATTTTGTCCGTATGAACGCTCAAGCCCTCCGCGGCAAAAAGGGCACCCAAAGCGGCCGCTCGTTTTTCTTCCTGAAATGACGGTGCAGGAATTTCCGTCAGACGAATCTGTTCCTCGTTGATCCATTTCAGATTCTTGCCGAACCATTCGAGCGCTGCGCGGACTTTCGGCTGCTCTGCCAAAGAGGGGGTATTCGTCGGCCGGGCCACTTGAGGAACAACCGAAGAGCGAATCGGCATGAGAAACAGAATAGCGCAAAGCGCTACTCGTTTCACCGTACCAAATGACAGGTACTCGAGGGAAAGGACCAGGGGCGAGCCATCTTTCGGGGGACGGGGCTTGCGCACGCCGCCATTCTACTCCGGGAGCGGAACCCCGCAAATGGCGTTTCGCCGGCGGCGAGGGCTACGCCGCAGCGCCTGAGCCCGCGCAAAGCGCCTGCACTTCCTCTTCCGTCAGCATCCGCGAGGATTGTTTGGCTGCCTCAAAGATGCGGTTCACCAGTTCGTCCGTAGCAGGAATGTTGTGGCGCGCCAGCCAGTAGAGTACGTTGGATTTCCCGCTCATGGGTCCGACTTCCACGATTTGTTCCAGGCCGAATAAGTGCGCAGGCACGCCACTGTAAACGGAATCTGCAAGATCCCGGTCGTGTTTATTCAAAGCCTTGATAATCGCCGCGGCATGCACGCCTGTTCCGGTGCGAAAAGCGTCCTTCCCAAAGACCGGATAATTCGGCGGAATGACCGTGTGTGTCGCCTTCGCGACTTTCTCGCAATACGTCCGGAGATATGTCAGATCGTTCTGAATCAGTCCCATGAGCCGCAGATTCACCAGCAACAATTCCATCGGCGCATTCCCAACACGTTCGCCCAGAGAAAGGGCCACCGCGTGAACCTGATCGGCGCCCGCCGCCACCGCTGCCAACGAATTCGCAATCGAAAGTCCGCGATCGCGATGACCGTGCCAATCCACGCGAATCCGCATGCCGGAGGGCTTCACAACTTTTTCCAGCACAAATTTCACGAGATTATAAGCGCCCTGCGGCGTGGCGTGCCCTACGGTATCGCAAACCACTATGGCGCGCGCTCCGCTGCGAATCGCCGCGCCGTATAACCTTTCAATTGTTTCCGGGTCCGTTCGAATCGTATCTTCCGTGACGTACATGGACGGTAGCCCCTCGGCGGCCGCAAACTTCACGGCTTTCTCCGTGGTACGTTCCAGATGATCTACCGTCCAATCCTCGACGAGCCGGCGGATCGGGCTCGAGCCGAGAAACGTAGCCGCCTCGATGGCAATACCTACACGCTGCGAAATCTCTGCGATCGGCCGGATGTCTGTCTCCATCGTGCGCGCCGCGCAATTCGGTCGGATGCGCATACGGTTCGTCGCAATCTCTCGCGCCAGGGCTTCCGTGTGCTCTGCCGCGCGGGGGCCGGCGCCAGGCAAGCCGATATTTACCGAATCAATGCCCAAGGATTCCATCAGGTGCAGGATTTCAATTTTTTCTTGAACCGAAGGATCGGTAATCGAAGGATTCTGCAAGCCATCGCGAAGGGTCTCGTCGTTCAACAACACTCGTGTGCCCAGCGGAATCGCTAACTCGCCCTCTTTGTTCCAATCATAAATCCATTGATTTTCGGGCATGTCGAAGAGATCTCCGGTCCAACTCAATAGCGGACTGTGTAGCTATTCGGCTGTTGCTGCGGGTCCGGACGGTACAGCGTCTTGCAAAACTCACAGCGATAAATTTCCGCGCCCTTCCCTACGAGTGCTTCCACTTCCGCGGAAATCTCGAACCAGCGCTTCAGATGCCCGGCGCAGAGCTTTCCCTTTTCATTTTTTTCGTCACAGGCGCGCTGCTTCGGTTTTCTCGTTTTCAGCTTGGGACCGCTGGTCGCCGCTTCGCTTTGCGTCGTTTCCCCTGCGTCTTCTCGCGATTCCTCAATCACTTGGCCTCTCCTCACTGCATTCACAATGACTCGTGGCCTTGCGGCCCGAGTCACAGTCCGTGATCGCGGAACATGGTCTTCATGGCTTCGCGCGCGTTCCGCAGACGGGCCATCACACCGCCCGTAAATTCAAAACGCAGGAAAGCATCCGCGGCCTTCTCCAGTTCCCCGCCATAGCGGTACCACCACGGCTTCGGCGTTCCCGGCAAGCCGTCCACATCCACGTATTTTAGATGCACCATTTCGAGCAGGCCCGCTTTTCCATGCGTGCGTCCCCAGCCGCTTAAGCCGCAGCCGCCGTGGGGCGCCTCCGCGATCGCAAATCCACTGAGAACGTCGTTCACCATGACGGTCCCCGCGCGAAGCCGCTTCGCCAATTCCTTGCCGCGCTGCGCCTCTCGCGTCCACACACTGGCGGCCAGCGAAAATTCCGTGTTGTTGGCCTGGGAAAGCGCCTCTTCCGCGTCTTTCACCACTTGAATCGCCATGATGGGACCAAACGTCTCGCCCTGAAAGAGCCGCATCGAGGCATTTACGCCCGTCAGGACCGTTGGCTCAAAAAATCCGGGCCCGAGATCTGGGCGCGGACGACCACCACACAGAACCTTGGCGCCACGCTGCACCGCCTCGGCGATCAAATCATTCATTCGCTGCACGTGTTGCGGCCGGATCAGTGGCCCGACATCGGTTCCGGGGTTACCCCCGGGTCCGAGGCGGAGCTTCTGCGTTTTTTCGACGCATCGCCGGATAAACTCCTCACTCACTGCCTGTTCGACGAAGAGTCTCTCCACGGAAAGGCAAACCTGGCCACAGTTCGTAAAGCTGCCCCACACTGCGGCGCTCGTGGCAACGTCCAAGTCCGCGTCCGCCAGCACCAGCATGGCGTCTTTCCCGCCCAATTCCAGCACACTAGGAAGCAATTGCCTCGCGCAGGCTTCGGCGACATGCTTGCCAGTGAAGACGCTTCCCGTGAAAAAAACTTTGTCCGGACGCGCTTCGATCAGGGCTTGGCCCACTTCGCCGCTGCCTTGCAGCACGGTCACCAGGTCCTGCGGGAAGCCGGCGTCACGGAACAGTTTGGCGATGAGATCACCGCAGTCTGGGGTAAAGTCACTCGTCTTACAGAGCACGGCGTTGCCGGCGGCGATGGCGGGAATGATCTGGCTCATGGGTATGGCAAGCGGATAATTCCATGAGCTGATGATTCCCAAGACGCCCCATGGCTCGTAGTGGAGCGAACCAGACTTAGCCTTCGCCGCCAAATTGTGATGCGGAATTTTCTCGGATCGTAAGAGCTCAGGGCCATATTTCGCGAAGTAACCAGCGGTGTCCAGGGACACAAACACATCAGCAAACAAGGCTTCAGCGCGCGGCTTGCCGGACTCGCGAACCACCGCGTCTGCCAGCGAACCGCACGCCTCGAGAATCTTCGCTTTCAACACAGTGATCTGCGCGCAACGATCCCGAATCGGCACCCGCTCCCATGCGGCTTGCGCCGCGCGCGCTTTTGCCAGAATCCGCGGCACCGCCAGCGGCGGTGTTTTCTCAAAATGGCCGCAGACCCGCCCTGTGGCAGGATCGATCGAAGGAATCGTTTCAACGACGACTGGAGTGGCAACCATATCCGTGATTCTAGCCCAAATTGGGGCGGCAGACTCGACGTCCTTGATTTACGCCGCAAGAAATAGAAAACGCCCGGCCTATACGTCCCAGGCTTCTGGATGCTCCACCGCAACCATGCATAATCCTTGCGGCGGCACGGTAGGCCCGGATTTCGAACGGTCTTTCAACTCGTATAATCGATCAATATCTACAGGGTCCAGTTTGCCGCGCCCGACTTCGAGGAGCGTGCCGACCATCTTGCGGACCATGTAACGCAGAAACGACCGGCCGCGCACGGTGAACCACAACTCTTCACCGTCGTCCGTGCGCTTCAGTTCGGTTCCAAAGATTTCCCGTTCCATGTTGCGCTCTTTGTCGTCGTCTTCCGATCCTGTGGAAGCCGCGAACGACGAGAAGTCGTGCACACCCACGAATCGCGCCGCCGCCTCTCGCATGGCTTCTTCATCCAGCAGGAACGGGTAATGCAGCACGTAGCGCCACAAGAACGGTGGGACAACCTTGCCTCGATAGATCCGGTAGCGGTAGACCTTTCCTTTTGCCGACCAGCGGGCATTAAACTCCGGCCCGACTTCCTCTGCCGATACGATACGGATCGTCGCTGGCAAGAGCGCATTTAGGGCTCGGTGAAATTCCAGCGCCGAAAGCGCCGACTGCGTGCGAAAACTACCGACTTGTCCAAGGGCGTGAACACCTGCATCCGTCCGCCCGGCGCCATGCAACTGTATGTTTTCCTGCGTCAATCGTTGCAGCACGGTCACAATCTCGCCTTGCACCGTCGATTTATTCGCCTGCATTTGCCATCCGTGGAAATCGGTCCCGTCGTAGGCAATCGTTAGTTTGAAATAACGCATGCGGGAATACGTCAGCGACTTACGAAGCGCTTCGCGCAAAATGGCTGCCAGGCTTCACGGCCGCGCCACCTTGCCGGCAGAGTGGGCAATCTTCCGGCTCAAAAGTCTCGATGCTCAGTTCCAACAACGACTGCGCTTCGACGTCGAACTCAATTTTTCCACCGCTGCGGTCGATCAGCGCCCCGGCGGCAACCACCCGGCCCCTGGCCTCCTCCACGACTCGGATGGCCTCGCGGGTCGATCCACCCGTCGTCCACACGTCCTCTACAACCAGAACGTGCATATCCGGCCGAAGCGAAAACCCGCGCCGGAGTGTCATCATCCCGCTTCCGTCGCGCTCTACAAACATGGCCGGCACTCCGCCTCCAAAAGCGTCTTTAGGAGGCGGCAACGCGCGGGCAACTTCCTGTCCAATTACCACACCACCGAGCGCCGGGGAGACCACCGCGTCAATCCTCGCGTCCGAGAAGAGAGCTGCGAGCGCATGACCCAACTTCTCGGCGAATCGCGGGTACTGCAGCACCAACGCGCATTGCACGTACGTACCGCTATGGAGGCCGCTCGACAACTCAAAATGGCCATGGCGGATCGCTCCCGCTGTCTCCAAGATCCTCAAGAGTTCTTCGCGTGACAACATGGGCCGCTAACCGTCGGGCGCTCCTAAACGTCGAAACGTCAGCAGACTAGCCGCGTGGACCTATCGTTGTCAAGGAACTGCAAGCCCTGATAGACTTCACAATTCTGGCCTGGCGTCCGGACTGGCCAAACAAGGCTCTCGTTACGGTTTTCATGAAACAAATCGTGCCCCGCGAGCGTTTTACAGAGAGAACCCAGACACGCGGGGTTACGCGAAGCTTGATCCAAATGCTCAAGGTAAGGTGAGGAAACTGAATATGAAGATGCCGTTCTTTCGATCGCTGCTCGCCGCCGTGTTGGCTGGAGTCTTGGCAGGGGCACCCGTTTCGCCCGTGTTGGCGCAGGAGCCGGCTTCTGCGCCTGTTCCGACCGCGCCGGTGCAAGGCGCCGTGCCCATCTCTCTGGGAGTCTCGAAATATAACTATACACGCGCGCCGAAGCCCTTCCCGAATATCTTCGCGCCCTATACGATGCAGTATGTCGATCCCGGCGTGCTTACGAATTCTCCGCGATTGGAGCAACTAATTCGCGACGGGAAACTCCCTCTCAGTCTGCAGGACGCCATTGCCCTCGCGCTCGAAAACAGCATGGACATCGTCGTTCAGCGGTACAACCCCTGGATGGCCGATGCTGGCATCCTGAAGGCCAAAGCTGGCGGATTTGGCTACCTCATCCCGAGCGCCACCCTCCCAGGCTCCCAGGCCAACCTCCCGATATTCTTCTATGATCCGCTCATCACCCAAACATTTGCGTTCGACGATCGCACCACGCCGATCAACAACCCGTTCATCGCGGGTACCGGTGCAGGCGTCGGGAACCGGCAGAATCCGCAAGCTCTTCCCCTTTTCTCCCACACGGCACAGTACAACACGCAGTATCAGCAGCAATTTGACACCGGCACTTCCTTCAGCACGTCCTGGAACAACACGCGCGCCTCTTCCACGGCCGCCAACTTCTTTAATCCTTATGTGCAGTCTTCGCTTATCGTCGGATTCCAGCAGCAACTCTTGCAGGGCTTTGGCCGCAGTGTGAATCGCCGCAATATCCTGATCGCGGAGAACAACCGCAAGATCGCCGATCTCGCGTTCTCTCAGCAGGCCATCACAACCGTTACGGCAACCATTACCGCCTACTGGGAGCTGGCGTACGCTCGCGCGAACGTGAACGTCCAGCAACAGGCCGTCACCGTCGCCGAAAAGCTTTACAACGACAACAAGAAGCAGCTCGAAATTGGCACCATGGCACCGCTGGACGTCACCCGCGCCGAGTCCGAACTCGCCACCGACCGCCAAAACCTCATCGTTGCACAGACCACCGAGCTGCAGGATCAGCTCATCCTCAAGAATAACATTTCCAAGGATCCCTTGGCTTCCAATCTCATCAACGTCGAAATTGTTCCCACCGATAAACCGGACTCGCCTGCCTCGATTCATGCGCTCTCTTTTGAGGAGGCCGTCAAGGAAGCGTATGCCAAGCGCCCCGATCTTCAGGCACAGTTTTACAACCTGAAGAACGAAGAGATTGAGGTCCGCGCCACAAAGAACGGGCTCTTGCCCACCGCAACGCTAAACGCGCAGTACGGCACCTTCGGCCTCGCCGGCAACTCGACTCTTCTCAGCGCCGTCTCCTACACGGGCCCCACAACCACCAGCGTGCCGGTTATTGACGCAAACGGCAAACAGGCCACGATTCCCGGCCCCACTGGCCCCATACCGATATTCGTGGCCACGCCCACGCAAACCGTCCTTGGGACCAACAAGGCCGGCTTCACGAGTGCTCAGAGTCAGGTTTTTCGCAACAATTTCCCCGACTACAACGTCTCGCTTAACCTGCAAATTCCGCTGCGTAATCGTGCCGCGCAAGCCGACAATCTCCACGCTCAGCTTGTCAGGCGCCAGTTGGAAGCCGAAGTACAACAGCTCAAGAACACCGCTCTTCTCGACGTCCGCAACACCACCATCGCTCTCGAACAGGGCCGCGCGCAGGTGGAAGCCGCGAGCAAGGCCCGCGAGCTGCAACAGCAAACGTTTGACGCCGAGCAAAAGAAATACACCCT
>Ga0306926_10009519_pt1 | contig 10689 bp, 8 predicted proteins | sample flu12Cox44000178_FD_203759 | JGI IMG/M metagenome (GOLD analysis project Ga0306926, IMG submission 203759) | Lab enrichment of tropical soil microbial communities from Luquillo Experimental Forest, Puerto Rico - flux8day.12C.oxic.44.000.178 (v2)... | ecosystem: Environmental > Terrestrial > Soil... | reverse complement strand
CCGATCTGAAGGTCCGCGTCATCAATGTCGTCAATCTGATGAAGCTGCAGCCGTCGAGCGAACACCCGCACGGCCTCTCGGACCACGATTTCGACGCGCTGTTCACCACCGATAAGCCGATCATCTTCGCCTTCCACGGTTACCCCTCACTCATTCACCGGCTGACCTACCGCCGAACAGGTCACCAGAACATCCACGTGCGCGGCTACAAGGAAGAGGGCACGACCACGACACCATTCGATATGTGCGTGCTGAACGATCTCGATCGCTTCCATCTGGTCAGCGACGTGATCGACCGGGTGCCGAAGCTTGGGGCGCACGCCGCTTACGCCAAGCAGGCGATCCGCGACAAGCTCATTGACCACAGGGAGTACATCGCCCGATACGGGGACGATATGCCCGAGATCACCGCGTGGAGGTGGGGACAGGAGGCGGCTTCCGTGGCGGTGCGTTCGACCGAGGCCGATAACGTCTGACGCTGGTGGAGGCGAACGTGAACGTGTTCGCGATCAGGCACAGGTAGACCGCATGGGGGCGCGGCGAGTGGGCAGAACAGAAAGCTAGAGGATTACGCGATGAGCGCATCAAAGCGAAGGGAGCAGGGAGAGCGTCGGATGCGGCAGCCCAACAGCAGACGCGTGATCACTCGGGAGTGGTACGACGCCGTACTTCTTGACCTCGACGGTGTGATAACGGACACCGCTAGCATTCATGCGGCGTGTTGGAAGCAGATGTTCGACGAATACCTTCAGCAGCGTGCGACACAGAGAGGCGAGGCATTTCATCCTTTCGATCTCATCACGGACTACGATCTCTATGTGGATGGGAAGCCCCGCTTCGACGGGGTTCGCGACTTTCTCGCATCACGTGGCATCCAACTCCCGGAGGGACACCCAGACGACCCCCCACAGCTCGAAACCGTGGACGGGCTCGGGAACCGCAAGAACGACTTGGTCAACGAGGCCATTGAAGACAAGGGGGTCAAGCCTTACGCGGGAAGCGTTCAATTCATCCGTCAACTCCGCCGCCACGGGTTCAAAATCGCCGTCGTCACCTCGAGTCAGAACTGCGCCGCGGTCTTAAAGGCCGCCAAGTTGGATGCCTTCTTCGACGTCCGAGTCGATGGCAACATGATCCTTGCGCAACACCTGGCTGGGAAACCCTCCCCAGATACGTTCTTGATGGGGGCAAGGCTGCTCGGGGTTGAGCCGGCACGGACGGTCGTCATCGAGGATGCCATCTCCGGAGTCGAGGCCGGCGCTGCTGGGAACTTCGGACTTGTGATCGGCGTCGCGCGCAAAGGGAATGCCGACGAGCTGAAGCACCACGGCGCGCATCTGGTGGTAAAGGATCTGGGTGAACTGATCGACTGACCAACGCCTCGCTGTCTTAGGAGAAACAGCCCGATGCTCCATCATGTACGCCTCCGGCCGCCATCGCATGATTATCCGGCCGACGAGTGGAACGTGATCGAGAAGGCGTTTCATCCCGAATTCCTGGCCCAGCTGGAAACGATACTCGCGCTCGGCAACGGATACCTCGGCATGCGTGGATGCCCAGAGGAAGGTGGCCCCAATGCTGAAAATGCCACGCTCATTAACGGCTTCTATGAAACGTGGCCGATCGTGTACGCAGAACAAGCGTACGGTTTCGCGAAAACTGGCCAGACCATCTGCAATGTAACCGACAGCAAGATCATTAAGCTCTTCGTCGATGACGAGCCGTTTTGGCTGCCCGATGCGAATCTCTTGAGCTACGACCGGCGGCTCAACATGAAGTCCGGGACGCTTGACCGTGATATCCTCTGGGAGACTCCTGCGGGAAAACAGGTATCGATCAAATCTCAGCGTTTGGTCTCGTTTGAGAATAGGCACGTAGCCGCCATTTCTTATTGTGTGACCCTCCTCAATTCGAAAGCCTCCATCGTGCTCTCTTCGGAGATGGCTACGGATACGGATAAACCGAGCGGCTGTATCAACGGTGATGATCCGCGACTGGCCAAAGCCTTTTCAGGTCGAGTTCTCCATCCGCGAGCCAATTATTGTAAAGGCCGTCGCATCGTGCTTTGTCATGCGACTGAAAAGAGCCGGTTGACCGTGACATGTGCCACTGACCAAGGCCTGGAGACTTCGTGCCCGCATACCGAGAAGGTTGCACACACTGACGACTTCGGCCAGGTCGTCTTCACAATCGACGCCCTGCTTGGCCATCCGATCCAGTTCACCAAATATATAGTCTATCATACCTCCAAAACGGCTTCGGCTGAGGAACTCTGCGGCCGTGCCGAGTGGACTCTGGATCGCGTAATAGCCCAGGGATTCCAACAGCTGCTGACCTCTCAAGAGCAGTACCTGCACGATTTCTGGCGCCGCAGCGATGTGCGGATCAGGGATGTCCGGGAAGACCGTACGAACCGCAGTACCGTGGAGATCCAGCAAGCGATTCGTTTCAACCTTTTTCACATGCTGCAGGCGTCAGCGCGTGCTGAAGACGCAGGCGTGCCGGCGAAAGGTCTTACCGGTCAAGCATATGAAGGACACTACTTTTGGGACACCGAGATCTATCTGCTGCCTTTTCTGACGTATACTTCTCCCCGTATTGCCAGGAATCTGTTGACCTTCCGCTACAAGATGCTGCCGCAGGCACGAGCACGCGCCAGACAATTGGGCCATCGAGGAGCCATGTTCCCGTGGCGAACCATCAGTGGGGAAGAAGCATCGGCATACTATGCCGCGGGAACGGCACAATACCACATCAACGCGGACATCATGTACGCGCTACGCAAGTATGTGCAAGCAACGGGGGACGCGTTATTTCTGCACGACTACGGCGCGGAGATGCTCGTAGAAACGGCGCGGCTGTGGCTGGACCGGGGTTTTTATTCGGAGGCAAAAGGCGGAAAGTTCTGCATCAATGGCGTAACCGGGCCTGATGAATACAAAGCAGTCGTCAACAACAACGCGTATACGAACTTGATGGCCCGAGAAAACTTGCGCTACGCAGCGCAGACCGTAAAATCTCTGCAGTCTACCGAACCAGTTACGTATAACGCGCTGGTGCAAAAAACGGTGCTTGAATCGTCTGAGCCTGAGAGGTGGCTCCGCGCGGCAGAGAACATGTATGTGCCTTATGATGAAGACCGGCAGATAGTCCTCCAGGATGACAGCTTCCTGGACAGAGAGCCTTGGGACTTTCAGAATACACCATCTGAGCACTATCCCCTTCTGTTGTTCTATCACCCGCTCAACATATATCGGAAGCAAGTGATCAAACAGGCAGATGTAGTGCTGGCCATGTTCCTGTTGGGCGATCTTTTTTCGCCAGAGGCGAAGAATCGTAACTTTCGCTTCTACGATCCCTTGACCACGGGAGACTCATCGTTGTCCTCCTGCGTCGAGGCAATCATTGCCGCACAAGTCGGCGATATGGAGAAAGCGTTTCGGTACGGGATGGCAGCACTGCTGATGGACCTGGCTGACGTCGGAGGCAACGTAAACGACGGCTGCCATATCGCCTCGATGGGCGGCACCTGGATGATGCTGACTTACGGGTTCGGCGGAATGCGGGACAATGACGGAACATTGTCATTCTGGCCACGTCGCCCGCCTGAGGAAAGCGCTACACTTCGGTTCCCGGTGACATACCGCGGCCAGAGGCTGGAAATCGAAATCGGTCTGGAAAAGGTGGAGTACGCGCTCCGTGAGGGCGAATGCCTCGCGATCCGCCATGAAACGGAAGAAATTCAGCTGACTAGCAAACATCCGCTGGCGGTTCGGACGGTCACCCGGAGGTGATCATGGCAAAGGGACGATAAAGCTCAATAATTCACGATCACGAGCTATGTGCCGCTTATCCTAAGCGCGATCGGTTGGTTTACGAGAAGGAGCATCGACAGTGACGGATTTGAAATATCCAATGGTGGATGTGTTGACCGATGCAATGATGTCGCTCACGTACTTAAACATACTGACGGTATGGTATCTCTTGCTTCTCACCGCTCCGTGGCTATTCATGCAGGCATGGATGAAAGCACTCGAGAGTCAGCGCGCTTCATAACCAATCCGTCAGAACTGATCAAGCGGGCTCAAATGGTCATCGCGCGCGTGCACGACCCACGACGCGGGTAACGTTCGCGCAGTGAATCCGAGCATCTACGGCTCCATGCGGGTCGAGTGGCATGCGAAGCGTTTCAACTGGTTGAGGAGTCGCTGTAGCCCCGTTAACCGTGATGAAGGTTCATCACGTCGTGCACCGCTCGAAGATCGCCTCGCGATGCTGCTCAAAGGCGTGCAAGCACGTCTCCAGAGCATGAAGCATCGAGGCCGCGCAATCGGTGTCCTGTCTGGTCTGAGCTAGCTTATCGATGATCCTTTTCTGGCGAGCTATACGGGCCTCGACGATCGCGATGTGTCGCTCGGCCTGGGCAAGGTAGTCCTGCTTATCGGCGTCGTGCATGATCGGAGGTAGCTTTCTTGCAGCTTCAGCCATGTCTAGCTTTCTTGCAGCTTCAGCCATGTCTAGATCCTCCTGCTCGGCTGGAATACCCGTGACGTTTAGCAGGCGAAAAGCATCTGTATTTGTCCTAGATCAAAATCACGTCGTGATAGTCCGATTAACTGTAGCCAGCACCAAGATGCCACACGCCCTAAGATCAGTTACGGCCATGCACGGGTTTGTTCGGAAGTCGCTGGGCGCCCCACTGTTATCGTTCAAGAGCGAGACGGCCACTGCGAGTGTCGGCTGAATCAAGCCGGATCGGCAAGATGACGAGCGAAGATTTGAGGGGTTCTTGACCTAGATCAAAACCTTGCGACCTGCCGTTTGCGAAAAAGAATACCCTAATCGCTTGCCAGACGGCCGGCCAGAGCCGCACTAAAAACGACAGGAGGCGGCGATGACTTTCGAAGAGTGGCGCAAGGAAGCCGAGCGGATGTTGATGCACTCGTACCATGATGATCCGGCGTGTGTGGATAAAGAGCATTGGCGAGAATGCTTCGATCGCAATTACAGGCCGTGGGAAGCGGCGCGTTACGCTGCCGAATTGCGCGACCTACGCGCGACCGCCCCTGCTGCGAAGGGCTAAACATTTGTTCGTTTTGAGCTTTTCGGTCTTTGACGGGGCGTCGCAAGGATTTCCAGGACGGATGTGCGGTCTCGCATCAATGATCCGGCCTTTGATTGGAGCATCACTAACTTACCAAGGAAACCATCTCCTGATGGAGGAGGAAAAACTGGGAGCTACGGTCCGAGCGGCTGAGGACATCGGATCACCAAAGGCGAAGAACGCATCAAAGGGCAAGCAATCCTGGCGGGATCTATGGAACGCACCTGACCAATCCGAACCCTGCGAGGCTACCTTTCACAACGGCGGAGAGGGAAAATATGAAGATAGCGCAGGTCGCGCCACTGATGGAGAGCGTGCCGCCGCGACTTTATGGCGGCACTGAGCGGGTTGTGTCCTACCTTACCGATGAACTGGTCCGACTTGGTCATGAGGTGACGCTGTTTGCGAGTGGGGGTTCAGTTTCGACCGCGAACTTGATGCGCTGCGTGCCCACGGCACTGCGCCTAGATGCCAACGTACGCGATCCAATTCCGTACTATATGCTGATGCTTGACCGGGTGCGCGAGCTCGCGGACGAATTCGACGTTCTGCACTTTCACATCGATCAGTTTCATTTTCCGCTGTTTCACCCGATCGCGAAGAAAACCGTGACCACTTTGCACGGTCGGCAGGATCTTCCCGATCTCAAGCCGCTATACCTGGGTTTCAGCGATATGCCGCTGGTGTCGATCTCCAATGCGCAGCGCAAGCCGATTCCCAACGCGAACTTTGTCGCCACGGTCTATCACGGCATTCCACTGCATTTGCTCAAGCCGAACTGCAGGGCGAGCGGCAGCTACGTGGCGTTCCTCGGACGCATCTCTCCAGAGAAGCGGCCCGACCGTGCGATACGGATCGCGCAGGCGCTCGGACTGCCGATCAAGATCGCCGCTAAGGTCGACAAAGTCGACGAAGCATATTTCCGGGCAAAAATCGTCCCGTTGCTCAATCGGCCTGGTGTGGAATTTATTGGGGAGATTGATGAGCGTGCCAAGAGCGAGTTCCTGGGCAATGCGGGAGCGCTCGTATTCCCGATCGACTGGCCCGAGCCGTTCGGATTGTCGATGATCGAGGCCCTGGCCTGCGGGACGCCGGTGCTCGCCTTCGGCTGCGGCTCCGTCCCTGAGATCATCGATCCAGGCGTGACAGGCGCGATCGTCCACACGATGGCCGAGGCAATCAGAACGCTGCCCCAGGTGCTTGCGCTCGATCGCCGGACAGTTCGGCAACGGTTCGAGCAGCGCTTCTCGGCCGCCCGCATGGCCAAGGATTACATTGAGGTGTACGGTTCGTTGCTCAAGCGGCCATCCCTCATGGAGCGGCGGGCCGTCGTGTCGAGGCTCGAGCCGAAGCTGGAAAAAGAAATGATCTGACGGGGATGCTCGACCGAGCAGTGTTCCGGTTCTCTATCGTCGGTTGGTTCCTCTTGTGGCGGGAAATCATCACCGGGCAGTTTCGGACTTTTGCAACAATCGGGGGCAAAGCAGACAACATTTAGTCAGCCTGAGATTTCCACTTCTGACCCTTAGCAATGACTATCGAGGGCGCGGCCGCGGGCATCGACCTCATAGACACGCGCGGCTAAATTGGAGCGGCGCGGCAGAGTAGTGTTAGAAACAGCACGGCGCCTGGCTTGAGGCGTCGCGACGTCACTGGACTGTGGGAAATGGAAAGCTTGCTCGAACCGACCCCTGATCTCGCCTGGGTGCTTGCGGCGGAGGGTTTCGATCCGCTTCGCGAAGCGATCTATGAGTCGCGATTTTCGATCAGCAATGGCTTACTTGGGCTACGAGCCGGTCGACCGGTGGGTCGTGGGGAGCGCTGGGTCGTTCCGCAGCGGGCTTACCTCGCCGGTCTGTTCGACATAGCGGGTCCCGAGCACCCCATACCTGCACTTGTGCCCGCCCCGGGGTGGCACCAGATCCGCATTATGCTGCCCGACGGGCCGCTCGTCCACCATCCTGCCGAGGCGATTTCGCATCGCACGATACTCGATATGAGGCGGGGTGTATTGCTTACCGGATGCCGCTTGATTCACAACCCCGCCATAGCTGTGCGAGTGAGGACGTTGCAGCTCCTGTCGCTAAGCGAGCGGGCAATTGGGGCTCAGGTGATCGAATTAAAGATCGAGGACGGAGAGATTGATGTCGCGGTAGAAGCATCATTTGAGGGACTGGGCCGCGGGCTCAAGTCAGAGCGGCTGGAGCAGGATCTCGGTGTGTGGCGGACCAAGTACTCGGGCAAACGCGTCGCGATGGCTGCTGGATTGTCGTCGCAGATCGATGGTTCCGAGATTGCGCCAACCATGTCCGGTCCGTTCATGTGGTCCTGGCATTGGAAGACGCGTCCGGGCCAGATCGTGTGTGTTGCGGGGCTGGTTGCTGTGGCCCGAGGCGACACCCAGGACGCGGATCCTGGCCGCGTCGCACGGGAAAAGCTCGGCGTAGCCCGACAGGTCGGCTGGCGCAACGTCGTCGAAGAGCACGAGGCGACTTGGTCAGATTGGTGGCGTACCAGCGATATCGAGGTCGGAGGCGACCCGGCCGCTGAGCAGGCGTTGCGTTTCGCTGTCTACCACCTCACCAGTGCCGCTAATCCGACCGATGAGCGCGTTTCCATCGGAGCACGTGGGCTCACCGGCGATGACTATCACGGTCATGTCTTCTGGGACACGGAAATCTATTTGCTGCCGTTCTACATCTTCACTTGGCCGGAAGCGGCCCGAGCGCTGCTCATGTATCGCTTCCGGACCATCGACGGCGCGCGGCAGAAGGCGGCCCAGATGGGATGGCGCGGCGCCATGTACGCCTGGGAATCGGCGGACACTGGTGCGGAGGCGACACCGGAGCAGGTTATTGGTCCGGACGGCCAGATTATCGATATCCTTTGCGGGAAGCAGGAACAGCACATTACCGCAGACATCGCGTATGCGGTCTGGCAGTACTGGCAGGCAACCGAGGATGTAGACTTCCTCCTTGAGGCAGGGGCCGAGATTCTCCTCGAGACGGGCCGGTTCTGGTCCAGCCGTGCCCAGCCGGAGGGGGATGGTTACTGCCACATCCGCGGTGTTATCGGACCGGATGAGTATCACGAGCATATAGACGATAATGCCTACACCAATGTTATGGCGCGCTGGAACATTCGGCGGGCCCTTGAGGTGGCCGCGGTGTTGCGCGAACGCTGGCCCGACCGCTGGGCGCGTCTATCACACGGCCTCGGCTTAGACGATGCGGAGCTCGGGCGCTGGCGGACTGTGGCGGAGACGATGGTGACCGGCTGGAATGCTCAAACGGGGCTATTCGAACAGTTCGCCGGTTTCTTTGGCCTTGAGGAGATCGATCTTGCGGGCTACGCGGGCCGATCAGTGCCGATGGACGTGGTGCTGGGGCGGGAGCGAACGCAGCGCTCCAAGGTCATCAAGCAGGCCGATGTCGTGGCGCTTCTCGGGCTGTTGCCGGAGGAATTCCCCGGTGACAGCGAGAGGGCGAACTTCCGCTACTACGAGCCGCGCTGCAGCCACGGCAGTTCCCTCAGCGGCGCGATGCATGGGCTGGTCGCGGCGCGGCTGGGCGACTCGGACCTCGCACTGCAGTATTTCCAGCATGCGGTGGCGATTGATCTGGCAGATAACCACACAGCCATCGCTGGGGGGCTGCACATGGCGGCTCTCGGCGGCACGTGGCTGACGGCGGTCTTCGGCTTTGCAGGGTTGTCATTGCAGAGCGACGGGATCGCCTTCAATCCAAAACTGCCCGCAAGTTGGAGAACCCTGAAATTTGGCATTAAGTGGCGTGGCCGCCGCCTCAGGATAGGCATCGACAGCGCCGAGCAGCTTTTCCACGCAAACCTGGAAGCGGGTGACGCAATGGCCGTTTTCCTAAATGACCGCCGCCAGGAGGTCCGATGCGACCAGGCAATCGTGTGTCCCCTCACATGAGGGCTGTTGCTGTCCGGGAACATTCGCGTCAAGCCACTGCGCTTAAAGTAATGACTTACACTTAGGTGGCGCTTTCAGCGAAAACCGGCGCTGTAGTAGCGGGAAAGTCCGTCGATCTCGCCGGGGGTCAGTTTAGCCGCGATGACTCGCATCCGCGCATAGACGTCGTTGCGGCGTTCACCGGAGGCATACATCCGCAACTGTTGCGCCAGGTAATCACGGCCTTGCTCGGACAGGATCGGCGTTTCGATGGGGCCGCCCCATCCCGGCCGGTGGCAGGCCGAGCACGGCGGGATGTTGCGATTGGGATCGCCGAGCTCGACCAGGCGCACGATGGCCTCCGGCAACTCGCCGAGGCTTGCTGGATTCGGATTGCGTTTCGGCTGCCCGGCGTAATAGGCCGCCACATCGGCAATCGTCGGCTCTTCCAGGGCATTCGCGATGCCGGTCATCAGCGCATTGGCGCGGCTGCCGGTCCGATAGTCGTGCAGCTGCTTATAGATCGCAGCTCCCGATTGCCCGTTGAGATTAGGATAGTCCGGTACGACCGATATGCCCTGCTCGCCATGGCACGCGACGCACACTTCCAGCACCTTGGCGCGCCCGCGTTCGGTATTGCCGAGCGCGAGAATCTGCAAAACTTCCGGCGTCCAGACGACCTTCGAGACCGGAGTTGGAGGCGAGACGGTCGCGGGCTGCGGCTGGGCCGGCGAGCCCGGCAAGATTCCGAGGGCACGGCATATGGCAGTGTACATGTCGATCCCCGCACTGCGGCCCTGCACGACAGGAATGATCAGAATCCCGAGCAGCACTCCGAACAGCAGGATGCCGACCACGACGATGCTCGCCCAAATCCGCCAGGGCTGATCGAGAACATGGGGATCGGAAATGCGCGGATCGGACATGGCGCCGGACCTATTGCACGCGATGCACGATGGCCGCGGGCGAGGGTTCGATCGCGAACTGGGCGATCGGCCAGCCGTAGGCAACCAGCATCAACACCAGCACGAGCACGTTCCAAAGGCCGAAGCCGTTGAGCGCCGCTGGGACGCGTTGCGGCGGGTGAACGGCGAGTGCATAGAGCGGCCGAGCAACGCCAATCGCCGCGCTTCGATGCAAGGCGAAAAGATTGCCGATGAACAGCAGCGCGGAGGCGAGCAGAACGAGCCCGCCGGCCAATGACACGATCACCCATGGGCCCCAACCCGCGATGATCGGATCGGCGTAGTTGAAATTGGCGACCCGCCGCCACTGGCCCTGCAATCCAAGCCAATGCCACGGCACGGTCATCACCATCATGCCGATGAACCACAGCCACAATTGAAGGCGCAAAGGCTTGAGCGAAGGATATTCGCGCGCGGTCAAGCGCGGCCAAATCTCGTAGGCGATCGCGAAATACATGATTACGACCGAGCCGCCGAAGATCAGGTGGAAATGCGCGGTGACCCATGACGTGTTGTGCACCATCGCGTTCATGCCGTAGCCCATGTTGATCAGCCCGCCGAAACCGCCGAAACCCAGCATGATGAAGGCGAGGCCGGTCGCGAGCACCATCGGGCGTTCCCACGGCAGCGCGGCGATCCATCCAAACAATCCGCGCCCGCCCCGCAAGCGGCCGGCGATTTCCAGCGACGCCGTGATGGTGAAA
>Ga0306926_10009516_pt1 | contig 10691 bp, 6 predicted proteins | sample flu12Cox44000178_FD_203759 | JGI IMG/M metagenome (GOLD analysis project Ga0306926, IMG submission 203759) | Lab enrichment of tropical soil microbial communities from Luquillo Experimental Forest, Puerto Rico - flux8day.12C.oxic.44.000.178 (v2)... | ecosystem: Environmental > Terrestrial > Soil... | reverse complement strand
CCGTGCTGCTCTTCTGTCGGGCTTCTGAGAAACAAAGCAAAGTTAATCAATGCGCAACCGTGCGCCCGCTGTGACATAGGCACACGTGCTCATTCGGCCCGCCGCCGCAACGTCTCGAATACCAAGCGTCCACGTTGACTTGCCTCAGGGCGCGGCCTAATATCTCAAGAAGAAACTCAAGAAGTCAGCCTAATGCGTGTTCCTTCGCGTCTCGCAGTGGTTCGACGAGGCGATTACACCGCGAAGTACTGGACGACTGGAAACGGCGGAGTTTGCTTGACCTCATTGAACTAGCTTGCGAACTTAATCAGGCTTATACTTTCAGAGAATCTCCAGATAACCTTCCGCCGACCTTTGCGACGGATTTTTGTCCAAACTGAAGCGCGCCCTACCGGAGCGGGTTTTCAAGGCGCGTCCCTTAGACTCGGTCCGGTTCACAGCGATTGACTCGTCACGCATAGCCCCAGAGTTCCGTAGTTGCGCGAAAAAGGGAGTCCAATCATGTACATCTATACGTGCTGTCGCTGCACCAATTGTGCCGCCCAGATTGTTCTCGAAGAGCAAGGCGTCTCGAACACTAATTTGTTTCGCAGACCGGCAAGGCCACGCGCGGGGCGTGAAGCTTGTCCATACTGTCGGACGGTGTTCGTGCCCGAAACGTATTACGTCGCAGAAAATGAAACGCCTCTTTTGGAGCGAGCCCAAACAGAACGGTTCGTAAGGTAAACGTCATTGAAGCCCAGAAAAGAGTCGCGGTGTCAGACACTTCCGTTGAAGAGGTGAATATGTCCACAGGTGCGAAAATCCGGCCGGGAACTCAAGATCCTGTCAAAGTTGACCCGGAGCACTACAGAGTCGAGCTAGAGAACGAAAAGGTTCGGGTACTCCGCGTCAGGTACGGACCACATGAGAAATCCGTGATGCACGGACATCCACCTTCAGCTGAGATAAACCTTACAGTCGCTCATCTCATGGTCAGATATGCTGATGGAAGGACAGAAAGCATGCAAGCAAAAGCTTGGCAGGTGCTTTTGTTACCGGCTTCCGAGCGCCTGCTTGAAAACCTAAGCGATTTTCCCTACGAAGCAATCGTGATTGAGTTGAAGTAGCTGAGCAAAGCTCCGCTCGTTTCTAAAAGCTGCGGAGCGCCAAGCCACGTTTTCCTGCCTGAACGACAGTTCGCCACGAGCTATCAGGCGAACGTTGTACCCTGCTGAAAATTGGGAGAGGCAAAGATATGCCCTGCAAGGGCCGCTTCAGTGGCTGGCTTAAGGTCATTATTCATCCGGGTCTTTACGACATATCCAAGAGCGCCGCAGAGGAAGCAGGCGCGAGCGAACTCTGGGTCAGTGTGAACCGTCAAGAATACGAATTTCGACTTGCAGCCGGATTTCTTCAATCTCTTCATTGCCTCGATGCCATCGAGAAGGGGCATCGAAATGTCTGTGACAATGACATCCGGCTTCAGTTTTTCTGCAGCCTCGACTAACGCCTGCCCGTCCAACACACGCTCGACTATTTCAAAAGCTCCGTCCAGGAGCTTTTCCACTTTCTCCAGGAAGTTTGGATGGTCATCCGCCAACAATGCGGTTGGTTTGCTCAAATCGCCCGCCTTTTGAGGAATGGCCTGGGAAGGGCGTTTTGTTCACGCACCCGCTAGCTTGAAGGCCGGAGGTGATGACTTATATACTCAAGCTAGACCCATGCAAGAGGCTAGCGGTCGGCACGTTTCCCGAAAACTGTCAATACTGACAGGGCAACCTATCAGCTAAGTTGGGTCGTCCTAGAGGTCGTGAACTGCGAAAAAATGCTTCCGCGCTCGCTTCTCAATCGTCAGACAGTTATCTATAATCCCGATGGGCGGTGGAATCCCTCGAGCATTAAGCATCTATCTTCCAGCTCTGACTCGCGGTTTTCCCGGTTTCTAGTGGGAGGGCTCTTTGCCTTGTAGACGTTGTGCTAGTGTCGCACAGCAAGAATTTGATGCGGAAACAACCCTGAGTTTCCCTGACGTCCAGAGAGCGAATCTGCCGCCCGTCTACGTCTGCAATCGCCTACTAGTCTGTCTGGATTGTGGATTTACCGAGCTGATGCTTCCTCAGACCGAACTGGCGAGCCTTAGAAAAGGAACCGCGGTATCCCGTTCCCAGGGTGCTTAGGGCAATTCGGCAATATGGGCGAGGATTTACCTAGCTAGCCGAACACTGTCGATAAATCGTCTTATCGCAAGTGACCGGGAAGCTGTGATGGCCAGAGTTGTTCCGCGACCCGAAATCGAGCAAAGGGTTTCTGCGGGCCTACAGTAATTTTGCAGTAGTCACATGCTCATAACCAATCAACTCGGGTCGTAACCGTTCAACTCGCAGTTGTTGGAAGTGATTGAGCGATATAGTAGAGTCCAAAGTTTTCACAACCAATCAACTCAGAAATGAGTTTTCCTAAACCGTTGGTCGGGAGTTCGACTCTCCCCAGGCTCACCATTTAATCCGTTTCATTTGTTTAGCTTGTGACTTTCGTGGTTACCGGGCAACTTCGCGCAACTGCATGTTCACTGCACATTCTCATCGTTCGGAGCACAGGTTCGCCTTCTACTTCAAACTAAGCTCTGCGGTCCAAAGAAATCAGCCGGGAAAGGCCGTTAACGAACAGAAATTGCAGTGAGATAGAAGAAGAGCGACGGGGCCCAGTGAGAAATAAAGTCTTACCACTCCTCCGGCGTGCTTTGACCCGCAAGAGAGTTGAAAGCGGCAGCAGCATCTTCCGCCCGCTCAAACACCTCGAAAACTGTGAATACCTTTGTTATCTGGAGGATGTCTTCCAAACCAGGATTCAGATTGGCAAGTCTTATCGCACCGCCCACCTTCGTAGCCGTGCTATACAGACCTACTAAGACGCCGAGGCCGCCGCTGTCGATGTAGCTGACTTTGCCGAGATCGAGCACGAGTTGCTTGGATTCGGTCAGGTGATCCCGGACGAGGCAACGCAAATTGGCCGATTCTTCGCCAAGCACAAGCCGGCCGCTACATTCAACAATAAGAACCCCAGCAGACCTGCGCGTGATCATCTGAAGCGACACAACAACCCCTCTTAAACCTTTACGGCTGCAGCCGTCATCACAAATGAATTCATTACCTGAGTGGAATAATTTCCACGATCGCATTGTAATCCGGCACGCCGCTAGGATCTAGGCAACCGGCCGGTACCAGCACATTCACTTCCGGCCAATGACCCTGGACACAGCCGGGCTTGATCCGATCTAGCTTGACGTGACCGTGAAATTCACCTTGATCGTTTCGAAGTAGAATCGCGGCACCATCGCGCAATCCGAGCCTTACGACATCTTCCGGCGACATGAAAATGGCATCACGCTGGGAACCGGTGAGGGGGTCCGTCTTCCCGTGGATTAAGCTATTGAATTGTTTTCCGCGCCGGGTAGCTAGTATAAAGCGGCCTTCGGGCACTCTTTCTTCCGGCAGCTCGACGGGGGAGAAGTGTCCCTTGCCATCGGGGGTCAGGAATCGGTCGACAAGCAGCCGTGGGCCGCCGTACTGAAATTGGTCTCCTTTCTGGCGGAGGCTGGCGATACCCTTGTAAGTTGCGCACACACGTTCAATTTCATAGCGAATGTCCTGCGTGTCCTTCCAGGAGAAGGACTTCGCTGCCCATTGCGGGTCAGCACGACGCGCGACCAGAACAGGAATCTCCCACTCGTCCTTTGCTTCGCCGGGGCGCGGTCCAGGAATCTCGGGACTGTAGATCACTCGACGTTCCGTAGTTGTTTCCGTTCCGCCGCCTCGCTGTTCATAGCGTGTGCGCGATGGCAGCAGGAGAACTGTGTCGCAGGGGTCCACTAGCATGTTGGAACTGACGAGAATATCCTGGTGGATGCGCAGGCCGATTTTCGCGACAGCCTCGCGAACTCTTTCGGGCTCCGGCAGCGTGTCAATAAAGTTTCCGCCGCTCTGCCAGATAGCATCCAATTCACCTCGTCCAGCCGCCAAGATCATCGCCGCAGCTGTAAGACCCTTCCAGACCGGCGGTTCGAAGCCCCAATAATCGGGCTGGGCAAAGCGGCGCGCATTATCCTCCGTCACGGCTGACCCCATCACGTAGGCAGTCGGCATGCCGCCCATTTCGGCTCCGCCCTGAACCCCGCTGTGGCCGCGGATGGGCATCAACCCGGTTTTCTCGCGGCCTACGTTGCCCCTTGCCAATTGGAGGTTGACGATGGAGCGAACATTATCGCTGCCATAGCGGTGCTGAGTTATGCCCATGCTCCACACGATGATGGCGGATCGAGCTTTCCCGAAGGCTTCAGCGAAGCGGTGCATGTCGGCGCGAGTTAGTCCAGAGCCGTGCTCCAAGTCTTCCCAGGCTAAGTCGCGCGTTTTGTTCACAATCTCATTCCATCCCACAGTGCGCGCGGCAATAAAGTCACGATCCACCCAGTCGTTTTCGATAAGGTGCCTCAGCACACCATAGAAGAATGGAATGTCACCGCCAACATGGACCGGAAAAAAGTCGTCGACAAAGCGGGTGCCGAATAATGCGCTTTTCGGCACCGAAGGAACCCAGTAGCGTTCCAGACCCGGCTCAAGATAGGGGTTAACCACGAAAACTTTTGTCCCTTTTTTTTTCGCATAATAAAGATACTTGGTTGACACCGGCTGGTTGTTGGCAATGTTCGACCCGACGAGAATCAGCAGGTCCGTTCCTATCCAGTCCGAATAAGAGCATGTGGTGGCAGCACACCCGACCGTGGCGCTCAGACCGGCGGTGCTCGGCGCGTGGCAAATGCGCGCGCTGGTATCCACGTGATTGGTGCCAAAAAAACGAGCTACCTTCTGGTGCGCGTAATAGGATTCATTAGTCAACCCGCGAGAAGTGAGGAACCACCCCAAGCGCTTTGGATCCGTGGCCTTCAACCCCGTTGCCGCCAGTTCGACAGCTTCGTCCCAGGAAATGCGACAAAAGCCCCTCGCGCCTTTCCGGCGGACCATAGGCACGGGCAGTCGACCGAGTTTCGGGAGATTGCGAGGAGGAATTTTCCGGAGGGCAGATACATCTTCTAGCAGGTGCCAGTCCATTGACGGCATTGTATTCAGGCGGAGCAATTTCAGACGCAAGGCGCACAGGTGAATCCCTTTCATAGTCCAATCGTGGATACCGCTGGTGCCGAGGGAACAACCGTCACAGCATCCGTCGTTCAAAATGCGCCAGGCATATCCGAGATTGTCGCGATTCTCCCAAGCGGTCTCCGCGATGTCCCGATAAGCATTGGGGTGCTGCTCGTTGAGACCGTAGGGGACAAGGCTGACCCAGTTTCGGTGTCCATTGGATGGCATCGCAGACTGTCTCTCAGGTATATCGAATTACGATACGTTAGTCCAATCGAAAACGATTCTCTCAGGGGGCGGCTCAAGAAGCTGCGGTTTCCGCATTGTAAGCTCTTGCCGAATCGGCATTACGACCGCGATTGCTGGTAAGATTCTGCCGTGACTTTAGACTGGATTGTGAAGAATCTGTATTGGCTCGTTCCTTCACTTCTTGTGGCAATCGGTGGGATTGCGACTATCATTCGCTGGATTATCAAGAAACCGAAGCCGTCGGTCGAATCGATTCAACAAACCGCAAGTCCGTCCTTAGCTCAAACCGCCAATCCGAGTATTACTCAACAGGTGATTGTGCATCCTCTTTCGCAGAACGAGGAACCGAAGCCACAACAAGCCCCGCCACCGGCTCCAACGGGAACAATCAAGTCGTCAAATATTGTCTTCCTCAGAACTCGAACCGCTATCGTCGCGGGCTCATCGTTGGATGGTGTGCTGTTGGAAAAAAGAAATAGCAAAGGCAGCACTTCCGACGTCACAGCTCTCGTTGCATGCTTTCGAAACGAGCCCTTAAACGATAGACGAGTGTCAGATGAACTGAGCGTGACAGCGAATCTGATCTTTCGGGGTGTGGAAAATCACGAGTTGGGAGAAGGTATCGCTCGAGCGTGTTGGTTGGAACATGGCGGTGCCAGTGTCGATTTTGATGTTGGACATAGTCGATGTGCGGTTCTCATGGTCGTTGCGGGAGCACCTAACCCTATTTTCGTTCCTTATAAGACACGCGTGCGAGTTAACCATAGACTTACTTTTACAACTGAGAGATTTAGATTTGAGCATCCGCCCGCGACCATTGAATTGAGGCTTTTAAGCAGCCGAAATGAATTGCTTATGCCTGTTATGCTGTTTACCTTTTCACTGGTGGATGGAGTTCCGAGCGCTAACCTTCTCTTCGACCGTTCATGATGAATAAATAAAAAATCGCCGAAGATGAAGGTCAGTCTCGTGTCGTTGCAAGGTCCGTTGCACGTTCTGATCCCGATTAAGCCCAGAACAGCACGAAATTGTCCGAACTGAAGGCACGGAAAACATACAAATTGAAGAATAGACGCCCAATTCCTAAACCGTTGGTCGGGAGTTCGACTCTCCTAGGCCCACCACCTTAATCCAACAAGCGCAGGAGTTTACTGGTGTGAGCACTTTTCAGGGAAGTTCGGAAGCGCAGTTACGCGGCTTTTCAATCAATCAGTCCTGCGGCGTCCACCGACCTTTGCCAAGCGAGAAGAGGACATAATCCGTCGCTGCATCAGATAAGTTGGAGAATTCTTGAACGCACTCGTATTTCGCAGACCTCGACAACCAGCCTACCCTGAATCGATTGCCTTTCTTTTGAATTAACGACGACGGCGTAAGTCGTTTGTCATACGATTCGTTCAGTAAACGTCGAGCGATTTCCGGATGCTCCAGAAAGTATTTCGCAATTTCGGGAGCCGAAAGGTTCTGAAATCGCTCTTGCGGCGGCAATTCCTATCCGTTGAATCTTAAATCCTTTAGGGAACCCAGGAAGGGCTTGAATTTTTTTGCTTTCTCCACAATTCAAAGATTCACTTCGCTCGTTTCGCACGATAGGGTTTGTCGGGTGAAGATTTGTCTCGCGACAAGACCTCATCTGTTAAGGCTTTGAACGCCGAACCCGTATCAGCCGCCTGCGGTTCGTGGTTCTACATTCAGTGCAAACGGTCTGGCCTCTGAGCAGGTAAACATCCATGCCGCAAATTTCGCAGATTGTGAGCACTCGCTTGCCATGGTTGTAGACGACTACTTTTGCTCTGCGGATTTTCAAATGTGGGCGATGTGCTGCCATGAATTTCATTTTATCCGCTACTGCAGCTTCGCATACTCCGCCTTCGCTTGCTTCAAAATAGGAATATCCGCATCAGCATCTTTCCAGAGCATGAGGAAATCCTGATATGCGGCGCGGGCTTTGGCGGTGTTGCCTTGCATGGCGTAGCCGCGTGCCAGTCCCAGCTGGGCCAGCGCGCCGGTCGCACAGTTCCACAAAAGTCCGCGATGGTCGAGAATTTTCTGAAATTCGGCGACTGCGGCCGAGCCCTGCTGTGCGTTCAAGTAAGCCTGGGCACGGACGTAGACAGGATACAAACATGAATTAGTAGCGCTTGTACTGAGCATGCCTAGTTCGTATGGCGCTGCCGCTTGAAGAAGCTCAATGCTATTGCCAGCATTCCTTCGACCTAGTTCTATCTGAGCACGGATAGTAGGGAGCCAGATTGAATGAAAGACTGTATCCTGCGGGAAACGCTTTGCGAGGTCGTCGACAAGCGACTCGGCGTGCGCTGCATCGCCCGCGAAGGCAGAGGCTAGCGCCGCTCGTGCCTCTGCATCGCGGCTTCCCATCACGAGCGCTGCTGCTGCAGCAGCATTTTGGCGGGCAGCATCCGAGTTGCCGAACAGCGCTTCCCGTATCGCGGCGTTCGCTTGCCATAACGCAGCAGGCTCCTTTTCATCGCTGCGCAGAGCGCTGTCGACAGCTTGCCGAGTTAGCACACGGGCTCTGCTGAGTTTCCCGAACCATGCTTCTGTATCGGATTCGAGCGAAAGCATCCAGTCCTCTGCGCCGGGCTTTCCGACAGCCCAATCGGCCTGCTGCTTCATCACAACAGCGTTGCTTTTGAGGAAAGCCAAAGCGTAGATGTTCAGGTGAAACGTAATCCCTTCGAACTTGCCCCCCAACTCTTCATCAATGGTTGTCTTTGCTTCATCAAAACGGTTTAGGGCGAGGTAAATCTGGGTCAAATTGTTATATCCGATAGCCAAGCTCGGGTCGAGGCGTAACCCTTCACGTGTTTCCGCGGCGGCCTTTTCATATTGGCCCAGAATCATGTAGTTGGCGCCCAGGTTGATGTATGCGTATATATCGCGTGGATAGGCTTGCTTCCAAAGTGCGTACGTCTCGTCCGCTTTCTCCAACTCACCCGTAGCAAAACTATAATAGAGTCCGGCGATGTGAAACTTTTCGCGTTCTGTAGCACGGTCGCGCAGGTCCATGGCTTTCTTCATGTAATCCGTGCCGAGTTTGGTCTGGTTAAGGTTGCTGTAAATGACCCCCAGACTGCCGTACGCCAGCGCGAAGTTGGGGTCGAGTTCGATTGCGCGCTTCATGAATGGAATCGCTTCGACATCTCCCTTCTCGCGTTGCGTACTTCGAGCCATGGTGTAAGCTTTGAGTGCCTCCAAGGAATTCGTTGTGGCTTCCTCTAGCGGAACATCAAATTTCTTCACCGAACTGAGTGATTCCCCCAGTTCATTACGAAGCTTCGCTGCCGCTTGGCCCAGCGCCGTAAGGACATGCTCCTTTCCGGCAGCTGTCACCTGTTCGCGGGCGAGTGCGTCTCCGCTCGCACAGTTCAAGGCCTCTAGGCCAACAACGTACTGCGCCCCCAACGCGGCAATCGAGCCAGCCAGATAAGCCTTGCTGCCCGTACGCTCGCATACTTCCCGTGCCAAGTCTCGCGTCAATCGCTCGTTCGGTGAACGGGTCATTTCCAGGAGTGACTGGCGACCTTTTTCCTCTGAGAGAATGTTCAGGAAAGGCGACTGACCTAAGTCCACTGCCAGGGCTTGCTTGAGCGTGTCGTCGAACACGGTATCGCCCGTTGCGTTCGTGAAGTCCGCCAAGACGATTGTGTCCTTCTCGGTCAAAGCTTGGGCCTTGCGGGTAAAAAACAACCAAGCACCTATCGCAAGGGCGATTATTAATACAGCTGCGCCACCTAGCGTCGCCCATCGAAACGAAATCGATTTTGCGGGCTTCGACCTTGTCTCGGCGGCTGCAATGGTTGTACGACCAGACTCTGTATCCCTCTTGAGACGCTGCAAGTCCGTGCGAATGTCGGCGGCGTTCTGGTATCGGTGCTTGCGGTCTTTCTCCAAAGCCTTCGTTATGACTTCTTCAAACTTGGGAGGGAGGTCCGGATTCAATCGTACAGGAGGCGCCGGTGCTCGTTCCAGAATCGCGTTCGCGATGACGCCGCTCGTGTCGCCCCGGAACGGCATCGCGCCGGTCACCATTTCGTAAAGCACCGCACCAAAGGAAAACAAATCCGTGCGCGCATCTAGCTCTTCGCCCCGCACTTGTTCTGGTGACATGTACGTGAGAGTGCCAATCACGGCTCCACGTCGAGTGAGCTGGTCTGACCCGCTAATTGTGGGCGCCACAGACAGATTCACGCCACCCCCCGCAGGTGCCAGCTTGGCCAGCCCAAAATCCAAAACCTTGGCGTGGCCGCGTTCGGTGACGAAGATATTCGCGGGTTTGATGTCACGATGGACGATTCCTTTCGAGTGAGCTGCATCCAGTGCATCGGCAATCTCAATCCCCAATTCCACCACTTCAGTAAGCGGCAGCGGCTTGTCAGATATGCGGTGCTTCAGGGTTTTTCCATCCAGGAACTCCATGGCGATGAATGCCAGGCCGTTCTGCTCGTCAATCTCATAGACGGTACAAATGTTGGGGTGATTCAAGGCCGACGCGGCTTTGGCTTCGCGCTGAAATCGGCTGAGCGCTTGTACGTCTCTGGCTAAATCATCCGGAAGGAATTTCAGAGCGAGGAAGCGATTGAGTTTGACGTCCTCAGCCTTGTACACCACACCCATGCCACCGCCGCCCAACTTCTCAAGAATTCGATAATGGGAAATCGTTTGGCCAAGCATGGCTGGGAAGCCGCTCTTAACCGCGAATGTTAGGCTGCGCCGTCAGGCAAGTCAACGAATGGATAACGTGCAGGAAGGAATCCTATTTTAACTTTGCTTACTCCACTTTGGCCTGCCTCAGAATGGGAATGTCCGGGTCGGCGTCTTTCCACAGCGCGAGGAAATCCTGATAGGCAGCCTTGGATTTCGCGGTGTCGTCCTGCAAGGCGTAAGCACGGGCGAGCCCGAAATGGGCAAGTGCGCCGATTGGCTCGTTCCTGATGACGCCAGGGTGTTCGAGAATTTTCTGAAACTCGGCTACGGCTGCGCTCCCTTGGTGCGCTGCCAGATAATCTTCGCCGCGCAGGTAAGGGCGTCGCTTGGCCCACTCCTTCGCCTGCTGTCATACAAGAGATTAGCAGGGAAATCCCGACCTTCTCCCCGCTATAAGGCGGCTTCGCCTTCCTCTATTGTGATGGGGTTGTGGAAGTGAGTTTTTCTGCCGTGCTGGGCCACTCGCCACGCAAAAATGCATCAATCGAGGAAAATACCAGTTCCGGATTGTCAAGCCATGGGAAATGCGCGGCTCCTGGCACGGTAACCAGCCGTGCGTCTGACAGAGTAGCCGCCCACTCTCTGCCTCCCCCAAAC
>Ga0306926_10009515_pt1 | contig 10692 bp, 9 predicted proteins | sample flu12Cox44000178_FD_203759 | JGI IMG/M metagenome (GOLD analysis project Ga0306926, IMG submission 203759) | Lab enrichment of tropical soil microbial communities from Luquillo Experimental Forest, Puerto Rico - flux8day.12C.oxic.44.000.178 (v2)... | ecosystem: Environmental > Terrestrial > Soil... | reverse complement strand
TCCACCGCCCTCCCGCAACAGTCGGGCAACCTGCTTTAGCCGGATAGGGATATCGGCCAGTTGTCTCCGTTGTTGCCGAAAGCAGCTAACTCTTCGCGGAAATTTGTGACCGATTGCGTCGAGCCTACATAGGGCACCTCGGGATTATTTAGCGGCCCCATCGCGACCGGCAGATAGACCGAATCGAGAGACGAGACGTTGTAATTGACCCATTTCACTTTGATATCTGCCGGCCGCGGGTCGAGCGGCGGGCCCACCGCGGAACCGAAAGTGTATTCTTGCAGCTGGAATGGAATCCCGAATGGAGGATCGATCGTATAGGAGAGCATGGTCACGGTGCAGGTGGCTCCGCCAGAGGCCACGCAGGTCGGGACCTTTGCTCCGGTAACGGGAGCTATGGGCGTCGGGCTGTGCTGGTTGGCGTCAAGAAGCCCATCCGTGATCCGGGCAGCATGTAACGCCGTTGCGCCTTCGAACAAATAGATCCTCGTCGCGTTCCACCAATCGATAAACTGGTCGGTATTCACGCCAATATCGTTGTCGGTCACCTCCTGCAACTGGGTCCAGAACGGCACCGTAATCGTCACGGACTGGTCCGGTTTCAGACCAGTCGAGTTATCTATATTTGTGATATTGATATACGCGCGAGAAACGAGCTTTGTTCCAAAAGGCGGGTACGGATTTTTTTGCGCGAAGTTCGGAAAATTTCCTGATTGTACAAAAATCGCTTGCATCCACAAATCGGGGTTCCCGATGGTAGCCCCCTTCTGCACCATCGGAAAACACACTCTTTGAGGAGAATTGTTAACGATAACGATCTTCTTCTCCGGAGGCTGGTTAGGAACGACGGCACCGGCATTGCCGGCAAAGCCCAGGGCAAAGACGAAAAGGACGGATATAAATGCGCGTGACGTGCTCGTGACCGATCTCCGCCGTTTGAGCTCGATCCCGGTCGAGACGGTGAAGGTGGTTTGGAGACCTCGGTCCCGATCACTTCGACCGCCGCGCCAAAACCGTGCAAACCAAGCGTCTCCTCACGCGCCGGCAAAGACTCCGCTATGCCGTCCAGATAACCCCACTGGCGGCGTGACCGGGGATCTGTTTCTTTCTAGGGATCACAAGAGTGAAAGAGTTCCATCGGCCGTCCCGCCAGGCAGACGCGATGTGCTCGGCTTGTTCCAGCACGACGTGGCGACGCCGCTTTTGGGTCAAGTAATAGCTAATCGCTAATCCAGCTTGACCGGTACCGATGACCACGGACTCAATCTGCTCGGCCAAGGGCTCCCCCCTCGCTGATCGAGCCCACCTCGTCTTCGCCACGGGCCCCTCGAATCCGCGAGAACGTTATATACCTCAACACAGCCGTTCCATACTCGGCTCGCGGAATCGCCGGTCCTACCCCGCGCCGACCTCCCACTCGTGCCGACCCAGGGTCCGGTTTGGGGCATGAAGACGCGTTCCCGCGGCGAAGCCGAACGGCGGGTGTCGAATTCGACAGCGGTCCGTTCCTGTTGATGATTTGACGAAGGAGCTTTGAGGCTCGCTTTTTAGCGCCGGCGCGTAAACCTTCGCGTTCCTAGAGATTATGATTGACGCAATTATAGAAATTGATTATAGTCATTCTAATCTCGGCCGGCGCGCGCCGGCGATGGAAGAAAGGAAATGACGATGGGTGCTGACATTTCATCAAAATTGCCGGGGCGGGTGCGCGGACGGCCTTTCGAAAAGGGCCGATCGGGCAACCCTGCCGGCCGGCGAACGGGTTCGCGCAACAAGGCGACACTCGCCGCCGCGGCGCTACTCGCGGGCGAGGCGGAAGCGCTGACGCGCAAGGCCGTCGAGATGGCGCTCGACGGCGACCCAATCGCGATGCGGCTCTGCATGGAGCGCGTGTTGCCGCCATGCCGCGAGCGCGCCGTCGAGTTCCGTTTGCCGCCGATCGAGGGCACCCGCCCTGGAGAGACAAGCGGTCCATCAGCCCGCGACGTTGCGCGAACGATGGATGCGGTGACCTCGCCGCTCGCCCAGGGCGAGATCACGCCGGGGGAGGCGGAGAAGATCGCCGCGGTGGTCGACACTTTTGTGCGGGCGGTCGAAACAACCAAGAAGAATGGTTCTCGGTTCAATCTGCTGAAGATTTTGGCAGCGGGCAGCGACGATGAGGACAATTGCGACGGCGACGATTACGAAGAAACGGCGGAAGCCGCAGAAACCGATGATTACGATGCGTAGTCAGCCCACGGATCCTTTCAGCGCTTCAACCAATACGGGAGGTTTTGCTGCAGATTTGCTGCAGATGCAGCCTGTCGTAATAATTGACACAATTCCAGATTGTCGGTATCGGGAGACCCGGAACGCTGCCTCGGATGACGCCTCTCGGACTTGACAGTCCCGGCTCACGAGCTTAGCGTTCGGCGAAACCAAACGAGCGTTTGGTTTTGGGCGAGCCTCGCTATTTACCCGAGAAGGAGCTGGGTTATGGGTCGCGCTTACAACGTCATCGATGCCGACGGGCACATCCTCGAGCCGTTGGATCTGTGGGACAAATACATCGATCCGAAGTTTCGCGACCGGGCGCCACGGATCGAGAAGGGCGAAAACGGCAAGGAGCGGCTCGTCATCGAGGAGCACATGGTCGGCAACGGTCAGCTCGGCATCGGGCGGATCGGCGCGGTCGGCGCGCGACAGGGTGTCGTCGAGGCCGACACGATGGCCTACAAGGACGGCAAGCCTGGCGGGTTCGATCCGCACAAGCGCATCCCCGACATGGACGCAGACGCCATCGACGCCGCCTTCCTTTATCCTAGCCTCGGCCTGTTCTCAGGCGCGATCCACGACCCGCCGCTCGCCGCCGCGGTGTGCCGCGCCTATAACCGCTGGCTCGCCGATTATTGCAAGCCGTATCCCGACCGCCTGTTCGGCGTCGCGATGCTGCCGATGCAGTCGGTCGACCTCGCCATCGCCGAGATGCGTTTTGCCAAAAAGGAATTGGGTTTCCGCGGCGGCTTTTTGCGGCCTAACCCCTACAACAACAAGATGATCCATCATCCGGATTACGAGCCGTTCTGGGCGGCGGCCGAGGATCTCGACTTCTCGATCGGGTTCCACGAAGGTGCCTCAAGCGGCATGCCAACGGTCGGCGTCGACCGCTTTGAGGGGCGCGGCGCCCGCCACATCATCTCGCACACGATGGAGATGATGCTTGCCTGCATCAGCGTGATCTGGGGCGGGGTCTGCGAGCGTCATCCGAAGATCCGCATCGCCTTTCTCGAATCCGGTGGCGGCTGGATCGCCCCGTGGCTCGACCGGATGGACCGGCATTTCGACGATCAGGGCTTCAATGATTCCGGGCTGACGACGCGGCCGAGCGAGCTCTTCCAGCGCAATTGCTGGATCTCGTTCGAGCCGGTCGAGGGCAGCATCAAGGCGCTGGCCGATTACATCGGCCCGCACAAGATCCTGTGGGCGACCGACTACCCGCACCCCGACGGGTTCTTCCCCGGCGCTCCGAAGATGATCATGGACCGCATGGAGGGGCTCTCGGCGGAGACCAAGCATCAGGTCATGGCCGGCGGTGCCATGGGGCTCTACGGGCTCAACTGACGCTTATGCCTCACCCTGGCGAAAGCGAGGGTCCAGGGCAGGCGCTGAGATTCGGGGCCCTGGATTCCCGCTTTCGCGACGCTTTGCGGGAATGACAAATTATGAGGAGGGAGGTTATGGCTGCTGTTCACGATGACATGTTTACTCCGGATGTCATCGCCGACCCCTATGGCTATTACGGGCGACTGCGCGACGAGGACCCGGTGCACTGGAATGACACCTACGGGCTGTGGGTCATCACCCGGCATGACGATGTGACCTGGCTGACCCGCCATCACGAGCTGTTCTTGTCGGCGGTCTTCAAGAACGATCCGCGACCCGCTTATCCGGCGATCGACGAGTCGGATCTCGGCCTCTACGAATATGTCCGGCACTACCAGGGCGACCAGTTCATACAGCACGATCGTCCGGAGCACCTCGACATGCGGCGGATCGTGCACGGCTACTTCACCCCCAAGTCGATGGAATCCTGGCGCCCGTTTGTCGTCGACGCCGTCAAGCAGTTGCTCGACGAGGCCGAGGAGAAGGGGTCGATGGACATCATGCGGGATCTCGCGACCGCTGCCGGTGCTGGTCATCGCCCAGATGATGGGCGTTCCCGCCGCGGACCGGCCCTATGTCCGCGAGCTCGCCGAGAAGCTGCTCTATATCGGCCGCGGCGAGCACGACCGCATGCCGATTCTGACCGACGGCATGAGGGGGATGCTCGAATACGTCTCGCCATTGGTCGACGAACGCCTCGTCAAGCCCGGCGACGATTTCATCTCGGTATTGGCGAGCGGCGAGAAGAGGGGCGTCTTCACCCGGCATCAGGTGCTGGTCAACACCTCGCTGCTGCTGCTGGCGGGCCACGAGACGACGATTAACCTCCTCTGTAACGGCACCTTGGCGTTCATCGAGCATCCCGACCAATGGGCCCTGTTCAAAAAGGACACGGCCGGTGCCGCCAAATGGGCGACCGAGGAGTGCCTGCGCTATGACGCTCCGGTCAAATCGATTCAGCGGCTTGCTTCCGAGGATCTCGAGATGCGCGACAAGGTAATGCGCAAGGACGACCGCGTCCGCTGGTTCATCTCGTCGGCCAATCGAGATCCCAACGTGTTCGCCAAACCCGACAAGTTTGACATCACGCGGCAGCCGAACCCGCATGTGGCCTTCGGCAATGGCGTGCACCACTGCCTCGGCGCGACCCTGGCGCGGGTCGAGGGCCAGGAAGTGTTCAAGGCCTTGGCCGAGCGTTTCCCGGACTTGACGGCGGCGACCGACGACCTGGAATACCAGCCCAGCATTACCTTCCGGTCGCTGAAATCTCTGCCGGTAACCTGGCAATAGGGGGCAGCCGTGGCTCGCAAGCTGCGCGTCCGGGTAGACCACGCCACCTGCGTCGGCAACGCAATGTGCGAGGCGATCGCCCCGAAGGTGTTCCGGCTCAACGACAACCGGCAGTCGGAAGCGGTCGATCCCGCCGGCGACACCGTCGAGAAGATCCTGGAGGCGGCCGAGAGTTGCCCGGTCAGCGCGATCTTTGTCGAGGATGCGGAAACTGGCGAACAACTGTTCCCGTAACCAGTCCTGATCGTACCCGCCACCTCCCAGGCGATCACCCAGGCTGCTGGGCTGCTGCGCACGGGCCGGCTCATCGCCTTCCCGACCGAGACCGTTTATGGGCTCGGTGCGGATGCGACCAACGACCGCGCCGTGGCCGAGATCTTTGCCGTTAAGGGGCGGCCGCGCTTCAACCCGCTGATCGTTCATGTTCCGGGGCTGGCCGAAGCCGAGGAGCTTGCGACTTTCGACGATTGCGCTCGGAAACTCGTCGCGCAATTTTGGCCGGGGCCGCTGAGTTTGGTTTTGCGACGCCGCGACGACAGCGGCTTGTCGTTGCTGGCTTGCGCCGGGCTCGACACGGTCGCTATTCGGGTGCCGGTCCACCCGGTAGCGCAGGCCTTGCTGCGCGAGACCGGCCGGCCGATCGCCGCCCCCTCGGCCAACCTCTCGGGCCGGGTCAGCCCGACCGAAGCCGTGCATGTCGCCGAGGAACTGGCTGATCGCATTGCGATGATCCTGGATGCGGGCCGCACTCGGGTGGGCCTCGAATCGACGGTCCTCGACCTGTCGGGCGAGACTCCCGCCTTGCTGCGTCCCGGCGGGGTTACGTCAGAGCAGCTGACCGCGCTGCTCGGTCCGATTGCTACTCCTGCCGCGGGGCCGGCCAAATCGCCGGGGATGCTGGCGAGCCATTATGCGCCGTTGCTACCGTTGCGGCTCGAGGTGGTCGGAGCGCGACCCGACGAAGCGCTGCTCGCATTTGGTCCCGAGGCGCCTGCGGGCTTCGCCGAGGTGCTTTGGCTCAGCCGTACCGGCGATCTCGCCGAGGCAGCGGCAAACCTGTTTGCGATGCTGCGCCGGCTCGACCGGCCGCCATTTGCCGGCATTGCGGTGATGCCGATCCCCGAGCACGGTCTCGGCCGTGCCATCAACGACCGCCTGCGCCGCGCCGCCGCTCGACCCCTTTAGGGAAACTCGCGATGTCCTATGCCGCTCCGCTCGCCGATATGCGCTTTATTCTCAAGGAAGTGGCCGGGTTCGACGAGCTGGCGCGATTGCCCGGTTACGAGGCGGCCTCCTCCGATCTCGTCGAGGCAATCCTCGACGAGGCGGCAAAGCTCGCCGGCAATGTGCTGGCACCGCTCAACCAGCCCGGCGACCGCACCGGCAGTGTCCTCGAAAACGGTGTCGTCCGCACTCCGCCCGGGTTTCGCGAAGCCTATGCCCGTTATGTCGAGGGCGGCTGGAACGGACTCTCCTTCGACCCCGAATATGGCGGCCAAGGCATGCCGCTCGCTCTCGCTATTCCGGTAGCAGAGATGTGGAACTCCGCCTGCATGAGCTTTGCGCTCTGCCCGCTGCTCACGGTCGGTGCCGTTGAGCTGTTAAAGGCGCACGGCTCTGACGAGCAAAAGCACCGCTATCTTCCCAGGCTCGTCACCGGCGAATGGACCGGGACGATGAACTTGACCGAGCCGCAGGCGGGATCCGATCTCGGTGCGCTGCGGACCCGTGCAGTACCGACCCACGATGCACGTTGGGGTGAGCATTATAGACTCACAGGGCAAAAGATCTTCATCACCTATGGCGACCACGACCTTGCGCCAAACATCATCCACATGGTGCTGGCGCGCACTCCCGATGCACCGCCCGGCAGCCGCGGCATCTCGCTGTTTCTTGTGCCGAAGTTTCTGCCAGATGCCGAGGGCGGCGTCGGACCGCGCAACGACGTCCGCACGTTGAGCCTCGAGCACAAGCTCGGCATCCATGCCTCTCCGACCTGCGTGCTCGCCTATGGCGAGGACGAGGGTGCGGTCGGCTGGCGCATCGGCGAGGAGAACCATGGCCTCGAATGTATGTTCACGATGATGAACGCCGCCCGTCTCAATGTCGGGCTGCAGGGTGTGGCGATCGCCGAGCGCGCCTACCAACAAGCCCGCGACTTTGCCCGAACCCGGGTGCAGGGCCGGCCCCTCGGCGCCGAGCTAAGTAGCGAGGCGCTGCCGATCATCCATCATCCGGATGTGCGGCGCATGCTGCTGTGGATGCGCACCGCAACCGAGGCGATGCGGGCACTCACCTATTACGCTGCCGCGACGATCGACCGGAGCCGCCGCCATCCCGAGGCGGCCGTGCGCCGAGCAGCGCAGCGCCGGGCGGACCTGCTGATCCCGGTGGTCAAGGCATGGTGCACCGATTTCGGGGTCGCTGTCGCCTCGACCGGCATCCAGGTGCATGGCGGAATGGGATACGTCGAGGAAACGGGTGCGGCCCAACACCTGCGCGACGCGCGGATCGCGCCGATCTACGAGGGCACGAACGGGATCCAAGCGAACGATCTCGTCGGTCGTAAGCTTGCACTCGACGGTGGCGAGACCGCGGGGGCGTTGATCGCCGAAATGCGGCAGGCGGTGGAGCCGCCGGAAGAAGCGCGCGCAACCGATCTTGCCGCGCTCGCCCGGCCGCTGCAAGAAGGGCTTGCTGCGCTCGAAGCGGCGACGTCGCTTCTCGTCGAAGCGAAACCGGCGCTGGCCGCGGCCGGATCGATGCCGTATCTCCAGCTTTTCGGTACCGTGTGCGCAGGCTGGCTGACCGCTCGACTGGCGCTTGCTGCTGAGCGACGTTCAGCAGAAAACGGTGCCGATGCCGCCTTTCTCTGAGCCAAACGTCTGGCCGCACGCTTTTATGCTGAGCATTTCTTGGCGTTCGCTCCGGGTTATCTGCCTGGCATTATTGGCGGAGGCACCGTGCTGGGTTTTGATCCTGACCAGCTCTGATCCAGCTACTTCGGGCTACTCGGCCGCTTGCGGCATTTGCTTGAGGTCGGTCGAGTAGCGCAGATGCACCGGCGCATCGAGTTCGAATGGGTCTTTGAGATCCAGCTCTTTGCCGATCTCGCGCATCGCCGGCATGACTTCCTGGCCAAGTAAGCGGATGCAGGTCTTGGCATCCTCGACCCTGACTGAGCCATCGTTACCCCATAGGCCATAAATGCTCGGGCGCGTTTCTTCGAGAACCCGGCGCAATTTTGGGATCACCGTGTCGGGGGTGCCGAAAATGACCCGCCCGTCAGCGACCTGTTTTTCGAATGTCGGGCGGCCGCGCGGGCTCTCGGCCCGTCCGACCGCGAACTCGACAAATTGCCGGCGGAACTCTGGCGAGAAATAACCCGCAGGGTTCGACCATACCGGGTGGGCGAGACCGGTGAACTCGCCTTGCATCCACAAGAATTGACGGGCGTTCTTCTCCGCCTTTTCTTCACTGTCAGAGACATGGACTTGCTGCAGATACCCGCGATTCTCGGGGCCGGCGGTATAGCCGGCCTCCAGCGCTACCTGGTCGTAAAGCTTCCAAATCTGTTTGGTCGCCTCGATCGAGGTATTGAGCGCGATATAAGGGTAGCGCTGCCTGGCAGCCCAAATGATGGTTTCCTTGCTCAGCACTCCCGGGATCCACACCCGTGGGTAGGGCTTCTGTAACGGCACCGCCCACGGGTTGACGACCCGGTGCTGGTAATGCGTCCCCTCCCAGCGGAACGGGCCCTCGCGCGTCCAGGCCGCCACGACCAGATCGTGCGCCTCCTCGAACCGCTCGCGGTTGTAAGCCGGGCTGACCCCGGCGGCGAGCTGCTCCTGGCCGCCGCCGCGGACAAAGCCCGAGACCAGGCGTCCTTTCGAGATCATGTCGATCATCGCCAGCTCTTCGGCGAGCCGCACCGGGTTCTCGGCCAACGGCAGCGGGTTTCCGAGCAGAACGATTTTCGCCTTTTTCGTCACCGCGGCGAGGATCGCGGCAAAGATATTGCACTTGGCTTGCATGCAGAATGGCGCGTTGTGGTGCTCGTTCAGCATGAAACCTTCGACACCCATTTCCTCGGCGTAGATGTATTGCTCGAGGTATTCGTTGTAGAGCCAGCTGCCAGCGACCGGGTCGAAATGCTTGTTCGAGAACATCAGCGCGGTGGCGCCGAATTCGAGCCCGATCTTGGCTGGGTACGCGGACATCGGCTGCTCGGTGAAATACATCACGTGCATGGTTTTCTCCTTTGGCTGCCTGCGGCCCCGTCGATCGGCTAATTCCCTTCGATAAAGCCGCTGACCAACCGGGCGAGCTCGGCTGGCTGCTCCATTTCGACGCAATGCCCGGCGGCGCCCACCGCCTCAAAACTCGCCTTCGGCAACAGGCCCACGTAGCGCTCACCGGCGCTCCTGGGCACTACTTTATCATCGTCGCCCCAAACAACGAGCGCCGGAGTGCGCACCCCGCCCAACAGGTGGGGCAGGGTCTGACTGTACATGTAGGGCTTCCAAGCGATCCGGAAGCACATCTCGCGGCAGAGATCCCACTCGACCAACTGATCGGTCGAAACATCGCCATAGATCTTGGCGAAAGCCGCCGGATCGTGGAAGCCCGCTCTTGCGTAGTCGAGATAGCTCACGATCGCCTGGTCGAGGATGTCTCCTTCGGGCGGTTTCAAACCCATAGCGCCGACCAGCACCAGCCGATAAAAATCGCGCGGCGCCATCGTTGCCATCTCGGCGGCGATCCAGCCACCAAAACCAAGGCCGACGAGCGAAGGTCGGTCAACCCCGAGGTCCGCGAGGAGCAATTGATATATCACCGCGACGTCGCGCACGCTGCGCAGCCATTGCGGGCGCTCCGACTTGCCATAACCTGGATGGTGCGGAACGAGCACGTCAAAGCGATTTGCTAGTTTATCGTAAAAGTCGAGCCGTTCCGGGCTGCCGGTATCATGGTGCAAGACAAGAACTGGCCGCCCACTGCCGGCGCGGGCAAGATACAGCGTCACTCCGGCGAATTCGACGGCCGTTTCGGTCCACCTGGTACCCGTCGTCATCACGACACCTCTCGCAGGGGATGCCTAAGGTTATCGCCTCGCCCCACCCTACTGCAACCACCCCGCGACACATCAGAATTGCAAAATCCCGCGCACCGTCCGAGGTCCCACCCTCCGAGACAAGATCATCGCGGCGCGATCAGCAAACTTGAGCCCATCCATATCCCCGACCGCGCTGAAACCTTATGGGCCTCGGCGCCTCTCACAGAGTGCGCTCAGATGCCGTCCATCACCGTGATTGCGGCTCGTGCTTCGCGCTCCTATAATCCTGTCTTCGGGAGCCTCAGGTTTGTCTCTGCACTGACGTATCTGGGCGATGATGGGAGAGCGAGCGGAGACTGGTCCGATCCCAATTGGCAAGGGGCTCTTTCTGCGAGACCCCCTAAGCGACCATTTGCATTGACTGCCGGATTTAATCTTCGCGGTAAAGTATAGACTATCGCAGTTATTAAGGGCTGTAATGGAAGGCATACCAGGGCCGCAGGATCCCATTGAAGTTCATATTGCGGATAATCTTGTTCGCAGTTGTGGGTTTCTCGGGTGGAAATCACGTAAGAAATCTGAGCAACGGACTTTGACCCTTGTTTGACCCAAGATCCGCAGTTTCGTTTTGAACGTCTCAAATGATCAATGGCTTAGAGGCCATTTGTAGTTTTAGGCACCACAGTTTGGGGGGTCAGGCG
>Ga0306926_10009514_pt1 | contig 10692 bp, 9 predicted proteins | sample flu12Cox44000178_FD_203759 | JGI IMG/M metagenome (GOLD analysis project Ga0306926, IMG submission 203759) | Lab enrichment of tropical soil microbial communities from Luquillo Experimental Forest, Puerto Rico - flux8day.12C.oxic.44.000.178 (v2)... | ecosystem: Environmental > Terrestrial > Soil... | reverse complement strand
AGCTGTGTACGCTTCGTGTTCGGCATTGCTGCCGCCTCACGCAACACTCGCTTCCAGGCGGCCCGCTACGGCCTTACCCGGGCCGGACTTGCACCGGCTGATCGCGCCAGCTTTGGCTGGCGCCTTCCTACTCAATGACCTCGTCGGCGAGCGCAAGCACGTTTGGCGGGATGGTGAGGCCGAGGGCCTTAGCGGTTTTCAGGTTGATAACCAACTCGAACTTAGTTGTTCGAAAGACTGGGAGATCAGCGGGCTTAGCGCCTTTAAGAATCCTTCCGGTGTAAGTGCCGGCCTGACGGTAGGCATCCGAGAGGCTACTCCCGTAGCTCATTAAGCCCCCGACTTCTGCGAACTCCCGCTGCTGATAGCTAGCGGGAAGCGCGTTTTGCGCCGCTAGCGCGACGATGCGTTTGATTTGGCTGGTGAAGAACGGACTGTTGCCAACAACCAATGCGCTGGCGCGTTGTTGAGTAAACGTGGCGAACGCCGCGTCGATTTCGAGTTCGCTGGCGACCTTTCGGACCACGCTGTTCAGGCCAATGGCGTGAACGGCTCCTTCTAAGTCGCTCAGTTCTGCTGCTGACGTTATGTTGTTCGCATCGATTAAGAGTGCGATCGCGCCTGCTTGGGGAACGAGATCGTGCAACAATTGAACTCGCCTTCCGCCAACCAAGCCCCCCAAAAAAGTCACCCCGGTAACATTGCCGCCTGGACGATTGAAGCTCGCAACCAATCCGTCTTTGACCGGGTCGCCCCCGTAGACGAATATGATCGGTACCGTTGCTGTCACTGCCTTAGCGGCCTTCGCCGCAGGGACGTTGCCGACGATCACCGCCACCGGATGTGCGACCAGATCGGCAACTAGGGGCGGTAACCGATCCAGCCGGCCTTCTGCCGTGCGGAATTCGATCGCCACATTCTGTCCTTCGATATAGCCCGCTTCCTTCAAGCCCTCGCGGAATCCGACGATCATGCGCTGGGCAGTGTCATCGAAGGATTCGCTTCTGACGTAACCGATCATCGGCATCGCCGGCTGCTGCGTGCTCGCCGCGAGCGGCCACGCGGTTGCCGCACCGCCGAGCAACGTGATGAACTCGCGCCGCTTCATTCGATGACCTCGTCGGCGAGCGCGAGGAGCTTGGGCGAAAGGTCGATGCCGAGCGCCTTCGCGGCCTTGAGATTGATCACCAGCTCGAACTTGGTCGGCTGCTGCACCGGCAGCTCGGCCGGCTTGGCGCCCTTGAGCACCTTGCCTGCCATGACGCCGGCCTGGCGCACGATGTCGGCGATGTTGGTGCCGTAGCTCAGCAGACCGCCCTCGGCCGCGAACTCACGCAACGGCCCGATAATCGGTATGCGAGCTTGGGCAGCGAGCGCCGCCATGCGCCGCATTTGCGTGTAATAGAAAGTATCGACGGAGATGATGAGGGTGCTGATCCCGCGTTGTTTAAACGCGCCGAAAGCCTGCTCGATCTCTGCCTGATTGCTCGCGGTGAATACTTCGAGCTGCTGGCTGACGCTGCGGGAGGCGGCCTCCGCATCCCGACGCTCGGCCTCGCTGAGGGGATTGGTCGGGTTGATCAAAATGCCGATTGGAGCATCGTCGCGTAGAAACTCGCGCATCAACTCCAGCCGTTTGGGGGCGAGGGAACCGGCAATGCTGGTGGTGCCGGTCATGTTGCCGCCCGGTCTGCTGAGGCTTTCGACGAATCCTTCCGCAACCGGATCGCTTCCCATCGAAAACACTACTGGAATGGTAGGCGTGGACTTGGCTGTAGTAGACTTGGCCACATGAACCGCGGAGGTTCCGAGCGCCGCCAACAGATCGATGCGCAGCCCCACCAGCTCGGCCGCCAAGGCCGGTAGCCGCTCGTAGGCGCCCTTCGCCCAGCGATATTCGATCGTGACGTTCTGGCCTTCGATGAAGCCCGCCTCGCGCAGCCCCTCCTTGAAGGCAGCATCGAGGAACTGCGAGGGCGACGCCGCGTTCAGAAACCCGATCCGGCGCACGCCGTCGCTCTGCTGCGCATGCGCCGTGAGCGGCCAAGCGGCTGCCGCACCGCCGAGTAGCGATATGAACTCGCGCCGCTTCATGTGCTGCCCTCAGCCGAAGGTCACAACCCTACCACACCATGGTTAGGAAATGCAGAGTTGTGCATCACAGCATTTTTGCCCACCCGACTTCCGGTTTGGGTCAAAATGAGAAGCCGCCCCATTCGGGCTTATGTCAGCCTTCGCCGGCTGCGGACATGACCCAGGGCGAATGCGCTTACTGCAGCTTGATATTGACCGCCCGGATTAGCTGGGCCCACTTTTCGGTGTCGCTTCTGACAAGCCTGCCGAAATCAGCAGGAGACCCCGGAAGCACCTCACCGCCAAGGTCGGCAAAACGCGCCTTCATTTTGGGATCGTTGAGGGCTGAATTAATCTCCTTGTTGAGCTGTCGATGACCGCGGCTGATATTTGCTGGGGTGCGAAGAGACCCCACCACCCGATAGCCTCATAACCCGGCAGGAAATCAGCGATAGGGGGGACATTCGGCAAGGCGTCCTGAGGTGTTGCGCTGGTGACCGCCAGCGCCCTGAGCCTGCCAGCCCTGATGTATTCTATTGCCGTGGGCACGACGGCAAAGGTGACATCAACCTGTCCGCCAAGCAGGTCTGCGATTGCAGGTCCCCCGCCGCGATACGGCACATGCGCCATGTCGAGACTGGCCATCGCCTTGAACAACTCGCCGGACAGATGATTCGGAGTGCCGATGCCGGCAGATGCTATGCTGATCTTCCCTGGGTTAGCCTCGGCATAAGCGATGAACTCGGGAACTGTCTTGGCCGGAAACGACGGGTTTACGACCATCACATTGGCCACACGGACGATGTTCGCTACGGGCGCGATGTCGCGGATAAAATTGAAGCTCAGCCTCTCGAATAACATGGCGTTGATCGCATCCGAGACGTCGCCAACGAGCAGCGTGTAGCCATCAGGTAACGCCCGCACGACTGTCTCGGTGCCGATGTTACCAGCACCGCCTGGTCGGTTCTCGACGATGAACTGCTGGCCAAGATGCTCTGACAGCCACTGCGCTATCAAGCGTGCAACGATATCGCTCGTACCGGCCGGCGCGAAGGGCACAATCATTCGCACTGGCCGCGACGGATAAGCTTGTGCCCATACTGCGCGCGACACGGCCAGCAGCACGACAGTGCCCGCTCCCAGATACAGAAATTGTCGCCGTGAAAACCGCCTGAAATCATTCGACATCGAGCCAACCTCCATCCCGTGGAGCATCGAGCCAGTTTCCGACTAAGTCCGCTTACCCTCCAGGACTCTCCGTGAATGCGGACATCCCGTTCGGAAGCCTCGTGCCCCATGAGGGGACATATGCGGTGCAGCAAAAAGGCGTAGCGGTAGGGACGCGAGTTACCCCGCGCCCCCCGCACAGAACCGTACGGGCGGCTTTCTCGCATACGGCTCCCACCTCGGGTGTGTGACGGCAAAGCGATCGCTCGGCCAAGGATGGAGGATGATCGGTTTCGGGAGCCAGTCGTCCACCAGCTGCGTCATCCGCTCCCACGTCATCCGATCCTTTTGGCTGCGACGCCGCAGCGTGCGCCGCCAGAGGTCGGTGATATGGTGCCGGAACACATGCAGCCGTTGACGACATACCACAGCCATTTCCCCTGTTCGGGGATCGGCAGGTGCATGCGCCGCCACATCTCCGCTTTGATCATCTTGAGCTTCGCTCGCATGCGGTGCGCCCGGGTCTTTCGTTTGATCTGGAATTTACCCGCGCGCGTCTTGCCGCAGATGAAGGTGAAGCCCAGGAAGTTGAAGGTCTCCGGTTTGCCGAGCCCACGCCGCTGGCGACGTTCCGCCGCAAAGCGTCCGAACTCGATCAGCCGTGTCTTCTCGGGATGCAGTGACAGCGCAAACTCCCGTAACCGCTCGCGCATCTCGTCGAGGAAGTGCCGGGCGTCGCTCTCGTGCTGGAAACCGACGATGAAGTCGTCGGCATAGCGCACGAAGATCATATCGCCCGTGTCCTCACGCCGTCGCCAGCGCAAAGCCCAGAGGTCGAGAACGTAGTGCAGATAGATGTTGGCAAGGAGAGGTGAGATCACCGATCCCTGCCCCGTTCCTCTGTCACGAACCGTCACGACCCCGTTTTCCATGACGCCCGCCTTGAGCCATTTCTGGATCAGACGGATGATGCGCCGGTCACCGATCCGATGCTCCAGGAAACGGATCAGCCATTGCTGGTTGATCTCGTCGAAGAACGATCGGATGTCGGCGTCCAGTATGTAGCTCACCTTCTTGCTGTCGATCCCGACACAGAGCGCATCCAGTGCATTATGCGCACCGCGCCCCGGCCGGAACCCGTACGAAAACCCGAGGAAATCCGCCTCGTAGATCGCGTTCAGCAGCGTGGCCACCGCCCGCTGGACGATCTTGTCCTCCAGGGCTGCGACCGCGAGCGGGCGTAGCCTGCCGTCGGGCTTGGGTATGTAGACCCGCCGACTCGGCAGTGCCCGATATGCTCCCCGATGGACCCGATCGTGCAAAGTCTCGAGATTGCGCTCGAGGCCTGCCTCGTAGTCCTTCCATGTCAGCCGATCCACGCCGGGTGCTGCGTCCTCCTTGAGTTCGAAGAACGCATCTTCGAGCAGCTCGATGCTGATATGATGAAAGAGCGTGGTGAACCTCTCCTTCTTACTTTCCCTCGCGACTTTCCGTATGCGTTCCAGCGCCTGTGACACGCTTACCCGACTCTGCGTCCGGCACGTGCTTTGCTGATCCGCATTTCCCTTGGTCTCCGCCCTTGGCTCCGCCGACTCCGCTACGGTTGGCTCCGTTGTGGATTCCTCCACAGCGAGCTCCGTTTTGTTCGCCGGTTTCACAGCTACTATGGCGAAGTCCGACTTCCCGCCTCCGTGCATCATCGGCTACGGCTTCTCGCCTTTCCGATGCGGACCGCCAACGCAAACAACGGACGGACGGCAAGCGGGATCTCCCAGGTTCCGACGCGATCCATTTGCGCGTGATGTGCTCTTCGACCCCGGTGGGTCGACAGTGTCTCGCAAATACCGACACTGCACATGTTGCGTTCGGCCATAAGTGACAGCCTCCGCTCCCGCGGTTTCATCATTTCGTGGCTCAATCGCACACCCCACGCAACCGCTGTGTACGCTTCGTGTTCGGCGTTGCCGCCGCCTCACGCAACACTCGCTTGCAGGCGGCTTGCTAGACCTTACCTGCGCCGGACTTGCACCGGCTGGATCGCGCCAGCTTTGTCTGGCGCCTTCCACTTATTCGATAACCTCGTCGGCTCGCGCGAGCAGCATCGGCGGTACGTCCAGGCCAAGTGCCTTTGCAGTCTTGAGATTGATGGCCAACTCGAGTTTGGTCGGGAACTCGACCGGCAAGTCGGCCGGTTTGGCGCCTTTCAGTATCTTGTCGATGTAGTAAGCCGTGCGATGGTAGGCCGCTTTTAGATCGATGCCATAACTGATCAGCCCCCCAGCTACGACATGTTCGCGATAGCCGTACACCGAGGGCAGTCTGTGAGCTGCCGCTACTTGGGCCAGTTCCTGGGCTGCGTTGAACAGCATGGTGCTTTGTTCCACGATGACCGCCTCGACGCGCTCCGTTGCCAACGCTTGGCAGGCTGCCGCGATGTCGTCTCTTGTGCGCACCTCTGCAGGGACAATCCTGACATTCAACGCCTGTCCGGCGGCTTCGATCTCCGGCCGCTGCAAGTGAGCTTTCGGATCGGTTATATCGTCGAGCAGTCCGATCCGCGTCGCGCCGGGTACGATCTCTCGCGCAAGCTCGAGCTGTTTGGCAGGCAACCCTTTCACGTAGGGGGCTATTCCAGTCAGATTTCCGCCTGGCCGGGCCTCACTCTTGACTAGCCCGAGCGCGATAGGATCAGCCAGCGCGGGGACGACGATCGGGATCGTTGAGGTCGCGTCCTTGACCGGTACGGCGATGATGGTGGACGACGGGACAATGACATCTGGGTTGAGGCCGACCACCTCCGACGCAATCTTCGGCAAGGTGCTCGGATTGCCCCCGGCACCACGGTGCACCGCATTGAAGTCCCGACCTTCGGTGTTGCCGAGTTCCTGCAAACCTGTGAGAAGCGCCCGGAAAAGGCTCTTGGGGCCCTCTAGCTCCGCTGAATACAACCATATGAAGGCGACAAGCGGTCGCTTGGCCGTCGCCTGAGCCCATACCGCACTCGGCCACGCCGCCGCGCCGCCAAGGAGAGTGATGAACTCGCGCCGCTTCACTGTCCCGCCCTCCTGTGGCTGCCTCCTGAGAGGATATCACACCTGGGTGGGACAGAAGCCTGCTGCGCTGCGGAATTTCGGTCAGGCCTACGTCAGCTCAGGGTCACTTCCCGGAGTTGCCGCGCGGCAACATCGATGCCGGCTTCGCCTCAACTAACGGACATTCGTGCGGGCAACAGACTGCGCGCATTCGGCGCGTTGACACCCCACCCGCATGCTGCGCCGGCACCTCGGCCTGAGCGAACCCCGCTGCGAGACGTCGGCGCTTTTCGGACTATTCCGCCGCCTCGCGCCAGACCGTGAGCGGGCTCTTCGGCTTCGCCTTGCGGCGCAGCTCGGTCAGCTCCTCGCGCTCGCGCGTCGCGTTGCGGAACAGCTGCTCCTTGCCGGCAAGATATTGCGGCGGGCAATGGATGGCGGGCGCGTCGTACCAGCCGGCGGCCTTCATGGTGAAATACGGATCGACCAGGTGCGGCCGCGCCAGCGCGACCAGGTCGGCGCGGCCGGCGGCAAGGATGGTGTTGACCTGGTCGGCCGTGGTGATGGCGCCGACGCACATGGTGGCGAGCCCCGCCTCGTTCCTGATCTGGTCGGAGAACGGCGTCTGGTACATGCGCCCGAACACCGGCTGCGCCTCCGCGACCGTCTGCCCGCTCGACACGTCGATGAGGTCGCAGCCGGCTTGCGCGAACAGGCGGGCGACCTCGACCGCATCATCGCCGGTGAGCCCGCCGTCGGCCCAGTCGGTCGCCGAGATGCGCACCGACATCGGCTTCTCGTCCGGCCATGCCGCGCGCATGGCGCGGAAGACCTCGAGCGGGAAGCGCATGCGGGCTTCCAGCGTGCCGCCGTATTGGTCGGTGCGCAGGTTGGTGAGCGGCGAGATGAAGCTTGCCAGCAGATAGCCGTGCGCGGCGTGCATCTCGACCATGTCGAACCCGGCGCGCTCCGCTCGTTTCGTGGCGGCGACGTAATCGGCGATCACCGCGTCCATGTCGGCGCGCGTCATCTCGCGCGGAACCGCGCTGTGCGGGAAATAGGGCAGCGGCGAAGCCGAGATGATCGGCCATGCTCCCTCCTCCAGCGGCTCGTCGATCCCTTCCCACATCAGCCGCGTCGCGCCCTTGCGGCCGGCATGACCGAGCTGCATGCAGAATTTCGTGCGCGACTGCGCATGCACGAAATCGACGATGCGCTTCCAGGCGCGCTCGTGCGCGTCGCTGTACATGCCGGCGCAGCCAAGCGAGATGCGCGCCTTTTCCGAGACGTCGGTCATCTCGGTGAACATCAGGCCGGCGCCGCCGATGGCGCGCGAGCCGTAGTGCACCAGGTGCCAGTCGTTCGGCATGCCGTCCTGCGCGGAATACTGGCACATTGGCGAGACCACGACGCGGTTGTCGAGGGTGAGCGAGCGCAGGCGGAACGGCTGGAACATGGGCGCGAGCGGACGCGCGATGTCGGCAGCAAATCCGAGCGCGCGAACGTCGCGCGCGACCACCCGGTCCGCCTCTTTCACGAATTCCGGGGCGCGCAGCGCCAGGTTGTCGTAGGTGATGGCCTTGGAACGCGTCATCAGCCCGAAGGCGAAGCGGGTCGGATCCATGCTCCAGAAGCGGTTGACGTGCTCGAACCAGACCAGCGAGACATCGGCGGAATGCTGCGTCTTTTCGACCTCCTCGCGCCGCGCAGTCTCGAATCGGGCAAGGGCCGCGCTGACATCATGCCCGCCGGTTGAGCGGAACGCCTCGTAGAGCGCAATCGCATCCTCCATCGCCAGCTTGGTGCCGGAGCCGATGGAGAAATGCGCGGTCGCCTTGGCATCCCCGATCAGCACCACGTTGTCGGCGACCCAGCGCTCGCAGCGGATGCTCGGGAAATTGCGCCAGATCGAGCGGTTGGTGATGATGCGATGGCCGCCGAGCTCGTCGGCGAACAGGCGCTCGACGAAGCGCGCCGAGGCCGCCTCGTCGAGCGGGTCGAGGCCGGCGCGCGCGAAGGTCTGCGGATCGGTCTCGATGATCCAGGTCGAGCACCGCGGCTCGTACTGGTAGCAATGCGCGATGAAGATGCCGTGCTCGGTCTCGCGGAAGAAGAACGTGAACGCGTCGAACGGCCGCGTCGAGCCCATCCAGGAAAAGAAGTTCGGGCGCAGGTCCACGCTCGGCTTGAAGGTCGGGGCCAATGCCTCGCGCATGCGCGAGTTGATGCCGTCGGCGGCAACGACGACATCGGCGTCGAGGATGGCCGGGTCGAGCGGAGCGGCTTCCGACTGGTACTTGACCGCCACCCCGAGCGAGCGCGCGCGGCGGGCGAGAATCTTCAGGAGCGTCGCACGCGCGCACCCGCAGAAGCCGTTGCCGCCGATGCGATGGGTGGTGCCGCGGAAATGGATCTCGATGTCGTCCCAGTAGGCGAAATGGCCGATGATGGCGCGGTAGCTCTCGCGGTCATAGTTCTCGAAGGTGGCGAGCGTCTCGTCCGAGAACACCACGCCGAAGCCGAAGGTATCGTCCGGCCGGTTGCGCTCGAACACCGTGATGTCGGTGCGCGGCCAGGCCTTTTTCATCAGGCTCGCGAAATAGAGCCCGGCCGGGCCGCCGCCGATGATGTGGATTTTCATGCGCATCTTCCATTGCCGCAGCTGCCGCCGCCCGGTCGACGCGGGGACCTCATGCGAAGGAGCGTCGCAGCGCAAGCTCGCGCTGTGACGCGTCTCGAAGCATGCGGGGTGCGGACGCCGGCACCGGGCATGCGATTTATTTTAGGCTTAAAATATCTCGCCGGCAAGCTTGAAGCTTAAAAATTTTAGGCTTAAAGTATTAGCGCTGGCCGGCGGGTGCCGGCGCGCGACAAGTGGAACCATGGCGCTCGACGGCAAGCATGCTCTTGTCACCGGCGGCTCGCGCGGCATCGGGCGCGCGGTGGCCGCAGCCCTGGCGCGCGCCGGCGCCGAGGTGACCGTGGTCGGCCGCAGCGAAGCGGCGCTGCGGGAAGCGGTGGCGGCGGGCGATGCCGCGGGGTGTCTCGTCGCGGACGTCACCGATGCGCAGGCCGTGGCGCGGCAGGTGAGCGCGGCACAAGCGGTGCGCGGCCCGATCGCCATCCTCATCAACAATGCCGGCTCGGTCGAGAGCGGCCCCTTCGGCAAGCTCGATCCTGCGGCGTTCGCCGCCATGTGGAACGTGCACGTCATGGGCGCCGTGCACGCCACGCGGGCGGTGCTGCCGGGCATGGTCGAGCGCGGCTTCGGGCGGATCGTCAACATCGCCTCGACCGCGGGTCTCAAGGGTTATGCCTATGTCTCGGCCTATTGCGCCGCCAAGCACGCGCTGGTCGGATTGACCCGCGCGCTCGCGCTCGAGACCGCAACGCGCGGCGTCACCGTCAACGCGGTCTGTCCCGGCTATACCGATACCGCGCTGGTGCGCGACAGCATCGAGCGCGTCGCCGGCAAGACCGGAAGAGAGCGTGCGGATGTGCTCGCCGAATACGTCCGCGATGCGCCGATCCGCCGCCTGATCAAGCCGCAGGAAGTCGCCGCCGCCGTGCTTTATCTCTGCACGGCGGAGGCGGCAGCCGTGACCGGCACCACGCTCGCCATCGCGGGGGGCGAGCTTTGAAAGCGCGGGTCGGGTAATGGAAGAGCACGTCATTCCCCTCGATGCCGAGACCAAGGTGGCGGAACGTCCCCACGATCACCGGGACGAGCTGCGCCTGTGGCTGCGGCTCTTCACCTGCAAGGAGCTGATCGAGACCGAGGTGCGCCGCCGCCTGCGCGACAGCTTCAAGGTCACGCTGCCGAGGTTCGACCTGATGGCGCAGCTCGACCGCGCTGCGAAAGGCATGACGCTGGGCGAGCTCTCGCGCCGCATGATGGTGTCGAACGGCAACGTCACCGGGCTCGTGGACCGCCTGGTCGAGCAGGGCCTGATCGACCGGCGGCCGTCGGCGAAGGACCGCCGCGCGCAGATCGTGACCTTGACCGCCGAGGGCCGGCGCAGCTTCCGCGCCATGGCGCGCGCGAACGGGGACTGGATCGGGGAGATGTTCGCCGATCTTTCGCCCGCCGACATCGAGACCCTGCTGCGTCTGCTCGCCAAAACGAAAATGTCGGCGCGCCGCGCCATCGCAGGAGTAAAGAGCAAAACTTGATGCGAATATTCAAATATGACGCGGATTCGCAGCGAGCGACCCCTCTCCCCGGAGGGGAGAGGTCGGATCGCGCTTGCGCGATCCGGGTGAGGGGGACCGTGTTCGAGCGGTGGTACCGGCCCCCCTTGTGTCCGGAGAATCAATTACAGGCTCTGCTGGCGGGCGGTTGTCACAAGCAACCGCCCGCCGTGGAGGTGAGACCGAATTTCCCCCAAGGTCGCGAGACCGTGGGTGAGCATGGTCCCCT
>Ga0306926_10009508_pt1 | contig 10695 bp, 11 predicted proteins | sample flu12Cox44000178_FD_203759 | JGI IMG/M metagenome (GOLD analysis project Ga0306926, IMG submission 203759) | Lab enrichment of tropical soil microbial communities from Luquillo Experimental Forest, Puerto Rico - flux8day.12C.oxic.44.000.178 (v2)... | ecosystem: Environmental > Terrestrial >... | reverse complement strand
AGTTCTCGCCGGAAATGTGCTCGCTCAACATGGGCTCGATGAACTTCGCGCTCTATCCGATGGTCGCCAAATACAAGACCTGGAAGCACGACTGGGAAAAGCCCTATCTGCTCGGGACCGACCAGATCATCTTCCGCAACACCTTCGCCGACATCGAGAAGATCTCGAAGCTGATGGGCGAGGGGCACGGCACCAAGTTCGAGCACGAGTGCTACGACGTCGGGCATCTCTACAATCTCGCCCACTGCGTCGACAAAGGCTGGTTCAAGCCGCCGATCTTCCTGCAGCTGATCTTCGGCATTCTCGGCGGCATCGGCGCCGACGTGGAAAATTTGCTCTTCATGAAGCGCACCGCCGACAAGCTGTTCGGCGACGACTATTCGTGGTCGGTGCTTGGCGCCGGCCGCTTCCAGATGCCGTTCGCAACCCAAGCGGTGATGATGGGCGGCAACGTGCGCGTCGGCCTCGAAGACAGCTTGTTCATCGGTCGCGGCCAGCTCGCCAAAAGCAACGCTGAGCAGGTGGGCAAGGCGCGCCGCCTGATCGAGGAGCTCGGCTTCCAGGTGGCGACGCCGAAGGACGCGCGCGCGATGCTCGGCTTGAAGGGCCCGGACCGGACGAAGTTTTAGCAAGGCGAAAGGATGACGGTGCTCCTTGGGAGATATTCAATCGGGCCTCATGCTGAGGAGCATCGCAGCGCGCGGCATGTACCAGACGGCGTCGCGAGCATGGTTGCGCTGCGATGCGTCTCGAAGCATGAGGCCGCCCCATCCTTCGAGACGCGCGCACGAAAATCCGAGTTTGCGGAACGCTTGCCACGTGCGCGCTCCTCAGGATGAGGGCGGAGAAAGAGTGAGCTGCGATGCCTGACCAAACCATCGTCGATATCTACTGTCACATCTTTCCCGACAAGTTCTTCCAAGAGATGAATCGCATCGCGCCGCGGCTCGGCAACATCGCCGCGCGGCTGCGCGGCGTCAAAAAGCTGTTCGATCTCGACGAGCGCTTCCGCGAGATGGATCAGTTCGGCGACTACCGGCAAATCATCTCGCTGCCGAACCCGCCGATCGAGGACCTTGCCGACGGCGAGGTCGGGCTCAACCTCGCGCGCATCGGCAACGACGCCATGGCCGAGCTCGCCGCGCGCCATCCCGACCGCTTCCCGACCTTCGTCGCCGCGCTCTCGATGACGGACGTGGACGGCTCGGTAAAGGAGGCGCGGCGTGCGGTGAAGGACCTCGGCGCCGGCGGCGTCCAGATCTTCACCAGCGTGGCCGGCCGGCCGCTCGACGAAAAAGCCTTCGAGCCGATTTTCGCGACCATGGCGGAGCTCGATCTGCCGATCTGGCTGCACCCGGCGCGCACGGCGAGCATGCCGGATTATCCCAAGGAGCCGAAGTCGCGGTTCGAGATGTGGTGGTGCTTCGGCTGGCCCTACGACACCTCGGTGGCGATGGTGCGCATGGTGTTTTGCGGCCTGCTCGACCGCTATCCGCGGCTCAAGATCGTCACCCATCATCTCGGCGGCATGATCCCCTTTTACGACGGCCGCGTCGGTCCGGGCCTCCAGGTGCTGGGCGCGCGCACCAGCGACGAGGACTATTCGAAAATCCTGCCGTCGCTGAAGCGGCCGCATCTCGATTATATGCGCGATTTCTACGGCGACACCGCGCTGTTCGGCGGCGGCATCCACGCGGTGCGCTGCGGGCTCGAGTTCTTCGGCGCCGAGCACGTGGTGTTCGCGACCGACACGCCGCTCGGTCCGATCGCGCCGACGATCGACGTCATCAAGCGGCTCGACATCGCGGACGGCGATCGGCGCAAGATCTTCGCCGGCAATGCCGAGCGGCTGCTCAAGCGGACATTTTCGTGAGACGCGGAGACGAGCCATGCCGATGAACGCGCCGTTGCGCCCCCTCATTACTGCGGTGCTGTTGCTCGCCGCGAGCGGTTTGATCCTCGTGCCGGGCGCGCGCGCCGCCGAGCCGCTGCGGGTCGGCAAGGCCGTGCCCGAGGCGTTCTCGTTCGTGCCGCTCGACATCGGCATGCGCAAAGGCCTGTTCGCGAACAACGGCCTCGACATCGAGTCGATCGCGTTCACCGGCGACGCGCGCATGCAGCAGGCGATGGCGTCCGACAGTCTCGACATCGCGCTCGGCTCCGGCCCGGCGATGGCGTTCATCGTCAAGGGCGCGCCGATCAAGGCGGTCGCCGCCATGGCCGGGCCGCCGCTCCTGCTCGCCATCGTGGTCCGGCCCGACGGGCCCAAGACCGCCGCCGAGCTCAAGGGCAAGAAGATCAGCGTCTCGACCGCCGGCTCGCTCACCTATTGGCTGGTGAGCGAGACCTCGCGGCGGCACGGATGGGGCCCCAAGGGCATCGAGATCGCGCCCATGGGCGCGCTGCCGGGACAGATCGCGGCGATGAAGCGCGGCGACATCGACGGCGCGATCATGGACATCGGCAACGCCTTCGAGCTCGAAAAGCGCGGCGACGGCCGCATCCTCGTTCGCTTCGGCGATATCAGGGATTTCCACATCCACGTGATCTTCGCCACCGACAAGCTCATCGCCAGCCGGCCGCAGGCGGTGCGCGCCTTCTTGCGAGGATGGTTCGAGACCATCGCCTTCATGCGCAAGAACAAGGCGGAGACGGTGGCGATCGCGAGCGACGTCACGCACAAGGACGCCGAGATCAACGCGCGCGTCTACGACGAATTGATGCCGATGTTCTCCGACGACGGAAAGTTCAACGCCAGCGCGCTCGCCACGCTCGCCAAGTCCTACGTGGAGCTGCAGCTCCTGCCGCAGGAGCCCGACATGTCGGCGCTTTATACCGAGGCGTTTCTGCCGAAGTGATGCTCTCACTCCGCCCCATCCTGAGGAGCCCGCGAAGCGGGGATGCCAACGGTGAGAATACCGTCGAGCACCTCAGGCTGAACCCGCGTGCGAGCGCGCCGTCGTCGATCCAGGCGGCGGGTCGGGGCCGCCAATCCTAGGGTATAGCCCGCGCCGTGGGCGCCAAAAGGAAAAGCCCCGGTACTGAAGCACGGGGCTCAAGGTGGATCCCTGAGGCCCTTTAAGTCTCCGGCCTCACCCACTGTCAGTCAACTCGGTTCCAGAGATGTTGGCAAGTCGCGGCTCGCCTTCAGCAGGCCACGGCTCCCTGGCTCGCGGGCTTTGCGTCCTGCGCGCCGATGAGTGATCCAATGAAAGCTATTTTTGCTGCGCGCCTGGGCCGGGCGCCTCCCGACAAAACGTCAAAACTGCTGAGACACAGAAGTGAAGTGAAGCCCCCGGTGCAGTCACTGGCCACTGTGATACCTTCAGCAGAACGCTAGAGGGCCTTTGTCCACGAGGCCCTCCCAGTGGATCCTTACAATCGGTGAGAGGAGACGCGGCCATGCAGAACAAATACGCAGAGGTGACCCCTCGCAATTTCAATCCGACGTGGGCTCCCGCGCTCTCGGATGAGGCGCGCAAGGCGGTGAACGCAGCCTTTGACGCGATGTCCACCTGGCGCATCGAGACCGCCAGCAACAGCGAGAAAAACAGCGAGCAAGTCATCGAGAAGCTGGCTGCCGCCGCCCGGGCGCTGGGCTGGCCGGAGCAAATCGTCGATACCACCCGCGCGCAAATGCAGAGCATCACCAAAATTCAGATCCAAACAATGGATCAGATGATGGATGCTTGGGAGGAGCAGATCAAATCACCCAGCGCGATGACCGGATCGCCTTCGGCGATGCTGTCGAAGCTAACGTCCTTGCCCGGCGTCAGCCCGGCCGGCAGTTGGCCAAGCGCAAACGCGTTGGCGGCGACGAACCCCATGCAGTTTTGGATGCAATGGGCGGAACAGTGTCAGAAAGCCTGGGCAGACGCGATGGCGCTTTGGGCCAAGGCCGGTCAGCCGGATTATGGCGCGGGATCGCGCCGCCGCTGAAACTCGAGAGCCGTATGGAGCGAGGTGACGGCTTGCGCCTGCTCGCCGTGGCGCTCACGCTATCGCTCGCAAACTTCGCGGCCGCATCCGCGCAGACGGCGATGCCCGATAGCGAAAATGGCCGCTACAGCTTCAATCCCGTGGCCGACGGCGTGCGGCGGTTCGACGCCCGCACCGGCCAGGTCTCGCAGTGCAGCCACAGCGATGCCGGCTGGGCCTGCAAGGTGGTGCCCGACGAGCGCTCGGCGCTGGAGACCTAGATCGTCCGCCTACAGGGCGCCGGGCTCGCGCGTCCCTCATGCCTTGAGACTGTCCGGCACCTTCCCGCCGCTCTCGGCGAGCTTCGTCATGACCTGCTTTTGCAGCCAGACGTTCATCGCCGCCGAGCCATCGAGGGCGCCGGTGTAGCCGAGCTCCTGCGCCAGTTGCTTGCGGGCGCCGAGGCCGCTGTCCAATTTCAGCAGCTTCATCAAATCGACGATCGAGCTTTTCCAATCGAGATCTTCATCTTGCTCGTCGGCGAGTTTCGCAAGGATGGCTTCGACATCAGCTTTCGAGATCGGCTTTGCCGCCGGTGCGCCCGCAGGCGCGGCGGCTGCGGTTGCGCCGGCAGGCGCTGCGGATGCGGACGTCGTGCGTGACGAAGGCGATGGCGAAGACGGTCCGGCCGCCGCAGTCACACCCGCCGCGTGCTTGGAACCGAAAATGGCCGATACGATGTTCCCGAAGACGCTCATCTTTTCCTCCTGTGTCGTTGCCCTGCCCTCCCAGCGGCACCGCGGGCCTGTTCCTGCGCATATCGCGCGGCGCATTGTGGAGAGGTTTTCGATGCCTGACGCTAGATTGCTGTGAGCCTGGTGACAGGAATGTGCAAGCATTAGAGCGTTTTGTGATCCAGCCACTACAGCCTTCCTATCGTACCTCCAAAATCGTATCCGTACTCGTACCCCGGAACTGTGCTTCAACCGATTAGATTCAAATGTCATTCAGCCGCCGCTTATCGATCATTGGTTTGCGAATTGGTCAGCGTCTCTGACACATGTTGCATATGCGCTTCACGGAGTTGTGATGCATTTTTGCATGCCGCATCCGCTGCGCGGAGTCATCGACGTATGCGTCAAGCGAACCAAGCCATGCATCCGAGTGCGGGAACGGCTTCGCTGACGCTCGTGTAGACTGGCGGTCGATCCACGAGTGCGGCCGATCAAGCCGACAACACGCAGGCGCTTTGTCTGACGCTCGCAAGACCCGGCAAACCGGGAAGCGTGCGGCGATATCGGCAGCCGGGGACAGCAGCATCGCGCTGCAAGGGAAAGGGACGCGCCATGGAAACGATCGTCAATCTGATCATTCAACTCATCGCGGGAGTCGCCGGCGGGAACGCCGCCGGCGCCGCGCTGAAGGATTACAATCTGGGTAGTCTCGGCAACACCATCGCCGGCGCCATCGGCGGCGTCGGCGGAGGTCAAATTCTGCAAGCCCTCATTCCGGCGATCGAAAGCGCGGCCGCCGGCGGCAACCTTGATCTCGGGGCCATCGTGGGTCAAATCGTCGGCGGCGGCGCTGGAGGCGCGATCCTCACCGTCATCGCCGGGCTGGTAAAGGGTATGATGGCCAGCCAACAGACGCGGTGAACGGTTGCGGATCGCAAGTCGATGCGGGTGACAGCACCGATCCTTCATCGGGCGCGAGCAATCGTTCAGGAGGAGAAAAGCCGGGGCACATGACTGGGCCGCGGACGTACGGGCGTAGGAGAGCGGAAAATGCGTCTCGATCAATTGCCGCGCAGCGACAACGTTGAAGACCGGCGGAGCGAGGATGGGGGTGCCGGCTTTCGCATCCCCGGGGGCCGAGGCGGCCTCGGGATCGGCACCATCATCGTGCTCGGCCTTGTCGGCTATTGGCTGGGTATCGATCCGAGCGTGCTGATCGGCGGTGCCGAGATCTTGTCGGGCGGAGGCAGTTCGCAACAGCAGTCTAATCCGGGACCGCGTGACAGTGCCGGCGCGCGGGACACGGGAGCGCCGTCGGACCAGATGGGACAGTTCGTGTCGGCCGTGCTCGGAGGCACGGAGACGCAGTGGCAGAAGATTTTCGCGCAATACGGCAAAACCTACGAACCGCCGACGCTCGTGATGTTCTCCGGCGTCACGCGCTCGGCCTGCGGGTTCGCGCAATCCGCGATGGGGCCGTTCTACTGCCCGAACGACCGCAAGGTTTATCTCGACACCTCGTTCTTTCAGGATCTCGAGCGACGCTTCCGCGCCTGCGACGCCGGCAGCAAGTCCTGCCAATTCTCGCAGGCTTACGTGATCTCCCATGAGGTCGGCCATCACGTGCAGAATCTGCTGGGCATCCTGCCCAAGGCGCAGCGAGCACAGCAAAGCCTCGACAAGGCCGAAGCCAACCAAGTCCAGGTGCGGGTCGAATTGCAGGCCGACTGCCTTGCCGGCGTGTGGGCGAACCACTCGCAGGAAACATGGAACTTCATCGAACCTGGCGACGTGGAGGCGGCGATGCAGACCGCATCGGCCATCGGCGACGACCGGTTGCAACGGCAGGCGCAGGGCTATGTGGTGCCCGACGCTTTCACCCACGGCACTTCGCAACAGCGCACGCGCTGGTTCATGACCGGGCTGAAGTCGGGGAAGGTCGAGAGCTGCGACACGTTCAACGCGGCACAGCTTTAAGCGCCCGACATCTGATCAAAGATCGATCGTCGACTCGTAATAATCGTGGGAGATCGTCGTGTGGAACATCATCTGGATGATCATCATCGGCTTCATTGCCGGCCTGATCGCGCGCGTGCTTTCGCCGGGTCCGAACGAGCCTAAAGGCTTCATCCTTACCACCGTGCTTGGAATCGCCGGCGCCTTCGTCGCCACCTTCATCGGCCAGACCGTCGGCTGGTACCGGCTCGATCAGGGTGCTGGTCTCATCGCCGCTACGGTCGGCGCGTTCGTCGTGTTGTTCATCTGGAATAGGCTCGTGGTTCATCGCATCGTTCGCGATCCGGGCAACCCCAGCGGGCCATAACCTCGCCACTGGCCGTGGGCGCTAAATTCGAAGGCGCGGCATCAGACATCAACACAAGGAGGCAGACATGGGACTGGCGGATATTCTCACTGGCATGATGAATGGCCCGCGCGGCCAGCGCCAACCCAGCAGCGGCGGTGGCGGCGGTGGCGGCGGCGGTATGTCGCCGATCATGATGGCGCTGCTGGGGCTCCTCGCCTACAAGGCCCTCAAGGGCCGGGGTGGTCAAACCGCTCCTTCGGGCGGCGTGGGCCAGACTGGTCGATTACCACCAGGCGGCACCATGAGTGCCGGCGGTTCGGGCGGAGACCTCGGCGATATCCTCGGCGGATTGCTCGGCGGCAAGCCGGGAAGCATGCCCGGTGGCGCAACCACCGGCGCCAAGCCCGGTGGCAGCCTGAGTGACCTTTTCCCCGGCGGATTGGGCAGTGTGCTCGGCGGCGCCGCGGCGGGCAGCGTGCTGAGCGGCGGCCTCGGGAACATCATAAAAGAACTGCAGGACAGCGGACATGGCCGCGTCGCGCAATCCTGGGTCGGCACCGGCCCGAATGAGGACATCGCGCCCAAGGATCTGGCGCATGCGCTCGGCAGCGATACGCTCAATACGCTGAGCAAGCAGACCGGCCTGAGCATGGACGAACTGCTCGCTGGCTTGAGTCAGAATCTGCCGGACTTGGTCGATCAGCTTACCCCGAAGGGGCGCTTGCCGACCGAGGAGGAGGCGGCGCGGATGGTATAGGTCGCATCCGCGGAGCCTAGCTGAAACTACCGCTACCCGCCGGGCCGCAGCGCCGGCGGGGCGTGCGTTGCCGATGTACGCACCGCGTCATCTGTCGTTGATTTGGACAGAATTGGAGCGGCAACGATGCCTCCTAACGTGACAGCTCGCCGTAGCAGCGCATCCCGCTCAGCGCCGACTGGCATGCTTGCCGAACGTTACGATCGTGGCGTGGGCCTGCGGCAAAAAACTCCCCGCAAAAAGCACGCTGATCTGCTCGGGCCCACCGATCGCGACCCGGTGGCGATCCTGGCGCGGGGCGACCGCACGCGCGTGCCGGAGCTGGTGCCGGTTCGCTATGAGCGAATGCTTACAAGTCCATTCGCTTTCCTACGCGGCGCTGCTGCGGTGATGGCGGAGGACCTGAGGCACCAACCGACCGCGGGAATCCCCGTCCAGGCCTGCGGCGACTGCCATCTGATGAACTTCGGAGCCTTCGCCACGCCAGAGGAAAATATTCTTTTCGATATCAATGATTTCGACGAGACGCTGCCCGGTGTCGACTTCACGATCGACCTCAAGAGATTGGCTGCAAGCGTCGCGGTGGCCGCGTTGGCAGCGAAGTTTTCGAACAAGCGGGCACGCGCGACCGCGGCCGCGACGGTCGAAGCCTATCGCACCCGCATGCGCACCCTTGCCAAGCTGTCACCGCTTGAAATCTGGCACAGCAGGATCGAGCTGTGGAGCGAGATCAAAAATATCGAGGACCGCGCGCTCAGGCGGCAGCTCCATGCCATCCTCACCAAGGCGGGCAAAAGGCTCGAGCAAGATGACAACTTCCCTCATCTCGTAACGGGTAGGCAGGCGCGGATCGTCGACAAGCCGCCGCTGATCTACCATTTCACGCGAAAGCGCGACGCGCGGCACCGCGTCAATGCCGAGCGCATGTTTGCCTCCTACCAAAAGCGTCTCACGCCGGAGCGGCTGTGCCTGTTCGATCGGTACTCGCTGAGTGACATAGCCTTCAAGGCGGTTGGAGTCGGAAGCGTCGGGACGTTTTGCGCGATCGGTCTATTCACGAGCGGGGACGGCGCCCCTTTGTTCCTTCAGGTCAAAGAAGCGGCAAAATCGGTGCTCGAATGCCTCGGGCCCAAATTCGATGGCCATCCCGGCCGGCGCGTCGTCGAAGGTCAGCATATCATGCAGGCGGCGAGCGACGTCTTCCTGGGATGGACGCAAGACGAGGCGTCAGGTCGACATTTCTATGTACGCCAACTGAAGAACCGGCGGCTCGGGTCGATCGGCGAACTCGTGGAGGAGAATGCCCTCGTCAACTACGCGCGCTTATGCGGGCGCACGCTCGCCCGCGCGCATGCACGTTCAGCCGATCCAGTTGTGCTCGCGGGATACATGGGAAAAAGCGACGCCTTCGACGATGCGCTGGCGTCCTTCGCGATGGCCTACGCGGTTCGCACGCAAAAAGATTACGACCAGCTCGCGAAATCGAAGCGCAAAGCCGCCTAGCAACGATAGGGACAGAGGGATTATCGCGCGATATCGGCAACGCCGTTTCGGGCGGATGAGAAGACCATTGGAGCCATCGCATGAGCCATACACTATATGTTCCCCGCCGCCCCCGCGTCCCGCTTTTCGCCGTGCTCGCCGGATTGCTGCTTTCGGGCTGCGGCGTCAACAACATCCCGACCTATGACGAAAGCGCAAAGGCGAAGTGGTCGGATGTGCAGAACCAGTACCAGCGTCGCGCCGACTTGATTCCCAATCTCGTCGAGACGGTGAAGGGCTATGCGGCGCAGGAACGCGAGGTGCTGACGCAGGTGACCGAGGCCCGCGCCAAGGCAAGCCAAATCAAGGTCGACGCCTCGACGGTGACCGATCCGGCCAAGTTCAAAGAATTCCAAGATGCGCAGAACGCGCTCACCGGCGCGCTTGGCCGATTGCTGGTCACGGTTGAGCGCTACCCTGACCTGAAGTCGAACCAGAATTTCCTCGCGCTGCAATCGCAGCTCGAAGGCACCGAAAACCGCATTTCGGTTGCGCGTCGCGACTACATCGATAGCGTGCGGGCCTACAACACGGAACTCAAGACATTTCCGGGCGTGCTCTGGGCATCGACGCTCTACCGAAGTTACAAGCCGATGGAGACATTCACCGTGGCGGAAGATGTGACCAAGCCACCGACGGTGAAGTTCTGACGGCTCGGCGCGCTCAAGTGCCGTGGGTCATCACGGATGGGCCGGTTATGCTGTCTCGATTTCGGGCGGCGCGGGGCGATCCTCGGATTGCTCCTGTCGGTAGTTGCGTTTGCGGCCTATGCGCTCACTTTCCCTGAGCTCACCGGCCGTGTGGTGGACGATGCCGGAATTCTCGATCCTGCGACCAAGGCCGCGCTCGAGCGCAAGCTCGCCGAGTTCGAGACCAAGACCACCGGCCAACTCGTTGTGGTTACGCTGAAGTCGCTTCAGGGAACCTCGATTGAGGACTACGGTTACCAGCTCGGGCGTCACTGGCAGATCGGACAAAAAGAGAAGAATACCGGCGCGCTGCTTATTGTGGCGCCGAACGAACGCAAAGTGCGCATCGAGGTCGGCTACGGCTTCGAAGGCACGCTCACCGACGCGGTCTCCAAGCTCATCATAGAGAACTCCGTCATTCCGCGCCTTCGGGCCAACGATTTCGCCGGCGGCATCAGTCGCGGGGTCGACGACGTCATCCAGGCAGTATCGGTCGATTCGGAGGAATGGAAGGCGCGCGCCAAACGACGACCGGACGACGAGCCAAGCCTCCTCGATGTCCTCGCCCTTCTGTTCTTTTTGTTCGTTTTCTTCATGGTTGTCCGCGGTGTCGCCCGCCAAGACCGCGGATACGCTCAAACCGGCGCAGGACCGCGACGAGGCTCGCGCGGACCGATCTTGATCCCGATCCCGGGTTCGTGGGGATCGTCGGGTTCGTCCTGGTCCGGCGGCTTCCCGGGGGGCGGCGGC
>Ga0306926_10009505_pt1 | contig 10696 bp, 9 predicted proteins | sample flu12Cox44000178_FD_203759 | JGI IMG/M metagenome (GOLD analysis project Ga0306926, IMG submission 203759) | Lab enrichment of tropical soil microbial communities from Luquillo Experimental Forest, Puerto Rico - flux8day.12C.oxic.44.000.178 (v2)... | ecosystem: Environmental > Terrestrial > Soil... | reverse complement strand
AGCGACGCGTGCTCGTCGGTCATGAGATTCTGGCTTTGCAGCTGTCCTAATCGCAACATCAAGCACTGCGTCGCTGTCACGTTGCCGAGCATACGCACCAAGAGATCTTGAACTAATTGAAAACCCGCGATTGGCTTGCCGAACTGAATTCTTTGCGTTGCATAACGCAAAGCATGTTCATACGCACCCATTGCGCAGCCGACCGCGAACCAGGCTACTCCCGCGCGCGTCATCCGTAGCACCTTGGCGGTATCCTTGAAGCTGTTCGCGTTCTGCAATCGATCGCGTTCCGGCACGTGACAGTCTTTCAGGGTGATGAGGCCGTTTTGGACCACGCGCAATGCCATTTTGTTTTCGATTTTCTTGACCGAGAAGCCGGGATTGTCCTTGCCAACTACAAACCCTTTAACTTGATTTGACGTCTCCTCACGCGCCCAAATCACGTTGATGTCTGCGAAAGTTGCATTGCCAATCCATTTTTTCTCGCCGTTGACAATCCAAGAGTCGCCTTCGCGCCGACAGGTCGTCGTCATCCCGCCCGATGTCGCCGAACCGACTAGAGGCTCGGTCAGACCAAACGAGCCGATTTTCTCGAAGCGCATCATCGGCGGCAGCCAGCGTTGCTTTTGCTCCTCATCGCCGCAAAGATAGATCGAGCCGGCCGCAAGGCCGGTATGCACGCCCCAGAACGTGGCGATTGACGAATCTACGCGTGCTAACTCCATGGCGATGAAGCCGTTGAGCAACATGCTACCGCCGGCGCTGCCGTAGCCTCCGTATCCTATTCCGCCGATCCCGAGGGTGGCGAATTTGGGGATCATCTCGAGGGGAAATTTATCACGCGCCCAATAATCATCGATGATCGGGGCGATCTCGCGCTCCATAAAATTCCGCACCCGTTTGACGATGGCGCTTTCACTGTCGTCGAGCAGGTTGGCAATCCGGTAAAAGTCTCCATCGGCCGGCGGCACAGAATAGTCGGGCTTTGGCGCCAAAGACGTTTTCAGACTCATCGCTCACCTCCCTTATGTTGATATTTCCAATCCGGTTGCGGACCGGTTCCTCCGTTCACGTCGCAGCGTCGCTCAGAAATTCCGAAATGATTTTCGCAGAATCCTCAGCATTCGTGACAAGGAAAAGGTGGCCGTCATTGACCGCCACCAGACGTGCATTTGGAATGAGCCTCGCTAGGATGCGGCCGTTGATTACAGGCACAAGGGGATCGTCGGTCCCCGCCATAACAAGGGTCGGCTGCACTAGACGGCGTAGCCACGGCAAGCTGCTCCAGCCGACGCCGGCCAACAGCTGTAGATAGTAGCCGTAGTCACTTGACCAGCGAACGTGCCGAACATGCTTGCCCGCAAGCTCGGGCGAATTGCGCAATGAACCGCCATAGATATCGCCGGCGATCCTTTTCATATAATCGGGATTCTTGTAGCGTCGCGGTGTTGCCATCTTCAGCAAAACAGTGAGTCTCCCAGGCACCATGAGGTGACCGGGCGATGTGGCTGCGAGTATGAGACGCCGGCAGCGCTTCGACTGTTGGTAGGCAAATTGTTGGGCGACTGCACCTCCCCAGGAAAAGCCCAACACGTCGACCTGTTGATGTCCCAGCTCGTCGAGCAACCGTGCGCTTAGGCCTGCCAGTGTCGATGGGCGATATGGCAACCAAGGCGGCGGCGAACCGCCGACGCCTGGCACGTCAAAGACGATTGCGGGCTGCCCGTCGAGCGCGTCGAGAAACGGTTCGACTAGTTCGATATTGGCGCCAATCCCGTTGAACAAGAGCAGCGGCGGCCGCGCCTCGTCGCCGCGCCGGACGCCAACGCGCAGCGTTTGCCCGTCAACATCGTGCAAGCTGATCTGCATCTCACGTCTCCAGAACGTAACGCCCCGGCGCCGCTTCAAGCCGGGGATTCTCTTTGCTGCCAAGTTCACCTGGCGCAGATTTCGTCTCGCCCGAGCGGGCCTTTATCCATTCGCGCCAGTGTGGCCACCAGCTACCGGCTTGCTTTGCCGCTTGCTCGAGCCAGGCCTGTGGGTCTGGCGCGCCTGACGCGCCGGCCCAAAAACACGCCTTCGAGTTACCTGGCGGATTGATCAGACTCTGGATATGCCCGCTATTGGCGAGCACAAAAGTACTGCGGGAGCCGTAGAGCTTGCCCGTGTTGTAGCAGCCCTGCCACGGCGTGATGTGATCTGAAAGACCGGCGACGACGTAACTGTCCAAATCCACTTGCGCCATATCGAGTGGCGTGCCGCGCACCACGAGCTGGCCAGCAGTGACGAACGGATTGGCGTCGATCAGATCGAGGAAGTCCGCGTGAAGCCGCGACGGCAGTCGTGTGGTGTCGTTGTTCCAGTACAAAATGTCGAAAGCGGGCGGCGCATTGCCAAGCAGATAATTGTTGACCCAATAATTCCAGATCAGATCGTTGGGCCGCATCCAAGCGAACATCCGCGCCAGTTCCTGGCCTTCGACCACGCCGGCAAGTTGCGACGCGCGCTTTGCCGCCGCGACCGATTCCGGCGTCACAAACAATCCGGCCGTGGTATTTTGCGCGGCCGCCATATCGAGTAGACAAACCGCAACGGTCGCGCTGTGGACTTTCGCCTCGCCGCGCGCGGCAAGGTGGGCAAGAAACGCCGAAGTCGTGATGCCTCCCGAGCACGACCCCCAGATATTGACGTCCTCGCTGCCAGTGATTTCGCGCATCGAATCCACCGCCTGCTCCAACGCGGCGACGTAAGTATCGAGACCGAACCCATGTTCGGCGGCGGACGGATTCTTCCAGCTAATAGCGAAGGTCTGTAGGCCGGCTTGGAGGCAATAACGGATGATGCTCTTTTCCGGCACCAGATCGAAGACATAGAACTTGTTAATCTGCGGCGGAGCGATCAGCAGCGGCCGTTGGTGCACCTCGTCGTTAGTCGGCTGATATTGGATCAGTTCCATCACATCGGTGCGAAGCACGACCGAGCCGGGCGTGGTCGCGAGATTCTTGCCCACGGCGAACGTGCGGGTGTCGACCTGCGCCGGCAGGCCGCCATTGCGCACGACATCGCGAAGGAAATTTTCAAAACCGTGCAGCAGGCTCGCGCCGCCGGTCTCGACGAGTTTCTTCAGTGCCGCCGGATTGCCGGCGATCCAATTGGTGGGAGCGAGCGCATCTACCAGCAGCGAGACCAGGAAACGCGCGCGCTCGGCATCGCGGCTGCCGATCTTGGCTTCGTCGAGAAAGCCGTACAGCGCATTGCCCCACGCGAGATAGGATTGCGCCAGCACGCGATAGGCGGCGTTGGTCTTCCATGCCGGATCGGCAAAGCGGCGGTCCTTGGGATCGGGTGCGAGTGCGCTGCTGCCGGTCGCGATCCGCCCGAGTTCGGCGAGCAGTGCCACATACTGCCGCATGGAGACCGCGGGATTGTTGAGCATTTCGCCGAGCAGAAGGCGCGCCGATGCGACAAGATCCTCGCCGCGCACGCCGACCAGCGGATTGGCTGCCAAGGTGTGCGCCGCCGCCTGCTCGCGAACGTCCTGCTGCTGCGCATCGGCGAGATTTCCTGCCATCACACCACTCCGATCCTCATGCCGCGGCATCGCATTTGCCGATCAGCAGACACAGCAGCTCGGCGACCAGAGCCGGCTTTGCCTCGCCTTCGATCTCGAGCGCGCAATCGAGTCGCAAAAGCATCCGAGTATCGCCTTGCGGTTCGACGGCGCGCAGCTTGGCGCGCGCACGCACGCGCGATCCCACCTTCACCGGCGTGATGAAGCGCACCTTGTCCAAACCGTAATTGAGTCCGGTCGCCGCGTCTGGTGGGATCACGCCAAGCTCCATGATCATGGCCGCAACCAGCGACAATGTCAGATAGCCGTGCGCGATCGGGCCGCCGAACGGACTTTCACGTTTGGTGCGTTCGACGTCGACATGGATCCATTGCCGATCGCCGGTGCAGGCGGCGAACGCGTCGATGCGATCCTGGTCGAGTGTTACCCACTCGGACACGCCCAGCTCGCGGCTCGCGAATTGCGCGGCATTTGTCATGGAATATTGCGCCGTTGCCATGACAGCACCTATGCCAGACCGCGCAGATCCTTACGCAGGATCTTGCCTACGTTGGATTTCGGCAATGAATCGAGGAAACGGACATCCTTCGGCACCTTGTAGGCCGAAAGCTGGCGTCGACAGTGCGCGATCAGGTCCGTTTCGGTTAGCGTCGCGCCGGGCGCCTTGGCCACGAACAGGCGCACCGCTTCGCCGGTCTTGTCATCGGGCCTGCCGACACAGGCGCATTCGGCGACGCCGCTGCAAGCTCCTGCCACCGCTTCGACTTCGTTAGGAAAAACGTTGAAGCCGGAAACGATGATCATGTCCTTCTTGCGGTCGACGATCTTGAGGAAGCCATTCTCATCGAACACCCCGACATCGCCGGTGCGGAAATAGCCGTCGGCGGTAAACGCCTCGGCATTGGCTTGCGGCTTCTGCCAATACCCGTGCATGACCTGCGGACCCTTGGCACAGACCTCGCCGGGCTCTCCGACCGGTGCTTCGTTACCATCGTCGTCGAGTAATTTGATATCGGTCGAAGGCAATGGCAGGCCAACAGTCGCCGAGAATCCGCCGCTCGTGCTGTCCGGATTGAGCGTCAAAATCGGCGAAGTTTCCGACAGTCCGTAGCCTTCGCGGATGTCCCTGCCGGTGAGCGCCTTCCATTTCGCGGACGTGGTCGGCAGCACCGCGGCGCCACCGCCGATCGCCACGCGCAATCGGCTGAAATCGACGTCGGCGATCTTGGGATGCATGACCAGTGCGCCGAACAAAGTGTTGACGCCGGTAAACGCGGTGGGGCGCGCCTGCCGGAGCGTTTCGACCAGGCTATCGACATCGCGCGCATTGGGGACGAGCCAATTCTCCGCGCCGATGGAATAGTAAGCGAGGAAGTTCAGCATCAGCGCGAAGATGTGATAGAGCGGCAGCGCGGTGACGATGGCGTCCTCGCCCGGGCGCAGGGCGTCGCCCATGAACGCCTTGAACTGCTCGGTATTGGCCACGAGATTGCGGTGTGACAGCGCAGCGCCTTTGGAGAGCCCCGTCGTCCCGCCGGTATATTGCAGGAACAAAAGATCGTCGCCGGTCAGCGGCACCGGCGTGAACTTAAGCGCCGCCCCCTGCGTCAGCGCATCGGCGAACGAAACGACATTCGTTAGTCCCGCATCGACTGCCGGCGCCGGCAGCATTGCCGCCGTCGCATCACTCGGCGCGACGCTAATGACCTGCTTTACGGCCGTCTTGTCGACGATCTCTGCGAGCGTGGACGATACTCCGTTAAAAATAACGATCGTCTCGGCGCCCGCATCGTTGAGCTGATGCTCGAGCTCGCGCGGCGTGTAGAGTGGATTGACGTTCACTTGCACGGCGCCGACGCGGACAATGCCCATCATGGCGATCGGGAACGCCGGGATGTTCGGCAGCATCACGGCGACGCGGTCGCCTTTCTTCACGCCAAGTTTGCCCTGCAGGTAAGCTGCGAAGTTGCGCGACAGCCGACCGGTGTCGGCATAAGTCAGAGTTTGGCCGAAGCAGCGAAACGCCGGCTTATCGGCATAGCGCCGCATCGCCGCCTCGAGCAGCTCCAGCACGGAGCCATAAACGTCCGGATCGATTTCGCACGAAATCCTTTCGCCGTAGGCGGCAAGCCAATGTTTGGGCGACATGTTCACCTCCCTGTGGACCCGCGAGCCTGCGGGGCATGTTCTTTAGAGACCTTTTTTAACGTTATGTCAAGTGCACTTTATCTATCTACATTATACTTTGATAAACCACTGTAGAATCTGATAAAATTGCCGATAATAAAGCGATTTAAGACATTCTGGCGCTTCGAACCCTTCTGATCACAAGCTAACTATGCCTACTAAAGTTGACTTTCGAAAACTGAAGCCGCATATTGTGGCTATGACCGATTCAGCCCTTTCCGACCGCTCGCGGTTCTACAGCGTCGCCGAACTCGCCAAAGAGTTTTCACTGACGTCACAGGGCATTCGCTTCTATGAGCAGAGTGGGCTCATTTCGCCGGCGCGCGCGGGCCGCACGCGCGTCTTTAACTATCAGGACCGGGCGCGGCTTGCTTTGATCCAGCGCCTGCGCGGACTCGGATTTTCGCTTGAAGCGATCCGCGAATATCTCAGCTTGTACAAAGCGGATGTGACCGGGGCGGCGCAATATCGGCGTGGACTTGAGCGCATTAGCGAACGCATCGAAGAGCTCGAAGGCAAGCGCCGCGACCTTGACGAGACGCTCGCCGGCTTGCGCGAGCTGGGACGCGAGGCCAAGGAGCGCCTCGCTCGGGCGCTCCTCGAGGAGGCTAAGCACCATCGCAGCAAGAACGGGAAGTAGGCTCGCGATCGTTAAGACGTCCGTGTGATCCGCGGCGCCGTGTGGGAGGTATTCCTGGTGCCAACATTGGCTGCGGCGGTAGGCTCGGATTTACGACCTTCCTAGCGCTTTCAGCGCCCGTTACCGCTTGCAATCGTGGGCGGCAGAAGAACTGCAGAATGCGAACGGCGTGGTTTTAAAAGTGAGCGGACCCGAGATCGGTCTTGAGGCTTCCCTTAGTCTGAGTGGGGATGACGATATCTATGCAGCAGTAGTCAGCAATTCTACACGAGTGCGGTACGCGCGCGTCCGCAGGCCCTGAGCCATACCGTCAAAATTTCACTACAAATGCGCGAGGAGCGGCTTAGGTCTGCTCGGCTGGCGCGGGAAGCGGAATGCCCAGAAGCGGACATATGCAGCGCACCAGGTCAAGTCCGCTTTGGGGTAACAGCGGACATCGGGGCAAGTGCCAACTCACCGCAAGGCCAAGTTGATATTGCCCATCATCCAGATTGCCACAGCCGCAACGAGTCCCGCACTGACGAACACTCCCGATACTACGGCCGCGCTAAACAGAATTACTCCCAACGCATACGCAATTCTATCCAGTGCCCATCGTATCACGCTGATGAAGCGACCGAACACCCAATAGAATGCATACAGGAGGAGCAAGAGCACTAGAACGAGCACTAAAATCTTCAGAATCGGAGTCCCGCCCAATGGCGTACCGACAAGACGCGAAATCTGGCTGATGCCCCAAAGGCATCCGAACACAATCACGTCGACGAGCCAGCCAAATCCCTGTTTAAGCCATGCACCAAATTCCTGGATCAGGTGCTGCATGCGCAAGTCACCTCGTTTGGTACTCCCCAGCCCATAACGCGACGGCAACGAATATGTTTCACGCGATGGCCACGTCACATTGGGAAGAGGTCGCTCATTGTCCGCTTTGGGTCAAAAGCGAGCGCGTCGGGATGTCTGCTTTGTGCCAAAAGCGGACATTCCGACCGTTGCGGAAAATGCGGGCGTCTTCAGCGGCTACCGCTCCGACCCGGCGCTTGCGATGACGCGGCTCTCGGTGCCGGGCCTAACACGTTGAATTTCGCCTTCTGCTCGTCGTTCAATGAGGCGTAGAAGCTCTCGAGGGCTGGGCGAACCGACTCAATTGCGTCCGCCGTAGCTTTAAGTCGTGTCTCCACTATATCGACCCGAGCCACAGGCGAGTGCGGCACTGCGGTCGGACATGACGATTGCAGTTGGTCAGCGGCGCGTTGCGTTACTTTCTCGAGATCGTTGAAGGCATTTTGCTGTTGCGGGGTCGGCCGAACAACCTGTTCGATGCGTTGCACTGGCAGGTTAATCAGACTGCCTCCCTGCTGATTGCAGAGCGCCGCCTGATTGTTCGGCGACGGAGCGCCCTCCGCAGAGCCGTTCATGGCATTGAACTGACGCCTTTGTTCATCGCTCAGCGACGTATAGAACCTCTCAAGCGGCCCGCGGATGATCTCTATGGCCTTGGTAGTCGCATCCAGCCTCTGCTCGGCGGCCTCAAGGCGGCCAATTGGCGTGAGCGGCACGGTCGCTGGGCACGACGACTGAATGGCATCGCTCGCCCGAGACGAGGCCGTATTTAAGTCGTCGAGAGCCGCTGCCTGATCAGCGGTCGGATGGACAGTCTGTCGGATCCGGTCGATGGGCAGATTTGTCACGCCCGGCGCAAGCCCGGCACAGCTTCGCAGAGCCTCGTTATTGATTTCGGCAAGTGCCTGACGATCCGGCTGATCGGTCTTGGCGATGCGTGCCCCGCCCGCGTAGTTGTAATAGATGTTTGGTGAGCTGGCGTAGCCCGAATAATCAGGCCCATACCCGTAACCGTAGTAATCAGGCCCGTAGCCGTAATCGAGGCCAAAATAGGGACCAGGTGCATAGATACTAGCGAAGATAAACGGAGGACCGTACACCCAAAACGGATCGTAATAGGCATAAGGCCAGAAGAGGTATGAAAGCACGTCACCCAAGATAAATGGCCAGAAGACCGGTCCGGCCCAGCCGCCCCATCCCCAGCCCCAGTTATTCCATCCCGCACCCCAGAAATGGCCGCCCCAATGATTCCAGTTGGCGTTGTTGCCAAAGGCGTTGCGATTAAACCCGGTCTTGCTGAAATTGTTCAGACCATGGAAGTTCTGCGCTGCGAATTGATTGTGGGTGAGTTGGCTCTGGTTCAGCGCACTGTTGTGCGCGAACTGGTTTCGAAGCGAGTTATGAGCGCCTAGCTGATTGTGGGCGAGCGCGTTGTGACTTGTGTTCGTGACACCGTGATTGGCAAGCCGCCCGGCGTTGCCGGTGACGTGACTGCGATTCAGATTATGGCCGGCGTAGTGGCTTCCGTTGACGTGGCTGGTCATGGCTTGGCTAGTAACTCCGTGCGTGTGCGCGGCGTGACCTGAAAAGCTCCGCGCGCTCAGTCCATGGCCAACGTGGGCGGCGCCGCCATGGGCGGCTAATCCATGAAAGCCGCCACCGTGGAAGCCGCCACCGTGAAAACCGCCAAGTGCAGCATGGAAGCCGCCTCCGCCCCCGGCGTGAAATCCACCACCTCCTCCGCCGTGGAACCCGCCGCCCCCACCGCCGTGAAACCCGCCGCCGCCTCCGCCACCCCCTCTGGCGATCGCAGGGACGTCCGTCACGATGCAGAGCGCGCCAACCGCAACGCTCGTCGCGAGAATTCCTATCATTTTCCTGTTCATGGCGTTCACCAATGACTGCGCGCACACCGCACGCCACCCATTCAACTGCTTTTGGCTAGCGCGAGTTTCTAGGTTGGGGATCGAAGTTCCCTATTAATTTTCGGTAATCGTTGCAGCGCAACAAACAAAATATTGAATGCAGCAACAGCTGAGCGAAGACCGCTGCGGCTAATTCGCAAGGAAAAAGAACCCCGAGTTCGAGTCGACAACTTTGAGCGGATCGATCAGAACCCCTCCGGCGTTTAGTAGTCTATGTACAGGGTCAGCTTGATCCTTCTGATATTGGTCTACAGCGCCACGTCGGCCGGTGCCCGCCACCATAGGCACCGCTATCATGTTTTTGTCCCCGACTCTTATCTTCTCCGACACAATGCTCCCGCGATGGGCAGGTCGGGGCCCTATCAATCCGAACGATCGCGCAGCGAAGCGCCCGCGCCCACAGGGGGCGTGATCCCGCCGGACTGGAAGAAACAGCCGTCGGATAACGGCGGCCGATTTCTCTCGCCCGACGGTTCAGCATCATTCGCTTTTTACAGAACTGCGGGCCACGATGAGCCGATCACGGAGCACATGAAGAGTTTTGCTTTTGGCGACGGCGAAGAGATCACAAGTTTGGCAGGAGAGCGGACCTGGATATCGGCCTCCGGATTCAAAGGCGACCGGCTGTTCTATCGTCAGGCGGCGCTCGCGTGTGGCGGAAACCACTGGCATCACATCGCGTTTGAATTTCCGGCGAGCGCAAAGCGCAGCATGCAGGATTTCATCAAGCGCGCAATCGAGAAGCTAAACAGCGGCCAGAATGAGGGCTGCGACACGCCACTTTCCAAGCCTGCCAACGACAGCGAGCAGCATTCGGCCGAACAATCTTCTCACGACCGGTGAATGAGGGTCTCGCGCCGCAAATTCCGGAACTTGGAGTTCCGATACAGAAGGCAATCTACGTGAATGACAACCAACGTCGGCGCGTTGCCGTGGCACCACCGACAGCGTAAAGTTTAAGTCTCGTCGGAGGAAGCAGATATGAGCGTACTCGACGATTATTTAGTTGATCCCAAACTGTCGCTCCGAGACAAAACGCGCATTCAAGCCCAGGTCCTGGTGCCGGTGTTACGAGCGCTGCGCGCAGAACTAGGGAAAGCGAAGGCTGACGCAATCGTCAAGCAAGCCTTACGTGATTGGTCGAAGGAACTGTTTGCAGCCATTGGCAGCGGCGTCGATGGTAGCCCGCGCCGCCGATGGGCGGCTATGCACACGGCCATGGCAGAAATCACTCAGCACGATGTTACAGTGGACATGCGCCGCCATGATAAGGAAGGACTGGAATTCGATATAACGCATTGTCAATTTGCAGAATTTTTTCGCGCACTCGGCGAACCTGAACTCGGTGCGCTCCTGATATGTGAGACCGATTTCGATATTGCTGCGGCCGGCAGAGGCGAAGTCACTTTCACTCGCGACCAGACTATCATGCAAGGCGCACCGAGCTGCACGTTTCGCTACAAGTTCGCGCCGCGATAACGAATACTACCCGCATTATTTAGCTTGGCGGCGCGAAGTCCGCTTTACCCCCAA
>Ga0306926_10009504_pt1 | contig 10697 bp, 9 predicted proteins | sample flu12Cox44000178_FD_203759 | JGI IMG/M metagenome (GOLD analysis project Ga0306926, IMG submission 203759) | Lab enrichment of tropical soil microbial communities from Luquillo Experimental Forest, Puerto Rico - flux8day.12C.oxic.44.000.178 (v2)... | ecosystem: Environmental > Terrestrial > Soil... | reverse complement strand
CACCTACGCTATCGCCGAGGAGGTCGCCGATCAGAACGCGCTGCTGATCCTCGACCAGCAGATGCGCGACGCCACCGGGGCGCTCGACACAGCCAAGAAGGCACTGGCTGTGGCCATCGCGCAGGAGAGTCAGGAGAGCCAGCGGCTGGACGGCACTCGCGCGCGGATAGAGGATCTCGAAACGCGAGCTGTTGCCGCGATCGAGGCCGGTCGCGACGACCTCGCCACGGAAGCCGCAGAGGCCATCGCGACCCTCGAGGCCGAGCGCGACGCTTCGCTGACGGCGCGCGCCCTATTCGCCGCCGAAATAGCCAAACTCAAGAGCCATGTCCTGCAGCAGCAGATGCGCTTCTCACAGCTCGATCGCGGGCGGCGGATCGCCCGGGCGGCGGAGGCGGTCCGGGTCGCGCGCAGAGGCCGCATCGAGGGTGCCCCGATTTTCGCGGGTACGCTCGTGGAAGCCGAGGCGACGCTGGCCCGCCTGCGCGAGCATCAGGTCGAGGCAGAGGCGGCTGAGGCGGCGTTTGACGTGCTCGATGCCGCGACCGGCCCGATCGCCGTCGCCGAGAAGCTCTCGGCCGAGGGCTTCGGCCCGCGCCTCAGGCCCAACGCGGCCGGCGTTCTGGCCCGGTTGAGAGAACGCGCTGCCGGCGGCAAGCCGGAAGCCAACACTTGATCTTGTTTCGACACGCTTAACCACAGGAGCATTACGATGAACAATCCCGTCGTTCATCATAGCCAGTCGTGGATCGTCTTTACCTATGTCTCATTTGCCGCCGCCCTCGCCATGGTCGTCGGTGGCATCGTCCTGATGCCGCTCGACCTGCCGATGAAGGGCTATCTCGCGATGGGCGTCATTATGCTGATCCAGTCCTGCATCACGCTGACCAAGACGATTCGCGACAATGACGAAGCCGGCAAGCTGGTGAGCCGGATCGAGGACGCCAAGACCGAGCGCCTACTTATGGACGTCGCGAAAGGACAACCTTGAGCGGTTATCGTCACCCCCGCGAAGAGCGTGTGAAAGAATCGAAGGCGCGCTGGATCGACGCAGTGCGTCCTCCGAGACGGCGGCTTTGCGGCCTCCTCAGGATGAGGAACTTCGTCAATGCCATCAGGGACAGACCTCATGCTGAGGAGCGCTCGAAGAGCGCGTCTCGAAGCACGCGCGACCGCGATGCAGCCCTACGCCCAATTCCTTCACAGCCTCTTTCGCGAGAATGACAGGTAACTCGCCAGCAATCCCTGGAGAGATCGATGTCGCAATCACTTCTCACCTCCCGGCGCTTCGCGCCACTGTTCTGGTGCCAGTTCTTCTCTGCCTTCAACGACAATTTCCTGAAGAACGCGCTCGCCCTGTTGATCCTGTTCAAGATCGGCGGCCAGACAGCCGAGCCGCTGGTGACACTGGCGGGCGGCATTTTTATCGCGCCGTTTTTTCTGCTGTCGGCCTTCGGCGGCGAGCTCGCTGATCGCTTCGACAAGGCGCTGGTGGCGCGACGGCTGAAGCTCACCGAAATCGGCGCGGCGGGCGTCGCCGTCGCCGGGTTCCAGCTGAACTCGCTGCCATTGCTGTTCCTGGCGCTGTTTCTGTTCGGCGTGATCGGCGCGCTGTTCGGGCCGATCAAATACGGCATCCTTCCCGATCATCTGAGGCAGGAGGAGTTGCCGGCGGGCAACGCGCTCGTCGAAGGCGCAACGTTTCTCGCGATCCTCGGCGGCACGATCACCGGGGGGGTGGCGATGACGGGCGGCGGTGACCCCGCAATGCTCGCCGTGTTGATGATGCTCTTCGCCATGCTGTGCTGGGGCTCCAGCCTCTTTATTCCGAGGACGGCGCAGGCGGCGCCGGATCTGGCGATCGATCCCAACGTCCTCGGCTCGACCGCTTTGTTGCTTGGCGAGTTGTGGTCGGAGACCCGGCTATGGCGCTGCGCCGTCGTCACGAGCATCTTCTGGATGGTCGGTGCTGTCGTCCTATCGCTGCTGCCGCCGCTCGTCATGCATACGCTCGGCGGCGCCGAAACCGTCGTGACGATCTATCTCGCAGTCTTCGCTGTTGCCATCGGCGTCGGTTCCGGCCTCGCCTCCTGGCTGTTGGCCGGGCGCATCATTTTGTTACCCACCGCCGTCGGAGCGTTGCTGATTGGTCTCTTTTCACTCGATCTCGGGTTCGCGTTGCTACGGCCAGCAACCGCGGACACGATGACAGCTCTGACGCCGTCCGTTTTTTTCACCCGGCCAATCGCTTGGCATACCGCGTTCGACCTCGGGATGCTGGCCGTGGCGGGCGGTCTGATGATCGTGCCGTCCTTTGCAGCGATCCAGGCCTGGGCCGCGAGCGAGCGGCGCGCCCGAATCGTCGCCGCGGTCAATGTGCTCAACGCCGCATTCATGGTCGGCGGCGCGCTCGTCGTTGCACTCTTGCAAAAGGTTGGGGTCGGCGTCCCAATGCTGTTTCTCGGCATCGCCGCCGTCGGTCTTCTCACTGCCCTGTGGATCGGCAAGACCATGTCGACCAACGCCTTCCACGACTTTCTGTCGATGCTACTGCGCGCATTCTATCGGCTCGAAGTCAGGGGCAGGGAAAATCTCGACAAGGCGGGCTCCAATGCGATCATCGCGCTCAATCATGTGAGCTTTCTCGACGGCGCCGTGGCACTGTCGATCCTGAACAAGGAGCCGATCTTCGCGGTCGATCACGGTTTCGCGCAGCGCTGGTGGGTGAAGCCTCTCTTGAAGCTGACGCGCGCGATGCCGCTCGATCCGGCGCGGCCGCTCGCGACGCGGACGCTCATTCATGCGGTCAGAAGCGGCGAGACATTGGTGATCTTCCCGGAGGGGCGCATCACGGTCACCGGCCAGCTGATGAAGGTGTATGACGGAGCAGCACTGATCGCCGAGAAATCAGCCGCAATGGTCGTACCCGTGCGCATCGAGGGTCTCGAAGCCACCATCTTCTCGCGCCTCAGCCGCACCCAGGTCCGCCGCCGGTGGTTCCCCAAGGTCAAGGTCACCGTGCTTGAGCCGGTGCGTCTTGCGGTCGATGACGCGCTGAAGGGCAAAGCGCGCCGCCAGGCGGCGGGAGCGATGCTCTACCAGATCATGTCCGATCTGATCTTCCGCACGACGCCGACAGATCGCACAGTTGTCGAGGCAATGGTCGAAGCGGCAAAGATTCAGGGCTGGGGCCGCATTGCCGTCGAGGATCCGGTCACCGGCAAGCTCAGCTACCGAAAGCTTCTAGTCAGCGCCCGGGTGTTGGCCGGCAGGTTCACAGCGCTTGCCGGCGAGCGTGAGGCGATCGGCGTTATGCTGCCGAATGCCAATGGTGCGGCCGCGACATTGCTCGGCATGATGTCGGCGGGTCGCGTCCCGGCAATGATCAATTTCACAGCGGGTGTTGCCAATATCAAAGCCGCTTGCACCGCCGCCGAGGTGAGAACGATCGTTACATCCCGCGGCTTTGTGGACCGGGCGAGGCTCGACAGGCTGGTCGATGCGCTCGCTGAGACTGTCCGCATCGTCTATCTCGAGGACCTACGCGAGGCGTTTTCGATCGCTGACAAGATCCGCGCGCTGCTTCGCTATCGCGTTGCTCTCGCGCCGCGCAACGCCGACGATCGGGCCGCGATCCTCTTCACCTCCGGCTCGGAGGGCACGCCAAAGGGTGTGGTGCTCTCCCATCGCAATATGCTGTGCAATGCGGCGCAGGCTGCGGCACGCATCGATTTCGGTCGCACCGACAAGGTGTTCAACACATTACCGGTGTTCCACGCTTTCGGCCTCACCGTCGGGCTGGTCCTGCCGCTCGTGTCCGGGGTTCCGGTCTTTCTCTACCCCTCGCCGCTCCACTACCGCGTCGTCCCCGAACTGGTCTACGGCGCGAACGCGACGATTCTGTTCGGCACCGATACGTTTCTGTCGGGCTATGCGCGGGCTGCGCACCCCTACGATTTTCGCTCGGTACGCTACGTGCTCGCGGGTGCGGAGCCAGTCAAGGAGACCACTCGACGCCTCTGGGCCGAAAAATTTGGCCTGCGCATCCTCGAGGGCTATGGGGTCACTGAAACAGCGCCCGCGCTGGCCCTGAACACACCGATGTTCAACCGCTTCGGCACGGTCGGGCGATTGCTGCCGGGCATCGAAGCGAAGCTCGATCCGGTCGAGGGGATAGAGGAGGGCGGACGGCTCTACGTGCGCGGCCCCAACGTCATGCTCGGCTATCTCAAAGCCGATCAGCCCGGTATCCTGGTGGCGCCGGAAGAAGGCTGGCACGACACCGGCGATATCGTAACGATCGACCACGAAGGCTTTGTGACGATCAAGGGCCGGGCCAAGCGCTTTGCCAAGATCGGCGGGGAAATGATTTCGCTTGCGGCCGTCGAGAGCCTGGCGTCAGAGCTATGGCCGGACGCTCAGTCCGCAGTCGTCGCGGAACCCGATCCGCGCCGAGGCGAACGGCTCGTGCTCGTATCCGAGAAAGAAGACGCGACACGCTCGGCTTTCCAGGCCTATGCAAAGGCGAGGGGCGCGTCCGATTTAATGGCGCCGGCCGAGGTGATGGTCGTCGACAAGCTGCCGGTCCTCGGGTCGGGAAAGGCTGATCTCGTAAGTGTTGCGCGACTCGTGATGGGACGACAGCGGGTGGCAGCTGCCTAGGGTTCTGCATCGGAGCGAGGCGCAGATGGCAATTCAACCACGATCCTTCACCCTCATGGTTCCCGACGAGGCCATCGCCGATCTACGCGAACGACTGGCGCGCACCCGTTATCCCGATCAGGCTCCCGGAACACCCTGGGCCTACGGCACCGATGTCGGTTATCTGCAACAGCTCGTCGAATATTGGCGCACGGCGTTCGATTGGCGGGCCGAAGAGGCGCGGCTCAATGTCTTTCCACAATACAAGGTTCCGCTGAGCGGTATTGATCTCCATTTTTTGCATATACCCGGCAACGGGCCGGCGCCTTGCCCGCTGCTTCTACTGCATGGATGGCCAGGTTCGGTATTCGAGTTCCTCGAACTGATCCCCCGCCTCTGTGACCCGGCGCATTTCGGCGGCGACCCCGCGGACGCGTTCACCGTCGTGGCACCGTCGCTTCCCGGCTATGGCCTGTCCTTCACGCCCGGACAGCCGCGATTCGGCATCGAGGAGATCGCCGACTGTGTGGCCGAGCTGATGCACGACGCATTGGGCTATACCCGCTATGCGGTGCAGGGCGGCGATTGGGGTGCCATCACCGCCTCTCGCCTCGGCTGCGTCCATGCCGAGAAGGTGATCGGCATTCACGTCAACCTGCTGGCGGTACGGCGCGATCAGCAGGCTGCAGCCGATGCTCCGCCGGAAGAGAAGGCCTATGCCGAAGAGCTCGCGCAGTGGCTGCGCGAAGAGACTGGCTATCAATGGATCCAGGGAACGCGGCCGCAGACGCTCGCCTTCGGGCTCACCGACTCGCCGGCGGGCCTCGCCGCCTGGATCATCGAGAAGTTTCGCGCCTGGTCGGATTGCGGCGGCGATGTCGAGACCGCATTCGCCCGCGACCGGCTGCTGGCCAATATCAGCTTCTACTGGTTCACCGGCGCGATCGGCTCGTCGTTCTGGCCATACTACGCGCGCGTGCATCGGCCGTGGCCGATTCCCGAAGGTCGGACCGTCGACGTCCCGACCGGATATGCAGCGTTTCCGCGTGAGATCCTGCGGCCGCCTCGCTCGCTCGCGGCGCGAACCTACACCGACATTCGACGGTGGAGCGTCATGCCGCGCGGCGGTCATTTCGCCGCCCTGGAACAGCCCGAAGCGCTCGCCAATGAGGTGCGCGAATTCTTCCGGTCGTTGCGCGGCTAGACCCCTGCCGCCAGCGAAATTTAATGCAGCTGCTGCGGCAGGGCAGTAATCGCTGCGTCGATCAGCGCGGCGCCGCGCTGCTCATCGAGTTCGGCAATGATGACTTGGCGTGCGGCCGCAATCGCGACGTCGACCGTAACGGCGCGGATATCGGAAAGCGCTTTCGCCTCTTCCTGGGCGATCCGCTCCTTGGCCAATCGCTGGCGCCGATCCAATGTCTCTTCGAGGCTACGCGCAGCCTGCGCGGCGATGCGCTCGGCTTCCGCCCGGGCGTGGGCGAGGATCGCCTCCGCCTCGGCCCCCGCCTCGCGCTGCTGCTTCTGATATCCGGCGAGCGCCTCCTGGGCCTCGTCGCGAAGTCTCCGCGCGGTTTCAAGCTCGCCTCGGATACGCGCGGCGCGGGTGTCGAGCCCGCCGAGGATTACCCTGCTCGCTGGCTTCCAGACACCGATCACGAACACCACGACCGCCAGGAGGACCCAGACCTCCGGTTCGGCAAAGAGATGCATCGTCAGCCTGCCCGCTCTGCCATCGCGCGGTCGACCGCTGGGATCAGTTTCGACTCTTCGGCGGCTGAGCCGGTCAGCTTCTCGGTAACCGAGCGGGCGACGTCGATGGCGACGTTGCGGATCTCGGCGAAGGCGCGCTCTTTTGCAGCCGCAATCTCCCGCTCGGCTGCCTTTGTCTGCTCGCCGAGCGCCTGGGCAAGCTGCCGCTGCTGTTCTGCTGCTTCGGCAGCAAACCGCTCGGTGCGCTCCCTGATTGTCGCCTGCGCCTCGGCGCGAGCGTCGGCTATCGTCTTCTGATAGGCAGCGAGGGCCGCCTCCGCCTCCGCTTTGAGCTCGCTTGCACGGGCGAGGTCGTCGTCCTGCCGCTTACGCCGGGCATCTAGAATCGCGCTGACCCGCGGCAGGCCGAGCTTCGCCATCAGCAGATAAAGCACGACAAAGGTGATCGCGAGCCAAACGAGCTGCGGCGCAAAGGTCGATACGTCGAGCTGCGGCATGACCGATCGCCCAAGTCGTCAGGTTCTCAGAAAACGAAAAGGATCAGAAAGGCGATCGCGAGACCGAAGAGGCCGGTCGCCTCCGCCAGCGCGAAGCCAAGAAACGCAAAGGGCTGTACCTGCCCTTGCACCGCGGGATTGCGGGCGACCGAATTGATCAGCGCCGAGAACACATTACCGATGCCGATACCGGCACCGACAAGCGCAATGCAGGCGAGGCCGGCTCCGATCATTTTAGCGGCAGCGAGTTCCATCTGATTTCCCGTGAGTTCTGGAGTGGATGAAAGAACCAGCTCAGTGCAGGTTGATAGCGTCGCTTAGGTAGAGGCAGGTGAGGATCGCGAAAACATAGGCTTGTAGCGCGGCGACGAGCACTTCGAGAGCGACGAGCAGGATGTTGATGCCGAGCGGGAAGATGCCGAGGAGGCCGATGCTCGCGGCGAAGCCCCCAAAAATTGCCAACATCGTGTGCCCGGCCAGCATGTTCGCGAACAGCCGGATCGATAAGGTGAAGGGGCGGATGCAATAGGACAACAGCTCAATCGGCACGAGCAACACCAGCAGTGGTGCTGGTACCCCTTGCGGGACAAACAGCCGCAAGAAATGGAAGCCGTGCTTCACGATACCGACGATTGTCACGCCGATAAACACCACCGCGGCGAGCGCAAAGGTGACGACGATTTGGCCGGTGACGATGTAGCTGTACGGAATCAGCCCCAGGAAATTGGCGAACAGGATGAACATGAAGAGGGTGAAGACGAACGGAAAGAATTCGCGCCCACCATGCCCGACGTTGGTCTCGACCATGTCGGCGACGAACTCGTAGCTCATCTCCGCGAGCGACTGCCATCGGCCGGGGACAAGCGCGTGCTTGCGCGTGCCGAGAACGATAAGCGCAGTGATCAACACCACCGCGACCGTCATCAGAAAGGCCGCATTCGTATAGGAGACGTCGACGCCGCCTATGTGGAGCGGAATCAGGCGCTCGATCGTGAACTGCTCGAGGGGTCGGATTTCGATCGCCAATTCAGCAGTCCTCGTCGTCCCACTGCCCCTTGGGCGCCGCAGTGCCGGCATCGGGAGGACGATAGCCTACGGGGCCGCTGATGCCGGTCACGGCGCGATACACGTTTAGCATGCCGGCGGCAACGCCCAGGAAAAACAGCACAATCATCCCCCACGGCTGCGTGCCGAACCATCGATCGATCGCCCAGCCCAAGCCGGTCGAGACGACTATCGCGACGACAAGCTCGATGCCAATGCGGACGCCGAGACCCAGCCCCTGCTGCATCGCCGAGCGATCGCCAACCACCGGCTGTCTCCGGACGCGCTCCGCCCGCGCCTTGTCGATCTCATCGCCAAGCCGCGCCAGCGGATCCGGCGGCCTGCTTTCGCTCATTCGGGGAAGCGCAACCGTTGACACCGGCGCCGGCTCTATTATGGCCGGAGCGCGGCGCACCTTAGTGACGCCCCAGGACCCTGTCAACGAGACCCGAGGCGAGATCGCGCGGGTTGCCCGAGCGGCGGCCGTTCTCGAAGGACATTCCCGCTGCCTTGGCAGTTTGCGGACAGGCGTCTACCCTTGAGGGCGGCGGGCGCGGGCGATCGCGGTCGATGGGCCGGGGTGCGATCCTGATTCCGCTCTTACCAGCAACCGAGGAAGCGAGTGGTACCCACCCTAAGCTCCAGCGTCAGTTGCGGCGTTTCGCGATCAACTGCGCGGCTGGCTCGTGACCCCCGAGGACGCTAGCTACGGTGCGGCGCGTCGCGGTGGAACGCGCGTATTGATCGCCGTCCGGCGTTGATCGCCTATTGTGCGAACGAAGCGGACGTCGTTTCTGCAGTACGGCAAAGCTCCCCGATGAGGCGATCGACGTTCTGGTGGAGCGGTTCCCGGTGACGCCTTCACCGCTCTCGGCGGTGATCCTGGAGCACTGTCACGGTGCCATTGCCCGAGTGGCACCCGATGCCACCGCGTTCGGGCTGCGCCGCCACCCCTACCATCTGGAGGTTCTCGGATTTTGGGATGGCGCCTATCAAAGCCCGGCGAATTTGCGCCGGGTCACCGGCTTTTTCAGCGCAATGCATCCGTTCGATGTGGGGCGAAGTCTATGTCAATTCGCTCGACGAGGGTGAGGGTCACCGCGTCCGCGAAGCTTACGGGGGGAAATTACGATCGCCTGACAGCACTCAAAGCCAAATTCGACCCGACGAACTTCTTCCGCTGCGATCAGAACCTTTCGCCTCGCTGAACGGCTGCTATATCCGGCGCTAGATTGGCGGCCCGTTGATGTATGGCTTCAGCGCTGCATAGATCAAGCCGTTGACCGGCGTCGGTATGCCGTGGCGGCGGCCGAGCTCGACGACCTTGCCGGCGAACCAGGGCAGCTCGAGCCGCTTGCCGCGAAGCAGGTCGTTCCCCATCGAGGTCGTATGGTGCGGCGGCATCGACCGCATCAGTGCCATCCCCTTGTCGATGCTTTCCGGCGGCAGTCTCACTCCCTCGGCTAGGCCGACGGCGACGGTTTCGCGCAAGGACGCCTCGTAAACGGCCAACAGGTCGGGGTCGTCGCGCCATTTGCCGAGCGGCACCCGGGTCAGCGCGTGAAGCCCGCTGAGCGGCACCAAAAGGATGAACTTTTCCCAAAGCGGGACCTTGATGTCCGGGCTCAGTGCGCCCTCGAAGCCGGCCGCCTCGCACAACGCACTGAGACGCCGGCCGCGCTCGCTGAGCCGGCCGTCGAGCTCGCCAAAGGTCATGCGCTGATAGGTGCCGGTCTGACGGATCACCCCAGGTTCGGAAATCGTACCGGTGACAAAGGCGGTGCCGCCCATCACCGCATGATGCCCGAGGATCGGGATCAGCCGCTCGGCCGCGTCGACGCCGTTCTGCAGCGGCACGACCGCGGTCCCCGGCCCGACGATCGCACAGAGCTCTTTACCGACGCTTTCGACGTCCCACAATTTGACGCAGAACAGCACGAAATCGACGCTGCCAATGCCGGCGATGTGATCAGTCGCCTTGGCCGGCCGGATATGGGTCTCGCCGCGGTCTCCCTCGACCCGCAATCCGTTCTCGCGCATCGCTTCGAGATGCGCCCCGCGCGCGACAAAAGTCACGTCGGCCCCGGCCTTGGCGAGCGATGCGCCATATGGGCCGCCGATGCCGCCGGTGCCGACCACTGCGATGCGCATGCGAATCTCCTCATTTGAGCCGAGGCAGCCAGGTGGGCCGATTTCCGCTATCGGAGACTTAATTCTAGTGTGAAAGCTGTCGGCTACCCATCGCGTTGCACCCCAGCGGTCTCCGACGCGAGGCCGGAATTTGACGGGGTGGAAGGAACCAAAGCCGGCGGGTCGATGCAGACCGGTTTTGGCGGGGAGACCTGCAGAGCGATGAAACAGGTAACGTTCAATACGGTGAACCCAATCGCTATCGTCAAGAGAAACGGGTTTATAGGCCCGGCCGCGCGTTCCAGCCGAGGTGCCTGTCGCACCTCCGAATTGCTAGCACGCCGAAATAATTGCCGCCTCATGACTTCAGCTCGGTAAGATTAATCGCGGGCTTACGGCGGTGCCGAAAACACACTAATCGGCGCGGGCGACAGAGGTCACTGCTCTAGGCTAGTGTGCGTCCATAAACTCTAAGTTTCTGGAATCGCGCGAGCAATCGCGATTTTGTCGGGGTAAGGCCCGGCGGTTTCGGATAGGCTGCGGCAGCCAGCCACTGCATCCAAAGCACAACCCTAACCGCCGGAGCCGACAATGCGACAGGAACGCACCGTCCAGGCCACTATATTCGAGGTTTTTGCGCGGCACGAGATCGGCTGCGCGTTGCAAGCGATC
>Ga0306926_10009500_pt1 | contig 10700 bp, 7 predicted proteins | sample flu12Cox44000178_FD_203759 | JGI IMG/M metagenome (GOLD analysis project Ga0306926, IMG submission 203759) | Lab enrichment of tropical soil microbial communities from Luquillo Experimental Forest, Puerto Rico - flux8day.12C.oxic.44.000.178 (v2)... | ecosystem: Environmental > Terrestrial > Soil... | reverse complement strand
ATGACCCGTTCCCTCCTCCGCACGCGCTTATTTCGCGGACATGATTTTTCCCGGGTTAGCAGACATCTGTTTCTTCGTTTTCGCTAAGGGATCGTATCCAGGATCGGATCCCTCCCCCGATCCTTGTTCTCCTCTCTCTCTTAGCCGACCTGTCCCTCTTCACCCCGCCTAACTCGCTTCGGCCGAACTCTATGGCGCCACTCCCAGAGATTCTACGTCTAAACGGCTACTGCACCGCGCAGTTCGGCAAATGCCACGAAGTGCCGGTTTGGGAGGCGAGTCCGGTAGGGCCATTTGATCGTTGGCCCACCGGTTCAGGATTCGAACACTTTTACGGATTTCTCGGGGGCGAAACAAACCAATGGTATCCATCGATTCACGAAGGCACACACATTGTGCCGACTCCGGCCACACCCGAAGAAGGCTACCATTTCATGGCCGACATCACGGACCGCGCAATCGATTGGGTCCGTCAGCAACGACTACTGGCCGGGTCCAAGCCCTTTTTCATGTACTTCGCACCCGGGGCAACCCACGCACCGCACCACGTTCCTAAGGAGTGGGCTGACAAATATAAAGGCAAGTTCGATCAAGGTTGGCACAAGGTTCGCGAGGAGACGTTCGCGCGGCAGAAAAACCTCGGAGTGATTCCTCAGGATTGCGAACTCACAAAACGTCCCGGGGAGATTCCTGCATGGAGCGACCAGGCCGCGGAATTGAAACCAGTGTTGGCCCGCCAAATGGAAGTCTACGCGGGGTTCCTCGAGTTCACCGACCACCATACTGGACGGCTCATCGACGCTTTGGACCAACTGCAAGTGCTCGATGATACCCTGATCTTTTACATTATCGGCGACAACGGAGCATCGGCTGAAGGAACTCCGCAGGGCACGTTCAATGAAGTGATTCCCTTAAACGGCCTTAACGCGATAGAGACCGCGGATTTCCTGACCGCTCGTATCGACAAACTGGGCAGCCCGGAGTCGTATAATCACTACGCGGTCGGCTGGGCGCACGCGATGGACACACCGTATCAGTGGACCAAACAGGTCGCATCGCACTGGGGCGGAACACGCAACGGTACAATCGTTCATTGGCCCAGAAGCATTAGGGGCAAAGGCGAGACCCGCCATCAATTTCACCATGTCATCGATCTAGCGCCGACGATTCTCGAAACGGCGCACATTCCCCAGCCTTACATCGTCAACAGCGTCGCGCAGGTGCCGATGCAAGGCGTAAGTATGCTCTACAGCTTCGACGATCCAAAAGCAGCGGAGCGACGAGAAACCCAGTACTTGTAATCGCGGCATCTACCACAAAGGCTGGACAGCTGTGACGCGTCACCGTACGCCTTGGATCTTGACGGGCAAGACGCCGCCATTCGACGATGACGTCTGGGAGTTGTACGACACAAACAAGGACTGGTCGCAAGCACATGATCTGTCTAAAGAGATGCCGGAAAAGCTTCACGAACTGCAACGGCTGTGGATCATCGAAGCGACTCGCAATAACGTTTTGCCGATGGACGATCGCGGAGCCGAGCGCTTCAATTCTGATCTGGCCGGGCGTCCGGTGCTGGTGCGCGGCAAGGCACAAATACTTGCCAGAGGCATGGGCGGATTAAGCGAAAATGCGCTTCTCAACATTAAGAATAAGAGTCACTCCGTCACCGCTCGAGTGATCGTGCCGGAGGGTAAACCATGCGAAGGCGTCATCATTTCGCAGGGAGGATTCGCCGGAGGCTGGATCTTTTATGTTAAGGACGGGCGACCGACGTATTGTTACAACTTTGCGGCATTAGAGAAGTACGTCATATCGTCAACCCAAACGCTTTCGAGCGGCGAACATCAAGTACGGATGGAGTTCAAATACGACGGGGGAGGGCTCGCAAAAGGGGGAACTGTCACGCTTTACATTGACGGAAACACAGTGGGCTCGGGCCGGGTCGAAAGAACATTGGCCATGGTTTTCTCCCTTGATGAAACTTCCGACGTTGGCATCAAGCCGGGCTCACAAATAACACCCGATGTGCCGATTGGTAACAACGCGTTCACCGGCACAGTGCAACTGGTGGTAATTGAGTTGGACACTCAGGAAGAAGTAGACCATCTCATCTCGCGCGAGCAACTGCTGCACATCTTGCTGGCCCACCAATAGCAAATGGTCGGGCCAGCAAAAGTGCTCTTCGTCGCAGTTTCCAGGAGTGGACGCGTGCAAACCATGCCTGGAAATCTGCTCGGGGCGAGGTTAGCCTTATAGATAAATTCTAGGTGACCGAGCGTGCGCCGTGACTCAGGTCCAAAACCTTGCTCGGTTCAAGTGAAAGCGGCGGGGCTGTAAAACCGAGAAAAACCCGCCGAAACCGTTTCAGTATTCGGCGCTTCGGATGGGCGGGCTCTTGACGCTTACCGAAGCGAACCGCGACGCGTTTCTTGCGCTACACTAGGGATGTCTGTTTGCGTTTGGCCTTGCGCCGGGCCAGACGACGCGAACGTCAGACTCTCAGTCTGCCCGTTACGTCTGCGCGGGAGCGCACTTTGCCTGTCCGCAACCCCGTTGAGTGTGATCGGGATGCTTGCCAAATCGTGCAGCAAATCCTCTTTTGCAGCACGGCTCAGTTCAGACGCCTCCATCCTGCTTTTCATCGCGTCAGCGATCATAGCAAGCGCTCCCGATAGCGACGCGCGATCGAGCACAGAAGCCTCGACGATCGCGTTCTCAAGCCGATACTTTCTCGTCAGCTCGCGCTCTTTTCGCAGGCGTTCCGCGCGCAGATCCCCGAATAAGCATGCGCAGATTTGTTCGGTCGAATAGCAGCCGCTCGCGTCAGGCTCAGCGCCACCCTGATGCAGGATCTTGCGCACGGTATTTTGGGCAAGCTTAAACTCCCGGCCGATGGCTTCAATCGTCCAAGCCAAAGGTCGCATCGGGACATTTCCGCGAGGTCGGACAGCTGGCATAGGGAAATCAAAGTAAAACAAGCACGGCTAAAGCTCGATTGAAAACGTCGTTAACACTTAAGTAACGTCACGCGAGCAACTTAACCTCCGCCCCAAGAGCGGATCATCCAAAGCCTCGTAATCGCGAAGGATGCGGCAGTAGGCCTCGAGATTTTCGCGCAAGCTTTTGGGAATGATCAAATGTGTCCCACGAGGCTTTGGCAACTTTGGACTGCTTTGGCCGCTGGCTCTTCCCCTTGCTGGTCAACAAAACGCCGCTTAATGCGAGCATGCGCCACTTTCCAGAAATTGCCCGAGTTCTTGCAATTTCAATGGAATAAAAACTGGGAGAATTCGATCCTAGGATATGAGCGCATAAGTGGGATAACTTGGATCAAACCAACGTCGGGCGCTTACTCAGTTGGACAAGGCAAGGAAAGACTGTGAAAACTCCATCCAAAGATCAGTTGACAGCTCAACTACAATCCCCTTCGAAGGGTCAGCCAGGGTCTAACCAAATCATCAGGAACGGCGTCAGGCGACGTTCGTTTATTAAAGGATTAGGTGTAATGGGAGCAGCATTGTTGCCTGCTAGTGCGTTATTGGTCAACGAGGCTAACGCCGCTGCTGGTAACGATGATAGTGGCGGTAAGTTAAAAAAAGGCGATGCGTCCATTCTGCGGTTTCTGGCTGCTGCCGAAATCATTGAGAGCGATTTTTGGGAGCAATATTGGGAACTGGGTGGAGCCCAACCGACGGGGACAATAGGAGTGCCGGAGGATGATTTTGCGGCTACTAATCCCTCAGACGGCAACAAACCAAAGGTCACGGGGGGCAACGCGGCATACACAACCGCTCTCCAGATTCTCGACGGCGACATGCCTCAATATATTTTGGACAATACCGATGATGAGTTCAGCCACGCGAACTTCCTGCTCGGTTACTTGAAGTCGAAGGGCGCCAACACGTCTGATATCGACCTGCTGGTTGGTCCTCATTTTCGAACGTTGAACGGCAGTGTGGCGACGGGCTCGGCCAACAAGGGACGGCTTACAAATCTCACTGAACTCACTATTGACACCAGTTTTTGGGGCCTATACCGGACTGACGACTCGAACCCGGATCTTGGCGGCACAAATTTCGCGCAAGCGGTTCCGACTCTGAATGTCGGGAAGCATACGGCAATCCCTCGAACCGATGCCGATGCGGCAAATCCGGACCTGATCAACGCGATCGCATTTACCGCAGGGTTCCATTTCCCGTTTATTGAGATCCATGGCACGAGCCTCTACCCTCAGCTGGCTCAACGCGTTAAAGATCCGGAGGTTTTGCGCGTCGTGTTAAGTATTGGCCCAACCGAGGCGATGCATTTTCAGACTTGGCAGGACAAAGCCGGTAATGCGAATGCCGGCAATCCCAATCCTCTGACGGTCTTTGATCCGATCAATGGCTCAACCGTAACATTTGTCGATCTAACGGCCAGCACGGATGAGCATTTGCAGGCTAACCTGATTATGCCTGAGCCGTGTCCGTTCCTCAGCCAGTCGCTGCCGATCTGCTCCATTGTCCGGCCAACCGAGACTGAGGGTGCTGCCATGGGCGCAGCCAACACCCTCACGGCGAACGGGCTTTTTATCGGTCAGACTCAGGAGTTTTTCCAACTGTTACAGGACTTGGCTTCGGACGCTGATGCCGCCAAGGGATAAAACTGACCCGCAAATCTCGAGAATCCCCCGAGAATCGGAAAAAGTGCTTCTTTTGATGACACTTATCATCATTTATTGATTGGCTGGCGCTCTTCCAACCGATCCTAGGCATAAATACTTAATTACGAGAGAGAAAGACGGTAATAAACGATCATTGACACTCTTTTACTGTTCCGACTATTGTTCTGACCCGGAAAATGCCGAGTGTACACAAGGATTACAGGGGAAAAACACCTTTTTGGATCGGTGCATACATTGACGAATTCGGCCGGCGCCGGAAGCAGTCGACCAAAACTGAGGATAAGCGCGAGGCGAAAACGATTGTGGAGGGTTGGCAGCGCGCCTCGGACTTGGCTCGTGCTGGCCGGCTTACCGAGAGCAAGGCGCGCGAGGTCGTTAACGACATATTGGAGCGCACCGGAAAAAAGCGGATCTACGCCCCTACTGTCCAGCGTTACCTGCAAGACTGGCTCAAGAAAGAAAAAGACACCATTTCGGAAAATGCGTATGGCAAGAAAGAGCTTGTCGTCCGACTATTCCTGAAAGCGCTCGATGGCCGAGAAACCTTGCCAATCGAGGACGTCACCGAAGCTGAGATCGTCACTTTCAGAGACAAGCTTCTGGCCGATGGCCGGCGTGCCAGGACGGTCAACTCGATGGTGCGCGATATACTTTCGAAAGCCTTCCGCGATGCCCAGAAAACTGGTTTAATCCGTCTCAATCCTGTTGCAGGTCTTAAAGCGGTTCGCGGGGGTCCACAAGTCGAGAAAGGCACATTTTCTCCGGATCAAATTCGACGATTGATCAGCGCCGCCCAAGGCGACTGGAAAGGACTTATTATGTCAGGCTTTTTCACTGGCGCTCGGCTTTCAGATTTGGCCAACTTGCAATGGAGTAATGTCGACTTGGCGGACCGAACCATAACGTTTCGCCAGCGCAAGACTGATGCAGTGATCAAGATACCAATCCACCCGGACCTGGAACGTCATCTCCTGAGCCTGGCCCTGCCCTCACAAGACGACGGCGAGATCCCAGTATTCCCAAGTCTCTATGGAAAGAGGACTTCCGGGACAAATGGTCTAAGTATGACATTTACCCGCATCATGAAAAAGGCCGGCATTGTTTCCGGCCAGTTGCGAACCCGCGCTAAGGGCGTAAGTCGTACCGTTAACGCACTTTCGTTTCATAGCCTGAGGCACTCCTTCAACTCGGTTCTTGTCAATGCCGGCGTACCGCAGGAGCTGCGGATGAAGCTCACCGGACATTCCAGTGCGGACATGAACGCAATTTACAGTCACCACGAGCTCGCGACGATTCGTGCGGCCCTCGATCACTTACCGCGAATATCGCGAATAAGGGAATGATTGGCCCGAACGAGCGATACGATAAAAAAAGTTCAATTAAATTCGAGCGTCGTCGTTACCTGGCTTGGAATAGGCGAGGCCGACGTCTGATCCACGGTGATAGTTTCGACTCGTATCTGGAAAGCTTAACAGCAAAACAATCGTTGGCCGAGCTGAACCCCAGCGAGGCTGCATGAACGCCAAAGCATCAGATCCGATCAGGTGAAAGCAGCGAGCCATGAGGGTTCGATTCCCTTTGCGCGCTCAAGTCGGCTTCTAGACTTGATTCGTTGGCAATTCGCACGATCCAAAAAGCGGTTTTCACACAAAAAGTCACACATTGTTTTCTACGGTTTTTAGTCGTCTGCTGTTGTTTTTGTGCCCCCTAGTTTACCATCTGCTTGCGGGAGCCGTATACGTTAGGTAAGGAATCGAAAATATCGACCTAAAGTGGTAGCCTCAAAAGGGCGGAGGAGTTGGCGACCTCAGAACCCCGTTTGTCGAGACTCTTGCGGAGCTCCGGATGAAACTTGCGTTGAGTCCTCTAGTGCGAACATGAACGCCTTAGAGCTACCACTCGCGACGATTCGGGGTGGCAACCTTAAGCCGCAAGTAGCGCAAAAACGAACCTTAAAAAAATTCAAAATTCCATTTGACCGGGATTCCCTTCGGATTTCTGATTTTTCGTGCAAAATGCACAGCTCAAATCAGCACACATTGGGTCACTACTATCCATATGGACCCTTTTTTTTGGGTGCGTAAGGGCGAAATCGGTTTTGCTTTATTGAACGCCACATGCGTTCACAATTGTCATCGGAAACAAGTCGGAGCGGTCGGCGTCGGTGGTTACAAGTCGACGAAATGCCATTTAGCAGAACGATCACCTACAAGCTAATAGAGGCCGGATTAATCTCGAGCATCGTCGTTACCTGGCCTGGAAGCAGGCGAGGTCGACGACTGATCGACGGAGATAGTCTGGACTCGTATCTTGAAACCTTAACAGCAAAACAGGCTTTAGCCGAGGTGAGACCCAATGAGGCCTCGTGAACGCGGGAGCATCACATTAGATCTGAAATACGAAAGCGTATCCTGCTGCTGCCCGCCTCGCGCTCTTTCATCTCCCCTCTCGCTTTCATCCTAGGTTCCCTATTCTTCTTGGTTTTTGCTGCAGCGAAAGTCTTCAGGAGTCATCTCCGAACCGCGTTTCCGCCAATCAGCCGCGCTCCGCGCGGATTCACAGTTGGAGAAGGGCCGCTCGCCGCCGCGTCCCCTCAGACCCTTGGGCTCGGGGGGAACAGACTCCGCGCTTCGCTTGGTGACCTGCTGGTCATCTGACGCGCTGCGCTTGTCGTCCTCAGGCCGGACAGGCCGAAAATCGCAGCCGAAAGCGGCTGCTCGCTACGCTTCTTCGCCTTCCTGCTCGATTTCCTCCCCGCCTATCGGCAACCCGTAGTATGTGACTTCGGATCATAGGGTTGCAGGGTTCAAGCCCTGCCGGGTGCAGATCAAGTCTGATAAAGGATTGGCAGGCAATTGGGCGCTGCAAAAATGAGAACCTCAAAAGCGCTGTTATCCGTTTGTTATCCGGTTTTCCGGTTTTACTCGCCTTTCTGACAGCACATGTGCGGACAAATCCGCGCAATTTATTGACATGCGGATATGCGGTTTTCGTTACAATCGACGAGCGCAATACCGCGATCATGAATCCGGCCGGGCAACCTAAAGCTCGCCAAACACAATGCGCGGTTATTGGATATCGCGTAGAGGTGCGGCGATGCGTCGCCGGTATGCCGCCTGTCTGCATGCCGTCGAGCAATAGCGCGCACCGACTCGGTGCGGCTTGAATTCTTTGCCGACAATGCTGGCATGGGGCGTTTAGCTAGCTTGTACGTAGTCGGCTCAAGGCCGTTACCCAATTAGCTCCGTCGGTATAACCTTAGGCCCTATCCCTTTTCGTTATTTTGGCAGTGACGGATCTCTTATCCCTCACGCTAATACTGAACGGAATTCTAGACTGGAAAAGGGGCGAGGTCTCTTCGTGGCCAGCGATTTTGAATGTACTCAGGCGGCATGGAAGACTCAGACGGTTTTTTCCCAATGATCTATGGCTTGAATGATATACGAGCTGCGGCCGCTCAAAAGGGGTTTGCAGGACTTGACTCACACCGGTCCCCGGGCGGAAGCTTCATGCATGAAGGTCCCCCACTTCGCTTTTCTCTGCTTTTTGTTCTCAGCTAGTCCCCTTGGGCTGATCCATGCGATGCAGCCTGACTTCGGACCCAATGTGACCGTTTTTGACCCGAGCATGCCGCTTAGTCAGATCCAGTCGGTCGTCAACGCCATCGCCGATCAGCAGGTCGACAACGAATTCGGCACGGAGCGCTACACGCTGCTGTTCTTGCCCGGCACCTACGGTACGGCCACCACCCGGCTCGTCATCCAGGTGGGCTATTACACCGATGTGGCCGGCTTGGGCGCCTCGCCAACCGACGTCACCATCAACGGCCACGTAGATGTGTACAACCGGTGCTTGACCCCCTCCAACTGCATCGCGCTCGACAACTTCTGGCGCTCTCTGTCCAATCTCACGATCAATGTCGCGGGTCTTTCCGGCTGCCGTTCCTCGGCCGAATTCTGGGCTGTCTCGCAAGCGGCGCCACTACGGCGGGTCAACATCACCGGCGGCAACCTCACGCTCTTCGACTATTGCACCGCTGGTCCGCAGTTTGCCAGCGGAGGCTTCATCTCTGACTCCAGAACCGGCTTCGTCATCAACGGCTCGCAGCAGCAGTTCCTCGTGCGGGATAGCAGCATCGGTGGCTGGTCCAACGGCGTCTGGAACCAAGTCTTCTCCGGCGTCGTGGGTGCGCCACCCCAGTCCTTTTCCGCCACCCCATTTAATCCTCCACCGTACACCACGCTGGCGACCAGCCCTGTGACCAGGGAGAAGCCATTCTTGTACGTCGACTCATACAACCATTACAATGTCTTCGTCCCGGCGCTACCGGACTAACTCCTCCGGCACGACGTGGGCCAACGGCCCTGCCGACGGCTACTCCGTCCCGATCGAGAGTTTCTTCATCGCCAAGCCGACGGACTCCGCGAAGGCGATCAATGTCGCTCTCGCCAGAGGCCAGAACCTGATCTTCACGCCCGGCATTTACCACCTGGACCGTACGGTCGAAGTCAAGCGCCCTGACACCGTGATCTTGGGAATGGGCTTCCCCACGCTGGTGCCGGACAACGGGGTCGTGGCCATGTCGGTCGCCGACGTGAAGGGGGTCAAGCTTGCCGGACTGCTCTTCGACGCCGGGACCGTGAACTCGCCGGTGCTGCTGCAGGTAGGTACCAAGAACGCCCACAAGAGCGACCCGGCCGACCCGACGTCGATCCAGGACGTGTTCTTCCGCATCGGCGGCGCGACCCCAGGCGAGGCCACGACGAGCCTCGTCGTGAACAGCGACAACGTCCTGCTGGACGACATCTGGGCCTGGCGGGCTGACCACGGCAACGGGGTGGGCTGGACGGCCAACACTGCCGACAGTGGCCTGATCGTCAACGGCGACAACGTCACGGCGTACGGCCTGTTCGTCGAGCACTACCAGAAGTACCAGGTCATCTGGAACGGCGAGCATGGTCGCACGATCATGTTCCAGAACGAGATGCCATACGACCCGCAGAACCAGGCGGCCTGGATGCACGACGGCGTGAACGGCTTTGCCGCCTACGAGGTGGCCGACCAGGTCGAGACGCATGAAGGTTGGGGTCTGGGCAGCTATTGCTTCTTCAATGTTGACCCGACGATTCACGCGGCGCGTAGTTTCGAGGTCCCAAACGCGCCCGGAATTAAGCTACACGATCTACTGACCGTGTCCCTCGGGGGTGTTGGCGTCATTGATCACGTGGTCAACGACACCGGTGCCGCAGCACAGGGCACGGCGACCATCCCGGTCAACCTGGTCAGCTACCCGTGAGCCACCGGTGATGCCTCTGACTATTTCGGCAGCAATTATCCGAGATGATCAAGAAACATAAGCCCCCCGGCGATGTAGAAGACCGGTTTAACCGCCCAACACTTCCCGCTGGCTAGTCTAGCAAGGGCCGAGGGGGAAATTCTTTTTCTCACGTCACCGGCGCGGTTACCGCGAACGCGCCGGGATACCGCACCCCGATGTCACACAACAGATTCGCAAAAATTCGGGCTTGGTTGTTTAAGGCCAGTGTAACCGGATCGATAAAGAGTTCGACACTGCGACCTCACAAGCAAAACGTCATGTTATTTCACCTACCGGCAAAAGGTCTCCTATCGACAATTGCCCCGCCACCTTGGGGTTTCATGGCTTAGCGGCTTTGGAAACGGGCAAAGCTATAGAGATCGGCGGGACAATCGGTGAAGCGCTCCGGGCGGTTAAAGTACTTCAGCCCCCAATAGCCGTCGCCCAGCACCGAAGGATCCTGGCACAACCCAAGTAAGGCGGCGTAGAACTGGCGAATGGCCAGTTGCGCCTTCGACAGTGCGCCGCCATCGTAACGGCCGCCGTTAACCCATTTGACGAATTCCGGCATGGCCCAGTAGTCGAAGAAGGTCGTGCGACCATCAGCTAGCTGATAACCCTCGGCCTGAGCGCCGGGCTCGCCTACCTCCTGGCCATTGAGTAAGAGCACCGGTCCCGAGCTAGAAAGGTACTGCAAGGGTGCTAATTGATAACCTG